>ENA-UEYI01001939-UEYI01001939.1-human-gut-metagenome-genome-assembly--contig:-NODE-1939-length-15723-cov-5.947974_pt1 | contig 15723 bp, 9 predicted proteins | sample MGYA00242900_ERZ507916 | MGnify/ENA primary metagenome ERZ507916 (study PRJEB26167, sample SAMN06115521) | human gut metagenome | host: Homo sapiens | place: China:Chongqing | collected 2015-09-02...
ACAAAAGTAGTCGGATATGGTATAATTTTATTGTAAAATGCGATAGGTATAGGTAAAAGCCGATGAAGCAAGAAAAACTTAATGGAGAAGAGAGAATGGAAAGAAAATTTTTGATCGTTCTGCTTACATTGACGTTAGCGATCGTATCGGCGTTTACCCTCACCGCCTGCGGCGAAACTGAAAAGCCCGGCGGTGACAACGGCTGATCGACGGTGGTTACGCCCGGCGGTGACACGGACAACAACGGCGACGATAACACCGAACAGCATACTCATTCGTTTACCAAAGAAGTCGTAAGCGACAAGTATATTGTCCGTTGCATAAATATCCGTTAAACCGTTTACGGTTCTTTACGGCATTTCCGGGCGTTATCGAATAGGTCGGAAAATGCGGCAAATACGGGGAAGATTCAGGGCGCACGTTACATTAAACTTAATGATTGACAAACTTATCGGGGGAATGTATAATTGACTTGTATAAGGAAATTCGAGCGTGATGCATCATACATTTGATGCGAGCGCGACACATCACCCGGTCGCGGCACCGTCCGGCGATCGGTTTAATGGGGACGGATCGGAGAATTCCGTTAAAAATAAATGTAAAAGGAGAAGATGATGAGTAAAAGAACACTGATTCTTACGGCGTTGATAGCGACGATCGTGGCGGCGTTCTCGTTGATCGGCTGCGGAGGGAACAAACAACTTTCCGTTTCGATCACGAATAAGGACGCGCTTACCGCCGCGTGGGTCGAAGGAGAAGCCGATCGTACGGTGGAAGTGAAACTTTCGCCGGACAGTTACACGCTTGAAAACACGAACGTTATCGTCGAGTCGAGCAATTCCGACGTTGTGGACGTCGACGGATTCGCGCTCAAAGCGGTGGGCGGTGGCACGGCTACCGTTACCGTAAGGGCGGGCGACGCGACCGATAAGGTGGAAATCACCGTAACTCCGTCGCTCAAAGGCGTGCGGATAACGAACAAAGCCGCGCTCGGCGAGTCGTGGGTTATCGGCTCGGCGGATCGCACTGTCGAACTTGCGTTCGATCCGAACACTTACGACCTTAACAACACGAACGCGACTATCGTGTCGAGCAACACGAACGTGGTTACCGTTTCGGGAACGACGCTTCATGCGGTCGCGATCGGCACGGCGAAGATCACCGTAACGGCGGGCGCGTTCACCGACGAAGTTACAATTGCGGTTCGTCCCGCGATCGAATCGCTTACCGTTACCAACAAAGCCGATCTCGAAGAGGAGTGGGCGATCGGCACGGAGCGCACGATCGAAGCGGCATTCGTCCCCGACGAATACACCGTTGCGAACACAACTCCGACCATTACGGTCGAACCCGCGGGCGCGGTCGAAGTAGTGAAAGGCTGGAAGATCAAAGCCAAAGCAGTCGGCGCCGCAACCGTTACCGTATCGGCGCAGGGCAAAACGGACACGTTTGAAATAAACGTCGCGCACGCCGCCCCCGTTATTTCGCTTTCGGGACCGGGACTCACCCAGACCGAAGAGGGCGGCACGATGAGCAGCATGCAGGACACCAACCTTACGCTTCCCACCGCAACCGCAATGACGACCGACGGCGTAAACGTTACGACGGAAATCGACGTGACCTATTCCGACGAAGACAAACTTCACATTTCGGGACTGCTGATGACTCCCGAAATCGGAACTTATACCATTACTTATACCGTCGCGAACCCTGCCGATACCGCAAAAATAGCAACGAAAACCATAACGATCACGGTATTCCGTCAGGTATTCTCGTGGACGGACAGCACCTGGCAGGTGCTTGAGGAAAAAGTCGCTAACGCCGAACAGAAAGTCACAACGACGAAAAACGGCTATCAGACCGCGCAGTTCAACCTCGCGGCAAGCAGGTATTATTACGCCGAGGCGACATTCCATATTACCGAATGGTCGAACGTCGGCATTGCAAACTTCGTGCCCGACAACAATCACACGCGTTGGCTTTCGGCAGTTGTTCAGACTTCGGGCGACGTAAACTACAAGTTTGCCGACTATGACACGAGCAAGTTCAACGGCGGCGCGTGGAACCTTCAGGAGAACGTGGCGGACGGATTAACGATTCTCAATCAATACCGTCTTACCGAATTCGGCAATCTCAACGCAAGCACGGACGGAACGCACAAAGTTGCGATTCTTCGTCTCGGCGATACGTACTATTCGTTCTGGAACGATCAGTACGTCGATTCGGCGGTTTTCGAATACTATGCGGACGTCGAAACCATTCCCGGATTTTTCACTCTCGGACTCGATGAGAGCAAAGGCTATGCGACCGCAATCGACTATTTCTCGGGCAAAACCGCGGTCGAGGCGAAACTCAACGCGCTCACTCACAACGGCAAAGACTTTATCCGCAATTATGTCCCCGACGGCGGTTGGGCGGGAGACTCGAAAAACATAGATAACCGCAACTTCACCAAGAACGACACAACCGAAGAACGCGGAATCAACTTCGACTTCACCAAAAACGACGCTCACTTCAACGGCGGTATGGTAAGCCCGTATGTGTGGTTCGACGGCGATTTCACTTTCAGTTGGGATCACAAGGCAACCTCAACTACCGGCAGCAGCAGACAAATGATTCTCGAAATGCGTTCGCGGATGTGGTACAACGATACGAGAGTAGGCGGAATCCAGTTCGGTGCGGAATATAATGAGGACGCGTCGCTCAAAAGATTCCTCCTCAACGGCAGCGCGCTTACCGAAGACTATAAGTGGTACAAGCCGGGTGCAGGCACGGACGGAAGTGCGGGATCGAGATTCACGATCAGCCGTAAACTCTTCGACGATTACGCCGAAATCACGCTTACCGCACAGTCGCTCGCGAATCCCGCGCAGAAATTCACCCGCGTTATCACTCTCGGCAAAACCGCCGACAAGAGTACGGACGGAACTACCGCGTTCGACGGGTGGAACGAGCCCGTTATTCTTCAGTGGCATAACACCGGCGTTGCAGGACAGTACAGCAATATCGGCTGGACGGCTCGTTCGGCGCAAAGAATCGAATCGCTTGCCATCGCCAATAAGGACGCGCTCTCCGCGGCATGGGTAGAGGGCGAAGCCGATCGTACCGTCGAAGTAACGCTCACCCCCGAGGGATGTTCTTTCGCGGACACCAAATATTCGATTACGTCGTCCAATACCGACGCGGTCGCCGTAGACGGCATGACTCTCAGCGCGGTGGGCGGCGGCACGGCTACGATTACCGTAAGCATCGGATTTCTTACCGATTCGTTCGAGGTAACCGTAACGCCCTCGCTTAAATCGGTAACCATAACCAACAAGGCATCGCTCGTTTCATGGAGAGAAGACGAGGAAGCGACGCGCGCGCTTGTGCTGAGCTTCGACCCCTCCGACGTATACAACCTCGAAAACAGCGAGCTGAGCATAGTGTCCGACAAGCCCGACGTGGTTTCGGTAAACGGCACCACACTCACGCGCGGCAACAGAGGCACGGCGAAGATTACCGTCACGGCTAAGGGCGGGGTTACCGACGAGGTTACGATATCCGTGCTTCCGCCGGAAATTCAGTCGATTACCGTTTCCAACAAAGCCGATCTCGAAGCGGACTGGGAAAGCGGTACCGAACGCACGATAAACGCGACCTTCAATCCGGGTGATTACAACACGAGCAACACCACACCGACTATCACTTGCGATCCCGCAGGCGCGATCGAAGTCGTCGACGGCTGGATTATCCGTGCAAAAGCGTTGGGAACCGCAACCGTAACGGTAGAAGTTCAGGGCAAAACCGACACTTTCACCATCAACGTTGTCTACGGAACACCCATGCTTACGCTCAGCGGTAACGGACTGACCGTGACCGATGACGGCGGCACGATGCAAGCCATGCAGGGGACGGCGCTCGACCTTCCTGCGGCTGTGGCTTTCGCGGATGACGCGGACGTCACCGACAGTATTTCGATAACCTATTCGGACGAAGCGAAACTGAATATTTCGGGCGGAAAAATGACTCCCGAACCAGGCACGCATACCATTACCTACACCGTCGCTAATCCCAGCGCCGAAACCAAGAGTATTACAAAAATCGTAACGATCACCGTTTACCGCAAGGTTTTTTCCTGGACGAACACGCAGTTCACGGTGGACAACGAAATGACGACCAACGCAGAGCAGACGGTGAAAGTAAACAAAAACGGCTACGAAATGGCGCAGTTCAACCTCGAGGCGAGCGACGCTTACTACGTCGAAGTGACCTTCAAGAACGCCGGCTGGGCGCTCGCAGGCATCGCGAATTTCGTTCCCGACGACAACCACAACAGAGCACTTGTATCCGTGGTGCCCACCAGCGGCAACGCCGACTACAAGATAATCGACTTCAACCCGAACGAAGGCGGATGGAACGTGCAGGAAAACGACACGTCCAAGAACCTCGTTATTTACCAGTATCAGGCATGCAAGCAAGGCGGTCTTACGAAGCTCGCAAAGGACGGCGATTTTAACGTGACCAGGCTCGGTATCGTTCGCGTGGGCAGAATGTTCTACATGTTCTACAACGACCAATACATCGGCGCTACCGATATGGCGCACTACGCGTCCGTAAACACGATACCCGGCTTGTTCGTCTGGAACATGTCGTCAACCGATATTATCACGGGCATCGACTATTTCTCTGGTAAGGAAGCCGCAATGGCAAAGCTCAACGCGCTCACCGGCAACGGCAGGGATTATATCAGACAGTACGTTCCCGATAATTTTGCATTGGGCTCCAAGAACACCGACAACGACCATTTCACGAGAAACGACACTACCACCGAGCGCGGAGTCAACTTCGACTTTACCAAGAACGACGCCGATTTCAACGACGGCATGGTAAGCCCGTATGTATGGTTCAGCGGCGACTTCACCTTCAGTTGGGACTACAAGGCAACCTCGACTACCGGCAGCGGATCGCGCATGATCGTAGAAATGCGTACGTTGATCGGATACGACCACAACTCGTGCGGCGGCATTCAGTTCGGCGCGCAGTACGAAAGCGACGCTTCGCTTAACAGATACCTTCTCAGCGGAGCAGGCCTTGCCGAGGGACACAAGTGGTACGAACCCGGCGCGGGCACCGACGCAACCGCCGGCAGCAGATTCACCATCAGCCGCAAGATCCACGAAGATTACGCCGAAATCACGCTTACCGTAACTTCGCTTACCGATCCGACCAAGACGTTCACGAGGACTATCAACATCGGCGCGACGGCGGATAAGAGTACCGACGGAACAACCGCGTTCGACGGGTGGAACAGAGTGGTTATTCTTCAGTGGCACAACACGCGCGTAGCCGGACAGTACAGCAATATCAGCTGGACTTCGGACAGCGCAAACTAAAACTCACGGACGGTACGCGCCTCGCGCATGAAAACGTAACGGGGCGCGTGCTTGCCGTCAAAAATCATAAAAGCAATCAATCCGATTAAAAAGGAGATTTGAATTTAATGAAAAAAGGTAAACGAACGATTGCCGTTTTGCTGTGCGTTCTCATCGCGATCGGAGCGTTTGCGCTCGTCGGGTGCGGCGGACAAACGGCAAAGGAAACGTATCTTATAAAATACGACCTCAACTATGAGGGCGGCGAAACGCGTAACGTTTCCGTTCAAGCAGGCGCGAAAGCGGTTTCGTGGCGGGCAACCCGCGAAGGATTCGACCTCGGCGGCTGGTTCACCGATGCGGATGGCACAGAACCTTACGACTTTACCAAACCCGTTACTTCGGACGCGACTCTTTACGCGAAATGGACTGTTCAGCCGGGTATGGCTACCGTAACGTTCGATTTCAGCGTTGCCGGCATCGCCGACAAAACGGTAGCGGTGCGCAAAACGAACGCGATTGCGAGAAAGTACGTTCCCGATTGCAATCCGTTCGGAATGAAATTTGTCGCTTGGTACGCGGACGAGGCTAAAACCCGGGCGTGGAATTTCGATACCGACAAAGTAAACGATGACATTACGCTTTACGCCGGGTACGAATACACAATGGCAATCCCGCGTAACGGCGACGGTTCGATCGCCTACGATCACGTAACGATCAACGTGTGGACGTCGAGTGTGGACGCAGCCAGTCTTGCCGCGCTTACCGAAAAGTTCAACAAAGAGTATAACGGCAAGATTTCCGTAAACGTTTCGTCCAATCTCGCGTCGCAAGCAGATACTTTCCTTCGTATTCAGCAAATCCCCGGGATTTTAAGCACGACCAAAACTTACTATTCGGTCGGCGAGATCTATAATTTCGCAGGTCTTGCGGCAAACAATTCGAACTGGATCGAAAAGGCTACCGCCGAGGCGAGAGTAAACGGCGCGTATACGCAGGTTCCGCTCGTGGGCGTTGCTCCGTATATGATCTATAACAAGTCGCTTCTTGCCAAGTACAGCGACGGCGGCGCGCTCCCGACCAACTATTCCGGACTTTCCGCGCTGTTAAAAGCGGCTTACAACGGTGAAGTTGCGACTAATTCGCGTTTCAGGTCCGTAGTGGCGGCTTATTCCGACTGGTCGTTCAAAGAGGCTCCCAGCATGGTTGCCTTCAATCAGAACGGAGTGCCGTATTACAAGTATGAAAACGGTAAATACGTAAACGAATGGGCGGACGAAGCCGTGTACGCAAAGGCGGAAACCGCGCTCCGCAGGACTTATGATCTGTTCGGCGAAAACGGCGCAAATCACGGCGGCAACGCGAACGGTATCGGTTCGGTAGTGGACTCGGTCAAGAGCGGCAACGCGCTTATGGGTATGGTAACCTGGCGCGGTTATGAGGGATCGGTTCTTTCCGATCCGAATCTCGGCGTGATTCCGCTTTCCGGTTTGTTCACGGACGAAACGGGCGAGGGCAGCAAAGACATTCCGATTCATACGATCGGAATCGGGTTCTGCAACCTCGCAACCAACGTCGTGAAAGATCCGCTTAAAGTGTGCGCTTCGGCATTGTATTCCGACTGGCTGTCAAAGCACGCTTACGAACTGTCTTCGCTCGGTTACGTTCCGCTCGCAACGGAAGCCGTAAACGCCGACGCTTACGTGAATTCGACCGACCGTATCGTCAGTTTTGTCAGGTCGACTTACGGCGACGCGAATAACCTCACAACGCTCCCCGGTACGGCGAACCTCAAAACGCTCGTAAACGTAACCGCTGCGGAAGGTATTATCGTACCGGTTCTCGGCGGCGACGGCACGAACCTCACCGAAAAAATGCACGAACTCTATACGCAGATCGGCGGACTCGTCTACTAACGGAGGCATAAATGAAAAAAGTATTTTATATTCTCGTTTGCGTCGCACTCGCAATCACGGCGGGACTCGTTACCGTGGCGTGCGGTACGAACAACACGCCGACCGAAGTAAAAGATCAGGGAAACTGGACGATTACCTCGCCCGACGGAACGATCGTTACTTCGCTCACTTTCGACGCGAACAACAAAATCTATTATTCGGTCAAAAAAGGCAATGCCGAAGTCGTTAAAAAATCCGAACTCGGTTTCGATATCGAAGAGGACGACTTCAACCTTATCGCCGTTTCGGGTGTCAAGAACAAGCGGGTAAAAGGCAGTTACGACAACATTTCCGGCAAGTCGGCAACCGTGAATTACGATTGCAACGAAACGACCGTTACCTTCAGGGCGTGGAAGTTTTACCTCGACGTAACGATGCGCTCGTACGACGACGGTTACGCGTTCCGTTACGGAATCCGCGCGATCGACGGCAGCAGCGGCACTATGACGGTAAAAGAAGAGAAAACGCAGTTCGCGCTTCCCGACAATACGAACATGTGGGTAGAGGAGTATGTTTCGATCGATCCCAAGAAAGGCAACTTCTTCGCTTACGAGGTGCCTTATGACCGCCGTTCGGCAAAAGGACTCAATTCCGATCAGTACCTCGCAATGCCCATGCTGTACAGAGTAGGCGGTACCGACGTGTATTCTATGATTACCGAATCCGCACTCATCGGCAGCGGTTTCTACGGCTCGTACCTTAAAGTTCCCGAAGGCATGGACGGCAGCAGCGTGCTTCAGACCGTTCACACCCCCGCAGGGGCGATGCTGGACGACGACAAAATCGATTATCCGTTCACTTCGCCATGGCGCGTGGGTATCGCCGGCGATATGAAAACGGTTCAGGAGTCCGAACTCGTCGAAAAAGTTTACGACGACGCGGAGTACTGGAAACCGGATGATTACAACACGCTTTCGGACGAAGAAAAGGCGATTTACGACTACGACTGGGTAGAGAACGGATTAGTCGCGTGGAGCTGGCTTGCATATAACGGCAGGCGTCCGCAAACCGACTTTTCGCTGCACCGCCAATACGTCGATCTCGCCGCGAATATGGGCTGGAAATACGTCCTTCTCGACGGCGGCTGGAATGCGGGGCTCAGCGATTCCACGCTTCGGAATTTTATGGACTACGCGAACAACGCGGGCGTAAAAGTTATCGTCTGGTGCAACGCGCTTACCGATTTCGGCAACGGCAACCCCGTTATTCTTAAAAGCAAACTTGAAAAGTGGGCGAGTTTCGGCATCGCCGGAATCAAAATCGACTTCTTCGACGGTCAGAACGCCGACAATCCCACCCATCAGGGCGAGGACAGCGAAACGATCAAGTGGTACGAGACGATTTATCAGGAAACCGCAAAACTCAAAATGATCGTAAACTGCCACGGCTCCAACAAGCCGACGGGCGAGCGCAGAATTTATCCCAACGTAACCAACCGCGAAGGCATTATGGGTAACGAGTTCAAAACGATCGACGCCGCTACCACGGTAAACGAATTGTTTACCCGTGCGGTAATAGGACCGAGTGACTTCACTCCCGTTGTCGTTCCTTACGGCAACGCTATCACCGGAGCGCATCAGATGGCTCTTTCGGTGCTGTTCGAAACAGGAACGCCCTCTATGGCAGACAAGGCGAATACATACTACGACGCGAAAATTATGGACTTTTATCGCTCGATCCCATCGACGCGCGATAAAACCGTATTCCTCGGCGGACAGCCCGACTATTATTACGCGGCAGCCGCCAAGGCGGGTGATACGTGGTTCGCGGGCATAGTGAACAGCGTCATCTCGGATACCGTTTCGATCGACCTGTCTTTTCTTGGCAGCGGCGAGTACGACGCGGAAATTTTTACCGATACCGGAAGCAACGGCAAGGATGTCGCGCGCGAAGTCCGCACCGTTACGGCGGGCACAACGTTCACATTCGACCTTCGCGAGAACGGAGGCGTTGCGATCAGATTCATGAAAAAGGCTTAAATCAGACTACAGGAGGACAATTTTATGAAAAAATACAGTTTCAGAAGGGCGATCGTAGCCGGAATACTGTGCGTTGCGACACTCTTTACAGTGGCGTGCGGCGGCACGAATAATCCGACCGGCAACGACTGGTGGACGACTACCGGCTCGCTTACCAAAGACGCGGACGGCAAAGTCGTATTCAGCAACGTGGAAATCAAACTCAACACGGTCGTGGCAGGCGACGACAAACAGGCGTTCTACAACGTAGTTCAGCGTTTCAATCGCGATTACGACGGTAAAATCAACGTTATCATAACCAACACGGGTGCCGGTGTTTACGAGGATACCGTATCGAAACAGATCAACAATAATACGAATCCGCCCGACCTTATAATGTCCCATCAGAAGTCGCACAAGAACTTTGCGGACAATCGCCTTATCCAACCCCTTAACGAGGCGATGGAGCAGTCGGGTATCACGCTTAATCTTTCAGATTACTCGTCCGGACTCGCGCAGTATTCTTCGCTCGGTTATGAAGGCAAAACTTATTCGATTCCGATTGACGGGCAAAGCCTCGTAGTCGTTTACAACAAGCAACTTCTCGCAAAGTACGCTACAGCCGCACCGACTGACCGTGCCGGACTTCTGGATATTTGCCGCAAGTTCAAAGAGGATTCCGCAAACGGCGGAAAAGCGGCTATCGCATGGGCGACCGGCGGCGACTATTTCGTAAACTATATGTTCCTCACCGCGCTCCTTCAGAACGGCGTATCGCTTTACAAAAACGATTACACCGTCGACTGGTACGATAACGAAACAAACCGCGCCGCGTTCAAAGCCGCGTTCACGTCTTTCCGCGAACTGTTCGACAACTCGTATGCAAATCTTAACGAAGCGTCGAGCACCGCGCTTACCGACTTCGTTTCCGGGAAACGCCTGTTCTACTTCTTGTGTCCGTGGGAACTTGCCAGTCTCGTAAATCAGTTTGCGGCGACGAATAACGTCAGCGAAACGGAAGTTCTCGAAAACCATCTCGGCGGCGCAAGCGTTTCCGGCTGGTTTGCGATGAGCGACAACGCGAACAAGAACGCCATTTACGGCGATTCGCACTTTTTCGCGATGTCCAAAACGGTTACCGATATCAACGTAAAAGCGGCGATCGTCGAGTTTATCAGATGGTTCACCGTCAACTCGACCGCGGGCGCGCAGTGGGCAAAAGCGGGTCACGTTACCGCATCCAACGTTATAGCCGAATCGGACGTTTATAAAAACGATTCTTACGTAAGCACATTTATCTCGAAGTTCTACCCGGATATCGACAACTTCCGTTGTGTGGGCAACACTCCGTATTATGCCGATACGCTTTCCAACCTTCAGGGCATCTTTGCCGATACGGTGGGCAACAAAAACGCTACCGACGAGACCGACGAGGCGACCATCAGAAGCAAACAAAACACCGTAAACAACAACGTTTCGTTCTTCGGTTGATCGGAGATAAAAAATGGAAATCGACATAAAAAGAAAAATAGCGGAACAGAAAAAGCGCAAGCGGCAGGAAGCGTTGCTTGCCCTTGCGCTTATCAGCCCGTTTCTTATCGTGTTCGTGTTGTTCACGCTTATACCGTTCATAATGGGATTCGTATTCTCGTTTATGCGGTATAATCCGTACATTCCGGAACAGAATCAGTTTACGGGGCTTCAGAACTATATAAATATCTTTAATCTTTCCAACCCTATATCGAAATTGTTCTGGGATTCGTTTTTGACGATGTTTGTGTTTGACGCGGTAGCGGTTCCGCTCCTTATAATCATACCGCTTTGCCTTGCGTACCTCATCAACATGAATCCTCCCGGGTACAAGATTTTCCGCGCGATCATCTATCTTCCGAGCATCGTTTCGGTTACGATCGTCGGTATAATCTTCGGCAATATGTTCAAAGGCGATGAATCCGGTCTTATCAACGCGATACTCGGTACGAAAATAGAGTGGCTCGCCGGAAAGCCTTGGGCGGGCGATACTTTGCGCTGGGTGGTTATGCTCATTGCTAGTATCTGGTGGCAGACGGGCACAAACTTCGTCATATTTTCGGGCGCGCTGCGCGACGTCCCGAAATCCTTGTACGAAGCGTGCGAAATGGACGGCGGAAGCAGATGGAAGCGCATTTGTTATGTAACGCTCCCTAATATCCGTTCGGCGATCAACGTGTGTCTGTTCAATACGCTTATAGGTTATCTCAACCTGTACGCACAGCCTTATGTTCTTAACACGTACGAAAATGAAGATATTTTCGTTGCGCCTATGATGTTTATCCAGAAATATCTTATGGGCGGAATGACTTACGCAAAGCAAACAGGCTACATATGCGCGTCCGCGATAGTTTTCGGACTTATCGTCATGGCGTTCAGCGTCGCCGAACGTCGCATAACCGCACCGCGCCGCAAAAAGACGCGTCACAGCGAACTTTGCGGTGCTTACGAAGCGGATAAAATTATGATCGACGGCTTGGCTTATTCGACGACGGAGGATACGGCAAATGGAAAAGACTAAAAAAATCCTTACGAAATCGGAAAGAACGCGTCGGCGCGAAAAAATCGTGTCGTTCGTTATACTTTTCATCGCCAGCGTAATATGGGTAATACCGCTCGTCTATATGGTCGGAACGTCCTTTAAGTCCGACTACGACCTCGTCGCCAATCCCGACAAACTTTTTCCGTCGGCATGGAGCGAGTGGACGATAAAGCACTATTACGGTTTTATTATCCGCGACGGCAAAATCGACAATATGCCCGTGTGGATGCTCAACTCGCTCTGGTCTACGCTCGCGACGGTCGGTCTCACCGTAATAGTCGATCTTCTTACGGCGTACGCGGTGGTTTTTCTCAAATTCAAAGGCAAGCAATCGCTTATGAAGTTCCTGCTTTTGTGGATGGCGGTACCGGGCGTTATCGGAACGGCTCCGTCGTTCGCGCTGTATTCGAGCATAAAAAACTCGCTTCAAATCTCTTCATACGTGGCTTCTTATATCTATATTTATATATGGATCGTCGTTCCGGGTATTACGGGAATATTCAACATGCTGCTTATGCGCAATTTCTTCGAATCTATTCCCAAAGAAATCGTTGACAGCGCGAAAAGCGACGGCGCAAGCAATATGAAGATATTTCGCCGTATCGTTTGCCCGCTTGCAAAATCAACCATAATGCTTGTGGTGTTGTTTACGTTTACCGGCAGTTGGAACAGCCTTATCTGGCCGCAACTTCTTCTTTCCGGCGAAATATCATACTGGAACACGGTTACCGTCGCGCTTACCGGCTATACGGGCGGAGGCGGCTGGGGCGCTACCGGTGTCGCTATGGCTACCAGCGTATTCGCGCTTATTCCAATAGTAATTATCTTTATAATCACTCAGAACAAAATGATCGACGGTCTTGCGTCTACCGGCATAAAGGCGTAAACAGGAGGAATACTCACAATGAATACCGAAACTAAACCATTTCTTTCTCTCAGACACGTCGAAAAAATCTATCCGAACGGCGAAAAGGCGGTTTACGACTTTAACCTCGACATAAACAAAAAGGAATTTATCGTTATAGTCGGACCGTCCGGTTGCGGAAAGTCGACTACGCTTCGTATGATCGCCGGTCTTGAAGATATTACGGCGGGCGACATTTTCCTTGAAGACGAACTCCTCAACTACAAACCGAGCAAGGATCGTAAAATGGCGATCGTGTTCCAGAGTTACGCGCTTTATCCGCAGATGAACGTGTTTGACAATATAGCGTTCCCGCTCACGATAAACAAGTACCCTGCGCCGGTAGTCGATAGAAAACTCTATCCCGCGGCGGAAGCAAAACGCATACTTTCGGGGCACGACTTCTCGACGGTTGCCGACATGCTCAGCGCGGCGTTTGCCGTAAAACTCAGAAAGAACGAACGTGCCGAAAAACTTGCTACGGTATTTGCGAGTTCACCCGAAGCAGCCCGGATTCTTATCGACCTTTACGCGCCTCTCTACGCTGCGGCAAAGGAAAAAGGGTTGAACAGAAAAGAAGAGGCAAAAGAGAACGAGAATGAAAAAACGGGAATTCTCGCATCGTGGAACGAGTCGCTTGACGCCGTGATCGAAGAGGGTAAAAAGCGTCTGGACGAAGCGGGCGAGAAGTATAACGACAGGTTCGAGATGCTCGACGACAACGGTGAAGTCAGGATAGAAAGCCGTATGCTCACGCCTTACGAAATTCGTAAAAAGGTTTACGAAACGGCGGAAATTCTCGATCTTCGCCCGTATCTCGACAAACTTCCCAAAGAACTCTCCGGAGGACAGATGCAACGCGTTGCGCTCGGCAGAGCGATTATCAAGAACGTACCCATCTTTATGATGGACGAGCCGCTGTCCAATCTCGACGCAAAACTGCGCCTTACGATGCGTAGCGAAATAGTCAAACTTCACAATAAAATAGGCGCGACGACAATTTACGTTACTCACGACCAGACGGAAGCAATGACTATGGCAACGCGTATCGTAGTAATGTCGCGCGGATTCGTCCAGCAGATCGGCTCGCCCGAAGAGGTGTACAACGATCCGCACAACGTGTTCGTCGCGCGCTTTATCGGTTCGCCGACGATGAATATGTTTGACGTAAATTACGATCGCGAGAAAAATACGATCGCGTTCGGAAACGACGAAATTTCGCTCGGTGAAAGGTTTGTCGCTCGTCACGACGCTTTCTATGCGGACAAGGAAGGCGAATTAGTCGCCATGCAGGCGGGATTCGACGAGAAAGCACGCGAAAAACTACTCAAACTTCTTTCCGTTACCGGCGAAAGCAAAGTAATCGATGCTAACAAAAGAACCGGGAAGAGTATTATCGAACGCATAAAAGAGAAATTCGGAAAGGCGGAAAACGAAGACGAGCGTTACGCCGACGAAAAGCGCGTGCTCGCCGAAAAACTCGACGAGATTCGCGGTTGCGCTTCGTGCAATCATACGCTCATTGTCGGTATCCGTCCCGAACGCATCAAAGTCGAGAAGAAACGCGGCAAGGCGAAAAACGGCGGATTCGTCGTAAAACCGACCGTTTGCGAACTTCTTGGCGGCGAATACAACGTGCATTTTGATTTCTGCGGTAAAGATATGATCGGAAGAATAGACGCAAAGCACAAGGTTACCATCGACGATGAACTTACCGTCGCTTTCGAACCCGAGGATCTTTACGTTTTCGATCCGATTACCGGAGACGTGATAAAATGAGAGAGAAAAACGTCAGTCTTAAAGCCATAGCGTCGCGGGTGGGGTGTTCTATCAACACCGTGTCGCATGCGCTTCGGGATATGGACGACATTTCGGAATCGCTCAAAATCAGAATCCGCAAAACGGCGATTGAAATGGGATATTTACCCAATCACGTCGCACAAAAGATGAGAAAGGACGAACGATTTGTGGTAGGAGTGTTTGCCGACAATTTCTCGAATCTGTACTTCAACACGCTGTACGGCGAACTTTTAAAAGTATTCCGTAGTCGTGAAGAACTTGATTGCGTGCTTATGCTTTCGGAAAAGTTTGACATTGAGATAATCAAGAAATGTATTCTCCAGCGCGTGGACATCATTATCACATATACCTTTTGCGACGAAAATACCGCCGAATTCGCACGGCTCAACAACGTTCGTATCATTTATGCCGGCAGTGTGTTCATGTACGACCTGGCACGTCTGGGCATGGACGCCGTAGACATCGACAACAGGTGCGGGTGTCAACTTGCGGCTCGGTATCTCAACAACTTTCACACAAGCGAAAAGATCGTTTTCGTGGGCGGCGATTATACCTTCAGCCGCTTTCGTTGTGATGTGTTCAAGGACGAGATCGGCAAGATAAACTCGTCGGCGCAGGTCGATTTCTACAACATCTCGACCGACGATATCCGCGTTCTTTACGAAAAAATTCTCGGCGGCTACCGCAGCGTATTCTGTTTTAACGATATGATCGCGTACGAAATGCTCAGCAAACTCGACAATCTCGTGATGGACGTGCGCCGGATGTTTCCCGACCTCCATATCTTGGGATTCGACGGACTTTGCGAATGGATAGAGGGGTTCCGACAGATTTCCACCATAACGATCGACTTCAAAATGTTCGCCGAAAAAGTGTACGAAGTCGCGAAATTCAGGATCGAAAACCCGACTGCGCCGCCCGTAAAAGTCACTTTACCGGTAACGCTTCATCAGAGAAAAGAATAGGAAAAAATCTAAGAAAAAACAGACAAATCGGAAGAAAAGTATTTCGTTCCGATCGCTAAAAAGAAGTCTTCCGAAAATACAGGAAGGCTTCCTTTTACAATATTCGTCGCGTAAATATACATTAAAATGCATAAACTTGCAAGACAAGAAAAAAAGACGGATTTTTCGTCTTTTTTTCGCGGATGGAGAAAAAGATAAAGGCAAAATCGGCGGTT
>ENA-UEYI01001941-UEYI01001941.1-human-gut-metagenome-genome-assembly--contig:-NODE-1941-length-15717-cov-3.853005_pt1 | contig 15717 bp, 11 predicted proteins | sample MGYA00242900_ERZ507916 | MGnify/ENA primary metagenome ERZ507916 (study PRJEB26167, sample SAMN06115521) | human gut metagenome | host: Homo sapiens | place: China:Chongqing | collected 2015-09-02...
TTGTATATATATTGAGCACAACATTGCTCCGCTGCAAAACGATAAAACGCTGCAGCGTTTCACCCTTTTTTTACTTTAATTATTGATGACACCTTTTACTAATTACAGGTAAAGTATTACAATATAAGATGAGTATTTATCAGCTTAGATTCAGATTATAAAAAAAGAATATGAACATGCTTCGGATATCGCCCTGAGCTTCATATTCCAGGAGGTTACTATGCAGATAGGATTGGATATTGGCAGTACCACAATTAAAATCGCCTTAATGGACGATGCAGGCAATCTGCTATTCCATAAATACGAAAGACATTACAGCCAGATTGCAGAGAAAATTCTGGCCCTACATAAAGAATTGATGACTAAATTCCCTACACTGCATAGCGCACGTCTGGCCATCAGCGGCAGCGGTGGTATCGGTATAGCGGACAGCTGCGGCCTGCAATTCGTACAGGAGGTTTTTGCGGAAAAAATCTGCGCCGAAAAGCTCAATCCAGGAACCGACGCCGTTATCGAATTAGGTGGCGAGGATGCCAAAATCCTCTTCTTAGGCCGCCATTTTGACGCACGTATGAACGACAGCTGCGCCGGAGGCACCGGTGCCTTTATCGACCAGATGGCTTCCCTGCTGAATGTAGAAACACCCCAAATGAACGAGCTGGCACAGCAGGCACAGAACACCTACACCATCGCCAGCCGCTGCGGTGTTTTCGCCAAAAGCGATATCCAGCCGCTGCTCAACCAGGGTGCGGAAAAAAGCGACTTGGCAGCCAGCATCTTCCACGCTGTAGCAAGCCAGGCCATCACCGGTCTTGCCAAAGGCCGTCCCATCAGCGGCAATGTGTTGTATCTTGGCGGACCGCTCACCTTTATGAGCTGTCTGCGCGATGCCTTTGACAGTGTTCTGAATATCAAAGGTGTCTGCCCGGAAAACAGCCTGCTTTATGTAGCAATGGGTGCAGCCTTCTGTGCCGAGCACGAGGTGGACCTTACCACGCTGCCAGAAAAGCTGCAGGCAGCAGCAGCACAGCACAGCTTTGAACATCTGCCGCCGCTGTTTAAAAACGAAGGCGAATATACTGTTTTTAAGAAGCGTCACTCTAAGGAAAGTGTCGCTATCGGTACCCCTGCGGAGGCCAGCGAAGCCTTTATCGGTATTGATTCCGGCAGCACGACTATTAAAATCGCTGTTATGAGTCCAGACGGCAAATTGCTTGACTCCTTCTACCAAAGTAATAAGGGTAATCCTGTTGTTGCCGTCCGCAATTATCTTACCGATTTCTATACAAAATATCCCACCTGCCGCCTGTTGGCAGGTGCAGTCACCGGCTACGGCGAGGATCTGATTCGCCACGGCTTCGGTGTTGACTATGGTATCGTAGAAACAATGGCGCACTTTTATGCTGCCCAATATCTGGAGCCTGAGGTAGATTTCATTCTGGACATCGGCGGACAGGATATGAAGTGCCTGAAAATCCATAACGGTGCCATCGATAATATCTTTCTGAACGAAGCCTGCTCCAGCGGCTGCGGCAGCTTTTTGCAGACCTTTGCCGAAATTCTGGGCTACACAGCCGAGCAGTTCGCGCAAATCGGTCTTAAAGCAGATATGCCGGTAGATTTAGGCAGCCGTTGCACCGTGTTTATGAACAGCAGCGTTAAGCAGGCACAGAAGGACGGTGCCTCCGTTGCCAACATCAGCGCAGGCCTGTCCATCAGTATTGTCAAAAACGCTTTATATAAGGTTATCCGTCCGGCCAGCAAGGAGGCCATCGGCAAGCACATCGTAGTTCAGGGAGGCACCTTCCTCAATGACTGCGTACTGCGCGCCTTTGAGCAGGAAATGGATTTGAACGTTATCCGCCCCAACATTGCCGGCCTTATGGGAGCTTACGGCGCTGCCCTGTACGCACAACGCCGCTACAAGGACGCACCGCATCAGACAACGCTGCTCAACCTGCAACAGCTGGGTGAATTCGTTCATACCGTCAAAGGTATGACCTGCGGCCTGTGCAATAATCATTGCCACCTCACCGTCAACACCTTTGCCGGCGGCAAACGCTTTATCAGCGGCAACCGCTGCGAGCGTCCCATCACCCACATGGCCCCCAAGGATGAGCTGAACCTGTACCGTCAAAAGCTGCAGCTGCTCAAGGAATTGCCCGTTAACGAAACGCCGAAACGCGGCATTATGGGTATACCTATGGGCCTGAATATGTATGAGCTGCTCCCCTTCTGGAATGCCTTGCTCTCCAGCCTGGGCTTCAAGGTTGTCCATAGTCCGATTGAAGACAAAACTATTTACCGTCTTGGTCAGGGAACCATCCCCAGCGACACCGTCTGCTATCCGGCTAAGCTTATGCACGGTCATATCAAATGGCTGCTGCAGCAGGGAATCACCAATATCTTCTATCCCTGCATGACCTATAATATAGATGAACAGGGCACTGAAAACTGCTATAATTGCCCTGTTGTAGCCTATTATCCCGAAGTGCTGTACGCCAATATCCGTGATCTGAATAAGCCCGAGATACATTTCTTCTATGATTATCTTGGCCTGCTCCATAAAAAGAAGCTGGTCAAAAAGCTGCAGGAAATGTTTGCCAAGGTTTATCCGGATATCACCAAGGAGGAAATCCGCAAGGCTGTTGATGCTGCCTTTACTGCCTTTTATGACTATGAAGCGCAGGTAAAGGCTAAAGGACAGGAAATCATCAGCAAGGCACGCGAAGAGCATAAGCCTATCGTTGTACTGGCAGGCCGTCCCTATCACATCGACCCCAAGGTCAACCACAGTATCGACCGCCTGATTACCAACATGGGTGCTGCCCTCGTCAGTGAGGATGCCGTAAGCAGTCATATTAAGACCAAGGAGCTCAACCGCGATTTGCAGGTGCTCAACCAGTGGACCTATCACGGCCGCCTGTACGCAGCAGCCGAATATGTTGCCCAAAATCCTGATATGCATCTGATTCAGCTCGTCAGCTTCGGTTGCGGCTGCGATGCGATTACGGCCGATGAATGCCGCCGCCTCCTCGAAGAACGCGGACGCATCTATACACAAATAAAAATAGACGATATCGACAACCTTGGTGCTGCCAAAATCCGCATCCGCAGTCTGTTTTCCGCAGCCCAGCTTTTCGATATAGATAATAATTAAAGGAGATTTGCATATGCTACCAGCAGCTAACGTTAAGTTTACCCCCTTCACGGAGGATATGAAAAAAACGCATACTATACTTATACCCGGCATGCTGCCTATGCATTTTTCACTGCTGCAGGCAGCACTCGTAAGCTGTGGCTACAAAGCCGAGGTTCTGCACAACACCGGTCGCGAGGTAATCGAAACCGGTCTGAAATACGTCAATAATGATATCTGCTATCCGGCACTGCTGGTTATCGGCCAACTGATAAACGCTTTGGAAAGCGGCAAATATGATTTGGAGCACACTGCGCTGATTATCACCCAAACCGGTGGCGGCTGCCGTGCCTCCAACTATATCTATCTGCTGCGCAAAGCTTTGGAAAAAGCCGGCCTTACGCACATCCCTGTCATCAGCCTCAACGTCAACGGTCTGGAGCAGCAGCCCGGCTTCCATCTGGACGCATCCATGGTGCATAAGTTCTTGGCTGCCGTTGTTTACGGCGATACCCTGATGTACCTGACGAATAAAACACGTCCCTACGAAGTTGTACACGGCGCTGCCGATAGACTGGCGCAAAAATGGCTGGCACGCTTAAGCGAAGCCTTCAAGAGTGGCAAGGCGCAAGCTTTAGGTACCATCAAGCAGCTTACTAAGGCTATTGCGCACGAATTTGCAGATTTGCCTATCACCAACAAGGAGAAAACTAAGGTCGGTATTGTCGGTGAAATCTACATCAAATATGCCGCTTTAGGCAACAACAATCTGGAAGCCTTCCTGCAGCGTCAGAACTGCGAATATATGCTGCCAGGTCTGATGAATTTCATCATGTACTGTGTTGATACTTATCTTACAGACTATAAGCTTTACGGCGGCAGTCTGCTCAAATACAGCGTCAACAAAGGCGCTATGTGGTATTTAAAATATATGGAAGGCATCCTGCATCAGGCTCTCAGTATCGCTCCCTTCAGCGCTCCCGCCACCTATGAGGAAACCAAGGCTATGGCTAAGGGTGTTATCGGCTACGGCAACAATATGGGCGAAGGCTGGCTGCTGACTGCCGAAATGCTGGAGCTGGTGCACAGCGGTTACACCAATATCATCTGCGCTCAGCCCTTCGGTTGCCTGCCTAATCACATCGCAGGCCGAGGCATGATTAACAAAATCAAGGAGATTGCCGAGGAGGCTAATATTTTGGCATTGGACTACGATGCCAGCGCTGCCCGCGTTAATCAGGAAAACCGCATTAAGCTGATGCTAGCGACAGCGAAGTAAAAGAAGCATAAAAAGATTTAAAGAAAAATATCATCTATCAAAGCATGTACAATGCCCCTTGACATTCCCTTCAAATCCCATTAAACTTAAACTAAGTTCTTCAAAACCGCAAGTAACCTTACGCCTCCGGCTCATTTACCTGCGGACAATTAAATAAGCAGTATATCCTGCAGATGCACCTTTTCTGCAGAAGCTTAAGCAAGGCCATTTATTTTTATCTGGTACATTCTAAGAGTAGTACAAACTGACGATTTTTTATCGTCAGGGTACTGCTCTTTTTTGTTTTTTAGGCGCTTTGCAACTGCTTATGTATTTTTTTATTCACTTGTGTTAAAATGAAAGGAGAAAAACCATGCAAGACCTGGCAACAAAATTTGCCAACCTGACAATCCAAAGTGACTTCATCTTCAAAAAGGTTATGTCGCGCAAGCGCATCTGCAAGCATCTGCTGGAGGAACTGCTGCAGATAGAAATTGCGGATATCAACTATCTGGAGGCAGAAAAGACGCTTGAGCCTGAGTACACCAGCCGCGGTATCCGCCTTGATATCATCGTAGCGGACGATAAAAACACGCATTATAATCTGGAGATGCAGGTGAAAAACAATAAAAATCCCGATACGGATACCTACGTTCTGCCTAAGCGTTCGCGCTATTATCAGGCGCTGCTTGATATTGATTTGCTGCAGAAGGGACAGCCGTATGACCTGCTGCCACCGACCTTTATCATTTTTATCTGCGTTTTTGATTTCTTTGAAAAGGGTAATTATGTCTATACTTTTAAAAAGCGCTGCCTGGAGGATTTGGAGCTGGAGCTTCCCGATGAAGCAACCACCATGATTTTGAATACTAAGGGTACGCATGGCGATATTTCTAAAGACATCAAGAGCTTTTATGATTATGTAAACAACCACATTGTAACTACTGATTTCACCAAGCAGATTGACGATGAAATCAGCTATCTGAAACTTGATACGAAAGTGAGGCGAGAATTTATGCTTATGGAAGCACGTTTATTAGATGAAAGGCGTGAGGGCGAAGCAAAAGCGAACATTGCTACTGCCAAGCGTCTTATAAGTATGGGCCTTTCTGTGCAGGATATCGCCAAGGCTACTACATTGCCAATAGAGAAAATAGAAGAATTAAAGGCAGAACAAGTCTGATACGAAAGAGAATAATTAAAATCAAACCTCGTGTTTTACCGAACCCGGTGAAACACGGGGTTTTCGTATTTTTTGCGCAAGCACGTCGGAAGTTTAGCGGAAATATAACCTAAAAACTCAAAAATATCCCCAAAATCCCCCCTCCTCCTACCCGAAATCACCCTTTCGGGTGGGGCGCTTTTGCTTTTTTTAGGCTACACTATAGGTGTAAACAATCAGCTGTAAAGCAGGCAGCAGGAAGCGGAGGGATTGATATGCTGAAAGAAAGCTGGAAAAACATTTTGCTGGGAGCATTACTGCTTACCGGGTTGACAATGCTCCTGGGCAGTGACAGCTCCGACAAAAAAGCAGACCCGCTGCTCGCCATGCCTAAGGCAGAAGCCGCTGCTATGCCTGCCTATGAGCAGGAATATAGAAAAATTGTGGCTGGTGTCTGCGATTATTTGACCACGGGTAATACCGCCGGACTGCCGGCGCAGGGACTGACAGGCTTTGAGGAGCTGGAGGGCCATAATGATCCCGGTCAGGGTGTAAGCAGTGTTGGCTATACGCTGCAGGATATCAATAATGATAAGGTGCCGGAGCTGATTTTTGGCCTGATTGATTATCCCGAGGGCAAGGGCTATTATGGCCGGGATATATATGCTGTCTATACCTTTGTGGATGGTAAGATAAAATTTGTTGACGAGGGCTGGTCGCGCAGCCGGTTGCGTCTGCTTCCTCAAGATATGCTGAGCAAGCGCACCTGTATCGACGATAACGATATGGAATGGGTGCTGGAAATGAAGGATTTGCTGCGGGACGGCAGTTTGCGTCAGGGACAAACCTTCTATACAAAGGTTGAGGATGGCAGATGTAATGTTTACCGGAAATATTTAGATGTAAATGATACCTTTGTTACCCAAAAAACCTCCATGCACTTTGACGATATGATGAATATTGACCTTGGTGCCCAAAAGCTAGAGCTTTTACCGCTTGCGGAATACAGCAGCCGTGGCTTTAAGGGACTGGTAATGCAGCATCTTAAGGATAATAGGGTAGATCTTTCCACATATGAGCATGTTTATGTGGATAATCCCTCTCAGGGAGCAGAAGTGTTGTTTAGCAGCAATACTTCTCTGGCGAGCTTTGAAGTGCTGGATTTGCAGGGGGATAGCAGCAGAGTTATCTACAGCAAAGGACTGCTGAAACCTGAAGAAAAGCTGGTACTGCATCTGGAAAGCTTTGAAACTGATCCTGAGCTTGACTATGAAACTGTTATCAAGAACGGTATCTGCTTCAGGGACGACACCGGCAGCCTGCGCAAGTTTGCGATTCGGGCAAAGGTTATGGACGGCCGTGTTTATCTGGAGGAGATTGATTAAGGTAAAATCTGCATTTTGTGCGGAAATTTATAAAATAAGGTTGGGAAATTAAGGAGGTAATAAAGATGAAAATGAAAAAATTAACCAGCTTATGTGGTTGCCTGTTGCTTTCCATGTGCATGGGCGTTGGTGCTATGACTGCTCCGTTGTCTGCTGAGGCTGCAGCACGTGAAAAGGTTATTCTGGACGCAGATATGGTGGATTTGTTTGATGACGGCATCGCTATGATGATGCTTGCCGAATCTCCCAAAATGGATTTGAAGGGTGTTACCATCGTTATCGGCAATACCTGGGTTGAAACCGGTACCGCTTCTGCTATCCGTCAGCTGGAGGGCATCGGCCGCACCGATATCCCTGTATATATGGGCGTTAATGAAACCGTTCGCAAAGACCGTTTCGCTAACATGAAGGAAGAAAAACGCATTTACGGCCGTGGCCATGACTCCCATCTGGGCGCTGCAGGCTATCCTCAGCCGGCATCCTGGCAGGCTGAATACCGCAAGAATTATAATGATGAGCCTGTTATGAACCCGCAAAAGGAACATGCTGCTGATTTCATCATTGATACTATCAAAAAGCATCCGGGCGAAGTAACCATCGTTGCTATCGGCAGCGGTGCTAACCTGGCAGCTGCTCTTGATAAGGCTCCGGAAATTGCTCCGCTGGCTAAACGCGTTGTTTATATGGCAGGCGCTTTCTTCTGCGAAGGCAACGTAATGCCGACCTCCGAATTCAATGTTTGGATTGATCCGGAAACAGCTAAAAAGACTTACCGTGCTCCCTGGAAGGAGCAAATCTTCCTGCCGCTGGATGTTTGCAGCAAGGAACTGATGAGCCACGATGATTTTAAGGATTTGGAAAGCCGCATTAAGAGCGACCGCTTCAAGGCTATGTGGGAAAGCCATTATGCTACCCCGATGTTCCGCAAGGATCCGTCCTTCAAGAACTACATTTGGGACGTTCTGGCAGCAGCAGTTGCTATTGATCCGTCCGTAATTCTGGAATCCGAAACTCTGCCGATTGATGTTGATGACCAATACGGCTATGGCTACGGCCAGACTATGGGCTTCCGCGGAGCTGCTCCTGAGGGTGCTCAGAATGCGAAGATTGTTTACGCTGTAGACCGCGCTAAGGTTTGGAAGATGGTTGAGGATGTATTCAACAAGCTGTAAGCAATAATTTTGCCGATTTAAAGCTTGCGCCCTACCCGAATTTGCTGTTTCGGGTAGGGCGCTTTAGTTTTTTTTAGGGTACAATATAGGTATAAAAGATTAGCTGCAAAGCAGGCAGCGGGAAGCGGAGGGATGGAGATGCTGAAGAAAAGCTGGAAAAATGTCTTAGTGGGAGCAATGCTGCTGGCTTCATTGGCAATGCTGCTGAATGGCTGCGGTTCGGATAAGCAGGCTGCTGCAACGCAGTCCAAGGCCATGAAGGTAGAGGAAACTGCAGCGACTGTGGCGAAGGTGCCTGCCTATGAGCGCGAATACGGCAAGCTGGTGGAGGGTATCTATAATTTTGTGAATGATGGCAATATGGATAAGGTGCCGCAGCAGGGCATGACCGGAATTTATGAGCTGCGTGACCATATGGGTTACGTTGATGCGTTGAACATGCTTGGTTATACGCTGCAGGATATCAATAATGACAAGGTACCGGAGCTGATTTTTGCTATTTTGGATAACGAAAAGCAGGGCAAGGGCTATTATGGCAAGGATATCTATGCTATCTATACCTTTGTGGACGGCAAAATAAAATTTGTTGATGAGGGCTGGGCGCGCAGCAATATTAAGCTGTTGGCGAACAATATGCTGCTGACACGCGGCAACAGCAGTAATACAGACTATGTGCTGGTGCTGGAGGATTTACTGCCGAATGGCAATAAAAGATGCGTTGATATGTATTTTACCCGTTCAAAGAACGGTAATGCGGCTGCCAACGGCCTTGATGTCTACCGTAACGATGTGGGCAGAGATGATATGGCTGTTTCGCAAAAGACGAATATGACTGCTGATGATTTCTTTGATATGGGCGCAGAGATGGCCGGTGACAGCGTGAAGCTTGAGCTGCTGCCGTTGAAGGAATATAAACAACGAGGCTTTAAGGGACTGGCGATGCAGTATCTGGAATGCATGGGAGTACATGAGCTGCAGGATGCGAAGGTTGACCTTTCCAAGTACGAGCAGGTTTCTGTGCCTAATCCCTTTAAGGGTGCGGACGTGATTTTCCGCAGTACGAAAAATCTGGAAGAGTTCCGCCTGCTGGAGCTTGCTTCCGGCAAGAGCGTTTACAGCAAGGATTTGCTGATGGCTGATGAAAAGCTGGTGCTGCATCTGGAGAGCTTGGAAACTATTCCCAAGAACGGTATCAGCTTTAAGGATGATGCAGGCAGGGAGCGCAGGTTTGCGATTCTGCAAAGCGGTAAGGACGGCAGTATTTATCTGCAGGAGATTGAGTAAAGTGTAACGCCTGAAGAGGGCTTAAATTAAGAAATGATGTAAAAAACTTTGGAGGTGTTTTTTATGCGTAAAAGATTTTTAGGTGCAATGTTATTGGCGCTTGGTATTGGTTTGTTTGGCGGTTGGGGCAGTGCTCAGGCGAACAGTGTGGCGGAGCCTACACAAAGCATGCTGCATGTGTGCTGGCTGAAGGATGCTCATGTTAATCCTGCGGCCTGCGAGGTTGTGCGGATGCCGGAGGCTTTTGAGCCGGCGAAGGCTGTGGTGACGAGCTCGGTGGATTTCCCAGATTTTCAGGTTGTAGCGCTGGATTTGCGTGAGGTGAGCGCTGAGGGCTATCCTGTGTTTAACGTGCAGTCTATTTATTATAAGGATTTCCTGCGTGCGACGGAGCCGATTATTATTGTGATGCGTGATTCCGAGTCCTTCCCGCGCAACGGTATTGCGGTGCGCGATTCTTTGGGCAGGGAGCGTGTTTTCGGTATTGCTATCAGCGGTGAGGACGGAAGCCTGCTGCTGAGTGAGGTTGATAGATAGAGGTGTGGCGATGAAGAGATTATTTAGCTTGCTGATGTTCTGCCTGTTGCTGCTTGCTAGTACTGCGGCGATGGCAGCGTCTTATTGTGCGTATTCGTATATGCGTTATGGTGCTAATGGCAGGGATAATGCTTCTTTGCATCTGATTTATACGCAGTCCGGCGTTTTTGCTTCTGTTGTTACTTATGATTTGCAGGACGGTAATGCGCCGATGTTTAAGGGCGTGGGTATGCTGGAGAACGGTTCACTGGTGCTGGAGGAGTATTCTTTTGATGTGGGCCGTCATGGTGAGGATACACGTTATTTTGGTTATGGCTCTCAGCCGCTTGTTTGCGAGGCCAGAGTGCAAGATGGTAAGCAGGTTGTGCTGCTGCCGACGATTGATGCACGCGAGATGGGTATTGCTAAGGTGAGTGAGCCTGATATCGGCGGTACTTATAGGTTTGAGGGAATGCAGGCGGAAGAGGATTATACTATGGCGCTGTATTTTCTGCGTAAGCTGAATGTGAAGAATACTGGTTTGGATTTGAGCAGTAAGGATTATTGGTTTGGCTATGGCAGTCGTTTTGCCGAGGATCCGAACAGCGTTTTTAATTCGTATATGCCGAAGGATGCCGGCGATTATTTTGGGGTCTATGTGTATAATAAGAACGATGAGCTGGTTATGACTTATTATGTGCATCCGAATTTGTGGGATGCTTATAGTGTGACAGTTGATGGTGAGATTAAGATGTTGTGCAGCAATGATGCTATGGGTTGAGGCTGTGAGTTGAGTTTGAGGTCCTTGCAACGTAAGTTAATATTGCGGAGCAGGGGCCTTTTTGATGTTGAAAAAGGGGTTGCTTGTGCGTCGCAATTAAATATCGTTTCAGTCAGTAGCAATTTTCCTATGCCTTAGGGCATAACGCAAATTTCGTGCGGAACCAGGACGAAGCATCGGTACAATTTGTCAGACGGTAAAAGAATGTTACGTACCCTTGCTTCTATGGTTCCAAGCACTCATTTGCTAAAATTGCTATTCCTTACACGATATGTTAATTGCTCGTGCTGGCGTTCTGCTACCCTTCTTGCCTGCCCCTTGGGGAAGGTGCCGAGCGTAGCGAGGCGGAAGGGGGATGTGCGTCGCAATTAAATATCGTTCCGGTCAGGAGCAATTTTTAAACGCAAATTTCGTGTGGAACCAGTACGAAGTGCCGCAAAACTCGCGCTATGCTAAGAGATTTTGCGATATTGGTATGTTATAGCGCTCAAACAGTTGCGACACTTCTATGGTTCCGGACACTCATTTGCTAAAATTGCTATTCCCTACACGATAGGTTAATTGCTCAGTTTAATCTTTGGTGATACCTTTCTTGCCTGCCCCCTCGGGGAAGGTGCCGAACGAAGTGAGGCGGAAGGGGGTTGTATTTCTGGAGGTGAGCTTATGAAGAAGCTATTGAGTGCTTTGGCGTGCGGTGCGCTGCTGTTGTGTGGCAGGATGTCGGTTGCGCGGGCGGACTATTATGAGATGTACAATCCTGCTACCCATGTTGAGGGTGGTGCTATGGTGTATGAAACTACGCGCGGCGTTTTGATGAATTTGAAGGTGCACAGCGGTGAATGGCAGGATGACCATTACCGCTATGAAACCGAGGCGAGTGGCGTGGTGCGTTTTGCGCATGACGGTGAGCATTTTATCGGTTATTTGCAGGTGCCAAGTCTTGCAAGCTATGAAAATGGTATGGGTTATCCTTCTCAGTACAGATATAGTATGCCGCTTTATGAAAAGTATGCTTTGAGTAATTCGCAGGGCTATCAGGCGCAGAGCAGGCTATACAGTGCCTGGATTTTGGGTGAGCCTGAGGGTAATAATCGGGTGCAGCCTTCCTTGGCAGGTACTTATGAAAGAAGCAACAAAAGAGGTACTCGCTTTGTGCAGGGTGAAACGGAAATGCCTTGGGCTGTAGCTGCGCTGTTTTTGCAGCTGGTGCTGGAGCCGAATGTTAATTTACTGGACAGAAACAACGGCTTTTTCAGCTTCTGGGATTATCAGTGGGAACAAGAAAAGGCTTTGTATCCTGATGTTGACAAGCGTTACAGCTATCATACTATGACTAAGGCGGGAGATCCGGATGCTCCTAATCCAGTGCAATTTAAGGATGCGCGCTATCTGGTAGAGAAAAGCGGCAGACTGATTTATAATGTTGCCGATGACGGCACGGTAAGGAAAATTTACGATTTGGCCGATGAATAGGCCGGCGGTTGTGCTTGCGCACGATTTTTGGCAATGGGGGTGGCGCTGATGTGGATACTGAGATTGCTGTGTATGACAATGCTAGACTGCTGCTTTGGGCAGAAATTTCCTTGAAAGACAGAAAAAGTTTGCTCATCCTACCCGAAATCGGCAGCTTGGGTGGGGTGCTTTAGCAAATTTCGTTGTACAATGAGCTTGTAAGGAAACATGCCTGCGTATCTAACAGCGCAGGATAATTCTGAGGAGGTGCAACAAATGAAGAAAGGTATTGTATTAGCTTGCTGCGCAATGCTTTTGGCGGGACAATTGCAATCTGCAGAAGCTCTTGACTGGAACAGAAGAATTGGCGTAGACAGAATGATCGACAGAACCATTGATAATACTATTAACAGGGCGGTGAATAAAGTGGAGAAGCAAGAAAAAACCAGACGTGTCATTTTCCAGAATCTGCCGCAATCGGCAGCTGAAATCGGACCGGAAACCGATGCTCAGCAGGTTGCAGCTTATACCGTAGCAGCACTGGCTCGCTACGAAACCAACCCGGCAGAGGCTATTGCTATGCTCAACAAGCTGTTGGGACCTCGTCCGGTACCCAAAAGAGATGAACAATTCCTGGCAGACCGCTTCCGCGGCAGACAATATCTGATGCGTTCTTACTTCATGGGCGCAACTCCGGAAAACAACTATCAGCCGGATATGCCGTATACTGTAGAGGTTAAAACTAATGCCTATACTTATCAGGAGGAAGGCTATGCACGCTTTATGATTACCTGTGGCGGTGCCGACAGCCCTCGCCCGATGACCGTGCGCCAAAAGGCTTCTACCGGCGAATGGTTCCTGTGGGATTACAAGGGACTGCTGAGCGGCATCAAAACTCCGGCAGCGGATGATCCTTGGGCATAAGATTAATTCAGCTGAACAAATATTGCAGTATAACATTAACAGCCTTCCGGTGCTTCCGGAAGGCTGTGTTTTTTGCTATGGATGTTATAAAGCTCAATTTAAGTGAAAAATAGTCATAAAAAGCATATATTTTTTTCTCACCCTACCCGAAATCAGCCTTTCGGGTGGGGCGCTTTTGCTTTTCGGGGCCTATAATATAATTACAAAAGCTGGAAGGAAGTGATATGTATGAAAAAATTCTGGAAAAAAACATCGCTGTTTCTGGTGACTGCGGCGATGACTGTTTCCTCTCCGCTGATGGCGTGGGCGCTGGAGCATGACATTGTTATTCTGCATACTAATGATATCCATTGCGGTATTAATGATAATATCGGCTTTGCCGGTTTGGCGCAGATTAAAAAGGATGCTTTAGCAAGAACGCCGAACGTAGCGCTGGTAGATGCAGGTGATGCTATTCAAGGTGCACCTATCGGTAAGCTGTCCCGTGGCTTGGCTGTTGTCAGCATTATGAATTATCTGGGATACGACTTCTGCATTCCCGGTAACCATGAATTTGACTATGGCATGGACCGCTTCATGGAGCTGGCGCCGTTGCAGCGTGCAGGCTACTATTGCGCTAACTTTGTTTACGCCGGCAACAATAAGCAGGTTTTGCCCGGCTACAAGATTATGCAGTATGAGGATACTAAAGTAGCCTTTGTCGGTGCAAGTACACCGGAAAGCCTGACAACCTCTACGCCAACCTTCTTCCAAAATGAGAAGGGGCAGTACATTTACAGCTTCTGCGAGGATAAGAGCGGCAGCAAGCTGTACAAGCAGCTGCAGAAGAATGTTGATAAGGCGCGCAAGGAAGGCGCAGACTACGTATTTATCGTTGGCCATTTGGGTATGGACGGCACTACCCAGCAGTGGAGCAGCGAAAGCGTTGCTAAAAATACTCAAGGTGTAGACGCTGTTATCGACGGCCATTCTCACGAGCGCTTCACCCGTATGGTTAAAAACAAGGTTGGCAAGGATGTGCTGTTGGCACAGACCGGTACCAAGCTCAAAACTGTAGGCGAGCTGGTAATTACTCCTGAAGGCAAGTTGAAGAGCCAGTTGCTTACTAAATCAAACGGCAAGGACGCTGCTATTAGCAGAGTTATTGCCCAGGAAATAAAAACCTATGAGCCTTTGCTGAAGCAGCCTGTGGGCGAAGCCTTGGTACAGCTGCGCAGCAATGATCCTGCAACCGGTGAGCGTATCGTGCGCAACCGTGAATGCAGCTTGGGCGACTTTGTTGCTGATGCCTATCGAGCAGTGCTGGATTGCGACGTAGTTCTGGTAAACGGCGGCAGCATCCGCAACGAAATCAAAACCGGCGTCATCAGCTACAACGATTTGCTGGAGGCATTCCCCTTCGGTAACATGTGCGTAGTTTTAGAGGTAAACGGCCAGCAGATTCTGGATGCTCTGGAAATGGGTGCTATCAGCTATCCTGAAGAAAGCGGCGGCTTTATGCAGGTATCCGGCCTGAGCTACACGATTGACAGCTCTGTTCCTTCCAGCATCGAGCTTGATGCCAAGGGCAACTTCGTGCGCGTTGCCGGTGCCCGTCGCGTGAGCGATGTTAAGATTGACGGCAAACCGTTAGATGTTAAGAAAAAATATACCGTTGGCGGCACCTCCTATATGCTGAAATCCGGCGGTGACGGCATGACGATGTTCAAGGGCGCGCATCTGGTGCAGGATGAAATGATGAGCGATGCAGATACGATTATGGAATATCTGCAGAACCATCTGAACGGCAAGGTAGGCGAGCAATATGCTCAGCCTTACGGTGATGGTCGTATCGTAATCAAATAAAGAGCGTTCTATATAAAACAAGGAGATGATTGTTATGTTGAAGAAACGTATTGCGATGGGAATTTTGGCCGGACTTCTGGCCTGCAGCTTTATTGCCGGCTGCGGCGGGGGCGACAAAGGCACTAGCGAGCCTCCTAAACCGAAACCGATTGCTGCTGATTTGAAGGATTTGCCGAATAAGGATGTTAAGGTCGGTGCTAGCACCTATAAGCTCTTTACTCTGAAGAATAATCCTAATCTGCATTTGGAAAATACTTTTAGCAAGGGCATGAAGCTGGCTACTGTCGGCAGAAATATGATTTATGCCAACGTTAAGGACAGACTCGTGCAGATGCAGTGGGATAAAGATGGTCTGCGCGTGTTGGACAATAATGTTGATTCTATGTCCGGTAATGCTAAGATTTCTTCCGATGGCACCAGAGGCATTTTCTATACCAATAAGAGAATGAGACTCAACTATTTCGATAGCGAAACCAAACGTATTGAAGAGGCACAAGGACGCTTCAATAACCTTGTTGTAATTCCTAAGGGCAACGCGGACAAGGCTTTGATTTGGATGAACCAGGGCGAAATGAGAAAGGTTGATCTTCGCAACGGCTACAGAGTAGGCAAGGATTTGGGCACAGTACGTAAGGAATCCAGAAGCCGTGATGCTGCCGACAAGGATAAAATCAATATTCCGCAGAGCGTTGTTGCAGACAGAAACGGTGATTTCTATGTTGGCGGCAATGCGCGTATCGTCAATCAGGATGTAAGCCCGGAAAGCGTTTATGTCTCCAATCGCAAGCAAAAACGCGTC
>ENA-UEYI01001955-UEYI01001955.1-human-gut-metagenome-genome-assembly--contig:-NODE-1955-length-15612-cov-3.402961_pt1 | contig 15612 bp, 8 predicted proteins | sample MGYA00242900_ERZ507916 | MGnify/ENA primary metagenome ERZ507916 (study PRJEB26167, sample SAMN06115521) | human gut metagenome | host: Homo sapiens | place: China:Chongqing | collected 2015-09-02...
TGAAGTTCGAATACGGTGAAATTCCGGCTGAACCCCAAGCTGACGCTGAAGTTCCGCGATGCCGGCATGGAGCAGATTATGAATGAGATCGAGAAACAAATCAATTACTATTTCATCGTAGACAAAGGGGTCGATATCAAACGCACCCTCACGATCGATGTCACCGACAAACCGCTGACCGCGGTGCTGGACCAGCTGGTCGCCGGGACGGACACCCGTTACAGGGTCTATCAGCAGAACATCTACCTTTCGGTCGTCAAGCGCGACGCCTCCAAACCGGTGCGGATCAGCGGCAAGGTGATCGACGCGCGGGGCGAACCCGTCGTCGGGGCTTCGGTGGTCGTCCGGGGCACGACGCTCGGCACCAGCACGGGCATCGACGGCGCCTTCTCGCTGCAAATCCCCGCGCCCGCCGAGACGGACGAACTGCTCGTCAACTTCATCGGCTACGAACCGGCCTCCGTCAAGATCGGTTCGCGGACGACCTTCGACATCACGCTCCGCGAATCCGCCGAGCAGATCGACGAGGTTGTCGTCACGGCCCTCGGCCTCACCCGCAAGGAGAAGTCGCTGGGCTACGCCGTCACCAAGCTCGGCAGCGACGCGCTGAACAACACCGTTTCGAGCAACTGGCTCAACGGCATGGCGGGCAAGGTCGCCGGACTGAATTTCGACCAGGCGGGACAGGGTCCCGGCGGTTCGATCCGCGTGACGCTGCGCGGCGAGTCGTCGCTCACGCACGACAACAACACGGCGCTGTTCGTCATCGACGGCGTGCCCATTTCGAGCGACATGGAGTCGTCGAACTCGGGTTCGCAAGCCTTCAACACCACGGCCCCGATCGACTACGGCAACGGCGCCAGCGACCTCAACCCCGAGGACATCGAGTCGGTCTCGGTGCTCAAAGGCCCCGCGGCGACGGCCCTCTACGGCTCGCGCGCGGCCAACGGCGCCATCGTCATCACCACCAAGTCGGGACGCCAGACCCCGGGACTGGGCATCTCGTTCAACTCGTCGGTGACCTTCGAGAAAGCCGGCTTCTGGCCCGACTTCCAGAGCGAATACGGCGCCGGCAACGGCAACAGCTCGAACCTCGACCAGCAGCGCAACTACAACTACTGGAGCGTTCCGGCGGCCAATGCCGAGGACGGCATCGCCAGCACCGGGCGCATCTATTCGCGCGTGGCCTTCGGCGCCAAATTCGACGGACAGCAGTTCTACCAGTACGAGTCGCGCAACTGGGACACCGACATGTACCGCCGCCTGCCGTGGGTCTACCGCGACTGGTACAAGGGCTTCTTCGACACGGGCGTGACCTGGAACAACAGCATCGCTTTCTCCTACAACAACGGCAAAGGCACCTCGGCGCGCTTCTCGGTGAAGGACTCGCGCAACGACTGGATCGTCCCCAACACGGGCTACGACAGCCAGAATTTCAACATGTCGATCACCAGCCAGCTCAACAAGTGGCTGCGCATGACGGGCAAGGTGACCTACTACCGCAAGAATTCGGACAACATGCCCATGTCGGGTTACAGCGCCGCATCGCCGCTCTACACCCTGATCTGGAACCCCAACGTGGTGGATGTCTCGTCCTACTACCGCGAATACGCCTACGGCCGCATCGACCGGATGTACGAGGAGGGCACGCCCCAGCTGCTCATCAACTCGACCTATGCGGACAACGTCTACATGCAGGTCTACGAACAGCTCAACACCCTCGACCGCGACCGCGTGTTCGGCAACATGGCCCTGAACATCAACCTTGCGAAAGGGCTGACGCTCGACCTGCGGACCGGCATGGACTTCAACAACGAATTCCGCACGCAGCGCAAGCCGTGGTATTCGAACGGCTACCCCTACGGCTACTACAAGGAGCAGACGGTCACGTCGCTCGAAGTCAACAGCGATTTCCTGCTCTCCTACACGCGCAAAATGGGCGACTTCGACATGCGGGCCTCGTTCGGCGGCAACAACATGCTCTGGAAACGCCGCAACATCTACTCCCAGACGGCCGACGGACTGCTGGAAAAGAACGTCTACAAGATGGCCAACTCGATCAGTTCGCCCGTCTACCGCTCCTACCGCTACACCAAGTCGATCAACTCGTTCTACGGCTTCCTGTCGCTGGGGTGGCGCGACATGGTCTACCTCGACATCACGGGCCGCAACGACTGGTCATCGACACTCGCCCCGGGCAACAACTCCTATTTCTACCCCTCGGTCTCGGCCAGCGTGCTGCTCGACCAGGTGTTCAACTTCAAAGAACACGCTCCGTGGGTCGATCTGCTGAAAGTCCGCGGCTCGTGGGCCAACGTGGGTAACGACACCTCGCCCAACAAACTGGTCTCGGTCTACTCCAACGGCGGTTTCCCCAGCTCGTACTACCTGAGCAGCGAGATCCAGAACTACTACCTCAAACCCGAGAACGTCGAGAGCTGGGAGGTGGGCCTCGAAGGCAAGCTCTTCAAGAGCCGCCTCAATTTCGACGTGGCCTACTACCACAGCGAAACCACCGACCAGATCATCACCGTGCCGATCGACCAGGCCGTCGGCGCCACGTCGGTCGTTGTCAACGCCGGCTGCGTGCGCAACCGCGGCGTCGAGATATCGGCGCGCTTCCAGCCCGTCAAGACCAAGGAGTTCGAATGGACGATCAGCGCCAACTGGTCCAAAAACTGGAACAAGCTGGTCGAGCTGGCCGACGGCGTGGCGATGTGGAACCTCAACCCCAACATCACCGTCGGCGGCAACATCTACATCCGCGCCTACCCCGGCACCGAGCTGGGACGCCTCTACGGCCGCGGCTACGAACGGGCTCCCGAAGGGGCGTTCTACGTCGATGCCGACGGCTCCTACGTCGATTGCTCGAACCAGATCGTCGTGGACGCCGAGACCGGCAGCGCCCGGCTCACCTCGACCGAAGACGAACTGCTCGACCTGGGGAGCATCTACCCCGACTGGACGGCCGGCATGAGCCACTCGCTGTCGTACAAGGGTTTCCGGCTGGGGCTGTCGTTCAGCGCCCAATGGGGCGGCAAGACCTATTCGATGACCCACTTCGCGCTGGCCTATCAGGGCAAGCTGAAGAACTCGCTCAAAGGGCGTTACGCCGGCATGATCGTCCCGGGCGTGAACCTCAACGAGAACGGCACCTACTCGAAGAACACCACCATCACGACCGACATCGTCGATCACTACACCAACTACGTCTACGCCCGCGAGAACGCCGAAGAGAACGTCTTCGACACCTCGTTCCTCAAGCTCAAGGAGCTGCGTCTGGAATATTCGCTGCCGCGGCACCTCTGCTCCAAAACGCGGGTTTTCCAGGGCATCACCGTCGGCGTCTACGCCACCAACTTCTTCTGCTGGACGAACTTCCCGCTCTACGACCCCGAGGCGGGTTACGCCGTGGGATCATCCATTTCGCGCGGTATCGAAGCCGGTGCCTACCCGATGACCCGGACCTACGGCATAAACCTGAAACTGGACTTCTAAAAACCGACTCCGCACTATGAAAAACATACTACGATACACGCTGGCGATCTGCACGGCGGGCCTTCTCCCGGTCGCCTGCACCTCGAATTTCGACGAGTACAACACCAACCAGAACCAGATGGAGATGGGCGACGTACACCCGCTGAACCTGCTGGAGCACATTCTCTTCACGGGAGCCGACGGCATGGTCTACCGCACGTGGCTGCTCAACAACGAGCTGATCCAGTACACCGTGCAGATGTACACCGAGAACGTCCACCGCTACATGATCCGCGACAGCTACAACAGCGGCACGTGGAACCACCTCGCCCGCTGGGCGGCCAACTCCGACCACATGATCGAGCAGGCCGTGAAGAACGGGGACGCCAACTCGGAGGCCATCGCCCTGACGATGCGGGCGCTGTTCGTCTCGAACTGGACGGACATCTACGGCGACATCCCCTTCAGCGAGGCTTTCCAGGGGCGCAACAACGTCCTCAAACCCAAGTTCGACACCCAGAAGGAGGTCTACACGCAGCTTTTCGCCGACCTCGAACGCGCCAACTCGCTCTACGATCCGTCGCGGGCGCTGCGCTACCCGAACAAGGACCTGATGTACAAGGGCGACATCGCCAAATGGCGCAAGTTCACCAACTCGCTCCACATGCGGCTGCTGATGCGGTTGCAGAACCGCGACGCGGAGATGGGCGTGAGCGAGAAGCTCCGCGAGATCGTCTCGAACCCCGCGCGCTACCCGGTCATGGCGTCGAACGCCGACAACGCGGCGCTCTTCTACACCAACGTCGATCCCTTCATCGGGCATTTCGGCACCACGACGCTGCAAAGTTTCACCTCGAACTCGCACCGCATGGCCGAACACCTGGTCAACCTGATGAACAACACCAACGACCCGCGGCTGGGCATCTACGCCGTGCAGCAGAACAACGAATGGACGGGGCTGGTCAGCGGCTACCCCACCACGGAGACCAACGCCACCGACTGCGCCTACCTGAACAAGGACGTGCTGGGCGACTACACCTCGCCCTATACGTTCATGCGCTACGACGAGGTGCTGTTCATCCTCTCCGAGGCGACGTTCCGCGGCATGATCCCGGGCGGCAGCGCCGCGGCGCAACAGTATTACGAGCAGGCGGTGCTGGCGTCGATCGACTACTGGGACGAGATCAACCCCTCGCCCACCTACGAGATCACGCAGGCGCAGAAGAACGCCTTCATGCAGATCGTCGCCTTCGACAACACGCTGGAACAGATTCTCAACCAGAAGTACATCGCCCTTTTCTGGGAGGGCTACGAGGCGTGGCACGAGTACCGCCGGACGGGTTATCCCAACTTCAAGATCGGCAAGGGCACGGCCAACGACGGCGTGCTTCCCACGCGCTTCATCTACCCGGTGACCACGGTGGACACCAACCACGAAAACTACCTCAAGGCGATCGCCAACCAGGGTCCCGACAACATGAAGACCCGACTCTGGTGGGCACGCAAGCAGTAATCCCGAAAAACACCGAACAATGAATACCGAACGAATCATATCGCATACGAAATACCGTCTTGCCGGGCTTCTGGCGGCCGTTGCGCTGCTGGCCGCGGGATGCACCGCGGACGAGGACACCGACGCCCCGTACCTCTACTTCGGCGAGGAGATCGAATCGCTCTCCTACACGGTCAACGGAGGTTCGCTGACCGTCGAGATGTATTCGAACATGGGCCCGTGGGTCATCGAACCCGCCTACACGGGCGACGAGGAGTGGATCGACATCTGGCCCGACGAGGGCGACGACAGCGGCCGCTTCACGGTCACCGTCGCGGCCAACGACGGAGCCTACACACGTTACAGCACGGTCAACGTCGTCATCGGCGGCCGGGTCGTCAAATCCTTCGAGGTCATGCAGTCGGGCGTCGATCCGTCGATCGCCCTCGACATGGGCTCCGACCATATCATGACCGCCTCGAAAGGCGGCACGATCACCGTTCCGCTGAAAACCAACGTCGGCTGGAAACCCGTGGCGCTGGAGAGCGCCGCCGGATGGATCTCCTTCGGCGAATCGGCCGATGCCGCTCAGGAGCTGATCGTCGCCCCGAACACGGGCGGCGAACGCACGGGCGTCGTGCGCTTCCAGGCCATCGGCACCAACATGGAGAAGCTCTACGCCGACCTGACGATCGTGCAGTTCGACACGGCGCAGGACCCCAACAACGGCGAGAAGCTGACCGTCGCCGAGGCCGTGGCCCGCTACGCCGACGCAGGCAAGATCACCGACAACGTATGGGTCGAGGGCTATGTGACGAGCGACCGCGAGAAACGCAACTTCGACCTCAACGTCATGACACTTCAGGACGACAGCCGCCGCGGCCTGCTCTTCGAGTTCGCCTCGACGAACGACAACACGTTCCGCATGAACGAGCGTCTGAAAGTTCATCTGCTGGGCCAGCAGCTGGTCACCGACGCGACGACCCATTCATTGAAAGTGGCGGCCTTCACCTCGAATTCGGTCTTCGAACGCGACGAGGCGGGAACGGGCATCGCCCCCGTCGAACTGGAGAGCATCGCCGAGCTTCCGAACTACGAGAACACGCTCGTGACGCTCAAAAAAGTCGAGTTCGTCCAGCCCGCCGGCACCTACTGCAACATCGACGAACGCTACACGCAATCGACTCCCTCCTACGCGACGATCGCCTACAACGCCACGGCGATGCCCTTCTGCGACGGCAACGACTTCTACGGCCACCTGCTGCGCGACGAGGAGGGCAACACCTGCAAGCTCTACACGACGACGTGGTTCCTCGACCGTTTCGCCGCGCTCGTTCCCGAGGGCTCGGGACCGCTGACGGGCATCGTCACCAAGTATTACAAGCAATCGACAGGCGAGGTCTACATCATCCGCCTGCGCCGGCACGAAGACAACCGGGTGTCGTCCGACGCTTCGACGCGCATGTCGAAGACGCTGATCCAGTTCGGGCCCTTCGACGACACGAACACCTACGACAAACTGACGCCGCGCGTGGGCAGCGGCCAGCTCACGACGACCATGTGGTCGGCCGTGCAGGCCGGCGCCGGCGGCATCTCGATGGACTGGGGCTGGAGCTACGCCCGCATGGCCCCGGCCACGGTGACGGTCAAGAGCGACGGTTCGCAGAGCATCTCCCCGGCGCTGTCGAACAGCTACACGAACTTCAACGTCCTCGCCTGCGTCTCGTGCCAGTATTTCTGGGACTGCACCGCCTCGACGATGAACCGCACCGACGCCCCCGAGGGCTACAAGGGCGAGTGTTGGGTCTTCCACGTGAACGACTTCACGCCCGACGCGTCGAAAGACCTCTACCTCACCTTCGCCCTGGCCAGCTCGCAGACCGGCCCGATGTATTTCGACATCGAGTGGGGCGAGGAGGAGAACGGCCCGCTGTCGGCGTACACCAAGATCGGCGAAATCATCTCGCCCGACTGGTACTCGTGCCACCAGTTGCAGCAGTTCATCCTCAAACTTCCCGACGAGATGAAGAGCAAGCAGAAGTTCACGATCCGCTTCCGCGTCACCCGCAACTGGAACGCCGGCAACGGCATGGTGAACGGCAGTTCGACGGAGAGCACGACCGTCGCCAAGGGCGGCGCCCCGCGCATCAGCTTCTGGCAGATCGCCGAGATATAAGAACCTCAAAAAAACGCAATGAACCATGAACAACCGTAAATTCAGATACCGGATCGCAACGCTCCTCTCCGTGCTGGCGCTCCTGACGGCCGGATGCAGCGACGACACGACGGAGAACACCGCCCAAAGGAACCGGCTCGTCACCGATCTGCTGGTCCCCGGATCGACCTTCTACACCTCGACCACCAAGGAGCTGACCATTCAGGGCAAGGGCTTCGCCGAAGGGGATGCGCTCGCGCTGGCCGACGTTGCCACGGGAGCGGAGATTCCGCTCACGCTCAAAGCGATCGACCACGCCTACGTCACCTTCGCCGTGCCGCAGGAGATCCCGACGGGCTCCTACCGCCTCGTCGTGCACCGCGGGCGGGAGAGCCAGGTGCTGGGCATCCTCAAATTCCGCCGCAGCCTCGACATCGAAATCCCCGACAAGGAGGGCATGAACGTCAAGGGCGTGGTCTTCTGCGGCTCGCTGCCCGTCGCAGGCGTGGTCGTCTCCGACGGCGAGGTCGTCACCACGACCGACGACGCGGGCTGCTACTACCTCGCCTCGAAGAAGCACCACGGCTACGTCTTCATGAGCGTGCCTTCGGGCTACGAACCCCAGTCAGAAAACTCCGTGCCCCTGATCTGGGGTCCGGTGACCCCCGGCGAAGAGGCGTGCGAACAGGTCGATTTCGAGCTGGTCGAGGCCCCGGGACAGGATGATTTCGACCTGCTGGTGCTGGCCGACATCCACCTGGCCAACCGTCTGGGCGACATCGCCCAGTACAAGGAGCTGATGCTTCCCGAGGTGAAGAACTACATCGCCGCTTCGCCGAGAAAGGTCTACATCATGAACGTCGGCGACATGACCTTCGACCTCTACTGGAATTCGAACAAGTACAACCTGGGCGACTACACCAACACGCTCAAGGACTCGGCCATCCCGGCCCTGATCTACCACGTTCCGGGCAACCACGACAACGACGAATACGCCAACGACGACTACACGGCCGAACAGCCCTACAAGGACAACCTCGGGCCGACCTACTATTCGTTCAACATCGGCAAGGCGCACTTCATCATGCTCGACAACACGGTCTACCTCAACGCCGGGGCCGACGCCTCGACCCGGACTCCGGGCGACCACTCCTACAACTCCGCCTTCACGGAGATGGAGCTCGCGTGGCTGAAAGCCGACCTGGCGACCGTCAAGGACAAGAACGCCCCGCTGGTGATCGGCACCCACTGCCAGGTGTTCTACTACAACTCGTCGCTCGACATCACTCCGTCGATGGCCTACGGACACTCGACGGTGCTCGACCAGCTGCTCGCCGACTTCACGGACGTGCACATCATCTCGGGACACACCCACAACAACACGACGATGAAGATCCGCAACGGCCTGATGGAGCACAACACGGGCGGTTCGTGCGCGACGTGGTGGTGGACGGGCTATTACAGCAACGGCCACATCTGCAAGGACGGCGCGCCGGGCGGCATGGGGGTCTACGAGTTCCGGGACACCGACCTCGAATGGTACTACAAGGGCTACGGCGAACCGCGCGATTTCCAGCTGCGGACCTACGACATGAACAACGTCAAGACCTTCTTCGCCAACAACTCGGTCATCCGCAACATGATCCGCTACTACCCCGACCGCAACGACTACGCCAACGTGGGCAACAACGTGGTCTACATCAACGTCTGGGGCTGGGACCCCGAATGGAAGGTCTCGGTGAAGGAGAACGGCGTGGAACTCAACCCCACGCGCGTCTACATGAAAGACCCGCTGCACACCTACGCCTACGACGCCACGCGCGTCTATAAAAACTCGAACAACACCTACACCGAGGTGCTGACTTCGAGCAACAACTATCACCTCTTCGCAGCGAACGCTTCGAGCGCCACCTCGACGCTCACGATCGAGGTGACCGACCGTTTCGGCAATAAGTACACCGAGACGATGTCGCGTCCCAAGGAGTTCGCCGCGCAGATCGAGAACCTGTAAAAGCGAGTAAACGATGAAAAAACTGCAAACATACCTGTCGGGCATCGCCGCCGTGCTGCTGCTGGCGGCACTCGGCGCCTGCACCGACGACGACAAGACGCTCAACGATGTCTATCTGGAAACCGACGCCTCCTATTACAGCGCCAACGCGCGCGGTCTGACCTACAACGGTGAGGAGGTGGTCATCCGCATCAAGTCGAACACCTACTGGATGGTCACCTACGACAAGGGAACCGGGCTCGAAGAGCCCTGGTTCACCCTTGCGCGGGAGGGCGGCAACGGCAGCGCGGACCTCGCGGTGACGGTGCAGCGCAACGACGGCAACGCCCGCTCGGCCGAACTGAAACTCGTCACCAACCGCAACGTCACGACGACCGTGACGCTCTCGCAGGCCGGCATCGGCGAACGGGTCTACTTCTACGGCGACGACTTCGGCGACGGGGGCGCAGGCTCTTCCGTCGCAGAGTTCGACGGCTGGAACCTGCGCGGCATGGGCATCGACGAAACCTACTACGACGGTCAGGACGCCACCCTCGACGCCGGATCGCCCTCGGCGACCTACGACGGGGCGTCGGGCGGCAACAACGTCCTCTTCGGCGAGGGCGGCTGGCTCACGCTGGGCGGCATCGCCACCAAGGGCGACTACAACTTCATCTTCTCGTTCGGCGTAAGCAACGACACGAAAGCGCCTTCCGCCGGCGATCTCAAACTCTGCATCAGCCAGGACCGCGTACAGTGGACCCCCGTGGAATACACGCTGCCCGCCTCGGCGGAGGCCGGCAAATGGAGCACGGTGCGCATCCCGTTCTTCATCAAGGAGGGGTGCCCGGCGGTCTTCTTCCGCTTCGAAAGCACCTCGGCAGGCTACCGCATCGACGATCCCGCGCTCGAAGAGGGCGACGGAACGGGCGAGACGATCACGTTCCTCGAAGATGTCGTCAACTACATCAAGACGGTGCTCTGGGAGGACGACTTCTCGTGGGCCAATAACGCCGCCTATGTGAAGAGCGACGCCTGGACGGGCTCCGACGGCACGCGCATCGACCGCTGGACGGGCTACCCCGGCACGACCAACGGCTGGACGATCGAATCGGGCCGTGCGACCTCCTATCCGCGTTCGGCGGGTTCGGCCAGCAGCACCGGATACCTCAAGAGCGGCTGGGCCAACGGCGGCGCGGGACTCTTCTCGCCCAAACTCGAAGCCATCGGCAGCGAAGCCAAGGACATCACCGTCGAACTGACGCTGGCCGGCTGGACGCTGAACAACAAACCCGACAACGACCAACTGTGCATCCGCGTCGTCGGAGGCGGCACCATCAGCAACGCGTCGAACACCGAACAGGTCTTCAGCATCGGCAGCTGGAACGAATGGACCGTCCACGAATTCGAGATTTTCGGGGCCACCGCCGCAACGCAGATCTACATCGGTTCGACGATCGAGGCCAACAACCGCTGGTTCATCGACCGCTTCCGGCTGATCCATGTCACCGAGAAGCCCGGCGACTTCGAACCCGAGCTCACGACCGACCCCGAATCGCTCGGATTCATCACCGCAGGCGAAGACAAGCCGGTGAAAGTGACGGCCAACGCCGCATGGAGCGTCCGCAGCGAAGCCGGCTGGCTGTCGTTCGCGCCCGAAGGCGGCGATGCGGGGACCTCGACGGTGACGATCACCGCCGAACGCAACCAGACGGGAGCCGAACGCCCCGCGACGGTCGAATTTCTCATCGACGGCGAGGTGATCGCAACGCTCGGCGTGACGCAGAGCGGCGAGGAGATTCAGTACGCCCCGTCGCCCGTCGGCCTCACGCTGATCGACGCATCGGCCACGGTGCTGACCTTCGGGTGGGACGAACCCGCCGAAGCGACGCACAAATACCGGGCGGCGCTGTTCACCGACAAGGAGGGCGAACCCGTCCAGCAGTCGCCGGAATTTACGCTGGATGCGAAATTCCCGACCCCGATCTTCACTTTCGGCGGCCTCGAACCCTCGACGACCTACCAGCTGGCCGTGCAGACGATCAGCACGACCGACGGTGTGGAGGATTCGCCCTACGTCTTCCTCGAAAGCCGCACGACCGCTGCGCAGACCGCCACGCCGGGCGCACTGGTTTCGATGCGCTTCGACCGGCTGAAATGGTGCGGCGACCATATGTTCAAGGCTTACGGCCTGCGCCCGGCGAGCGTCGGCGGCACGGTCGCTCCCGATGCCGCAGCGAATACCCTGACCAATGCCAACACGGGCGGTTCGTCCGATGTCTTCAACACCCACAGCGACGCCTTCCGGGCCGACCGCGGGGTGAACGGCTGGTACGGACTGCGCGCCTACGAATATCCGGGTTACATCAAACTGGGGAGCGCTAAACAAGCAGGGTTCCTCGTGACGCCGAAACTGAGCGGACTGAGCCAGCCCACGGATGTGCGCATCTCATTCCGCCTCGGCAACTGGAACGAGCCCAATGCCGACGGCTCCGTCTTCACCGTTGACAAGGCGGTCATCCGGGTCGGCATCGTGCCGGAGAACGTCACCGACGCCGACCTGAAAAGCTATGCGAACGCCTATACGCTGACGCAGAATCTCGTTTTCACGGCCGACGAAGTTCCCGTATCGGCGACTCCGCAGACATGGACCGAGGTATCGCTCGAAGTGCCTGACGTGAAACCGACCGACCGTCTGATCATCTACGCCACGGTTGACGGCACGGAAAAAGAGGGCAAGGCCCGCTACGAGGTGGACGACATCGAGGTCGTCCCGAGCAGCGTGAAACCCGTCACGGTCGTCTTCGAGGATACGTTCTCATGGGTCAACACTTCGGTAGACTGGGCCAACAAACTGGAAGCCTACAAGGACAACTGGGCCGTATTCGATGGCCGCGTCTATGCCAAGTACTACTGCCTCCAGTTCGGCACCGGGTCCGCCGAAGCGGGTATCACGACGCATGCCCTGACGGAGCTGGGCGCAACGCCGACCGACATCACCATCGAGGCTCAACTCACGGGCAACGCCGCCAACAAGCAAAGCGCCTATTTCAAAATCACGGGTGCCGGTTCCTTCTCAGCGACAGAAAGCGTAACGGAAGCCACCGTCCAGCTCGACGGGTTCATACCCAACGCCAGTTCGGGAGCGACCGGCGAAGGATTCGAGGGTTGGGAGACCAAGACGCTGACGGTCTACGGCGCCGATCAGACCACACAGATCCGCCTGGCCTGCGTGAAGGTCGGCAGCGTGACTCAGCAGTTCTGGCTCAACAGCTTCCGCATAACCAAATAGCGGACGCTGCCGACAACGAACGGGCGGGGGACATCCCCCGCCCGTTTTCTTTTCGGAACGTTTATCCGGACTATTCGGGATCGACCGCCGGAGTGTTCAACGGAAATTCGTGCGTGTGGGCGGCCTTGCCCTTGGGACCGATGATCCGCACCCGGATCAGACTGTCCGAAACGTCGCAACGAGCGTAACTCTTGTTGTCGTTGATCACGATCGGGAACTGTGCGCCCCGCTCCCCGGCGGGATGGAACGAATAACGGTGTTCGTGGCCGCAAAGCATTAGGTCGATGCCCGCCTCGTTCAGCACCGGCATGAAGAGCTCGTTGAGATGGAGGTTTCCGTGCCAGGTGCCCGTCGTCGGAGGCACGTGCAACAGGACGATTCGTGCCGATGCCGAGAGGAACTCCTCCGACTGCACAGCTCTTTTCAGCCATTCGCACTCCTCGACGCGGTAGGCGTCGTAATCGGCCAGCCCGTAGTACTCGACATCGCTGTCGGGCTTGTCCTCCCCGCAGTCGAGCACCAGCAAGCAGACATCGCCGTAACGGTAAATCCCGTAAAACTCCCCGCTGCGGGTCGGAAAACAGTCGATCAGACGGTCCGACCAGACGCCTCGCGTCTCGTGGTTGCCGCGGTTGAAGAGGATCGGCGTTCCGGAGGCGAACAACGCAGCCGAGGTATCGACATAGTCCGCAAAAAGCTGTTCTTCGCTCTCGACGCTGCTCGACATGTCGCCGTTGAAGACGACGAATCCCAGTTCACTGAAATCTATCTTCTTACAAAGCTCCGCCATGTAGTCGGCACGGCCGTGGATGTCGTTGAAGACGATGAACGAACAATCGGCGCCCGAGTCGGGGAAAGTCCGGAACGGATAGGGTTTGCGGCGGAAAACGTCGCTCGCGGCGACACGCCCGTAGGAGGCTTTGCCGCGCTGCGGCCACGCCGTGACCTCCTGCGAAAAGATGCGGTAACAGTAATCCGTGCCGGGTTTCAGCCCCTTGATGCGCACGGCATGAAGGGTTCTGTCGGCCAGCTTGCGGCCCGCGACGGTCTGGTAGTAGCGCGTATGCTCCTGCGCGTAGAAACTCCGCCCGTCGTCGGGCGCGACCTCGACCCACGAAAGGGCCGGTTTGCTGGTGGTCCAGACGACCGTGACGCCGTCCCGGGTCATGTCGCAGAGATAGGGGCCGTGCGTGATCTTGAAATCCTGTGCCGCGGCAGCCAGCGAAAAGAGCAGCCCGGAAAGCGCAAAAAGGAGTTTTTTCATTGTCGGAAAGTGTTGGTTGTTCCGGAATGCAAGATACGAAAAATTCCGCAGAATCCCGCCCCGGTCGTCCGATCTCCCGCAGCCGTCATGCAGCAGCGGCCTGCCGCCTTTGGAAGACGGCATAACTACCTCCGGGCCGTTTTCTTTTTGCGGACCGACCAGCCGAAATGCCCCAGCGCCTCGCCCAGCGCAAAATACTCCCCGTGGGAATAGACGATCGGGTCGGCGCGTTCGAGGCAGAAACGCCCCGTCTGAGGGTCGATGTAGGCTTCGTCGGCCTGCACCCCGACCACCTCGGACAGAAACATGTCGTGGGTCCCGAGCGGCAGCACCTGACGCACGCGGCACTCGATGTTCACGGGCGATTCGGCGACGACCGGCGCGGCGACCTTTTCGGACGCGACGGCCGTGAGACCCATCTCGCGGAACTTGTCGTAGTCGCGGCCCGAGCGCACGCCGCACCAGTCAGCGGCACGTGCCAGCCGGCGCGTCGTGAGGTTGATGACGAACTCGCCCGTGCGGCGGATGATGGCGTAGGAGTGGCGTTCGGGCCGCACCGAAATATAGCACATCGGCGGATCGGAGCAGACCGTGCCGGTCCACGCCACGGTCAGCAAGTTGTACTCGTCGGGCGTCGCACCGCAGCTCACCAGCACCGCCGGCAGAGGATACAACACGGTTCCGGGTTTCCAGTTCTGTTTCATCTCGATTCGTTTTTCGGGACAAAGGTAACGGTTTTTGCGTATATTTGACATCGCAACGGCACGAATGCTCTCCGGTTTTGCAGCGCGTCCGGTTTTTATATACCTTTGTTTCATATGCTCGCCGATTTCATCCGATACCTCGAAGCGGAACGCCGCTACTCGCCGCTCACCGTGCGCAACTACCGCCACGACATCGAACTGTTCCTCGCATGGCTGGGGATCAGCGACACGGATTCCGATCTGCGCCGGGTGACCACGGAGGACATCCGCGAGTGGATCATCTTCCGCAATGAGGAGGGACGCCTGAGCGCCGCCTCGATAAACCGCGAAATATCGTCGCTGCGGTCGCTGTTCCGCTGGCTGCTGCGCACGGGAGTCGTCAGCCGCGACGTGGCGGCACCCGTGGCGTCGCTGAAAACCTCGCGCCGCCTGCCGGCCTTCGTCCCCGAGAGCCGCATGAGCGACATCGTCAGCGACTGCGAACAGGACAGCGACGATTTCACCCGCGAACGCAATTCGCTCATCGTGCTGCTTTTCTACGCCTGCGGCCTGCGGCTGGCCGAACTGGTCGGCATCGACCGCAGGGATTTTTCGGAGGACTACACCTCGCTGCGCATCCGGGGCAAAGGCGACAAGGAGCGCCGGGTTTATTTTGATGCCAAGGCAAAGCTGCATTTACAGGACTATCTGCGCTCCCGCACCGATGCAAACCCGGCGTTGTTTGTAACACTGGACGCACCCTTTGACCGTTTGAAGATCAGCGGCGTGGAGATCCGTCTGCGGGAGTTGGGCCGGGAGTTGAATCTGGACAAGATCCACCCGCATAAATTCCGCCGCACCATGGCTACCCGCGCCATCGACAAGGGAATGCCCATTGAGCAGGTGCAGAAGATCCTCGGTCATTCGCAGATCGGCACCACCATGCAGTATGCAATCGTGAATCAGAACAACGTCAAAACCTCCCACCAGAAGTTTATCGCCTGAAAAGGCAACTTCTAATTTGTGGGAGAGAGCAATGAAGAAAAGGCTTGGAGATTATATTCAGGAATACTCTGTAAGAAACAAATCAGGCGAGGATATTCCTGTTTATAGTATAACGAACTCGCAGGGATTTTGCAGAGACTATTTTAGTAAAGAAGTTGCAAGTAAGGATAAAACCACTTATAAAATCGTGCCGAGAGGGTGTTTTGCATATAATCCGTCGAGAATCAATGTCGGATCAGTTGATTGGCAACGAG
>ENA-UEYI01001960-UEYI01001960.1-human-gut-metagenome-genome-assembly--contig:-NODE-1960-length-15584-cov-3.045721_pt1 | contig 15584 bp, 14 predicted proteins | sample MGYA00242900_ERZ507916 | MGnify/ENA primary metagenome ERZ507916 (study PRJEB26167, sample SAMN06115521) | human gut metagenome | host: Homo sapiens | place: China:Chongqing | collected 2015-09-02...
AAGAAGTTGATGATTTGATAATTGTCTTCTCCCACATACATGGAAACAAACCCAACTATCGTGTCATCGCTGTATATGGCAAACGGCCTTGTGTCTTGATAGTAAACCCATGCTTCCGCCAGTGAATAGGTCACAGGATCGACAAAATCCTCATTCTCTACACTTGCTCTCAAAAGCAGGCATTCTCTGAAGTTATCTTCACTGATGGCTCGCAGCTCAATCATCGGATTATCCGCGATCGTTTGCAGGCAGTCGAGCAGCGCCTTCTCGCTTGTGACGGTGTGATCGGGGCGGATGTCTCCCGGCGCTTCGCCGCGGCGGTTCATCCAGATCGTCTGCCAGCCGCAGGCGGCGGCTCCGGCGATGTCCTGCGAACAGGAATCGCCCACAAACAGACACGGGCCGCCTCCGGCGGCCTTCTGTGCCAGACGGAAAATTTCCGGCGCGGGCTTCATCACGCCGACCGCGTCGGAAATGAAGATGAGCTGCGGCGCTGCCCAGCGTTCCATGCCGAGGCTTCTGAGCTTCCCGGTCTGCGAATCGACGCTCCCGTTCGTAATGACGCCGACAGCGGCAAAGCGTTCTTTGCACACATCCAGCACGCGGCACATGGTATCGCTCAGCGAGATGTGCCGCTGCTGTTCGGCATAGAGCGCCTGGAAGCGCAGCGCCTCGTCCGGCGTGATGGAAATGCCGGTGTCCGCCAGACCTGTTTGGTGCCGGTAGATGTGCATGGCGTCCATGGTGATCTTCCCGGTGTGCGCGTCTGCAAACACCTCGTAGCCGCGGTGAATGACCGCGTCGAACGCCTGCGGCAGCTTTTCCGTGTACCTTCCGCCGAAGAACTGATAAAACGCCTGCGCATAGGGAACAATGCGGTCGTAGAGCGTATCGTCAAGGTCAAAAAAGATCGTAAGCCTGTCCATGCCGCGCCTGCCTTTCTGCTTTTTCTCAGTATAACGGCACGGTGCGTTGTCCGTCAAGCACGGTTTTGGTTGACGCAGCGGAAAAGCTGCACTATACTGGTCAGAGAATCCAAACAAAACAGGAGAGCGAACAACATGGAGCTTTACGAACAGATCGAATTGCAGGAGTGCCCCATCTGCGGCGGCGCGGGACTGATGGAAGAGGAAAATGGCTGGTGCTTTTACGCCGCCTGTCTCGACTGCGGCGCGCATACGGCGGAGATCCGTTACGAACGCGACGCGGAGCGGCTGGACGCGGCCCAGCGCGCGGCGCATCTGTGGAACATCGGCAAGGTCCTGACCGACACGCCGAATGATTGAGCCGCAGCAGGTCGCGATCTATTCCGCCGCCTATGACCGCAGCTCCGGCGCGTCGCACCGGCTGCTGCGGCAGGCGGCGCAGTTGTATGCGCCCAGCCTGACAGAGCCTGCGCTTGCGTCTGGCGAACACGGAAAGCCATATTTTCCGGACGCGCCGCAGCTGCACTTCAGCATTTCGCACAGCGGGGAGCGCTGGCTCTGCGCGTTTTCCGACGCGCCGGTCGGGCTCGACGTACAGCAGCACCGCGCCTGTCAGATGCAGGCGCTTGCGCGCCGCTTTTTCGCTCCGGCGGAGCAGAAATTTTTAGAGCAGACTGCTTATGCCCCCTTTTTTGACCTCTGGTGCGCCAAGGAGAGCTATCTCAAATACACCGGCGAGGGGCTTTCCGGCCTGGAGACGGTCTGCACCGTCTCGCCGGAGGGCGGCTTTCCATCCGTCCCGGGCGTCAGTCTGCGTCTGCTGCCGCTGTTCACAGGCTATTCCGCCTGCGTCTGCACTGCCGCTCCGGCAGAGGTATGCGTACAGTCCCTGTAGGGGCGGACGACTCTGTCCGCCCGCAGAAAAATCCGATTTTACGGAAAACTATGGCGAATACGTAACTTCCCAAGGGCGGACAGAGTCGTCCGCCCGTACGAAAAGGTACGAGGATGCGCTCGGAGAAACAAAATTGTTTGATGAGAAAAAGAGAGGAAGTCTATGAGTCCGTTTTTATTGTTGGCCGCGCTGGTGCCCGCCGCGTTTCTGATGGTGCAGGTGTATCGGCTCGACCGGATTGAAAAGGAGCCGGCGGGGCTTTTGCTGAAGCTGGTGCTGTTCGGCGCGCTGTCGGGTGTGGTTGCGGGCGCGATCGAGGGCGCGCTCACGCGCGTGCTGGATGTGACGCTGGGAGGCGGCATGCTGCGGCTGGTGCTTGAGAATTTTCTGGCCGTCGCGCTGGTAGAAGAAGCATGCAAGCGCTGGGTCGTACTGAAATTCGTGTGGCGGCACCCGGCGTTTGACTACCGGTTCGACGCGGTGGTCTACTGCGTGTTCTCAGCGCTCGGGTTTGCGGCGCTGGAGAATATTCTCTACGTCGCGGAATACGGCTTTGCCGTCGCGGTATCGAGAGCGCTGTTGTCTGTGCCGGGGCACTGCTTTTTTGCCGTCTATATGGGCATTTACCTCGGGCAGGCGAAGATGGCCGAGCGGGCGATGCAGCGGTATTATATCGAGCTCCCCGATGAATCGCCCGGGCAGTATCTGCGCGCGAGTTTGCTTGTCCCGACGCTGCTGCACGGCTTCTGGGATTTCAGCCTCAGCGTGGGCGGCTGGCTCATGACGGTCCTTTTTTATCTGTTTGTCCTCGCGTTTTTCATCGACGCATACCGCAAGCTGCGCTTTGCCGCTGGTTCCGACGAACAGCTCTGAGAATTGGTGCCCTTTGGGCGTGATCAATAAAAAATATAACGCATCGGCGGGAATTTTTGGTGAAGTTCTTGCAGGGTGCTAAAAATAATTGTATAATGCAAATAGATTTTCAGGAGCTCGCGCAGAATCTGCCGGGCTCCTGCTCAAAAACTCGGAATTACGGTGGCAAAATGCCGAGAACAGAGCTTCTGTGACGTGAGAACCGAAATTCAGGTTAAGGGAGTTTTTGCAATGGCTGTCTTTTTTGTCAATGGCAAAGAGGTCGAGGTAACAAAAAATCAGAAGCTGCTGCGGTACCTGCGCGACGAGCTGCATCTCACGTCCGTGAAGGACGGCTGCTCAGAGGGCGCGTGCGGCGCGTGTACGGTGATCATCGACGGCGAGACCGTCCGCGCGTGCACGCCGATGACCGACCGGCTGGAGGGAAAACATATTATTACCGTCGAGGGGCTTACCGACGAAGAAAAAGAGCTCTACACGTACGCTTACGGCGAGGCCGGAGCCGTGCAGTGCGGCTTCTGTATTCCGGGTATGGTGCTGTGCACGAAGGCGCTTCTCGATAAGAACCAGAACCCGACGGACGCGGAAATCCGCTATGCGCTGCGAAACAATTATTGCCGCTGTACGGGTTATGTGAAGATCATCGCGGCCGTGCGTCTGGCGGCGAAGCTTTTAAGAGAGGGCGGACACGTTCCGGCGCCCTCGGAAACGGACTGGAAGGTCGGCTCGAGCGTCCACCGTCTGGACGTGGAGGAAAAGGTGCTGGGTTACGGAAAGTACCCAGACGACTGCTATGTGCCCTATATGACCTACGGCTCGGCCGTCCGCGCGAAGTATGCCCGGGCGCGGGTCAAATCGATCGACGCGTCGAAGGCGCTTGCGATTCCTGGAGTGTGCGCAGTTCTGACGGCGGACGATATCCCGGGCTCGAACCTCGTTGGCCACATCAAGCACGACCAGTATACGCTCGTGCCCGTCGGCGGCCTGACGCACTACCTCGGAGACGCGATTGCCCTCGTTGTGGCAAACGACCCCGAGACGCTCGAGAAGGCGAAAAAGCTCGTGCAGGTCGAATATGAGGTGCTTCCGGCCGTCCACAGCCCGTTTGAGGCGATGAAGGACGATGCGCCGCACGTCTTTGACGAAGAGGGCACCAACTTACAGGCCATCCGCCATGTGAGCCGCGGCGACGCGGCGGGCGCGATCGCAAGATCCAAATACGTGATCTCCCGGCACTTTGAAACGCCGTGGACCGAGCACGCGTTCCTGGAGCCCGAGTGCGCGGTGGCCTATATCGATAACGACGGCGACGTGATGCTGCTGACGACCGACCAGTCGTCCCACACGACGCTGCATGAGTGCTCGCTGCTGCTGGGCACAAAGAAGATTAAGGTCGAAAACCAGCTCGTGGGCGGCGGCTTCGGCGGAAAAGAGGACATGTCCGTCCAGCACCACGCCGCGCTCATTACCTACGTGACGCATCTGCCGGTCAAGGTGAAGCTCTCGAGAGCCGAGTCTTTGCTCGTGCATCCCAAGCGGCACCCGTTCTGGATGGACTTTACGATCGGCTGCGATGAAAACGGCATCATTCAGGGCGTACAGGCGGAGGTCGTGTCCGATACCGGCGCGTTCGCCTCTCTCGGCGGCCCCGTTCTCGAGAGGGCCTGCACCCACGCGGCAGGACCCTACGCCTATGAAAACTTTGAGATCAAGGGCCGCGCGTATTATACGAACAATCCCCCTGCAGGCGCGTTCCGCGGCTTCGGCGTGACGCAGACGTGCTTTGCAATTGAGAGCCTGCTCAACGAAATGGCGGAGAAAATCGGCATCAGCCCGTGGGAAATCCGCTACCGCAACGCGATTCGTCCGGGAGGTGTGCTGCCGAACGGCCAGATCGTGGGCGCGGAGACAGGGCTTGTCGAGACGCTGGAGGCCGTGAAGCCTGCGTTCGACGAGGCGGTGAAGGCCGGAAAGCCGGTCGGCCTTGCCTGCGCGATGAAAAACGCGGGCGTCGGCGTGGGTTTACCGGACTATGGCCGGTGTAAGCTCATCGTCGAGGAGGACGAAAAGCTTCATATCTACGCGGGCGCGTCGTGCATTGGGCAGGGACTCGGCACGGTTCTCGTGCAGATGTGCGTAACGTCTACGCCGCTTTCGCGTGACCAGATCGTCTACGAGCGCTCGAACACGTGGATCGCGCCGGACTCCGGCGATACCTCGGGCTCACGGCAGACGCTCATCACGGGCGAAGCGTGCCGCAGAGCGTGCGAAAAGTTCTGCGCGGCGTTCGATGGACACACGATGAAGGACCTCAACGGGCAGGAATTTTACGGCGAGTATTACGCGAAAACAGACCCCCTCGGCGCGGATAAGCCGAATCCGGTTTCCCATGTGGCATATGGCTACGCGACGCAGATGTGCATCCTCGACAAAAAGACCGGAAAGCTCGAGAAGATCGTCGCGGCGCATGACGTGGGCAAGGCCGTGAACCCGCGCTCGTGCGAGGGACAGATCGAAGGCGGCGTGGTCATGAGCATGGGCTACGCGCTGCGCGAGCAATACCCGATCGATGAAAATTGCAAGCCCATCGACAAATACGGAAAGCTGGGGCTCTTCCGCGCGCATGAGATCCCCGAGATCGACGCGATCGTCATCGATAAGCCCGGTCTGGACGTGGCCTGCGGGGCCATCGGCATCGGAGAAATTACATCGATCCCGACCGCGCCCGCGATTGCCGAGGCCTATTACCAGTATGACCACGAGCGCAGGACCGTTCTGCCGCTTGTGCATACGCCGTATGAAAGGAAGGTGTGAGTATGGCTGTCAAAAAACGCTTTCCCTATCAGGCTGCCTTTGTAGCCTGCAACGGCGGCTGCCGCGCAACGGCAGATTGCGAATACGGCTGCGTCGCGTGCGGCCTTTGCGTCGGCGTGTGCAAATTTGACGCGATCGAGATAAACGACCTTGGCGTGGCGCAGGTGAACGAGGATAAGTGCATCGCCTGCGGCGCCTGCGTGCGCGAGTGTCCGCGCGAACTCATCCATATCCACGAGTGCGCGAACCCCATCGTCGTCAAGTGCTCCAACAAAGACTTGGGCAAAAACGCCCGCAAATACTGCGAGGTCTCCTGCATCGGCTGCGGCCTGTGCGAAAAGGCATGTCCCGCCGGTGCCATCACCGTGACGGAGAACCTGTCGCATATCGATGAGAGCCTCTGCCTGTCCTGTGGGCAGTGCGCGGTCAAGTGCCCGCGCGGAGCCATTGTCGACCTCCGAGGCATTCTGACAGACTAACATCATAGAGCGCTCGAAGATCGTTCCTCGGGCGCTCTTCCTGCGTCTGGAAAACGGGATTGCTTTTTGAACGCAAACCGGGTAGAATGGAAGTACAATGAAAAAAGGAGCGTGTTAGCTTTGACACACGAACCGACGCTTGTCATCATGGCAGCCGGAATGGGCAGCCGCTTCGGCGGGCTCAAGCAGATGACACCGGTAGACGAGGAAGGGCACTTCATCATCGACTTTTCGCTCTATGACGCGTATCAGGCGGGCTTCCGCCGCGTAGCCTTCATCATCAAGCGCGAAATCGAGCAGACGTTCCGCGAGACGATCGGCGCGCGCATGGAAAAATGGTTCCACGTCGACTACGTCTATCAGGAGCTGGACCGTCTGCCGGAGGGGTTCGCGGTTCCCGAGGGACGCAAAAAGCCATGGGGCACGGCGCACGCGGTGGCCTGCTGCCGGGGCGTGGTGGAAGGTCCGTTTGCCGTCATCAACTCCGACGATTTTTACGGCCGGGGCGCGTATGAGGCAATTTATCGTTTCCTGACGGAAAACAAAGCGCCGCACCACTATGCGATGCTGGGCTATCAGCTGCGGAACACCGTGACGGAGTTCGGCTCGGTTGCACGCGGCGTGTGCCACGTGCAGGACGGAATGCTGCTGGATATCACCGAGCGGACGAAAATCTTTAAGCGCGGGCAGGACGCGGCCTATACGGAAGACGGCGAGACGTTTGTGCCCCTGTCGGGAGACAGTCTTGTTTCCATGAACTTCTGGGGCTTTACGCCGGAAATTCTGGACGAGATCTGGAACGCGTTCCCGGCGTTTTTGGCGGAAAATCTTCCGGTGAACCCGGGAAAGTGCGAGTTCTATCTGCCGACGTTCGTGGGAAGCCGGTTGGCGGAGGGAAAGGTCCGCGTGCGTGTGCTGCCGTGCATGGAAACGTGGCACGGTGTGACATACAAGGAAGACCTCGACAGCGTGAAATCGGCCATCGGGCAGCTCAAGCGGGAGGGAAAGTATCCCGCAAGGCTTTGGGAATAATATCGGCACGCAAAACGCCCGCGCAGAGCAAGCATACTCCGCGCGGGCGATTTTTTGGTTGTATGGTGGTTGTTTGTGTCAGGCAGTTTGTGTGAAATGAACCGATGGCATCCCTCCAAAAAGAAATTTCCTTCACTAATGCTGTTACCAAATTGTAACCTCTTTGCTTCCATTATAGCCGAAATCCTCTGCGGCGCAAGCTAAGAATTCTTAAATTTTTTTGAATTCTGCGCCCCGGTTGTCAAATGCAGCGCGATCCGGTATAATAGCAGAAAGAGCACACAACAGGAGGTTTAACGCATGGCGGACAGACTGGGACAGGAAAAGGACAACAAGCGCAGCAAAACGCTTCTGACGGTGGCCGTGGTGCTGGTGGTTTTGAACGTACTGCTGTTTTTCCTTGTGCCGACGCAGAAGACGATTTCCTATGATGAGGACGCGGTTATTTACAGCGTTTCGGACGAGCGCTATGAAAAGCCCTGCCATGTGACGCTTACAGGAACGCTCACGCAGAGCGTGCTTCTGAAGGATGTGTTCGAGGGTTCGTTGTACATCACCGACGTGCCGGGGCTGGAGGACAATATGACCATCCGCCTGACGCGCCAGAATGGCGCCTGGGAGGGGTATATTTACGACTGGGCGGGGCAGATCATCTCGACCGGTGTCTGGGATGTGGAGGCGACGAAGGATTTTGAACACGTCACCATCGCCTTCGCTTCGACGTATGAGAGAACCGGCTCTCAGGTGCAGGCAAGCTTCGACCGGGGCAGCGCGACGTTTCTGAGCCTCGGCGCTCCCAACCGGGCGTACGCGCTGAGGCAGCTTCAGGAGCTGATTTTGAAGCAGAACTGAATTTCAATCCCCCGTACCGCGGGCCGTGCGCAGACGCATGGGCGCGATGCGGGGGATTTTCGGTTGACAGAGGTTGCGGTTTGCTCTATAATATCGTAAAACGATATTATATAACGCTAAAGGGGGGACAAACATGCCGCGCAGACCGCTGGAAAACCTGACAGAATCGATGTTCTATGTGCTGCTGTCGCTCAAAACGCGCCCGATGTGCGGCATGGAGATCGCCGCGTTTTTAGAGCGGGCGACAAACGGGCTGCTTGGCATCGGCCCGGCGAAACTCTACACGGTGCTTTCTAAATTCGAAGAAGTAAAATACATCGAAGAAATTGCCGTCGAGGGCCGCAAGCGAACCTACCGCATCACCTCGCGCGGCACGGACGCGTATCAGGCAGAGATCAGCCGTCTGACGGCCTGCCTGCGGGACGCGGAAGCGATCGGAGGGCTGCTGCATGAATGAGATTACGAAAAAACAGCGCTGGGTGCTCGTCCCGTGCCCGGATTACGATGTGCCTGCGATGGAAAGCTGGCTCGAGGAGCAGGCGATGCAGGGGCTGTTTTTATCGAAGGACGACGGATTTTTCCTCGGCCTTGCGTGCTTCGAAACCGGAAATCCAAAACGCGTTCGATACCGGCTGGATGCGGTTCCGAAGGAGAAAGCGTTTTCCGAGTTTGACGAAAAGAAGCAGGCGGCCATTGCGCTGGCAGAAGAGATGGGCTGGGAGTTTGTCGCGGAATGGAAGGAGTTTCTGATCTACCGCTGCGATGATGCGCACCTTCCCGAACTCAACACCGACCCTGCTGTGCAGGCCCTGTCTTTCAAGCGTGTGCAGAAAACGCTTGCCGACCGGGTGTTTTCGACGTGCTATTATCTGTTTTTATACCCGATCCTGCTGTTTCTTTTGCAGCAGCCTACGTTTTTTCTCGGCGTTCTGACGGTTGGGACCACTCGGTTTCTGGCGCTGGTCCTGGTTACCATCGTGCAGACGTGGGGCGCGGTGCGCGACTGGAGCAGGCTGAGAAAGCTCCGCAAACATCTGCAATCCGGCGGACGCATCGAGCACACGGACGGCTGGCACAAGGAAAGAAAACGCTGCCTTGCGGGCAAGATCATAAGACCCGTTTTGACTGCCATTTGGCTCGTTCTGCTTGTTGCCATGATGGTAACGCCGCGTCTCCGCCCGGACGCCTTGGCCATCGATGCAGACGAAGCGCCGCTTCCGACGCTCTCCAGCTTTGCCACTTTTCCGGTAGATGAAACGGACGACCGCTATGAACTGACGCTGGATGAAACGCACGACCTGCTCGCTCCGGAGCGTTACAGCCTGCGAGAGCAAAGCATGGGCACGATCTACGAAGCGGACTACTACGAGCTGCGCGCACCGTGGCTGGCCGTTTGGCTGGCAAACGATCTGCGCCGGTACGATGAAGGGCGTGCATTCCGCCTGTTTTCCAAACACACACGCGAGCTGACAAAACTCGCGCTTCCGGAAGATCTGGACGCTTCTATGGCGCGCTGCTATCAGGACCAGTATGGCGCATACCGGCTGCTGCTGCAAAAAGGGAAGAAGCTCCTCTCCGTGACGCTCTGGTGGCCAAGCAGCATGGCATTTCCCGCCGAACAAATCGCCCGGACGCTGCTGGAAAGTATGGAATAATCCGGACGTTCTAGTCGAGCCGTAGGGGCGGACGCCTCTGTCCGCCCCATGAGAAGTTACGAATTTGCCGGAGATTTTCGTAAAAACCGGATTTTTCTGCGGGCGGACAGAGTCGCCCACCCCTACGCAAGAACGTACACATATGCAAAAAAATCCGGGGTGCGTCCGTTTGAACGGCACCCCGGATTTTTTGTTTAATATCCGGCCCGGCGGCTGACGACGTGCGTGACGGGCCTGCCGGTCAGGAAGTTGTCGAGATTTTCCATGCAGATATCCCAGATGGCCGTCTGCACGTCTGGACTGCTGTCAAAGCTCGGCCCCGCGATGTGCGGCGTAAGGAGAACGTTTTCCATGTCCCAGAGGGGCGAATCTTCCGGCAGCGGCTCCGTTTCCGTCACGTCCAGAATTGCGCCGCCCAAGTGCCCGCGTTCGAGCGCGAATACCAAATCGTCATTTCGAACGAAGCTCCCGCGCCCGACGTTCACAAAGAGCGCGCCCGGCTTCATCGCAAGCAGCCGCGGCCTCGTCATAAGGCCGGCGGTCTCCGACGTGGACGGCAGGCAGTTGACTACGATATCAGCCTTTGGCAGCAGCTCGTCGAGAGATTCCATCGTATACGCCTCGGCGAAGCCCGCGGGAAGGCCCTCCTTCTTTGTCCGCTGCACGCCCGTGACCCTTGCGCCGAAGGCCTGCATGCGCCGCGCGACGTTCCCGCCGAGGTCGCCCATGCCAAGGACCAGCGCGCGCTTTCCGCAAATCGTCCGCGAAGATTTCCGCTGCTGCCAGATATGCGATTTCTGGTCGCGCCAATAGGCAGGCAGTGCCCGGTAAAACGCAACAATCGAGCCCAGCACGTACTCGGAAATTACCGTTCCGAACGCGCCGGAGACATTGCAGAGTGTTACCTTCTCCGGAAAGCGCTCCATCCGCGCGTACTTGTCCGCACCCGCCCACGTAAGCTGCAAGAGGGAAAGCGCCTTTGCCGTTACAAGCTGCGCCTGCTCGGGCTCGCCGATGATCATCTCCGCGCGGGAAAGCGTCGCGTCTAAATCCTGCAAGTCCTCCGCAAACATGAGCTCGCAGCGCGCGGAAAATCTGCGCTTGAGCTCTTTTTTGATTTCGTCATTGTGCTCTGCCAGAATCAGAACCCGTTTTTGTTCCATCTTCGCCTCCTCACACCAGCCGGATGAGGCCGCCAGATTTTTCGACGCCGGACTCAAACAGCGTCCGGCAGATATTCACCATGTCAAACAGGTCCTCCACGCCCGCCGTCTCATAGCACGAGTGCATCGCCAGCTGCGGAAGGCCGATGTCCGCCATCTCGACCGGCACGAGCGTGCTCGCAATCGAACCAAGCGTCGACCCGCCAGGAATATCCGAGCGGTTGGCGTAGACCTGCACCTTCGCGCACGCTCTTTGGCAGAGCTTGCGGTAGAGCGCGGCGGCTATGCCGCTTGTGGCGTAGCGCTGGTTGGCGTTAAATTTGAGGACCACGCCCTCGTTCAGATACGGGCAGTTGCCGGGGTCTGCGAATTCCGGGTGGTTCGGGTGCCGCGCGTGCGCGTTGTCGCACGAGAGAAGGAAGCTCTCATCTAACATCCGCGCAAGATGTCCGTTTGTGATGCCGAGAGAAGCCGCCATGCGCCGGAGGGTATCGCGAAGCAGCGTCGAGGCCGCGCCCTGTCTTGTTGCGCTGCCGACCTCCTCGTTGTCAAACACGCAGAAGACGGGGACGCAGGAGGCAGGCTTACTTGCGAGGAAGCCCTCAAGGGAAGCAAACACGCAGGCCAGATCGTCGAGCTTCGGGCTCGCGATATATTCCTCCTGCGCGCCGAAAATCGTGCCAGACTGGCGCACGTAGAGAGAAAGATCGTGCCCGAGGATCTGCTCCGCATCGCAATCTGCCGTCTCGGAGAGGAGCTTCAAAAAGCAGCCGCGGTTCTCGATCGAGCCCAAAAGCGGCAGCGTGTCGACGTTTGCCAGCAGCTTCACCCCGTCGTTTGCCGCGCGGTTCATGTGGATGGCAAGGTTCGGGATGATGAGAAGGTCGCGCTCTATGTTCACAAGCCGCGTCTCAATGCCGTTTTCGGTGTCCACGAGCACTCTTCCCGCGATAGAAAGCGGCCGGTCGAACCACGGCGCCATCAGCATCCCGCCGTATTTTTCGGTTGAGAGCTGCAAATAGTGCCCCGCCGCGCGCTCGGGGTTTTCCTTGAGCTTGAAGCTTGGGCTGTCGCTGTGGCTCGCTGTCAGCATAAAGCCGCGCGCCGCTTCCTCCGGGATGCGGAAGGCGATGCAGGACGTGCCGCCGCGCGTCAGAAAATACTTCCCGCCATGGACAAGGTTCCACCGCGCGTTTTCTTCGAGCTCCGTGTACCCGGAAGCCAGCAGGCGGCGTCTCACGTTCACAATGACATGATACGTGCTGGGACTTTTTTCGATGAATTGCAGAAGCTCTTTTGCAAGGGTCTTTTTCATACCGCGCCTCCAAAGATTTTATTTTCCTCATCATACCATGCGCGCGACCCGCTTGCAATCCATTTTCCCGGTACTTTTCAAACGCGGGAAAACGTGGTATGATAACCATACAAAATTATGAATTATGAGGCGATACGCTATGAAAAAAACCGTTCTTCGTTCCTACGCGAAGCTCATTGCCGCCTGCGGCGTCAACATCCAGAAGGGGCAGGAGGTCTTTATCCAGGCCGAGCTCGACCAGCCCGAGTTTGTGACGATGCTGGTCGAGGAGTGCTACAAATTAAAGGCCAAAAAGGTCATCGTCGACTGGAACCACCAGCCGGTCGAAAAGCTCCACGTGCGTTACCGGACGCTTACGACGATGTCGACGCTCGACAACTACGAGGAAGCCAGATGGCAGCACTATGTGGACACGATTCCCTGCCGGATTTACCTGATGTCCGAAGACCCCGACGGACTCAAGGGCGTCAATCAGGAGAAGATAGCCAAGGCCCAGCAGAAAAAATACCCGATCATCAAGGGCTACCGCGACCAGATTGAAAACAAGTACCAGTGGTGCATTGCCGCCGTGCCGGGCGAAAAATGGGCGAAGAAGCTCTTCCCCGGCCTCCGCACGAGCCAGGCCATCGAAAAGCTCTGGGAAGCGATCCTTGCGACCTCCCGCGTGACGGAGGACCCGATCGCCGCGTGGCAGGCGCATAATGAAGACCTGCACGACCGGTGCGCGTACCTCAATTCACTTCACATCAAAGAGCTTCACTATAAAGCCTCCAACGGAACGGATTTCCATGTCGGCATGATCCCCGAGGCCAGATTCTGCGGCGGCGCGGAAAAAAGCCTGCAGGGTATCGTCTTTAACCCGAACATTCCCTCTGAAGAGTGCTTCATCTCCCCGATGCGCGGGAAAGCAGAGGGCATCGTCTACTCCTCGAAGCCCCTTTCCTACCAGTCGCAGCTCATCGACCGCTTCTGGATCCGCTTCCACGAGGGAAAGGCCGTCGAGTGGCACGCGGAGGTAAATAACGACCTTCTCACAAAGCTCATCGAGATGGACGAGGGAAGCGCGTACCTCGGCGAATGCGCACTCGTGCCGTTCGATTCTCCCATCAATCAGTCCGGCATTTTGTTCTACAACACCCTCTTTGACGAGAACGCCTGCTGCCATCTGGCGCTCGGCATGGGCTTTGCCGACACGATCGACGGCTTCGAGAACCGGACACTCGAGGAATGCCGCAAGCTCGGCGTGAACGACTCGATGATCCATGAGGACTTCATGATCGGCACGGCCGACCTCTGCATCGACGCCACCTGCGAGGACGGAAAAAACGTCCCGATTTTCCGCAGCGGCACCTGGGCCTTCTAAAAAAGAGAAAAAATCCCCCGCAAAGATGGAACACGGCTGTCCGTCTTGTGCGGGGGATATTTTATCACTTACACGTCAAGGTATCCCTTCAGCACCCGGAGCGTATGCTCCACGCCGTCCAAATGGCTCCGTTCGTAGCCGTGGCTCGCGTAGACGCCGGGGCCGATAAGACCGTGCCGGATATCGAAGCCCGCGCGGAGCGTCGCCTCCACGTCCGAGCCGTAGTGCGGATACACGTCGAGCGTGTAGTCGGCGCCCTCTTTCTTGGCCGCATCAATGAGCTTGCCAACGACCTCGTAGCTGTAGGGCCCGCCGGAATCCTTGACGCAGATGGAGACCTGCTTTTCTGTGCATGTAAGCCCATCTCCCACGCAGCCCATGTCCACGCTGATGGACTCCGTCACGCCGGAGGGAACAGAGCCAGACCCGCCGTGGCCGACCTCTTCGTAGACCGTCACATGCGCGTAGACCCGTCTTGCGGGCGTTTTGCCGGTGTCATGCAGGTATTTTGCCAGCCCCAGCAGCACGCCGACGGAGAGCTTGTCGTCTAAAAAGCGGCTTTTGATGTAGCCGGACGAAGTGATCCTCGTGCGCGGCTCGAGGCAGACGATGTCTCCAACTTCGATCCCAAGCGCGCGTGTGGCCTCCGCCGTTTTCACATCCTCGTCGAGCACGGCCTCGACCGTGTCAAACGTGCGCTTGGCCTCGCCGTATTCGCCGTTCACATGCACCGAGGCGTTGCACAGCTGCACCGTACCCTCGATGATCTTGCCGGTTCTCGTGTGGACGCGGACGTTTTCCGTTTCCGCGTTTTCCGCGCGCAGGCCGCCAAGGGGCGTGAGCTTTAACCGGCCGTTCGCCTTGATCTCTGCCACCATCGCGCCCAGCGTGTCGGTGTGCGCCTGCAGGAAAAGCGCATCATCTTTGTCTGCTCCGCCGAGGTCTGCCAGAACGCCGCCCTTCGTCGTGATTTTTGCCGCAAAGCCGAGCGCTTCAAACGCCTCCTTGACCCATGTGGCCGCCTTCCGCGTGTAACCCGACGGGCTGTCGATGGCGAGCAGTTCACATGCCTTCGTCGCCGCAAACTCCGCGTACTTTCGTTCCATTCTGCATCTCTCCTGTCAAAATTTCTGTTTTCCTGATTGTAGCACAATTACAGCGCACATGCACCATAAAAATAGCGGCCGGACGCATTGCACTTTTGCGCCGGATGTGCTATGGTATAGAAACTGTTAAAAAGAAGGTCGTGTCCAAATGACGGTTCGATATCTCGCCTGCCTCGCGCTGGGCTATCTCATCGGCTCTCTGAGCGTTTCCATTCTGATTTCCAAATACATCCTCCATCAGGACGTGCGCACGCTCGGAAGCGGCAACGCGGGCGCGGCCAATGCGGCTCGGACGCTCGGCCCTCGCGTAGGCGCGCTCACGCTGTTGGGCGATTTTCTCAAGGGCATCATCTCGATGCTTCTTGGTTCGTGGCTCGGCGGGACGACCGGGCTTGCCATTGCGGGCGCGGCCTGCATGATCGGACACTGCTTTCCCATCTACTTTGGCTTCAAAGGCGGAAAGGCCGTGGCAACGGCGGTAGCGGTCGCGCTGATGCTTGACTGGCGCGTGTTTTTAAGCGCCTTTGCCGTCTTTGCCGTGGTCGCAGCGCTGACGAGAACTGCGTCGGTGTCCTCCATGGCGGCATCCATTGCCGTTGCGGCGATGACCCCGGTCTTTACAAAAAATCCCGTGCTCATTTCGCTCGGTATTTTCACGTGTCTTCTTGTGCTGCTCATGCACCGCAGCAACATCCGAAGACTCATCCAGGGCACCGAGCCGAAGTTCCATTTCGGCAAGCGCCCCGGAAAAGAATAACGAAGAAAGCTCCCCATATAGCGGACCGCGCAAACCGTCGCGGCAGCTAGGTGGGGAGCTTTTTGCAAGCACTGTCCGCAAAACGCCGAGCGCGATGCAGGCGAGGATAATATAGACCACGTTCACGCGGAAGATACACGCGGCGAGAAATGCCGCGACCATAATAAAATCGGAAACAGCGCTTTTCTGCTTCAAAACGCCGCCGCCCATATCCCAGACAACGGAAGCGATCACCGCGCCCACGCCCGCCTGCATGCCGGAAGGGAGCTTGCTGACGATGAAATTATCGCGAAAGAGCTCATAGAAATACGAGATGACCGTGATGAGCGCAAACGGCGGAATGATTGTTGCAAT
>ENA-UEYI01001963-UEYI01001963.1-human-gut-metagenome-genome-assembly--contig:-NODE-1963-length-15571-cov-4.842649_pt1 | contig 15571 bp, 27 predicted proteins | sample MGYA00242900_ERZ507916 | MGnify/ENA primary metagenome ERZ507916 (study PRJEB26167, sample SAMN06115521) | human gut metagenome | host: Homo sapiens | place: China:Chongqing | collected 2015-09-02...
CACCCTGTGCTTGCCTGGCTTGCTCAGCGTCAAAACGGTTTCCAAACCTGGCTCGGTAACAAGCTCGACAACCTCCCTGCCTCCTCCGGCTCCTCTGACCTCACATCCGTCACCACGCGCCTGGACACCATCATTGAGCAGCTTCAGACCACCAGCGGGGAATCCGGCTGTGACCACACTTACACCCAGGATGTGACCCAGGCCCCCACTTGTATCTTGCCGGGCCTCCAGGTCTCCACTTGTTCCCAGTGCGGAGACAGCTACTCGGAAATTCTTGCTGCCCTGGGCCATGACTGGCAGTGTACAAGTCATGTGGAGGCCGTCACGGACCCGGATACCGGGGAAGTCACTCAGTCCGGCTATGACATTTATACCTGCTCCCGCTGCGGCGATACTTACAACGACTACGCCGGGGACGGCGCGCCCTCTGACTACGGCGATACCAGCCTTTCTAAGATCATCGTCAAGCTGTTCTCAAAGCTGGGCACTTTTGCCGGAAAAATTATCTCCTGGATCATCGGCCTGTTTGACAAGATGCTTTCCGGGCTGAACGATATTATTACCCGGTTTTCGGACCTTACCGCGCAGATCACCGGCTTCGGCGGGGACTATCCTTCCTGGCTCTCCGGCTTTTGGGGCATTCTTCCCCAGGAGTTCCAGCTGGCCCTGACTTTCTCCTTTGTCTGCGTGTTTATTGGCGTCATCGGCCGGAAGCTGTTTTTTGCGTAACACGGTTTCTCGTTCCTGGCGCCGGCCGCTGCAGCAATTTTGTGTTACGGAGGTTTCTATGGAAGCACTAACAAAACTCTTGTCCGGCTTGGTGGACATGCTCCTGAGCATCGTCAACGGCGTTATTGTGGGTACCGTCACCTTTGTCATCAATCTTTTGGATGGGCTGGATTCCGTTGACGACCTGGTGATTCACGCCACTTCCGTCATCCAGGGCTTTTTCACTTCCCTGGTTAACCTGGGCAAACTGCTGTTCCCGTTTTTGCCGCCCGAGTGGATCGGCTTTGTAGAGGCTGCTCTCATTGTGCTTGTGGCGGGCCTGATTATCAAAAAGAAGGTGATTGGATGAATGAAATCGCTTCTGTTCTTACGGCTGTTCTTTCTATCTTTCAGATGGAATTTACAGTTTCCGGCCTTACATTCTCCTTTTGGCAGATATTTCTATTCCTGATCGTGGCCGGAGCGGTCGTATTTTTGATTGATAGGTGGGTGAACTGATGAAAACGATTCTTCTTTCTTTGACCAATGATCCTTCCTCCGGCACTGTCAGTGAATTCTTAACAAAACCATTCGAGGAATACACCGTCACAGAGGGCTTTCTGCTGCTGTTTTTGATTCTGGCCTTTTGCTGGATCATCTGGAAAATTATCAAGGGGGTGTTTTAATGGGTGCTGCCGTAGCACAGTTTTTCTCTATCATCGGGCCGAATATCACGCCGCCCACCAATATGCAGGAGCTGATCCCGTACCTGCTGACCGTGTTCGTCAGCATTGTCCTGGTGGTCTGCGCGTTCCGGCTCATCGCCGCCGTGGCCTCGGCCATTGTGAATTGGAGGAAGTTCTGATGTTTTGGCTGGTTCTTTTGGTGGCCGTTGTGCTCCTGGTGTCGTTCCCCACATTCCGCTGTGCTCTTTTTCATCCGGTCAAAACCGTTTATAACGGTGTCGTTGATCTATTCCACTACATAAAGTACCAGGGTTGGAATAACTGCGCATCCGGCGAGCTGGTCGCGTATACCGGCTTGTTTGGCAAGGGCAAAACCTTGTCAGCGGTGCATAAGGTGGTGGGCCTGTATCACCGCTATGACGGTAAGCTGGTCTATGACCGCGACCGTGGGGCCTGGGTGACCCAGCGGATCAAGGTGCTTTCCAATGTGGCCCTCCAGATTCCTTATGACGACTTCGTTTCCTTGCAGCAGGTGGTTCACTGCGCGGAGAAGAATGGAGAGTATGACAAGGAGCACGACACCCTCACCGTAACCATCGTTCTGGGCGACGAGTTCAGCGTGCAGATGAACAGTAGAAACTTCAAAAGCAACATCGACCCGCTGTTTCTCAATACCTTGCTGACCTGCCGACACTACCATATCAGCCTCTATTATACCGCCCAGCGCTTCGGCCATGTGGATGCCCTGCTTCGGCAAGTTACCAGCTCCGTCATCGAATGTGATAAGCTGTGGCGCTTCCAGCGTCAGGCGATCTATGATGCCTGGGAGATGGAGAATGCCACTTCACCACGGCTTCTTACGCCCATTGCTCGCCGGTGCTGGTTCGTGACGAACAGGGACTATACCGCCTATAACACCCTGGCCTGTGTGGGGAATCTGCAAAAGTCCTTCAAGGCCGGGGACATGCTGTCCGAAGAGGAGATTCTGGCCTTACGCCGAAACGAGCAGCAGGCCAACATGGACGGCGTGGTCAAACCGTCTCGAAGATGGCGGAGAAATCAAAAGAAACTGAGGAAGTAACACAACCTGGCCCGGCTGCGGAGCTCCTGAAGATCTCAGCTGCAAGGGATTTGTGTTACATGGGGGCCCCGCGCCAAGGCTTTAGCCGCGCGGGGCCCCTGCGCTTACCCTGCCACCTCTGCCGGAGTAGCCCAATTCAGGGACCTGCGGGGATAATGATTCATCCAGTCCTGGATCTTCCTGATCTCCCGGCTGCTGACCTCGTCAAAATTGGTGCCTTTGGGTAAGAATCGTCGAATCATGCGGTTGTGGTTTTCATTGCTTCCTTTTTCCCAGGCGGAATAAGAGTGACAGTAATAGATGTCAAAGCGCTGCCCTTTACACTTGCAGCTTTTTCGCAGTTTTTCATATTGCAGAAACTCGCTGCCGTTGTCGGTGGTGATGCTCTTAAATTTCTGCCGGAAACCCGGCGTTTTCCGCTCGATCTGATCTATGGCTTTTCGTATTGTCTCGGCTTTTCGGTCCGGCAATTTGCGTATGATCTCCTGACGGCTCAATCTCTCCGTCAGGGTCAGCAGTACGCTTTTCCCGCCCCTGCCGCTGACCACCAGGTCCATTTCCCAGTGTCCGAACTCCCGGCGCTGGTTGATGGAATCCGGCCTGGCCTCAATGCTAGGCAGCTTCTTGTGTGCCACCCGGCGCTCCGGCCTCTGGGCTTTGGGGCGTTTCTTCCATTTCTCCCAAAGGTGCTTGTTGCCCAATTCGTAGAAAACGCGCTTGTCAATGTAGCTGTACAGGGTGTTCACGCTGATGCTGGTGCCGAAGCCCTCCTTCCGGGCCGCTGCCAGTGCCGCCGCAGGGGAAAAACGGTCCCGGAGGATCTTCTGCTCCAGATAGGAGACATAGGCATGGTCATTTCCGACCTTCAGCGGTCTGCCCTTAGCCGTCTGCGCGTAGTCGGTGACCTGCTGCGCTTTCTGAGCTGAGTAACGCTGCTCGTCCCAGTAATCCCTGGTGTGCAGATAGCTGCCGCGCTTGATCTCGTTGTAAATGGTCTGCCTGGAGAAGCCCAGCTTCCCGGCAATGTAGGCCACGGACTTTTTCTCCCCCAGCAGCGTCTCCAGCCGGACCCGCTCCTCGTAGGTCATGTAGTGCTGCGCCATGCTCGTTCCCCCGCTTTCTCGTAGGATGTGCCCATTGTAACACGATTCTCCGATCGTCCGCAAGTGCCCGGCGCCGCTTTTGTGTTACGCCTTTTTCTTTCCATTCCGATCTGTCCCGAAGACCAGAAGAGGACACCCACCCGGGTGTCCTCTTCGTGTGTCTCTACAACTTTTGTAGGCCGTATAAGTTTTCGACCAGCAGCAGTCTCCGCCAGGTGGCCCCATGCCCGCAGGCATCCTCCCGGCGGGTCCGGCCTCCCGCCCGCAGGCGCATGTAACACCATTTCCCGCTCCCAGGGACACCGCTGCAGCTGCGCTTGTGTTATTCTTTGTCAAATTTCTTCTTGACATTTCCCCTCCTTTTCTCCGCTGTTGATTTACAATTTCATTGCAAAGGTTTTTCAAACCTTAAAATTAACGAAATGAGGTATTTCAACATGAAAATTAAAGTCTGCGGTAAGGCACACCTGGAGGGTGTTGCGAAGAAAACCGGACGGCCCTACAACTTCAATCAGATTCACTATCTCGGCAAGGCCCGTGGTGTCATCGGTGAAGCTGCCCTGACCCTGGCCCTGGACCCCGACATTTACCCCATTGACCTCATTGAGGTCGGCAAGGAGTACAATGTGGACTTCGACAATCGCGGCTATGTGTTCGACTTCTCCCCCGCAAAGTGATGGACAAGCCAGCCTTTTCTTTCCCATTCCTCCGAGTGCCTCCATAGCCACGGGGCGGCGTAGCCGCCCTGTGGAGCAGGGGGTCAGTATTACCCCCCTGCAACTTCTGTACATTGTACATCTTTGACAATAATTGTCAATCTTTGGAGGTATTTTATGCCACGCTCCCGGAAATGGCTTGTCACCATCAACAATCCTATTGAGCATGATTTTGACCATGCTCGAATTAAAGCTGCTATTCATGACTTACCCTCTCTCGTCTATTGGTGTATGTGTGACGAACAGGGTGACGAATGTGAAACGCTCCATACCCATGTTTACCTTGTTGCTTCGGCTGGCCTTACGCATACGCAAATTGACGCTCGTTTCCCCTCGTTCCATCGTGACATTGCTCGTGGTAAATCCTCGGAAAACCGGGCCTATGTTCTCAAGGACGGCCCGAAGTTCAACAAGCAGCCGGACGGCTCTTACTCCTACAAGGACACTGGCGGCCACCTCCACGAAGGTATTAACTTCTCCGATACCTTTGAGGAGGGTGGAGAAATGCCTGTGGAGCAGCAAGGCAAATCCCGTGACGCTGATAAAATCGTTGAGCTTATAAAATCCGGTGCCACCAATGAGGACATCGTGGACGCTGTTGCAAGCGCTTACCGCGACTTGGAAAAGGTGGAGCGTGTCCGCTCCATGTACCGTGACGCTCAATTCAAGGATTCTTGGCGTGATTTAGAAGTCACCTACATATTCGGCAAGACTGGCGGCGGCAAGACCCGCTCTGTCATGGACAAGTTCGGCTATGCCAACTGCTACCGTGTCACGGACTACAAGCATCCCTTTGATACCTATGACGGACAAGATGTTATCATCTTTGAGGAGTTCCGCTCGGGTCTAAAGCACGGCGATATGCTTAACTACTTGGACGGCTATCCGCTGCTCCTCCCGTGCCGCTATTTCAATCGGCAAGCCTGTTTCACAAAAGTGTTTATCATTACCAACATTCCCCCGGAAGAACAGTATGTGAACATTGACCGCGAGACCCGGCAAGCCTTTTTCCGTAGAATCCACATTGTCCGTGAATTTGAGGATTCCGGGCGTGTGACCGACTACCCCGGCGTTCATGCCTATGTTTATCGGCACGATTGGGCGGAACAAGCCGCCCGTGAGCCTGTACAAGTTATGCTCGATATGACCGCCCGCTAAAGGGCGGTTATATCGGACAAGTCCTTTGAATCTACACTTTCAAAATGTGAGGTCAGCTATGTCATTTAATCCCTTTGACAAGTTCAAATACTGCGTGATTGCTGGCTTCGCCTATGCTCTTGGCCGCTTCCTATTCCAAACGCTAAAAGGCGTGTTCTGATTCTGCGGGGTGGTGTAATGGTAACATGACGGCATTGTCAGCCGTTGCTGCAAGTTCGATTCTTGCCCCTGCATCCAATTCTAACGAGGTGATTCTATGGTTTTTAAGCTTCTCGGCTATTTCCTCTATTTCGCCCTGTTTGCTGCCGCTGTGGTTGCTGTCATTGCTGCCGCTGCATTCTTTATCTCCTGTGCTATGATGCATGAAAGCCCCTCCTATGCGCTGAAACTTCTTTTCGGAAAGGTTGACTGACTATGATTAAGTTCCTGATTTACGCCGCTATTGTGCTGGTGTTCCTGTTCATCCTCACCCTCATTGGCTCGGCCATGCTGTGGGTGATCCTTAAGCTCCTGCGCTCCCTGTTCCCGCAAAAGTTCCAGCCCAATAAGGCCCGGCACAAGGACGAAAAATAATCCCCGGCACCGGGCCGGGGAGTGAGGTTATTTTTTCCAATGTCGTATTAGCCAAATAATAAGTAGGATGTATGCAGGTACATAAATTAAAGGGGCAATTTGTTCTAATGAGCCTGCGAGCGAGATATAAAAAGGCATAGTTTTTCCCTCCTGTTTTTTTTAATTATACCATATGAAAGGTGGCGTTTCAATGAAAAAGGTTATATTTACCATCTTTGTTATGGTTTTTTCGCTGGCATCTTGTGTTGTTGGTGCATTTGCATATTCAGAAAATACTAACCCCGGTGTTTATGTCGTTTCACCTAATGGCGGCTATTCTCTTACTACTCCCAGTAGTACGAAGTTGTCTACTTCTGCTATGCAGCAATTTGCACTTGATTTGTATACGCCTGAGTTTGCTGATTCATTTGTTCTTTGGCGTACTGATTCTTCTCATGTTGGCACTCGTTATGTTCGAGGTGTGGACTTTGTTTTATATAATTCCCGCTATGTGATTCGCGTTTATGATGGGTCGTCTTATGGCTATGTCGGTTACATTGTAGGGAACGAATGCCGTTTATATTGGTCTAATTTGTCGCCTTATGATACCGATTCCCTGCTTTCCAATATCTCCTCCGAAATTTCCACCATCAGCGACACCCTTACTGCTCTTTCCAACAGTCTTTCCTCGTGGATTGGCGGGCAGCTGAACGGTATTTACTACTGGACAAACCAAATCAATGTTTCTGCCGATCAAATTATGCAGCGGACTATGAGCATTGACAATAGCTTATCTTCTTTCTTTGATGGGCATACGGTTTCCGATATTATTTCTGCCATCCCCGCCGCCCCCGACCTCTCCAATATTGAATCTACACTTTCAAGCATCAATAACAAGCTGGACAACCTCCCCAGCTCCTCCGGCTCGGCCTATGATGATTCCGCCCTTTTGGCTGCTCTCCAGCCCATTACATCCTTTTATGAGGGTGGCGTTGAGACCGTTGCAAAGCAGTCTAATTCCGGCTTTTTAAACTGTAATCTTCAATTTGAACGCGGTACTTTTTCTCTGCTTTCTCTCGATGCTCCCGCTGATGCTGATGTTTTCTTCTTTAGCCGTAGTGCGGGCTATTATACTACGATTGGACTTAGCTTTGGTTCTTCCGTTCGTTCTCACTCTTCGCCCTCGCTTACTCATTTAGGCCCTACTATGACGGCTGATGCTGATTCTGTCGCTGTTACAGTTAAGGCGCGGTCAGATTCGCTTGTTCCTGCCGGTACTTATGATGTCCATTTCTTTGATTCCGCCGGCAATGCAATTACACTTAAAACCGGCGATTGCTTCTTACCTGGTAGCGAAGTCGGCGTTTGGCAGATTCAACGCGCTGAGGGTGGTTATATTACCATTGGCAGCACTACCGGTTTGCCGAATGGCTTTGAGTTTTCGGACTTGTTTTATTCCTGCGTTCGCTTTAAGGCTTCTGAATTAAATTCAGCTCCTGCTCTGTTTTCCTATTGGCTGGATTATTTTTATAATACTGAAACTTATTATTCTCTTTTTCGGATTGTTTCTTCAGCTGATTCCACAATTACTTTTCGTTATTCTACTCTGCACCCTGTGCTTGCCTGGCTTGCTCAGCGTCAAAACGGTTTCCAAACCTGGCTCGGTAACAAGCTCGACAACCTCCCCGGCTCCTCCCCCTCCGACCTCTCCAACATTGAAAGTGCACTTTCAACCATCATCGACAAGATGGACAATCTCCCGGCCAGCGTGGATAACATTGTTGTCAATATCACGGAGGACAACAGCGCCTATAATGTCTTTTATGTGGAGGACGAAAACGGCGATAAAAAGTCTGTGACCTCCGTTGCCGGAGATTCCCTGTCTGCATCCGGTAAGCTGCTTCAGTTCCTCTACAAGCTTATTATCGGTAGCGCTATTTCCGATGTAGACAACTCTATCGGCGGCCTGAATGATTTCTTTTTTGACAATGCCCCCAGCGGCCTTGGTGAGGGGGTGACAGTATGGGATTGATCGCTAACCTTGCCCTCGTTTTTACCGACCTCGGCAACGCTTTCAAGTTCTTCCGTGATTTTTTCGGCACTCTGCCCTTTGCTATTAAGCTGCTGATATACTTTGTGTTCGGCTCCATTCTCCTCTTTGGCATTTTCAAACTCGTGATAAAGGTGGGTAGCTAATATGATAGGTTTCATTCGTACTGCGTTCCATTGGCTTCCCACGCCGCTGTATCTCCTGGTTTCGGCGGTGATTACATTCTTCGCTATATTCGTTGCCGTGGCCCTTATTAAGGCCCTGTGGCAGCTTATCCAGTTCGTTGTCAATGTCCTTGGCGGTGTGCTTGGAAAGGTGGTGTCCCTCTTTGTCTGACCTCCTGCAAGCAATCAAGACTTTTCTCGGCTATGCCTGGAAGTTCTTCACGAAAACGGATGTTCCTGGTCTTGATTTTTCCTTTGCCGCTCTCTTTATCGGTGCGGCCCTGATTCCCATTTCCCTCTCGTTCCTCTCTCTTATCTTTGGTTTCCCTGTGGGTACTTCGGATAATGCGGAGGAATTGGCATCCCGTGGCAGTCGGCGGCTTCGTCTCCCTCCTGCCCGTAAAAACGATGTGAGGTGATTCTATGCGTGATCTCATAATTTCCATATTCGGTACCTATACCCCCGTGACCGATGCAGCCGGAACGCCGCTGCAAGGCATGGCTGGTGTAGATTGGCCGTATCTCGCCGGAGTGGCCCTTTTTGGCCTGGTGCTGTATAGCTTCTTCCGGCTTCTCGGGGTGGTGTTTAAGCGATGACTATGGACGATATGATAGCTTTCTGCACGGCTATGCTTAATGCCGTCTGCGATTTCCTCATTACCCCGCCTATTTTCTATCTCTTTAGTTTGGTCTGCTTCGCTGCCGTTGTCGGCATTTTGCGCAGCTTACTCAAAAATTTACATTGAAAGGAGCGATTTTGACAGAAACTCCCGCTGTGACTGTTGCAACCCTGCTGACCTCTGTGGGCTCTGTGTTCACCAAGGTTATCGGCTGGGTCGGTGATGTAGCTTCTACCATTGCCGGTGAGCCTATCCTGCTGTTGGCCTGTGTGGGTATTCCCCTGTGTGGCCTGGGTGTCGGTATGTTTAAGCGCCTGCTGTCTGCTCGTGCTTAATCTCGCCCCATTTAAATTCTGCTGAAAGGAGATTGTTTTATGGATGCTCTGTTGACCGCTGTCGGCTCCGTGTTCACCTCTGCCATTGGTTGGGTCGGTACTACCGCCTCTACCATTGCAGCCCAGCCTATCCTGCTGCTGGCCTGTGTGGGTATTCCCCTGTGTGGCCTGGGTGTCGGTATGTTCAAGCGCCTGCTCTCTGCTCGTGCTTAACAAAAAGGAGGGTGTGCGTGCGCTCGCCGCACACCCTCCCTCTGTTTTGAATCTACACTTTCAAAAGGAGTGTTCCCATGAAAGCAAAGCCTGTTGCCCTCTCCCTCTATTTCGGTATTCCCGGTGCTGGTAAATCCACCTTTGCCGCCTACCTTGCCAAAAAGGATATGAAAAAGGGCCGTAAAGTGTGGTCTAATTTCGGCATTACTGGTGCATATAAATGCGAAAAATCTGACTGGGGTAAATACATGATGTGTGATGGCCGTCTCATTATTGATGAAGCTGGCCTTGAATATGATAACCGTAAAATGGCTATGACCACCGATGAAATTTACTTCTTCAAGTATCATCGGCATTACCAATTAGATGTAGACTTTTTCTCCCAGGGCCTGGATGTAGATATTAAGATTCGTAAACTCGCCCGACATATCTACCTCATAAAGCCCTCGCTGCTCCCGTTCTTCATCAAGCGTAAAGAGATAGGCCGCCGTGTCGGTATCAACGACATGACCAAAGAAATATGCGATGAATATTTCTTCGTTCCGTTCCTGGCTGGCGGCACAAAGCTGATATTTTGCCCGCCCCTTTGGAAGCTGTTCAATACCCTGGCCCGTAAACCTCTCCCGGAAAAGGAATGGGAGGTTTGGTAAAGCCCCCGCCGCCTGGCAGGGGCTTTTTCTCTGCTCACGATAAAGCGGAGGATATACGGATATGCCCCCCGCTCTAATCTGTGCTGTTTTTACCCCCGGTAAAAAGTCACCCCTTGCCTATGTAGCCGTTGCGTACAAGCCACGCCCGCGCCTGGTGTTCCTGGGTAAAAGTCCGGCTCTTGCGCTTTTGCCTGTCCCGCCCGGTGATGATTTGCCCGCTGGCGGCCTGTATGAGCCAGCGTTCTTTTCCATGCTTGATAATCTCATTCACATAGACCGCTTGGCCTTGCGGATTCATTAATTTCATCATTTTTCCTTTCTCCCCGTCCAGCCGATAGGGCAGCTTTTGAATCTACACTTTCAAATTGTGTCTTTGTCCTTACACCGTACCCGCACGGTGATACTCTCTACATTGGGGTGTGTGAATTGGTATGCTTCAATCCATTTTGCAATGTCCTTTAGCGGCATTGCCTGGTAGTGCTGCGTCTTGTTGTCTATCCCCGGAAAATAGCACCGTATACTCATTTGATATTCTTTCGTCTGTCTCATTCTGCCACCACCATTTTCTCCATGCAGTCCCCGCAAATTAGGTTGACTGTCTTTGTGGCTCTCACGCTGTTTTTGCAGCACGGACACTGGTATTTCCTTGTGCTGCTGGGCCGTTTGCCGCCCTCTGGCTGCATGGCCGCCCCGCTGCTGCTCTGTGTTCCCCCAGCTGGTATGCTGATTCTCTGATACCCGCCCCGGCTGATCTTGATTTCAGACCATCCCTTTTCCAATGCCATTTCCGTTAGTTTGTCGTTGTCGTGTCCCTGGGTGTTCCACCCATATTGCCCGGCCTTGTAGCACACAAGGCCCTTTTCCTCTGCCAGCGCCTTAAATTTCCCGTTGTGGTACTTCCCGCCTCGGCTTACCTCCTGTATGCCGTTCTCCCGGCAGTAAAGGTGTATCATCTCATGTATGAGCGTGTCCAGCACTTCCTCAATTTCCACGGATAGCATTTCGGCGGCTATGTTCATCTCGTATTGCTGGCTGTCTTTGTTTTTCCATACCTTGGATGTGGTACAATGGCCGTATGTCCCTGGCTTGCTCTGTACGGTTATAATTGGCACTGGCAGCGCCCCGCCGAAAAGGTCGGCGTTTAGGGTGTTGTAGATCTTTTCCAGCTGGCCGACTGCTCTACTCATTTTCGTTGTCTCTTTCATGGTCTGTTCTCCTTTCGTCTTTCCCATAGTCTTTAGTGGTGTGAGCACGCTCGCTCGCGAGCGTGTGTGTCCATACCGCCACACACAACAACAGAACTGTCAAGACTGACCCTCCCCCGTGAGAGGGTCACTTGCGGTAAAAAAATCTCGTTTGGCGGCAGATGGAAAATAGCCGCCAATCCGTCATGGCGGCTGTTTTTCATCAACAGAGAACGATATTTTTTTATCGGTCTTGACCGTTCTTTTGGTGTGCGGCACAAATCCCCTCGTCCTCCGTCCCCGCCACAGCGGATAATAGGCACTTGCAGTGTGCGGAAAAGTGTGGTAGTATGGAGAAAAACGAACGCCAAGGCAGAAATGCCCCGGCGTTTGTTGCATTTTATGGACTTTTGAATCTACACTTTCAAGGGAGGAAAGACTATGAAAAAGTATCGCCGCTTAGACTGGAATGACCGACTTCTCATTGAAAAACTCTATAACCGTGGCCGTAGCTGTTCTCAGATTGCGCTTATTCTTTGCTTCTCTCCCTCCTCTATCTATCGGGAGGTCAAGCGTGGTCTGTACCCACATCTCGGCGCAGAGACCACCCGCCGCCCATTCCGTTATTCTGCGCAAATCGCCCAAGACCACGCTGATTTCCACGCTACCACCAAAGGCCCGGATATAAAATTGGGCAACAACTACGGTTTCGCCGCAGATGTTGCCCAGCAAGTCATGGATGGTATCTCCATCGACATTATTGTAAACCAAAAGAAAAGAGCTATGGAATGGACAGTCAGCACCTCCACTCTGTATCGTTACATAGACCGGGGCTATATCCCCGGCATAACAAATAAGCACCTCCCGGAAAAGCCCCGCCGCAAGCACCGCAAGCCCGGCAAGGTTAGGGCCAGCAGAGCGCCCAAGGGCCTACCCATAGACCGCCGCCCAGCTCATGTAAACCACCGCTTGTCCTTTGGCCATTGGGAAATGGACAGTGTTATAGGCACCGCAGAAGGCAAGCGGCAATCCCTCCTTGTTCTCACCGAACGCCTGACACGCTTTGAGGTCATTATAAGGGCCAGCAGCAAGACCGCAGCGGCCACTACCAAGGCCCTGGATAGAATCATGCCCAAGTTCCCCCACGGCACATTCCAAACCATCACTGTGGATAACGGCAGCGAGTTCCAGGACTGTCACGGCATGGAGCATGATAAGCAAGGCAATAAGCGCTTAACGGTCTATTACTGTCACCCCTATTCTTCCTGTGAGCGTGGCAGCAATGAGCGCAACAATCGTATCATCCGCCGATACTTCCCTAAAGGCAAGAGCATGGCAAAGGTCACACAAAAGGACTGCGATAGAGTCGCTGCCCTCATTAACGCCATGCCCCGTAAAATCCTTAACTATGAGACTGCTGCTGACCTGTTTAACCGACATATCGCTAACCTTGCCGAAAATCAGGATTGATTTTTTTCAACTTTTTTTCGCAATGGACTTGACAATCTTGGACTCCTTTTCTCCGCAAAAGGAGAGCTTGTTCCGTATCATGCGTAAAATGGGGTTGTTTCCGCCCGGAAAGCCGAAAAAAACATATAAGCCTAAGCCTTACGAGCAGATGGCCTGCCCCGGTCAGCGCGTGCAGGTGGATGTGAAGGTCGTGCCGCGCAAGTGCATCGCGGATCCGGAGCTTCGGCTGTTCCAGTACACCGCCATTGACGAGTTCACACGGCTGCGCTTTCTGGCGGCCTATCCGGAGCAATCCACCTATTCTTTGGCTGATTTCCTTCGCAGACTGATCGCGTGGTATGCACGCCGTGGGATCAAGGTGGAGTGTGTCCAGACGGACAACGGTTCCGAGTTTACCAACCGTTTTTCGGGCAGCAAGCGCGATCTGCCGACGCTGTTTGAGCGGACGGCAGCTGAGCTGGGTATCCGGCATAAACTCATTCGCCCGTATACGCCACGGCACAACAGCAAGGTGGAGCGCAGCCACCGCGAGGATCAGAAACGGTTCTATTCTTGCCGCTCGTTCTATTCGCTCGAGGACTTTGCAAAGCAGCTTGCTGTCCACAGCCGTCGCTCTAACAGCTTACCTATGAGACCCCTCCATTGGATGTCTCCCGCTGAGTTCTCTGTCCAATATGTTTGACAAACCTACGTTTAGGTAAAAATAAATGCGGATGTAACTGAAATCAGTTACATCCGCTCGATTTGGCAAATCTATCCTTCGTGGATACAATGCACCGTGCTTTGTAGGCGTGGTGCATTATTTGGCGGGTTTTGCAGTAATCTACAAGGACACTGCGGACAGAAAGGACAAAATACAATTTGTCTATCGAATCGTATAATTCTTCGGAATGAGCAAAATTCGCTCATTCCGAGTTTATTTCAATGGTCTGTTCCCGATTGTGCCGCACCATATTCTTGCCGTTCCACCCTGCTGCGGTAGATATTTGGCGTCACGCCGTAGTATTTCTTAAAAACAGCATCAAAGTGCTTTACGGACAGATATCCGACCTCGAATGCGATATCGCTGATCTTGGCCACGTTATGCGTCCGCAATAATCGCGCGGCGCGTTCCATGCGAAGTCGGAGCAGGTATTTTGAGTATGGTTCCCCGCGCTCCGACTTGAAAACACTGCTCAAATAGGCCGGATTCACATTCAGCGCATTGGCAACCTCGTTCAGGGAGATGGGCTTGGAAAAGTTCCTTTGAATATAATCTCTCGCGCGCTGCACAAGAATGCTGGGATCTTCCTCATGCAAAGGAGGATCGGCAGCCGCCTGCACAGCTACCGGCTGTCTGTCCTGCGTGCCTTCCGAGCGTCTTTTTCTTGCGAGCTTGTCGAGAATTGCGTGCAGCTCCGCATCCTGAAGCGGTTTGAGCAGATAGTCCGCAACACCCGCACGTACGGCCGCGCGAGCCTATCTACATGATTTCTTTACACATACCCGCAATGGTTATTTCCACAAAGATAACATATATTCCTTTGAGGAAATTAAAGCCATTCGAGAGCAAGCATATTGTGCTTGCTTTTTGCTTGGTAGTTCATTTTTGTTTGATATGAATAAGCTTAAAGAATTAATATAGCACTATAGTTCTAAGCGCCTTTTCGCTGTAGAATACATTTTCCATAACAAATAATGCATCACCACACCTGCTATTCTAGAGGAACTTCCTTCTTATCAGGCCATCTGGCTGTCCTTTTTGTCCTTTCTGTCCCACGGTTATAAGCGAAAACCCGCCGAAAGCGCAGCGCAGCATCGCAGCCTTCGACGGGTTTATATTTGGAAAATAATAATTTATCGTTTCTACTCTTATAACGATTGCCGTTTTGCTAAGCCCAAGGTTTTTTCATGGTAGTGTCAAGGTTTATGCGTAAATTTGATTCTGGTATCTGGCAGAAGTCTATTACAGGGGGGCTTCGGTGCCCCCTTGGTTACGTTTGGACGGCCGGGGCGCAAAGGGTCAAGGGCGGCAGCCGCTTGTCTTGCCCTTGACGCTTCGCGAGCTGACTGCCACTCACCCGACCATCAGGTCCTGCTCGATGGCCTCAAGGTGCTTCATGTTCATGTATTTCTTGCAGCCCCACTGGGTGCCCGCCACATGGCGGAGCCTCGCGTAGACCAGCATCAGGGCGGAGTTCCCGTCAGGGAATGTCCCCACCACGCGGGTGCGCCGGCGGATCTTGCGGTTCAGCCGCTCGATCACGTTGTTGGTGCGGATGTGCGTCCAGTGCTCACCGGGGAAATCGCAGTAGGTCAGCGTTTCTTCAATGCCGTCCTCGACCTTCTTGGCAGCTTCCTTCAGTTTCATGGCGCGCAGCTCGGCGACCACGGCTTTCGCCTTCTCGCGGGACGCTTTTTTGCTCTCCTGGGCGTGGATCGCCTTGAGCATTTTTGCCACAATTTTGACCTTGGATTTGGGCACAACAGAGAAAACATTGCGGTAGAAATGCACCGTGCAGCGCTGGTATTTGGCGTCCGGGAACACCTCGCCCACGGCCTCCAGCATCCCCATGCACTTGTCGCCAACGATGAGCTTTACGCCGTCTAAGCCGCGTCCGCGGAGCCATTGGAAGAAGCTGACCCAGCTGGCCTTGTCCTCCTTCATGCCCTCGGCAGCGCCTAAAACCTCACGAAAACCGTCCGCATTCACGGCGATTGCCACCAGAATTGCAACATTTTCGTACTCTCCGCCCCAGTTGCGGCGCAGGCAGATGCCGTCCACGTAGACGTATGGATAGCGCCCGCCCTGCAAGGGGCGGTTGCGCCAGTCCTCGATGTGGACGTAGGCTTTCTTGTTCAGCTCACTGATGGTAGCGGGCGAAACCTTGCTGCCCCACAG
>ENA-UEYI01001964-UEYI01001964.1-human-gut-metagenome-genome-assembly--contig:-NODE-1964-length-15565-cov-3.720170_pt1 | contig 15565 bp, 12 predicted proteins | sample MGYA00242900_ERZ507916 | MGnify/ENA primary metagenome ERZ507916 (study PRJEB26167, sample SAMN06115521) | human gut metagenome | host: Homo sapiens | place: China:Chongqing | collected 2015-09-02...
AGACATCGACCTCACGAAGGAATACTGGAACCCGAAGCTATGTAGCGAGTTGTCCCTCGGAGGAAAGATATGGTACGCTATGGGCGATCTGTCCGCTACCGACAACCGCGCGGTCAGATGCCTCTATTTCAACAAGGATCTCTTTAAACAATACGGACTCGACAATCCGTATGAGCTTGTAAAGAGCGGAGACTGGACAATTGACCGATTCCTTGAGATGGTATCCACCGGGCTCGTCGACCTCGACGGCGACGGGAAATACACAGACGACGACCAATGGGGACTCTTCGTCCAGACCAACATCGGTCAGAACCTCTACTACTCGTCCGGCACGCGTATCGTCAACAAAGATGACAACGACCATCTGGTCCTCTCGCTCGGCACTGAAGCCGCTCTCGAAAGAATGCAGGATATTGCCGAAAAGGCTCTTGTAGACCAGCTAAAGAATCTTGAAGCGGTATTTGGTGTAGCCATTGTCATGGATGTAGCAACTGGAGAAGTAAAAGCTAACGTAAACATGACCCGAGCAGGTGACGGGAACTATTATGAAATGCGAAATATCGCCGTAAGTAACTTGATGGAACCGGGTTCTACCTTCAAGACGGCTTCAATCATGGTCGCACTGGAAGATAAATTTATCACCCCTGACTACATGGTAGACACGGGCAATGGTGTGGTCAATATGCACGGAAGCAACATGAAGGACTGGAACTGGTATAAAGGCGGATATGGAAAAATAGATGTAACCAGAATCATGGAAGTGTCATCCAATGTCGGCGTGTCAAGCATCATTGACAAATTTTACGGAGACAATCCACAGAAATTTATAGATGGGCTGAAACGCATGAGCATTGACAAACCTTTAAATTTAGGTTTCGTAGGAGAAGCAAGTCCTCGTATATTGGGGCCTAAAGAACGATACTTCGCCAAGACCTCTTTGCCTTGGATGAGTATCGGATACGAAACGATGATTCCTCCTATCTATATGCTGAATTTTTACAATGCCATAGCCAATAACGGAGTCATGGTCAAGCCTAAGTTTGTAAAGGCTATCGCAAAAGATGGAGAAATCATACAAGAATTCCCGACAGAGATTGTAAATCCTAAAATCTGTTCGGACACTACTCTGACCATGATTCAAGAGATTCTACGAAAGGTGGTTTCTCAAGGACTGGCCAAGCCTGCCGGAAGTAAGCAGTTTAGTGTATCCGGAAAAACAGGTACCGCCCAGGTTTCTCAAGGGAAAGCTGGATACAAAGCTGGAGGAGTAAGTTACTTAGTCAGCTTCTGCGGCTATTTCCCATCTGAAGCGCCTAAATACAGTTGTATGGTATCCATTCAGATACCGCATGGTCCTGCATCAGGAGGTTTGCAAGCTGGTAGCGTATTCAGCCGGATTGCTGAACGTATTTATGCTAAGCATCTGTATCAGGATTTAGCCTCAGCAAAAGACTCAACTTCAATTATTATTCCTGAAGTAAAGAATGGAGACTTGCGCGAAGCATCTTATGTATTACAGAATCTGAATATTCAGAGTAATAGTTCAAGCATACCGAAAAGCAGTACTCCTATCTGGGGCAAAGCGAACTGCACAACGACTTATGCAGAACTGAAGCGAACAAATACGGAAAAGAATTTAGTACCTAACGTAAGAGGTATGGGAGCAAAGGACGCAGTCTATTTATTGGAAAGCAAAGGACTCCGTGTACGCTTATCTGGTACAGGAAAGGTAATCAGACAAAGCCTGAATGCAGGCTCTTATTTACATAAAGGACAAACAATAACATTAACATTAAACTAGAAAGCAATGAAACTTGAGAATATGCTAAAAGCTGTCAACGCACAGCAAATCATAGGAGATACCAACCTGGAGGTAAATGGTATTCACATGGATTCTCGCATGGTGAAAAACGGATTCATGTTTGTAGCCGTAAAAGGAACGCAAGCTGACGGACATAACTATATTTCCAAAGCCATTGAGAATGGAGCCACAGTAATTGTTTGTGAACAACTGCCTGTACACATAGAATCTAATGTGACTTATGTACAATTGTCAGACACAGAAGAAGCTGTTGGCAAACTTGCTACTACATTCTATGGAGACCCGACTTCCAAACTGGAATTAGTAGGAGTAACTGGTACTAACGGAAAAACGACCATCGCTACCTTATTATATAATATGTTCCGCTTGTTTGGATATAAGGCCGGATTAATCTCTACAGTGTGCAATTACATTGACGGAGAGGCCATCCCTACTGACCATACTACTCCAGACCCGATTACACTGAATCAGTTGCTGGGACGTATGGCTGATGAAGGATGCAAATATGTATTCATGGAAGTCAGTTCACATTCTGTTGTACAGAAACGTATCAGTGGTCTGACTTTTGCCGGTGGCATTTTCACGAACATTACCCGTGATCACCTGGATTACCACAAGACATTTGAAAATTATCTGAAAGCAAAGAAAGCATTCTTTGACAATCTTCCGAAACAAGCTTTTGCACTGACTATTCATTACATTCTCTTTGTGACTTCAAAGGCAAAGTACTGGAAGACAGTTTTGACGGAATGTTGCTTGACATTAATAACCGCGAAGTTAACGTGCAATTTATCGGACGCTTCAATGCATCCAACCTGCTGGCTGTATATGGAGCAGCTTGCCTGTTAGGGAAACGCCCGGAAGATATATTGGTAAAACTGAGTATGCTTCGCCCTGTTTCCGGACGCTTCGATGCCAAACGTTCTCCCAAAGGCTATACAGCCATCGTTGACTATGCACATACACCCGATGCTTTAGTAAACGTATTGGAAGCCATTCATGAAGTGTTAAGAGGAAGAGGACAAGTCATTACAGTAGTAGGTGCGGGAGGAAATCGTGACAAAGGGAAACGTCCTTTAATGGCAAAAGAATCTGCTCAAAGAAGTGACAAAGTAATGATGACTTCTGATAATCCACGCTTCGAGGAGCCGCAAGACATCATCAATGACATGTTAGCGGGACTTAGCAAGGACGACATGAAAAAAGTTATCAGCATTGTCGACCGCAAAGAAGCTATCCGTACCGCATGTATGTTGGCCCAACCGCAAGATGTCATCCTGATTGCCGGAAAAGGACACGAAACTTATCAGGATGTAAAGGGTGTCAAATCACATTTTGACGACAAAGAGGTATTGGAGGAAATATTCAAAGGAGAACTTTAAAAAACAGAGACAAGACAATGTTATATTATTTATTTCAATATTTAGAGCAATTCAATTTTCCGGGAGCACGAATGTTCGGATACGTATCGTTCCGTTCATTAATGGCTGTCATCCTCTCCTTGTTGATTTCTGCCATCTTTGGAGAATATTTCATTAACCTGCTCAAAAAGAAGCAGATTACAGAGACGCAGCGAGATGCGTCTATTGACCCTTTTAACGTCAATAAGGTTGGTGTCCCGACAATGGGAGGTATCATTATCATCGTAGCCATTCTTATTACTTGCCTGTTATTAGGTAAATTGCATAACATCTATATGATATTGATGCTGGTTACCACCCTATGGCTCGGAACTTTAGGCTTTTTGGATGACTATATCAAGGTTTTTCGGAAAGACAAGGAAGGACTTCATGGCAAATTTAAAATCATCGGCCAGGTAGGTCTCGGACTGATTGTCGGCCTGGCTCTGTACCTGAGTCCGGATGTAGTAATACGAGAGAACATTGAAATCCAACAAAACGGTCGTGTAGTTGACGTGGTCCATAAACCTGTGGATGAGAAATCAACCAAGACAACAATCCCCTTCTTCAAGAACAACAACTTGGATTATGCTGATTTTGTAGGATTCTTAGGAGAGCATGCACAGGATGCCGGATGGATTGTCTTTGTATTCATCACTATTTTTGTGGTCACAGCCGTTTCCAACGGAGCCAACCTGAACGATGGTATGGATGGAATGGCAGCCGGGAACTCGGCCATTATTGGAGTTACCTTAGGAATATTGGCCTACGTATCCAGTCACATAGAATATGCAGAATACCTGAATATCATGTATATTCCAGGAAGTGAGGAACTGGTAATCTTTATCTGTGCCTTCATTGGAGCACTGGTTGGTTTCTTATGGTACAATGCCTTCCCTGCACAAGTATTCATGGGCGATACGGGAAGTCTTACTATTGGAGGACTTATCGCCGTATTTGCCATCATCATACACAAGGAGTTATTAATTCCTATTCTATGTGGAGTATTTCTGGTCGAGAACCTGTCGGTTATTCTTCAGGTAAAGTATTTCCAGCGCGGTAAGAAAAAAGGAGTCAAACAGCGCATATTCAAGCGTTCACCGATTCACGACCATTTCCGTACGACACTGGCACAGCTCGACCCGAACTGTACTTATTTGATCACACGCCCTCACAGCGTATTCCATGAGTCCAAGATTACAGTCCGCTTCTGGATTGTAACCATTGTATTAGCAGCAATTACGATAATCACACTTAAAATCAGATAAAGCAATGGCAAGAATTGTCATCTTAGGAGCAGGAGAAAGCGGAGCTGGTGCCGCTGTCCTGGCACAGAAAAAAGGATTTGACACATTTGTATCAGACATGTCCCTCATCAAGGACAAGTACAAAGCAATGTTGAACGAAAGAGGTATTCAATGGGAAGAAGGTAAACACACAGAAGAGTTGATTCTGAATGCGGATGAAGTGATTAAAAGCCCGGGAATTCCCAATGATGCTCCTATCATTCTGAAATTAAAGAATCAGGGTACTCCCATCATTTCGGAGATTGAATTTGCAGGCCGATATACCAATGCCAAAATGATTTGTATCACAGGCAGCAATGGTAAAACGACTACAACCTCACTGATTTATCACATCTTCAAGAAAGCAGGCCTGAATGTGGGACTGGCAGGCAATATCGGGCAAAGTCTGGCTTATCAGGTGGCTGAATGTAATTATGACTATTATGTCATTGAACTCAGCAGCTTCCAGCTCGACAACATGTATAAGTTCCATGCCAATATCGCCGTGCTGATGAACATCACTCCAGACCATCTGGACCGTTACGGATTCGAAATGCAGAATTACGTAGATGCCAAATTCCGTATTATCCAGAACCAAACGGATGATGATGCCTTCATTTTCTGGAACGACGACCCCATCATACAGAAGGAACTTCATAAATATGGTATTCACGGACAATACTTCCCATTCGCTGAAAAGAACGAAGAGGGAGTCGCCGCCTTTACCGAAGAAAACAAGGTGTACTTCACCCGTCCTATCGCATTCAACATGGAACAGGAAGAATTAGCTTTGACTGGAACTCACAACCTCTTCAACTCCATGGCTGCCGGTATTTCTGCTAACATTGCAGGTATTCGCAAAGAATGCATCCGCGAAGCGCTGAATGACTTCAAAGGCGTAGAGCACAGACTGGAAAAGGTAGCACGCGTAAAAGGAGTGGATTATATCAACGACTCAAAAGCTACGAACGTCAACTCTTGCTGGTATGCACTTCAAAGCATGAAAACCAAAACAGTTTTGATTTTGGGAGGAAAAGACAAAGGAAATGACTACAATGAGATTGCCGACCTTGTAAAAGAGAAATGTAGCGGACTGATATTCTTGGGACTCCATAACGAAAAGCTGCACGACTTTTTCGGCAACTTTGGTCTTCCGATTGTAGACGCACAAAGCATGCCTGATGCCGTAAACGCAGCCTACAACATGGCAAAAAAAGGAGAAACCGTGTTGCTGAGTCCGTGCTGCGCAAGCTTTGACCTGTTTAAAAGTTATGAGGACCGAGGCGACCAGTTTAAAGAGTGTGTAAGAAACCTATAAGCATCATTAAAAAGTTAGAATCATAGCACATGGATTTGCTAAAAAACTTTTTTAAAGGGGATAAAGCGATCTGGATTATTTACCTGTTTCTCTGCCTGATATCCATTGTAGAGGTATTCAGTGCATCCAGTACGCTTACCTATAAAAGTGGAGACCACTGGGGACCGATTACCAACCATCTGACCTTGCTGATGGTTGGTACTATCGCTGTATGGATTGTGCATAATATTCCCTGTCGCTGGTTTAAGACTTTTATCGCTTTACTACCTATATCATGGGCATTACTGATAGCCGTATTCGTGATTGGTGCCCTTACCAATGGAGCCAAACGATGGATTGATTTAGGTTTCATTCAGTTCCAGCCCTCAGAAGTTGCCAAAATGGCAACCATCATCACCGTCGCATTCATTCTTTCGCGCATGCAGGAAGAAAATGGAGCCAACAAAAAAGCTTTCAAGTATATATGCGGCATTACGGCTGCAACTTGCGGACTCATTGTGACTGAAAACCTTTCTACGGCAGTTTTGTTGGCAGGAAGTGTTTTTCTTCTCATGTTTGTAGGAAGAGTTCCCTTCAAGCAGCTCGGATTACTTGCAGGTATCGGTTTTGCCTGCATCATCATTGGTGTAGGAACCATCAAATATATTCCTGGAGAAGCCTGGGATAAAATCGGGCTTCATCGTATGGTAACCTGGCAAAGCCGCTTGAACAATCATTTTGACGAGAGTGAAATACCGGCAGCCAAATTCGACATCGACAATGATGCACAGATAGCCCATGCCAATATTGCCATAGCAAGTAGCCACATTTTAGGAAAAGGCCCGGGAAACAGTGTACAACGAGATTTCCTGTCACAAGCTTTTTCCGACTTTATCTATGCCATCATCATCGAAGAGTTGGGACTTGTAGGAGGAGCTTTCGTAGCCATTCTTTACATCCTGCTTCTGATGAGAATTGCCAAAATAGCCAGAAACTGTGACAAGTCATATTACATATTTCTGGTTACAGGCATTGGGATTCTGATTGTGTTGCAGGCCACGTTTAATATGCTGGTAGCCGTAGGAATCATGCCAGTCACCGGACAGCCTTTGCCACTTATCAGTAAAGGAGGTACATCAACCCTCGTCAACTGTGTTTACATTGGAATGATTCTGAGTATCAGCCGATACGTAAACGACTTGAAACGTCAGCAGGCAGAAGAATTGCTCGCACAACAGACAGAACAATCTCAGGAGATTGCTCCAGAAAATAATATCATACCACAGGAGAAATCCGTTTAAAAGTTTATTCTTACCTTTGCAGGTAAATCACATTAGAATATGGAAGAAAAATTACGCATCATAGTAAGTGGAGGTGGCACGGGAGGACATATTTTTCCCGCCGTTTCCATCGCCAACGCCATAAAGGAATTATATCCGCACACTCAGATTTTGTTTATCGGAGCAGAAGGACGAATGGAAATGCAACGCGTTCCTGCCGCAGGTTACAAGATTATCGGATTGCCAGTCGCTGGATTTGACAGAAAGCATTTATTGAAAAACATCAGTGTACTTATCAAATTGTTCAGAAGTCAACTGATGGCCCGCAAAATCATAAAGGATTTCAAGCCTCATGCTGCTGTAGGCGTAGGAGGCTATGCCAGTGGTCCTACCCTGAAAATGGCAGGCATGATGGGTATTCCCACGCTGATACAGGAACAAAATTCTTATGCCGGAGTCACCAATAAGCTATTGGCTCAAAAAGCAGAAAAAATCTGCGTGGCATACGAAGGAATGGAACGGTTCTTTGATAAAGACAAAATCATTCTGACAGGAAACCCAGTCAGACAAGGGTTGTTGAGCAAAAACATATCACGTGAAGAAGCAATCCGCTCGTTCGGATTAGACCCCAAGAAGAAGACCATTCTAATTGTCGGAGGCAGCTTGGGAGCACGCACAATCAACAACTGCATGATGCAGGGATTCGACAAAATCAAAGAATCAGGAGTGCAGTTTATCTGGCAGACCGGGAAAATCTATATCAATGAAGCCCAACAAGCTGTAAAGGCTTACGGGGAACTTCCAATGTTGCACGTAACCGACTTCATATCCGATATGGCTGCTGCTTATAGCGCTGCAGATGTGGTAATCAGTCGTGCAGGCGCAGGTTCTATCTCAGAATTCTGTCTGTTAGGCAAACCAGTCATCCTGGTACCTTCTCCCAATGTGGCAGAAGACCACCAGACAAAAAATGCACTGGCACTTGTCAACAAGAATGCGGCACTTTACATTAAAGATAGCGAAGCAACTCAAAAACTGCTGGATACCGCCATCGAAACGGTTCACAAACCCGATTTATTGAAAGAATTAAGTAACAACATTACCAAACTGGCTATCAAGGACTCTGCCACTATCATCGCAAAGGAGGTCTGCAAGCTAGCGTTAAAATACAAAGAAAATCATGAACATTAATACCATACAGGCAGTCTATTTCATTGGAGCCGGAGGCATAGGCATGAGTGCTCTGGTACGTTATTTCCTGTCAAAAGGGAAAAAAGTAGGCGGTTATGACCGCACTCCAAGCGAGCTGACAGAGAAACTGATTGCAGAAGGAGCAGACATCCATTATGAAGAAAATGTGTCTCTCATCCCGGAAGTATTTCTTCATCCGGAAACCACGCTGGTGGTCTATACGCCTGCTATCCCTACCAACCACAAAGAATTGGTTTATTTCCAGGAACATCAGTTTGAGATTCACAAACGTGCCCAGGTATTGGGAATGCTGACTCAGACTGAGAAAGGAATGTGTGTAGCCGGGACCCATGGAAAAACAACCACCTCTACCATGGCAGCTTTCCTGATGGACCATTCACACGTGGGATGCAATGCATTTTTAGGAGGTATTTCCAAGAACTACCAGACCAACCTGTTATTATCAGATAAAAGTGACTATGTAGTTATCGAAGCAGACGAATTCGACCGTTCATTCCACTGGCTGACTCCGTATGCTACGGTTATTACCGCCACCGATTCAGACCATCTGGACATTTACGGTACGCACGAAGCTTACCTGGAAAGTTTCCGTAAGTACACCTCACTTATCCGTCCGGACGGATACCTGATTATCAAGGAAGGACTGGAACTGAAACCCGATGTACAGCCGGGAGTTACCGTATACACCTACTCTACCGAAAAAGGAGACTTCCATGCCGAGAATATCCGTATTGATGACGGTGAAATTTATTTCGACTACATATCTCCTTTAGGCAACATCACCAACGTGCAGTTAGGAGTACCTGTCTTTGTCAATATTGAAAACGGTATTGCCGCTATGGCTTTAGCACAAATCGGAGGTGCCACCACAGAAGAAATAAAGGCCGCAATGCCACAGTTCAGAGGGGTGGACCGTCGTTTTGATTTCAAGATAAAGAATTCACACATCGTCTTTCTGAGTGATTATGCACATCATCCGGAAGAAATCCGACAGAGTGTAAGCTCTATCCGCAAATTATATCCCAACCGGAAAATCACGGCCGTGTTCCAGCCTCATCTTTACACGCGTACCCGCGATTTCTATCAGGATTTTGCCCATAGCCTGTCACTCTTAGACGAAGTGATTCTGTTGGATATTTATCCAGCCCGGGAGGCTCCGATACCAGGAGTAAGCAGTCAGCTTATCTATGATAACTTACGCCCCGGCATAGAAAAAAGCATGTGTTCCAAAGAGCAGATTATGGAAGTACTGAAAAATAAAAAGCTGGACGTACTCATCACGCTTGGAGCTGGAGACATAGACAATTACGTTCCACAAATTTATGAATTACTAAAAGATAGATGATTAAACGAATTCTCATACTCTGCATTCTGGTAGCGGTCTCTATTTACCTCATAGTGGCCGTTACTATATTCAATCGCAAGCCCGAAAATCAGGTCTGCAAGGGTATGGAATTGGTTGTTAAAGACAGCGTTGACTACGGTTTTATCACTGAAGCAGAAGTAACCAAACTACTAAAGCAGAAGAATCTATACCCGGAGAAAAAGCGTATTGGCACAATCAATGTCCGCCAGTTAGAGGAAGTGCTGTCACAGCATCCTTTCATCAGCAGAGCTGAATGCTATCTCACTTCGGGAGGGAAAGTAGGAATTGAAATCTACCAGCGTATCCCTCTCTTACGAATCATGAGCAGCAATGGGGACAATTACTACATTGACCATTCCGGGAAAATCATGAATGCCACAGGAAAGCCAATTCATGTAGCCGTTGCCACGGGTTTTATTGACCGAAAGTTTGCTCAACAGGAATTATATGAATTAGGCTTGTACCTCCAGCGCAATCCGTTTTGGAAAGCCCAAGTGGAACAGATCAATGTAACCCCGAAAAAAGAACTGGAAATTGTTCCCCGAGTAGGCGACCATATTCTTTTTTTAGGGAAAGCCACTGATTTTGAAGAAAAATTCAGTAAATTGCAAACGTTTTACAGCAAAGTGCTCAACCGCATCGGCTGGAACAAATATGAGCGAATCAGTATTGAGTTTAACAATCAAATTATCGGAACAAAAAAAGAAGACTAAGATATGGCAGTAACAGATTTTATAGCAGCTATCGAACTGGGTTCGACTCACATCACAGGAATTGCCGGCAAAAAGAATGCTGATGGAAGTATCCAGATTCTTGCCTATGCCTATACTCCTTCGTCAGATTGTATCAAAAAGGGGGCAATCTTCAATCTGGATAAAACCACCCAAGTGCTGGTTTCTGTTATCCAGAAGCTGGAAGAAGATTTGCAGGCTTCCATCAAGAAAGTCTATGTGGGAATAGGCGGACAGTCTATACGAAGCACACGTAACAACGTGACCAAGCAATTAGGGGAAGATACCAAAATATCACAAGCACTGATTGAATCACTTATGGAAAGCAACCGGGAAATCTCACTGATAGATCAGGAGATTCTGGATGTAGAACCACAAGAATACAAAGTAGGGAACAATCTGCTGACTGAACCTGTCGGTATTTCAGCCGACCGCATTGAGGGGCGTTATTTGAATATTATCGCACACCATACGCTCAAAGACAGAATCACCAAGTGTTTCAACCAGACCAAATACGAAATAGCAGACTATTTCCTTTCGCCGGTTGTTACCGCCAGCGTGGTACTGACCGACAGTGAAAAACGCTCCGGCTGTGCACTTGTGGATTTAGGTGCAGATACAACGACTGTGGCAGTATATAAGAACAACATCCTGCGCCATCTGGCAGTCATCCCATTGGGAAGCAATAACATTACCAAAGATATTTGCAGCCTGCAAATCGAAGAAGAAGATGCAGAACAGCTGAAACTCCGCTACGGATGTGCATTGACACCTCCAGCAGAAAATGACGAAACCGCAGATGAACAGGAATACAGCATCGAAGGAAAATGTAGCATTGCAGCCCACAAACTGGAATACATCGTGGAAGCTCGTGTGAATGAAATCATCTCGAATGTATGGAATCAAATCATGGTATCTGAATACGGCGATAAATTGCTGGCCGGACTGATTCTTACCGGTGGGGCTTCGAACATGCCTAACATGGACGAAGCATTCAAACAGATTACCAAAATTGAAAAAATCCGTATTGCCAAAGGAGGAAACATTACACTGAACGGTGCCATTGAAATTCCAAAAGACGGTACACAAAATACACTGATCGGATTATTGGCCGAAGGTAAAGAAAACTGTCTCAAGGTAGACCCTCGAAGAGGTCACCAGCTCGACTTCATTGAAGATTTGAAGGAAAAGGAAGAAGAAGCCAAACGCAAAGAAGCCGAACGTATTCAGGCGGAAGAAGCCAGACGCAAAGCGGAAGAAGAAGCTGAACGCATCCGCAAAATCAATGAAGAGAAAAAACGTCAGGAAGAAGAACGTAACCGTAAACGACTGGAAGAATATACTGCATACGTAGAAGAAGCACATCTACTTCTCAGCAAAAAGAAATACAAAGCTGCATTGAAGGAAGTAGAAAATGCACGGCGCATGCACCTCGCTGAAAAGGAGGAAGAACTGGATGAACTGGAGAAAAAAATCAACAAGGAGAAAAAAGAGAACAGTTGGTTTGACCTCTTTGCCAAGAAAGTTACAAACCTTTCAGATGAAATATTAAAAGATAACTGATTATTCATTTACATAAACATATTAGGATTATGTCAGACGAAACAATGGTACCTTTCGATTTCCCGAAAGACTCTCCACATATAATAAAAGTAATTGGTGTGGGTGGCGGAGGAGGTAATGCCGTCAATCACATGTACAAAGAAGGTATCCATGATGTGACATTTGTGGTCTGCAACACGGATAACCAGGCTCTGGAAGAATCACCCGTGCTCCGGAAACTACAGCTGGGTAGCGAAGGACTGGGAGCCGGAAACCGTCCGGCCAAGGCACGTGCTGCTGCTGAAGAAAGCATCGAAGACATCAAGAATATGCTGAACGACGGATGCCGCATGGCATTCATCACGGCTGGTATGGGAGGTGGAACCGGAACCGGTGCAGCTCCTATCATTGCCAAAACGGCTAAGGACATGGAAATCCTGACCGTAGGTATCGTGACCATTCCGTTCCTGTTCGAAGGCAACAAGAAAATCGACCAGGCTCTTGATGGTGTAGAAGAAATGAGTAAGCATGTAGATGCCCTGCTGGTTATCAACAACGAACGCCTGCGCGATGTATATTCCGATATCAGTGTAATGAATGCCTTTGGAAAGGCAGACGACACGCTGTCTATCGCCGCAAAGAGTATTGCAGAAATCATTACCTTGAGAGGTATCATCAACCTGGACTTCAACGATGTGAAAACCGTGTTGAAGGACGGTGGTGTAGCAATCATGAGTACAGGATACGGAGAAGGTGAAGGAAGAGTCACACAGGCTATTACCGATGCCCTTCATTCCCCGTTGCTGAACAACAACGATATTTTCAACTCCAAGAAAGTGTTGTTCGTAATTACCTATAGCCCGAACAGCGAACTGATGATGGGTGAAATGGATGAAATCCATGAATTCATGAGCAAGTTCGGCAAGGACGTAGAAACCAAATGGGGTCTTTACACTGATGAAACGCTGGAAAACAAAGTAAAATTCACCATTCTGGCTACGGGATTCGGTATCAAAGACGTTCCGGGCATGGACAATGTGCTCAAACAGCGTTCACTTGAAGAGCAGAAACGTTTGGACGATCTGGAAGAAGAAGAGCAAAAGAAAGACGAACGTCGAAGCGACTACTACGGAAAGAGCATCCTGAAAAGCAGCATCCGCAAGAAACGTCCGAACATCTACATCTTCAGTCAGGAAGACTTGGCCAACGATGACATTATCAGCATGGTAGAAACAACGCCTACTTACAAGCGCACCAAGATGGAACTGGAGAATATCCGTTCGAAAGCAACTACAGAAGAAAAGATTGTATCGGAACCGGAAACCACAACCAACACCGGCTCCATGACGATTACTTTCTAAACATCACAAAGAGAACAACATTTAAACTTTATAATGAATATGGATTTATTTGAACAGATTAGCAACGATATCAAAGAGGCCATGAAAGCCAAAGACAAAGTCAAGCTGGAGACTTTGCGCAACGTAAAGAAATGTTTCCTGGAAGCAAAAACCGCTCCGGGTGCCAACGATACCCTGACCGATGATGCAGCCCTGAAAATCATGCAGAAACTGGTGAAACAAGGAAAAGATTCAGCTTCTGTATACGAAGGACAAGGCCGCGCTGACCTGGCAGAAGAAGAAATGGCTCAGGTACGCGTGATTGAAGCATACCTTCCGAAACAGCTTTCTCCGGAAGAACTGGAAGCTAAACTGAAAGAAATCATTGCTCGTGTAGGCGCTACCAGCGGAAAAGACATGGGTAAAGTGATGGGAGTAGCTTCTAAAGAACTGGCTGGTCTGGCTGAAGGTAGAGCAATTTCTGCCAAAGTAAAAGAATTGCTGGGATAATCTCATTCATATCTCCATCAAAAAAACGGGATTCTCTTTTCTCAAATGAAAGGAGAGTCCCGTTTTTCTTATTCTATCATTATCGCACATCAAGCAAAAAGTTCCTTCAGCACATCAAGCGATTTCAGTTCAGGGAATTCCGGAAGATGCAGACGATAATATTCCATCATCACAGTCAGACAACGCTGTCGCTCCATACGGTTCATACCGAAAAGAAACATCGTTTCATAATTCATACGTGCCAGCTGACAGATGTGCGACGACTCTTCAGGAGACAGACAGATGCCGTGCAAAGGCTTGTTCTCTACGAAACACGCATTCAGCATATCAAACCAGCTACCCTCCCGATAATCTTCCAGATTAGGATAAAAACCCAAGAACCTGGACAACCTGATCAGAAACACCAGGTGGAAATTAGCATAATCACTCCTGCAGGCATCCAGCCAGCGAATAGACGACACCAGATAAGCAAACAGCGGTTCGTTCTTCCCTTCCTCGCGTAAGGCATGCGACAAGAACTCAGCCAAAAACATCGCGATACTTAACTTGTACGGGTCGTAAGGTACTGACTCCAACGGATAAGACAATCTTGCTTCCTTCACCGGAGGTAAAGAAGTACGGGAACGCACATCGGCTTCCACCTCAACCAGGGAAAGCGGACGAAACAACGCCCCGTTTACCAGCGACTTGCGCGAACGCGTGGCAGGTATCACAAACGACATACTTCCATGCTGACAAGTATAGATATGCACAATATTCGATTTGTCACTGTACCTTACTACGTGCAGCACTACTCCATCCAACTTCTGCAACATATCAGCAAGCAAAGAACAAATTCAGCACTTTGTCACGGTCCTTTCTCCGCACCGTCAGCGAAACACTGCCCGAACCTTCTTCAGAAGACACCATCAGCAGAGGAATATCCTTCAGCAAAGTCACCAGACCTTTTTCCGACATCTCCCCTTTGCGCTCAGCCGTCTCTTGTACACATATCACTTCCACCTCTTTCTCCACCGTCACTTCCGCAAATACGGAAAGTTCCTTACAAACATTCTGCAAAGCAGAAGCATCCGCTCCCGTCACCACAGAAAAATTTCCGGCCGAAGAAGCCATGGCAAAAACAGGCATGTCATAATGCGCCATCACGGCAAGAGCCCTCTCTAAAAAACGAAAAGAGGCCACCGCCTCCAACGTACGTAAACGCACATACACTAATTCCGTACACTCAGCCAACACCTGGAAAGAAGAAGGCTCCCCTTCTTTATCTCCCCATTCTGCCAGACAGACCTTTCCATTATACAGGCCGACGGACCTTAATTTACAGCATTCCATCTTTCAAATTATCCTAAATATAAAATCCATTTTTGCGGACGAAAGATAGAAAAAGTCCTTATACAAAACAAACAAAACCCGTAAACTTTTTCTTCACACCACGAGGCACTTTTTACGTTTCCTTCCCGCGAAACCTACGTTTCTCAAGGCGGAACCGTAAGTTTTACGGAAGGGAAACATAAGGTTCAGCCACGAGAAACCTAAAAAACGGCAAAAGGAATTCCATTTAATGAAAGGGAACTCAAAAAAACACAGCAAATTTCATAAAAAAAGGAGCGAATGTTTTGGAGATTTCAAAATTCTTCCTACCTTTGCATCCGCAAACGAGAGATATGTATCCTCGTGAGAATTCAGGAGTTCTTCCTGAAATAAAGGATGGCCCGTTCGTCTATCGGTTAGGACGCAAGATTTTCATTCTTGAAAGGGGGGTTCGATTCCCCCACGGGC
>ENA-UEYI01001975-UEYI01001975.1-human-gut-metagenome-genome-assembly--contig:-NODE-1975-length-15520-cov-4.681927_pt1 | contig 15520 bp, 14 predicted proteins | sample MGYA00242900_ERZ507916 | MGnify/ENA primary metagenome ERZ507916 (study PRJEB26167, sample SAMN06115521) | human gut metagenome | host: Homo sapiens | place: China:Chongqing | collected 2015-09-02...
GGATTTCTTCCTTGTATACATAATATACCATATATGCTAATAAAAAGCAAGAGCATCACGGTCAAGTGATGCTCCTGCTCAAAAATTATCAAACCAATATCGGCGAACTCTTATCTTCCCGAATGTTTATTTGCTCCGATAACGCAAATTGCCGCCGCAGATACCGCCGCCAGAACTGCCGATACGGGATAATGACCCGTCTTGGGGTTCGGCGCTTCGGGTTCTTCCTTTACCGTCTCGGTCGGCTGAATATCGTCTGCTGACGTATCTTCGGTTTCTTCGTCCGTGTCGGGATATTCGGCTATCCAATTATCGCCTACATCGAAAACATCACCCTCTGCTCCTGCGGCATCGCCGTCCGAGTTCAGAAATTCGGTGTATTGTTCCCTTGCATTTTCAAGCAGTTCTTCTCCGCTGATAAAATAATTTTCGTTTTTAAGGTAATTATAAAAACTGAAATACTTTTCTTCATTATCGGAGATCAGCAGAATATTGTATCCGCTGTTGTCCTCGGTGAGATATGCCTGCTCATAGGACATTATCTCGCTGTATGCAGGCTCGTCTGAACGGATGAAATCATAAAGCTCCTCGTTATAACCGCCCACGGAAGTGCCGACTATCTCCCATTCGCCCGAGTGTTCCGTACTCTTTTCCAAAAAGGCATTATATTTCTTTTCATCGCACTGGGATAAGTACGAGCTGTACTTTTTCAAAGCGGTCTCAACATCATCGATCTGCTGAAATTCCGTAAAAGCTATCAGATCATTATTTGCATCAAGCGTAGGAACAATATAATATCCCGAGAATATGAGCATATCAGCCGCAGCTTCAGCCTCGAACGATTTTGAGTAGTCCAGCACATAAAACGGCATAGCCTTTTCAAAATCGAACGTAACATTCTGAGTTCCGTATAAAAACCCATAGCTGCCCAGATCGCCGCCGTATAAATTTGAACTTATATCATTGGCAATGCTTTCGTCTGCGTAAAATTCATCCGTCGGTTCGTATGCATACGCCGTAACGGAGACCGCCATAACAGCGGCAAAACCAAGTATCGCACTCAAAAATTTTTTTATCATAATAAGCACCTCATGACAGTTAACAGTTAATAGTTGATAGTTAACAGTTTTTAATTATCAATTATCCATTGTCAATTATCAATTATCAGTTCGCTTGTTCATCAAGCGTCTTGCCATAGCTCGGGAGAAAATTCTTGACGAAATAATCAGCCTCTGGCATTGCCATTTCCTCTATCGAGCGCAGGGTCGCCTTTTCCGCACTGATGAAGTCGGTATTGCCCGTCACACGCTCCTCTATGCATTTTATCAGCGCCGAAAGCTTGTCGGCGGCTTTGACCAAGTGCCAAAGCTCACGCTCTTTTGCCGAGGTGTTCTCATCGGGCGACAAAAGCGGCGAGATCTCGCCCTGCATTTCCTCGGGGAGCATTGAAACAAGTCGGTTTTTCGCATTGTCCTCGACCTGCTTATAGGCAGAGCGTATCTCGGGACTGCCGTACTTCACGGGAGTGGGCAGATCGCCCGTTATTATCTCGGTAACATCGTGAAAAACGCCGAGCAGGGCACATCTTTCGGCGTTATAGCTTTTGCCGAAATAGGTATTTCCGATGACCGCAAGGCTGTGCGCTATCATTGCCGTTTCAAGGCTGTGTTCGGAGATATTTTCGTTCCTTGTGTTGCGCATAAGTCCCCAGCGGTTTATAAGCTTCATTCGTGAAAGCATTGAGTAAAACTGATTTTCCATTCCAATCTCTCCTTTTGTGTTTATTCTATCACAAAAGGCGTTTTTTTTCAAGCTTTTGCTGTCCGATAAAATGTACAGCCGAATATTTGTGCAAAAAGCACCGAAATTCAATGCCGGTTTTATGCAAAACAAGAAAATATTATCGTTTATCGATAAAAAGGTATTGACAAATGATATTTGCTGTGCTATCATACTGTCAAAGGGAAAAACCTCGGGGTGATATCCCGCATACAGAAAGGAACGGTCATTATGAACAATAAGAAAAACAAAAAATGGACAGATACAATGTCGCTCACGCTTTCAAGGGTCATCGTATGGGTGCTTGCAGTGATATTTGCCGCCGCCGTTATTTACGCTACGGCCTCGCTGATATCGTCGTCGTGGGGACCGCTCGCCTTGGTGTGGGATATGGGACTTGACCCCGTGGGATTTTACATAGCTTTTTATGCCTGTGCAGTGCTTGCGTTCACGGCGCTTTTCTTTCTCAACAAGCTCCTCTCAAACATAAGCCGAGGAAAAGTTTTTATCGGGGAAAATGTCAAGCTTATCCGAATCCTTTCGTGGTGCTGTTATCTTGTCGGCATCGTCCTCGCCGTTTACAGCATCTGGGCATATCCTTTCATCGTAATTGCGGCAGCGGCGGCTTTTTTCGGACTTATAATCCGTGTGCTGAAAAACGTCTTTGCAAAGGCTGTGCAAATTCAGGAAGAGAATGAGGGAACGATATGAAAGCAAAATATCCTCTGCTGTCGCTGATAAGCATTGCCGCTTGCGGAATTATCGGAACTGCGTGGGCAGAGTTTATGATAAAGCTGTGCGGTCTGCGTTATGCCTCTGACGGTGGAAATGCGCTGCCGATGATGCTCCTGCTGACCTTTGCGGCGGTCTCGGTGATATACGCCGCAGCGGAACGGCTCGCCGCAGAATTCGGATTTTCCAAAGGCGGGTTCTTCATCTGGTTTGTCATTATACCGTTCTTGGTGATCCCGATCTGTATGATGATAGGCAATGCCGCAGGTCTGGATACGCTGCTGTTAGGCGCTGCATTTCTGATCATGGAAACGGCATATATCATCGCAGCGATATTCTGTACGGCACGTCTGATACCATATAAAATTCTCACAGCTTTAAGGAAAGGTGACTCAAATGGCTATAATAGTTAATCTTGATGTTATGATGGCGAAGCGCAAGATCTCCTCGGGCGAGCTTGCGGAAAAGCTTGACATCACTCCTGCGAATCTCTCGATACTCAAAACGGGCAAGGCGAAAGCGATACGCTTTTCCACCCTCGACAAGCTCTGCGATATCCTCGACTGCAAGCCGGGCGATATCCTTGATTTTGAAAGGAGCGATGAAGAATGATCCCCGATGAGCTTTCCGCGAATTCTTCCGAGAATGTTGAAAATACTCTTCCCGAAGAAGAAAAAATCGGGCAGAGCGAATGTCCCGAACAGTCCGAACCGAGCGAAAACGCCTCCCCCGAAAATGAAACTCCGCCTGTTGAAAAACCGCCGTTCTGTTCGACCGCCGAAAGCGTTTTTGCGCTGATATTTTTGTTCACGGGATATACCTTTATAAAGCTTTTTCTACAGCATAGCTGTGGCATCGCCGCCGCACTGTTCCTTATCGCAGTGCTTGCTCTGTCGGCAGTATTGGCAAAGCTCCGCAAGGCTGACGGGAGCAGGTCGTCAAAGCTTTACTTCGTTTTAGCGGCGGTTTTCGCTCTCGGAACGGGCGTGAGCGCAAACGGACTGATACGGTTTCTGGCGTTCTGCTTTGCGGCTGTATATTATGCGATGTGGGCGTTCGCACTGAACAATCCCGAGTGGAAAGGCTTCGGCGAAAGTGCTTTTCACAGCATCTGCGAAGCGGTTTTCGGCGTTCCGAAACGCAATTTTACCGCCTGCCCGAAAGCCGCCTGCGGTATCTTCCGCCGAAAGAGCGGTGCGAAAAATGTCGGCTATGCAGTGATCGGACTTATGCTCTCACTGCCGATAACGGTCGTTGTCTGCGTACTGCTTATGAGTGCGGACGGCGGCTTTGAGGATATGCTCGGACGGATCTTTGACGGCATAAGCCTTACCGAGTTCTGGCTTTTTCTCGTCGGTCTGCCCGTTTCGTTCCTGCTGTTCGGCGTTATCTTTGGTGCAGTTTCCTCAAAGGGAAAGCTTCGCACGGACGAGGCTTTGTACGAAGCAAAAAACGGGAAAATGCGCATTGCTCCGCCTGCTCTCGTCTGCGCATTTACAGCTCCTATTTCAATAGTATATGTGCTGTTTTTCTTCTCGCAGCTTAGCTATTTCATTTCCGCATTCGGCGGAGTTCTTCCCGAAAAATTCAGCGCATCGGAGTATGCACGAAGAGGATTTTTTGAGCTTTGCACAGTAGCAGTGATAAACCTCGCTGTAATTGCCGCCGTCAACGCGTTCTGCCGCAGGGACGGGAAAAATACCGTGCTCAAAACCGTCACGGTCATTCTCTCTGTGTTCACGCTTATCCTTATCGCGACCGCCGAAAGCAAAATGTTCCTCTACATCGACCGCTTCGGACTGACATCAAAGCGCGTATATACATCGTGGGCAATGTTCATTCTTGCGGCAGTGTTCGTGCTTATAATTATCTCACGCTTTAAAAAGTTCCGTGCGGCAAGCGTAGGCGCGGCGGTAATAACCATAGCCTCGCTCCTGCTCTGCTTCTGCAACGCAGACGGACTTATCGCAAGGTATGACGCAAGGCTTATCGAAAAAGGCGTGATGACGGCGTTCCCCGATGACCTCTCCGCAGATGCCGCACCCGTTATAAGAGAATATCTGGACAGCGAAAACCAAGACCTCGCCGATGCCGCAAGATATTCACGTATAAGGCTCACAACAATGGCTTTCGGAAAAGAATGGTTCGAGGAAACCGTGAGTGACATCATAGCGTTTGAGGTGTTTAAACAAAGATAAAGCGAAAGTCGGAGAAATAACATCGTTGCGGTGATGCGAAGCCAAGCAAAAGTTTACGTCCACGCTTTTCAAAGGGTGGCAGGGGTCAAGGGGACAGCGTCCCATTGTCGCTTCCGCAGAAGCGAAACACTCTAAACTAACAGCAAAAAGCTTACCGCAATAGCGAAATCACTAACAGCTAAAAAGGCGCAATTCACACAAAAAAGGTAAAACAGAATATGAGAAATCAGTTTCGTAAACCTAAAAATTGTGAATTGCGCCATTCTTTATATACAGAAAAACTATCCTTGCAGGTCATATATGCGAATGAAGTGAACATATATGACCTGCAACGTTGTATGAATTGGCTGAACATCATCTTTTGCTGACCGATACATTTCACGCCAACAACCTTTGAGCGTAGGTACAGTTTGAACAGCTGTGAAATATAAATGTGATACTAAACACCAATAAAACTATAGACAAAAAATCGTCGCATAATCCATATATGCAAGATTATGCTCGATTTTTTGTATAGTTTTTAATTGGTGTTTAGTATAAAATAATTCCGAATTCCGCATTCCGAATTCCGAATTTAAAAATTACGCATTAATTCAGCCTTTGTGTAATAATGCTCCAATATCTCCCGATAGCTTTTTCCCTCTTTGGCAAGGCAGTTCGCGCCGTATTGGCTCATTCCTACGCCGTGGCCGCTGCCTTTTACCGAAAAGGTGTAGACCTTGTCAGCGCCGCTGTATGAAACCGTGAATGATGATGAGCGCAGTCCGAGAGCGGTGCGCACTTCCTGTCCGCTGTAGGTCTTGTCACCTACAGTGACCCTCTTTGCATAGCCGCCGCCTGTAAGGCTGTCAACGGTTATCGTGCTGTTTTCGTCAAAGTCCGAATCGGGAAAAGCGGCTTTTATTTCTTCCGCGGTAAACTTGTTTTCGCTGTAAAATGTCGGTGCTTCCTCGTCCCATTCGCTGTCTGCGGAAATAAGGTAGGGGAAAGCCGCTTCCCACACCTCGGCGGAATCCTCGGTCTTTCCGCAGGAGATAGAGTGGAACGCTGCCGCGATAGGCTCGCCCCCGTAAAAAAGCGCTTCGGGATAGACGGCATCAACGGCGGCTTCTATCTTTTGCCGGTACTCGTCATAGGCCGTGCCGTAAAATGCCTTGCCCTGCTCGGGAGTGAAAAAGGCTTGGAATTTCGTGCTGTCGTTGGAAATGGCTGCGCCCATCAGCTCGGGCGTTGGATCCACGCTCTCGAGCTTTTCGCGGCGCAGAGCGTATGTATAAGCCGCGACTGCCTGCGCTTTGAGTGCCTCGGGTTCGTATGCGGCAGGCATTTCCGCCATTACTGCACCGACGAGGTAGTCTTTCATCGGCATTTCCATGATTTTTCCGCTTGTTATATCCAAAACGGTGAAATTTTCATCGGTATCGGTGCTTTCCGCAGTTTCGGGTGCGGATATGCTTGTCTGCGTAGTTTCGGAGGAGGTCTGCACGTGCGGAGCGGTGCTTTTTTCCCGTCCGATAAAGCCGACAAGCGGTATAACAAACACAAATGCGGCGAAGATGAGAACGATTTTGAACAGATCCTTCATTATAACATTTCCTTTCTTGATAAAGCGGTAATGCTTTAAATTGTTGCAAATATGACAAAAAGAACAGACAAAGACGCTTTTTTTCGTGACCCGTTTTTTAAAAAACTGCTTGACAAGTGTTAAAAGCTATTGTAAAATAAAAGGGTACATATTTTATCAGAGTGTGCGCCTATACTTCTTGTGCGATGATGCACTTTTCAAAGCAAAGACGACACCCGAAATATGTGCAATGCTTTGAAACAGGCGAACGCCCGATATAAAAGCATCTGAGGAAAGGGGGAGGCTCTTTATAAAAGGGCACTTCACAATGATTGGAAAAGAAAATCAAAACGGCAGCGCTGCTATAACAAGTTTATGCGGCGAATTTCTTAAACATAACAATATCCCGCCTGAACTTTATGAAAAATATCAGGTAAAAAGAGGTCTGAGAAACAGCGACGGAACGGGCGTTGTTGCAGGCATCACAAATATTTGCAACGTTCACGGCTATGTTGTTTCCGAGGGCGAAAAAGTCCCTGCCGAGGGCGAGCTTATCTACCGCGGCTACAGCATCAACGATATAGTTGCAGGAATACAGAAGGAAAACCGCTTCGGTTTTGAGGAAACGGTCTATCTGCTCCTCTTCGGTGATCTTCCTACGCAGGTTCAGCTTGACAGCTTCAATGCGCTTCTGTCCGAATACCGCGAACTTCCTCCCGGATTTTCCGAGGATATGATATTTAAAGCTCCGTCAAAGAATATAATGAACAAGATGGCACGATGCGCACTTGCGTTGTATTCTTATGACGTTGACCCCGAGGATCAGTCGCTCGCGGCTGAACTCAACCGTGCGATATCCGTTATCGCGAAGCTCCCGTCCGCAATGGTCGACGCTTATCAGATAAAGCGCCGCGTTTTCGACCACGAGAGCCTTTATATGCACCCTCTCAATCCTGAGGAGTGTACGGCGCAGAGCATACTTTCAACGCTCCGTTCCGACCGTGTTTATTCCGAGGAAGAAGCAAAGCTGCTCGACCTTATGCTCATTATCCACGCAGAGCACGGCGGCGGAAACAACTCGACCTTCACCTGCAGAACGCTTACGTCCTCGGGTACTGATGCTTACTCCGCTTATTCGGGCGCTATCGGCTCGTTAAAGGGTCATCGTCACGGCGGTGCGAACACAAAGGTCATCGCACAGCTTGAAGACTTCAAGACGAACATCGAACACTGGGACAATGACGGCGAGGTCAAGGACTACCTTGCAAAGATAATACGCAAGGAAGCAGGCGACGGAACGGGACTTATCTATGGTATGGGTCATGCTGTTTACACCATTTCCGACCCGAGAGCGGTTATCCTCAAAGAGAACGCAATGAAGCTTGCAAAGGGTACTGACTTTGAAAAGGAGTTTATGCTCCTTGACTCTGTTGAGCGCCTTACTCCCGAAGTTTTTGCCGAGATAAAGGGCAATAACAAGGCAATGTGCGCAAACGTTGACCTTTATTCGGGACTGGTTTACCGTATGCTCAAAATTCCGGTCGAACTCAACACGCCGATGTTCGCTGTTGCGAGGATCGCAGGCTGGGCAGCACACAGGATCGAAGAGCTTACAACGGGCAACAGGATAATCCGTCCTGCTTACAAGCCTATCGCAAAGAGAAGATCTTATAAGACGATCGAAAACAGATAAGAGGGACCCTCTGAAATCCTCCCTCACGGCAAATTTTCTACGGCTTTGCGAATAATACGAAGTATTATTTTGTTCCGGTTTTTAGAGAACCCCAAGAGAATACCATATATTCGAGGGTGAATATTTATTTAACAAAAAGGAGAAGTTGACATGAGCGAGAAACAGGTTACTCCGTACAAAAAGAAAAAAGTTTTCCTTGACAAGAAGTTTTCTGTGGTGATCTATGCAGTTACGCTTGTGCTTGCGGTGATATGCAGAATATTTCAGCTCAAGAACAATATGAATTTTGGAAAAGGTACATATATCAATTCGGGATTCAATCTTACAATGGCTGTTATCCTTGTGGGCTTTGCGCTTCTTCTTGCCGTTATGATATTCGGCGAATCAAGAGATAAGGTCATTAAATCGTGTATCCTTATCAACCCAATGCGTTTAAAGGCAGAGCGCCTTAACAAAAAGGTCTCGCCGAAAGCGGCGGCTTCGATGTTCATTATGGCAGGACTTCTTATATATGAGACGGTCGCACCGCTTGCGGCGCAGATAAGCCTTAACAAGAGTATGTCCACCGAAGATGAACCCGTAGGCATATTTGCGAATATAACGGGTATGCAGTGGGCGAACTACATTTTTATGATAGTTCTTTGCTTCACCTTTATCTCAACGGGGATCAGCATTTTCAAGGGTGAGGGAATAACCAAGGGACAGTGCGCTTTCCTTACGCTTTTTCCGATATGGAAGCTTGTTCAGACCTTTGATCTTATCACAACATATCAGGTCATCGGACCATATTCCGAGAAATGCTATATCCTTATGACGAATGTTTTCTCGGCACTTTTCTTCCTCAATGTTGTAAGATTTTTCTGCGGCTTTGAGAAAAAGAGAACGAGATACTATATGATACTTTTCGGCTATGCGGCTTCGATAACCGCGGCTGTATCGACACTTCCGAGATATGCAATGTTCTTCCTTACCGACTACACCGTAAGAGAGGGTATGCTTTCTCCCGATTCGACCGATGTTGGTATCATCTTTGTAACAGCCACTATCGTTGCTGTATTCTGGAGCACCTACGTTTACAGAGTAATGCCCAAGCTCAACCTTACGGGCAAGCGCCGCTGGACAGGACTTCAGACCGATGGCAATTCCAAAATGGAAACTATCGACGACTGATAACTATTTATGGGGTGTTTACAAGCGGCGAAAAACCGCTTTGAACGCCCCGTTTTTTATATTGAACGAAAGGAGATAATACTAATCTCTGATGAATGCGTAGAAAAGAATCGGCGTAAAATCCATTTATTCGGGATTTTGCTTGATTTTTTGTACACATTCTGATCAGATATTAGTATAACGCCCAAAATGAAAAGGTTCGGAATATCGGCAATAGCCGTTGCTTCGGTGATGCTTACGGGCTGTACGCTCGACGGCTCGGCGGAAAATCTTCTTTCGCCGCCTGTGCTTTACGAGGAGCAGGAGGAAATTTATTCTGCACTTAAAGAATGCACGGGGGAGAATATCACTCTCCGGTATCCGCGTTCGGGGGCGCTGCGCTCGGCGTTCATCATCGATGATATCGACGGGAGCGGCGAGGACGAGGCTATTGTTTTTTACAGCGTCCACGAGCAGGTCAGAATGAACATTCTCGACAGGGACGGGGACGGAAAATGGCAGTCGGTATGTGACCTTGCAGAGATCGGAGCGAGCGTTGACCGAGTGCAGATAGCATCGATCGGTTCGACAGCGAGGACAAGCATCATTGTCGGCTTCGGCGAATCGGGCAGTGACAAGCTTCTCAAAGTCTACAGCTATAACGGCGGCGTTGTGAGTGAGAATTACTCCGACAGCTATTCTTCGTTCTTCACCTACGACCTTAACGGCGACGGCGAGGACGGACTTTGCATCATTCGCTCCAACAATGAGAACATCGGCAGGAAAGCGGATTTCTCCGTTATCACCGACACGGGAACGCAGGTCGTGAAAAAAGACACTGTTGCGCTCAATGACAAGGCTTCCGACTTTGTGGGGGTTGTTCTCGGAAATGTCGGCGAAAACACGCCTGCGGTGTTCATTGACGAGCTTGCGGGAGGACAGCTTTCGACCGAGATAATCTATCTTGTCGGCGACACGCTCCGCAATCCGCTCTTTCTTGATGAGCGCCAGATGATAAGCGACACCACGCGCAGCAAAGGCTACTACTCTGCCGACATCGACCTTGACGGTATAACCGAGATACCCACGCTTTCCTATTTCCCGGGCTACGATCAGGACGACCGCGACGCTTTCATCGCAACAAACTGGAATGTTTACTCGAATTTTACGATAAACAAGAAATATTCAAGCTATTATGACATTGAAAAAGGCTTCTGTTTCGTTTTGTCGAGCCGCTGGGACGGACTTGTGACGGTAAAAAGGGACGAGCATAACGGCGACATTGTTTTTTACAAGTATTATGCAGATCTGCTGAATTCGACCGTTGAACTTCTGCGGCTTTCCGCCGTTACAGCGGATTATTATGACGAAAAAACCGAAAACGGCTATATCTGGCTTAAAAGCAGGGACAATATGCACTATTTTTACAAGCTCCCCGATGCTTCGGACGAGCCGCTTATCCCTACGACAGCCGAGATCGTGAACAATTTTTATATTATGCCTTGATAACAGATAAAACAGGAGGAAAATGCAATGAAACGAATTCTTGTGTGCGAGGACGAAGATGTTATCCGCGACTTTGTTGTTATAAATCTCAACCGTGCAGGCTACGATGTGGTCGATGTGAACTGCGGCGAAGAGGCTCTCCGCGTTTTTGACGAGGAGAAGGGAAACTTCGATATCGCGCTTCTCGATATAATGATGCCCGGCATTGACGGCTTTCAGGTCTGCAAGGCTCTGCGCAAAAAGAGCAGCACACTCGGCATTATAATGCTTTCCGCAAAGACGCAGGAAATGGACAAGGTGAGCGGACTTATGCTCGGTGCGGACGACTATATGACAAAGCCGTTTTCCCCGTCCGAGCTTACGGCGAGAATAGACGCTATCTACCGCCGTGTAAGTATGTCTATGGTGCGCGAGGAAGAGGATTCCTCGACTATAGTTTCGGGTCCGTTCGAGCTTGACCTGAAGAGCAGGACCGTTTCCAAGAACGGAGTTCCGATAGAGCTTACTCAGGTCGAATATCAGATACTCGAATACTTCCTCAACAATCAGAAAACGGCTCTCGACCGTTCAAGCATACTCACGCATATCTGGGGTGACAACTACTTCGGCGATGATAAGATAGTTGACGTTAATATAAGAAGGATCCGTATGAAGATCGAGGACGAGCCGTCCAACCCGAAGTACATATCTACGATCTGGGGCTTTGGCTATAAGTGGACAGCAGGCGATTAAAAATACTAATCCTTGATCAACCTATAGACAAACTCTCGGCTATAATAAGTTCATTCGGCGTCAAGCTCCCTTGTCAGGCAACAGCCTGCCTGCGGTCGCTCTCCAAGGTCAACGGAGTGACCTAACTGAACTTATTCTATCTGTCGATTTTGTCTATAGAACGATCAAGAATTAGTATAGGGAGGAAAACCGCTTTGGAAAGTAAAAAGATCACAAGGCGAAACAACATAACACGCCGCTGGATAGTCAACAATATCGGCATAATCTTTATTGTTCTTTTGACGGTAACGCTCGCAAGCACGATATTTCTCCACAGCTTTTACTACAATTCCGCTCGGCAGTATCTTTCCTCGCGAATGAATATGGTCACGAGCATTTTGCAGAATTCCTACAACGACCCTGCGACGAGCTTCACCGCGGAAACGCGTTCCGTTGTCGAAAACTGGGCGGACAGAAACCGCACCGAGCTTATGATAATCGGCAGGAACGGGAACGTTGTTCTCACATCTTCGGGCTTCATTCCGACCGTGGAAGACCCTATGACCGACTACAGGGACGCTGTTTCATCGGGCGAAACGGGTTACTTCGTGGGAAGAACGGTCAGCGGCGAAAAGATGATGGCGCTGAGTATCCTGCTTCCCGACAATGATGCAGGCTACATCGCGGTAAGAGTTGCTTCATCGATGAAAAGGATCGACAGGCAGCTTTTTATGATGTTCCTTGTCGTTGCGGCGATATGCGCGGCGGTGCTGATACTGACGTTCTTCTCGGGAATGTATTTCGTGAAGTCGATAGTTATCCCCGTGCGGCAGATAAGCGCGACCGCAAGGCGTTACGCAAAGGGTGACTTTTCCGTGCGTATCCGCAAGAAAAACGATGATGAGATAGGCGAGCTCTGCGACACGATAAACCATATGGCAAAGGAGCTTGCAAATTCTGAAAAGCTGAAAAACGAGTTCATTTCGAGCGTTTCGCACGAACTCCGCACTCCGCTCACGGCTATAAAGGGCTGGTCGGAAACGATAGCAAGTATGCCCGAGGACAGTGCGACCGTTGCAAAGGGAATGAGGGTCATCGATCTTGAAACGGAGCGCCTTACGCGAATGGTCGAGGAGCTTCTTGACTTTTCCCGTATGCAGAACGGCAAGTTTTCGCTGCAAAAGGAAACTATGGACGTTCTTGCGGAGCTTGGTGATGCGGTGCTTATCTACGGCGAAAGCGCGAAGAAATCGGGCATCACGCTGAAATATGACGAACCAGATATGCTCCCGTTCATCATCGGTGACAAGAACCGTATCCGTCAGGTTTTCATAAACATCATCGACAATGCGATAAAATATTCCGACAAGGGCGGACTTGTTTCCGTGCAGGCAGGAATGGCGGATAACACGCACATCGTTGTGGACGTTTCCGACACGGGCTGCGGAATAAGCAAGGAAGACCTTGCGAAAGTCAAGACGAAATTCTACAAGGCGAACTACACGCGCCGCGGTTCGGGCATCGGTCTTGCCGTTGCGGACGAGATAGTCACCATGCACGGCGGCAGGCTCGACATTCTGAGCGAGGAAGGGCAGGGCACGACTGTGCGCATAATCCTCCCGATAAAGCAATAGCGGGGATGCCCCGCGGCAGGTTCGCGCCACGCTCCGCTTTGCTGCGCTCGTTTTGTAAGGAAATGAGTTTGCGTTCGCGAATAGAGTTTGTTTGACAGCTCACCCAAGCATATTTTAAGGAAATGCCGATCAAAATGTTGGTGTTTCATTGATATCCCCGAAAGGAAAAACATTAAAATGAGTAAACAGAATAAGGAAGAAAAATTTAAATCAAAGATAGGCGGTCAGGCTCTTATCGAGGGCATTATGATGCGTGGCATCGGCATTGCGGCGATGGCTTGCAGACTCCCCGACGGTTCGATAGATGTTGAAACATGGGAGATAAAGAACGGCAAGAACGCACCTTGGTATAAGAAAGCACCATTTATCCGCGGCTGTTTCAACTTTGCCGAAACAATGGCGGAGGGCATACGCTGTACGATGAAGTCCGCCGAAAAGCAGATGACCGAGGACGATGAGGAGGAAGAACCCTCAAAGTTTGAGAAATGGCTCGAAGAAAAATTCGGCGATAAGCTTGTCAACGTTATAATGATAATTTCGATAGTGCTTGCAATGGTGCTTTGCGTACTGCTGTTCAAATTCCTGCCGATGCTTATATCAAAGCTTCTGCTGAGTGCGGGCGTTCCCGACTGGGGAAGAACAGTTGCGGAGGGAATCATAAAGCTTGCGTTGCTTATCGGATATTTCTATGTTATCTCGCTCACGGACTCAATGCACACAACCTTTATGTACCACGGTGCAGAGCATAAAACTATCGCCTGCTACGAAGCACAGAAAGAGCTTACGGTGGAAAATATCCGTCCGATGTGCCGTTTCCACCCACGCTGCGGAACGAGCTTCATAATGATAGTAATTCTTATAAGCATAATCGTCGGAATGTTCCTGCCGTGGAAAAACATTGGTATAAGACTGCTGATGCAGCTTGTACTGCTTATCCCCGAAGCATCGATAGCATACGAGCTTATAAAGCTTGCGGGAAGATATGACAATATTTTCACAAAAATAATCTCCGCACCGGGACTTTGGTTACAGCACATCACAACAAAAGAGCCTGACGATAAGCAGATAGAGGTAGCTATAGCGGCACTCACACCCTGCCTGCCGAAAGAGGACGAGGAAGATAAGTGGTGAGCGGGGAAGCCCCGCGGCAGGTTCGCGCCACGTTCCGCTTTGCTGCACTCGATTTGTAAGGAAATGAGTTTGCGTTCGCGAATAGAGTTTGTCCGGTACTGCGAAGCCAAGCAAAAGTTTCGTCCACCTTTTCAAAGGTGGTAGGTGTCCAGAGGGCAAAGCCCTTGGTCGCTTCCGCAGAAGCGAAATTCCCTAAACTAACAGCATAAAATTTGCCGCAATAGCGTAAATCAGTAACAGCTAAAAAGGCGCAATTCACATCAAAAAGGTAAAACGAAAAATGATAAACAAAGTTTGTAAAGCCATAAAATGTGAATTGCGCTATTCTGTTTTCCAAAGTCAAACTTATCCTTGAAGCAAAAATCCACGAACAAAGTGAGTGGATCCTTGCTTCAACGCAGTATGAACGGCTATTAGGCTGTGAAATAAGTTCCAAACCGCAAAATTCCGTAGGGGCAGATTCCATATCCGCCCGTTTTGCCCCGACCTTAGCAATAAACTTCCCACCTCATTTTGCAATAACCACAGAAAGGACTTCTCCAATATGACCAACGAAGAATTATATGATCATATCCGATTCAGCCTGAAAAACGCAGGTATAGACGACCCGGCTTTTGAGAGCAGATGCATCATCGAGGATATTATGGGTCTTGATCGCTTGCAGCTTGCGATGAACGGCACTAAAGATGCCGATGAAGCTAAGATGTCAAAGGCGCTTGAACTGTTTGAAAAGCGGCTGAAAGGCGAGCCGCTCCAGTATCTTATCGGCGAATGGGAGTTTTTCGGTCTGCCATTCAAAGTAGGAAAGGGAGTGCTTATCCCCCGCCCCGACACGGAAACGCTCGTTGAAGCGGTGCTCGATCATTTTATGAAGCTTGGAAAGCTTGACCCCGAGATAATCGATCTTTGCAGCGGAAGCGGCTGTATTGCCGTTGCGATACAGAAAAATCTTCCGCAGTCGAAAGTAACGGCGGTGGAGCTTTCTTCCGAGGCGTTCCCTTATCTCACGGAGAATATCCGCAGGAACGGCGCTGACGTAAAGACGATGAAAGGCGATGTGCTGAACGGCGATCTGCTTAGAAATTTCACCGATCCCGAGGACATCGGCGAATTCCGCAAGCTTGACTGCATCGTTTCAAATCCTCCATACCTCACAGAAAAGGAAATGGGTGAGCTTTCGCCCGAAGTCAAGTGCGAACCCGAATCGGCGCTTTACGGCGGCACGGACGGACTGAAATTCTACCGTGTTATCGCAGGCCTTTGGAAAGAGATACTCAAAGAGGGCGGTCTGCTCGCGTTCGAGATAGGCTATGAGCAGGGCGGAGCGGTCTCGGATATCCTCCTAAAGAGCGGTTATACCGACATAAAGGTGATGAAAGACCTCGGCGGCAATGACAGAGTTGTAACGGGAATAAATATTATA
>ENA-UEYI01001977-UEYI01001977.1-human-gut-metagenome-genome-assembly--contig:-NODE-1977-length-15514-cov-10.704735_pt1 | contig 15514 bp, 14 predicted proteins | sample MGYA00242900_ERZ507916 | MGnify/ENA primary metagenome ERZ507916 (study PRJEB26167, sample SAMN06115521) | human gut metagenome | host: Homo sapiens | place: China:Chongqing | collected 2015-09-02...
GGGTCCGCTGCGTCGAAACAGCGGCAGTTTTCTTTGGTTCTTTCTTTTGCTGCCAAAAGAAAGAACAACCTCCCGGGGGGCTGCCGCTCATCCTTCAGCCGCTCACTTCCCCCTCGCTGACTGAATATACTGCCGCGGCGTCTGGTTGTATTCCGCCCGGAATGCGCGGTAAAAGTTTGCGTAATCGCCAAAACCGCAGTATTGGCAGACTTCATTCGGCGGGACGCCGCCGGCTAAAAGCTGCTTCGCGTTTAATAGCCGCTTCTGCAAAATATAGCGATGCACCGTCGTGCCGACCTGCGCATCGAACTTCCGCAAAAGATGATACTTGCTGATGAAGAACTTCTCCGACAGCTGGTCCAGCGTCAGGGCCTCGCTGTAGTGCTCGTTGATGTAGTGCAGCACCGCGTCCACGACCTGGTCACTCGTGCCCGTGGGGCGGGCGTCGCCGCGCTCGGCTGCGGCACGGTTCAGGCCGACCAAAAGCTCCACCAGCGCACTCTGGGCCAAAAGGTCACTGCCGTACGCCTTGTCCGCCTTTAACGCGCACAGCTTATCCACCGTTGTGCGCAGCGGCGCGCCGGTGGCCCCGGGCAGCCGCAGCAGGTTCGTGTGGCCGGGGACTGTCGTGTCAAAGCAGCGGGTCAGACTTGTGCGCGGGGTGGACAAGCCCTCCAGATAGGGCCGCGCGATCCAGAGCACGATGCGCTCATAGGCGTCGGCGTCGGTGGCAATGCGCGCCTGGTGCAGCTCCAGCGGGCTGCACAGCATCCAGTCGCCGGGGCGCACGCGGTAGAGCTGGTTCTCGACGATGTACTCCACCCTCCCGCGCAGCAGCAGGTAAATCTCATAGAAGTCGTGGTGGTGCAGCTCGACCTCGTTCATGTAGGTCGAGCGATAGCGGTAGACCTCATAATCCGGCGCGATCATCGTCTGGCGCTTGGTGTAGGGATTGTAGTTTGACATAGGTGACTCCCAAAAAAGCCTTCCCCTCCGGGACAGACTCCCCCGGTACGGGGGAGGTGGCGCATAGCGCCAGAAGGGGAGTAGGTGTCTGAGCGAAGCGAAGCCGGATGAGGGCCGACCTTGCCGCTGCCGCCCTGCAAGCGGGATTTTGCGGCCAGCTCTCCCCTCATCAGCCGCCTGCGGCGGCAGCTTCTCCCCCAAGGGAGAAGCCTTTTCTGCGTTGCTATGATTTTACCGCAATTTTCGCAATTTTTCAAGCAATCAGCGTTATTTTCTTGCAAAAAATCACGCGGTATACTATAGACATCGCGGGCGGTCGTGTGCCGCCCACCCCCACAGCAACAAAAGGAGCAAATCATTATGCAGATGAATGCGTCTTCCATCGTCAACCAGAAAGCCGAGTGGAAAAAGCTGGGCGTCAAGCTGCCCGCCTTTGACCACGCTGCCATGACTGCCGCCACCAAGGAGCACCCCATCTGGGTCCACTTCGGTGCGGGCAACATCTTCCGCGGCTTCATCGCCGCGCTGCAGCAGCGCCTGCTGAACGAGGGTGCCGCTGACCGCGGCATCATCGCAGCCGACACCTTCGACTACGACATCATCGACAAGATCTACACCCCGTATGACAACCTGACGATGAACGTCACCCTGAACCCGGACGGCACCACCAGCCGCGAGATCATCGGCTCTGTGGCCGAGGGCCTGCGCGCCAACTCTGCCGACGCGGAGATGATGGCCCGCTTCAAGCAGATCTTCACCGATCCCAGCCTGCAGATGATCTCCTTCACCATCACCGAGAAGGGCTACGCTCTGTACCGTCCCGACGGCAGCCTGATGCCCGTCGTGCAGGCTGACATCGACGAGGGCCCCGCCCACGCCCGCCACGCCATGAGCATGGTCGCCGCCCTGCTGCTGGAGCGTTTCCAGAACGGTGCCTATCCTCTGGCCGTCGTCAGCATGGACAACTGCTCCCACAACGGCGAGAAGCTGCAGGCCAGCGTTATGACCGTTGCCAAGGCATGGCTGGAGAAGGGCTTCGTCGGTCAGGACTTCATCGACTACCTGTCCGATGAGACCAAGATCACCTTCCCCTGGTCCATGATCGACAAGATCACCCCGCGCCCCCACAAGATCGTCGAGGAGTCTCTGGAGAAGGACGGCATCGAGGGCATGACCCCCATCGTCACCTCCAAGAACACCTTCATTGCCGCGTTCGTCAACGCCGAGCGCCCGCAGTATCTGGTCGTCGAGGACAAGTTCCCCAACGGCCGCCCCGCGCTGGAGAAGGCCGGTGTCTACATGACCGACCGCGAGACCGTCAACAAGACCGAGCGCATGAAGGTCACCACCTGCCTGAACCCGCTGCACACCGCCATGAGCGTGTACGGCTGCATGCTGGGCTATGACCTGATCTGCGCCGAGATGAAGGACGAGGACATCGTCGCCCTCATCAAGCGCCTGGGCTACGTCGAGGGCCTGCCCGTCGTCGTTGACCCGAAGATCCTTGACCCGAAGGCCTTCATCGACGAGGTCATCGAGCAGCGCCTGCCCAACCCCTTCATGCCCGACATGCCGCAGCGCATCGCTACCGACACGTCCCAGAAGGTCGGCATCCGCTTTGGCGAGACCATCAAGAGCTACGTCGCCGAGGGCCGCGACCTGAACAGCCTGGTCTCCATTCCTCTGGCCATCGCCGGTTGGCTGCGTTATCTGCTGGCCATCGACGACAACGGCAACGCCTTTGAGGTCAGTGCTGACCCGCTGAAGGACGAGCTGCAGGCCAAGCTCTCCGGCATCGAGTTCGGCAAGCCCGAGACCGTCACCGACCAGCTGGACGGCATCCTGTCCAATGCGTCCATCTTCGGCAGCGACCTGACCAAGACCGTCCTGGCCGACAAGATCAAGGCGTACTTCAAGGCCGAGATCGCCGGTGCCGGTGCCGTCCGCAAGACCCTGCACGAGGCCGTGAACGGCTGAGAGCAGCTTCCCTAAGCCTTCCCCCAAAGGGGAAGGTGGCCCCGCAGGGCCGGATGAGGGGGAAGTTTGCGTAGTTGCCCCGTCAACGAGCAGCAATGGCCAGGTTCCCCCTCATCAGTCATCTTCGATGACAGCTTCCCCCAAGGGGGAAGCCTTTGCAGCTACGCTGTAGGGGCCGGACATGTCCGGCCCGCCACGTAAAATGTATAACCCGCTCACGGGTTCGCAACCGGAAACTTGCGGGCGAGGCATGCCTCGCCCCTACGCAAACGACTATACAAACAAAAGGAGCACCACATGTCTATGAAAATGGGTTGGCGCTGGTATGGTGAGGGCAATGACCCCATCACCCTGAGCGACATTAAGCAGATCCCCGGTGTTGAGGAGATCGTCTGGGCCCTGCACAGCAAAATGCCCGGCGAGATCTGGGAGGAGGCCGAGATCAAGGAGGTCGTAGACCAGATCCATGCTGCCGGCTTTGACGCCACCGTCGTCGAGTCCGTCAACGTCCACGACGACATCAAGATCGGCCTGCCGACGCGCGACAAGTACATCGAGAACTACAAGCAGTGCATCCGCAACCTGTCCAAGTTCGGCGTCAAGACCATCTGCTACAACTTCATGCCCATCTTTGACTGGACCCGCACCGACCTGTTCCACCCCGTCGGCGACGGCTCCACCGCCCTGTTCTATCAGAAGGACCTGATCCAGGACGACTACAAGGGCATGGCAAACTACATTCTCGAATTCACCGAGAAGTACAACATGACCTTCCCCGGCTGGGAGCCGGAGCGCATGGCCAAGCTGGACGAGCTGTTCAAGGCCTACGCCCCCGTCACCAAGGAGAAGCTGTGGGATAACCTCAAATACTTCCTCGAGGCCATCATGCCCACCTGCCGCGAGTGCGACATCAAGATGGCGATCCATCAGGACGATCCCCCATGGGACATCTTCGGTCTGCCCCGTCTGCTGGTTGACGCCGAGAGCATTGACCGCTTCCTGACGATGGTCGATGACCCGTACAACTGCCTGACGCTCTGCTCCGGCAGCATGAACGCCAACCCCAACAACAACGTGGCCGCCATCGTGCGCAAGCACTGTGACCGCATCCCGTTTGCCCACGTGCGCAATATCCACCACTTCGAGAACGGTGACTTCTCCGAGGCTGCCCACCGCGACTGCTGCGGCGAGACCGGCATCATTGAGATCCTGCGCGCCTACCATGACTGCGGCTTTGACGGCTGCATCCGCCCCGACCATGGCCGCCAGCTGTGGGAGGAAGGCCCCGGCAACTGCCGCCCCGGCTACGGCAAGTATGACCGCGCCCTCGGCGTGCAGTACATGCTGGGTGTCTGGGACCTGCTGGACCGCCTGGACGAGGAGAAGTCCAAGTAATTTTCGCCATCCTCAAATTGCTGTATAACAAAAAGGACGCTGTAGCGATACAGCGTCCTTTTTTGTTAGGGTTTTATTGTATGATGAGCCGCACCCTTTTCACCTCCCGGTAGGGGCCGGGCATGCCCGGCCCGCCACCTCACGGCTGCCGCCATTGAATCCTCCCTTTGTAGGGAGGGGTCTTGACCCCTCCGCCGCACCTTGCCCCTACCGCTGCTTTATCTTCCACGCCGGAGGGATTCCTGCAGCTTTGCTCCTCTGCCTTCCTTACCCCTTCACCTCGTTCACCAGCTTCTCCCCTCTTGCAAACGCCCGCGCGTTCTCCATCGTCGTAATGGCAATGCTCTGCAATGCCGTCCGCGTGAAAAATGCCTGATGGCTCGTCACCACCACATTCGGGAAACTCATCAAAATCGGCACGACCTCGTTCTGCAAAACGTCGTCCGAGAAGTCCTCGAACACCTGCCCGTCCTCGTCCTCGTAGACGTCCAGCCCCACGCCCGCAAATTTGCGGGCCCGCAGCGCGTCGATCAGCGCGTTGGTGTCGATCAGCCCACCGCGGCTCGTGTTGACAAGAATCGCGTTGTCACGCATCATTTTGATGGTGTCAGCGTTGATTATATGGCGCGTCTCGGCTGTCAGCGGGCAGTGCAGACTGATAAGGTCTGCCGTGCGCAGCAGTTCATCCAGCTCCACATAGCGCACAATGCCGTCCAGCGCGGGGTTCCTGTACTGGTCGTAGGCCAGCACCGTCATGCCAAACCCGTGACAGATGCGCGCCATGGCCGCGCCGATGCGCCCCGTGCCCACAATGCCCGCCGACGAGCCGTACAGGTTGTACCCCAGCAGACCGTCCAGCGCAAAGTTGTTGTTGCGCACCTTGATATATGCCTTGCAGATGCGCCGGTTCGCGGCCTGCGCCAGCGCCATAGCGTGCTCGGCCACTGCCTCGGGGCTGTAGCCCGGCACCCGCAGCACCGTGATGCCGCACCGCTGCGCCGCCGGCAGATCCACATGATTGTACCCCGCGCAGCGCAGCAGCAGGCAGCGGATACCCACCTGCGCCAGCCTTTCCAGCACTGCCGCCGAGCAGTCTGCATTGACAAACGCACACACCGCATCCCCGCCCCGGGCCAGCGGCGCGGTATCCGCATCGAGATTCGCCGTTAAAAACCTGATCTCACAGCCATATTCCGGGTCAGCCGCCAGCACATCAAAGTAATAGTGGTCATACTCCCGCGCCCCGTAAAAGACGATCTTCATAGCAATCCCCCAATCCCTATCAGTATCTGCCGTTTGCAGGCATAGTATACGAAAGGTATTGGGGGATTTCTCTTTTTATGGCAACAAGCTGCCTCCTTATCCCGATGGGACAACGGAATCCCATTTTTTTCGCGATTTCCGTCCCCGGGAACTCTCCCGCGGGATGCGGGTTGTTCTCGTCCCCGATGGCGCACCTGTCCGCAATGTCCCGGGAAAAAGCAATAAAAAATACCCCGCAACTTCTTGCGAGGTATCTTTCTGGTGCACCATGTGGGAGCAAACCCGAACACTTTTGTGTATCCGGGCGGCATCGGCATCACACGGCTGCTCCCCCGGAAGTGATGCCTGTTGTTCCTCCGCGCGAGGATAAAAGAGGGATGTTGAAATATCAAGGGGCTTTTGCGGCATATCCTCGCTTTTTAAAATTATGGCTGCGGTATTCCACAGTCACCTTGACAACTATCCAACCTCACTTTTGTCCGCTAATCGCGGAACAACCCGCAACCCCTTATCCCGGTGGGATAACACGGGCAAAGATTGGGAAAACGAAAGTGAGGACACGAAAATGAAAGAGACTGTTAAGACTTCCCGGACGGCTGGTTACTTGGAGAAAATTTTCCGCGCGTTGAATGTAAAGTATTTCAACGGTGAGTTGGAGGAGCCTATCATCACGATACAGAGCACGCCCAGAGCCTACGGACACGTCACCGTAGCCAAGGCATGGCAGAGAGGAGACACAACCCGCCATGAGCTTAACATCGGCGCTGGGACGCTTGCACGGCCCATAGAAAACGTGGTGGCGACCACCCTCCACGAGTGTGTACACTTGTGGAACCTTCAAAACGGCATACAGGATTGCAGCAGGGGCGGCGCATACCATAACAAAAAATTTAAGGAGGCCGCCGAGGCCCGCGATTTGAAAATCAGTTACGACCCGCGCGTTGGATGGAGCATCACCGAGCCGACCGACGCGCTGTGTGAGTTCATTTTGGAACAAGACTGGCAGGACATCAGCATGAACCGCATTGAAGATTTCTACGCCCCGCGTGGCAAGGGCGCAGGGGACGCCACGGGCAAGCCGACAGGAAGTAACCCCAACAGCCACAGCATCAAGTATGTTTGCCCCTGCTGTCACAACAGCGTGCGAGGGACAAAGGTTGTGCGCATAAAATGTGCCGACTGCGACATGATGATGACCGCACAATAAAGAGAACCGGGAGTGAAAGCTCCCGGCTTTTTGCTGCAAAATTCGGGCCGCAAGCGGCCTTACTCCATTTTGATGTCTACTATTCAAAACGAGTCAACTTTATTCGTGGTGGGGTAACAAGCTGTTACCTCACCGGTTCTTTTCTACGTTTCTACGAGCGAATGCTTTTACAAAAAGAGGACGGTGCAGGTCGTTAAAACGACTGCGCCGTCCCCGTTTTTGAGGTTTTGATGTCAACTTCTCAATTTAGGAACCGTCCCCATTTTTTCTCTACATTATTATAATATACAGACATTATTCTTAAAAAAGAAAACTCGTAGCAAGAAGACTTGCCGCTTCTATACTACGAGTTTGCATATTACTAATTATACAATTTTACTATTGTTAGCACCAACCGACTTCGTGCTCCTCAGGAGGACAGCCGTTATCAGTAGGAGTGGAAATTACAGGGCCGCCCCATTCCCATCCACCGCTGCCGTTAGGCTTGTTTTCCGTACTGCCGCTATCTCCACCGCTCGGCTGAGACGGTTGTGCAGGCTCAGGATTGCTCGGCTGTGCCGGTGCCGGGTCAGGCTGCGCAGGAGCCGGAGCAGCAGGCTCCGGATTACTGGGCTGCACCGGCGTAACGGGAGCGGACGGCGTAGCAGGAGCAGACGGCGTAATCGGCGCAACAGGTGCCGTGTTGGAAGGCGTCACAGCAGCGCTGTTGCTGGAACTGCTCTTGGTATAGGTCTTGTTGCTGGTTGCAGCCTTCTTCGGCTGCTCAACAGTCACTTCGTAGTTGGCGCTTTCCTCACCGGCAGTCGCCGTGATGGTTGCATTCCCGGAGGAAACGGCAGTTACCTTCCCATTGGAATCGACGGTAGCGACCTTTTCGTTGCTGGACGACCAATCGATGGTGGTCTCGGCAGCGACCTCTTCGGGGGCAACAGTGGCCTTAATGGTGTGAGAGTTACCGACCGTCAGTTTACCTTCGTTGGAATCGAGCGTGATGCTTTCAACCTCATAGAACGCTTTCACATGAGTCGTCTTCTCGGTGACTTTTTCGCCATCCTGCATGAGGGTCGTGGTGATGTCGCACTCACCTGCTTTAAGGACCTTCACCTTGCCGTCCTTATCGACGGTAGCGATTTCCTCATCGCTGGAAGCGAAATCAAACGAAATGTTGGACGCATCTTTCGGCTCGCATTTCGCCTCGATTGCGGTTTCATCCGTATCATTAAGCTTGACATCCAAGGTATCGGGAACCTTCAATTCTTTCGCAGACACCTTGACGGTGATAACGCAGACATCCTGCATCTCAGTATCCTTGACTGCTGCGGTGATTTCAGCCTCACCGGCTGCGACTGCTGTAACGGTGCCGGTCTCATCGACCGTAGCGACGCTCTCATCGGAGGAAGTCCACGCGAGCGTCAGCTTCTCAGCCGCCTTGGCAATCTTTTCATCCTGCGTAGCAGTTTCTGCCGTAGCAGACTCACCGGTCGCGATGACAGGCGTCTCTGCGGGCGCATCCTCCGTGCCGAAATTCACCGGAAGCGTGATGCTCTCACCCTTTTCGAGGGTCGCGGCATCCGGAACCGAGATGTTCGTGACCTTAACGCCGCATCCTACCAGGCTGAGCGCCATAGCCGCAGTCGCAATAACTGCCAATACGATATTCTTTTTCATAAAAACACTCCTTCTCGGCATCTAGCGCCGAGGCTACTTTTTAATTTTGCCGCCGCCACTCTATTGATAAGTGGCGGCTTTGGATTCTTTTAAATCGGGGACGGGGGAGATCGCTGCGCGACTCACCGTCCCCGATACATCACGCAGTTTCCAGATACTCCCGCAAGGAATCTGCAACTCCTTCCTGTATGGAATTGTCCCAGACTGCGTATTTGTTTTCCGGGTATCCGCCTACAAATATTGTAGCATCCGATAGTTGCCATTTTGACACGGGCTTGCCATCTTCCACCTTGATGATGGTCGGTGCACCGATACGCTTCTCCCCGACATCAATTTCATTTTTCTCCGGGTCGGAGACGGTGTACTCGGCCAGGTAGTCATCCAGCCAGGTTAGCAGTTCGGTGTAGCCTTCCCCCGCTGGTCTGGTTTGCACTGGTGCGGCAGTATCCGAGTTGTAGGTGTATATATCCCGATATAGGTCTACCTGGCAGTAGTCCATCGTGACCCCTTCACTTGTAGCAACAGCGGCAAGCACAGGGAGCAGGTTGCGACAGTAGGGACAGCGCGGATAGGCAAACAAGATATAACCGTCTTTTTTCGCGCGTGCTTCCACCGCGGTCACAGGTGATAGCGGCACCGAGAAGGACAGATTAACATCCCGGTACGTATATTCTGTGTAGCCGGGAACAGCGCGCCCATTATACGCCCGGTAACTGCGGGCAACTATTGCTCCCGGCGAGCTGCCAAGGAGTAGCAGCACAGCCATCCCAGCAGTTGCCACAGCATAGGCTATGTACGGTGCGGTGTGGGATAGTTTTTGCATCCATTTATCACCTTCCTTTTATATTATAGCACATCAGCACGTAAGAGCAAGATTCAAATCGTCTCCAGGTAGACGATTTTTCCCTTAGCAAATCGGTACAATAAATATACTTTATTGTACACGGTGGTGAGGGCAAATGCTACTACAGGAGGCAATTAAGCTGCGCATTTTGGAGCTTGCAGACGAGCGCGGCTACAGTGTCAACAAGCTGGCTGAGCGTTCCGGCATTGCACCATCTGTCCTTAAAAAGACTGTCAAGCCTTATGCTACCACTAAAAATACTTCAACTGAAATAGTTGCACGGATATGTGTGGGGTTAGGAATCCCATTTAAAACTTTTTGGGACAGCCCTTTATTTGACAATATTGAGACTAGACAACAAAAAGAGGACGAGAGCCAATAAAGGCTGTCGTCCTTTTGATGTTTACTTTTCAAACGAGGCAGGGTTAGAAAGGCATAGCGTCCGGTTCCTCAAAATCCTCCGCAGAAATTCCTTTAGGGATTTCCCCATAATCATTATCTTCTTGGGGCGTGCAGTACAACGGTTTTTTTAAGCTGCCGTTATATTGCCAGTGGGTCTTTCCGGCAATGGCAGATTTGGATTCTGCCAGCTCCCCGTAACGATATACTTCATAATGTAAAACTACTTCATCGTCCATAAGGGCGACCTTGTTTTCCTCCCACGCGAAAGTAAGTTTTACTTTAGGAAAAAGAATTGAGAGCGTATGAATAGCCTCACTTGCAGGTGCGCTATGGGTGAGAAATGCAATGCTATTTTCATTACATTCTTCAAAAGATATCACGTTTTCGTCTGTACCCCAGTGTTCCGTGCACCAGCCGGTATAAGTAGGATAGCCGTATTCCTTCCGGTTCAGCACAGCCATTTTTCCCAAAAGGAATCGGCGCTGATCTGCACGGTTAAGAACAGCAAGAAAATTTTCTTCTTCCTCTTCTGTAGGGTAAAGAACTAAATCAAGATAATGGCGGTAAAGCTTTTCGCCGCAAGAAACTTCATCATCGGGGCCAATGTTCAGGTGTACCGGCACAGCACAGATTTTATTCAAATCAATGCTCCCAATGTCATAGATGTCATCGCAGATGTACTTCATTACTTCATTGACCTGTTCCTTCGAACCGCCAATCGTGAGAGTGCTGTAAATAAAGCTTTCTTTCTTCATGGGATTTCTCCTTTGAGAGTTGTATCACCGCTCACAGCAGACGGCGGCGGATGTCTCCGCGTGCCATCCCTGTAAGCCGTGAGAGTTGTGTAATGCTGACGCCCTCTTGTGTTACCAGACGGCGCAGCAGCGGGGTTGCGGTGGATTCGGGGTAAAGCTGGATTTCGTGGCATTCCATGCCTGCCGTTGCACGTACAAAGTCACAAAGCTCAGCATCCGTAAAGGCAGGCAGCGGAGAATCCTCCAGAATGCCGCGGGCATTTAATTCTGGCTGCTGGTGGTAGTGCCGCAGCCAATCTAAATCATGCAGTGCAAGCGCGTAGCTTGTGTCTACATGACATAACGGCTTTTTTCGACTAGCAAAGTAGTCAATGTAGCTGCTCCACGGGTAGTCCTGCATATCCTGCACCATTCCGGCAGCGACCGGGTTGCGGTGGATATAGCGCAGTACCCGCAGGAAGTAGCCTTTGGTTGTGACAGGCTGGGATTTGTAACGGCCCTGGAAGAGCGGGCCTGTCCGCTGGTAGCGGCGGTTGTAGTAGGCAACGTACCGTACCCCGATGGCCTTCATCATGTGTTGCAAGGAATCGTTACAATCCTTCGCGAGCAGATGCAGATGGTTGCCCATCAGGCAGTATGCCATGATGATAAAATTTTCATCTGCGCAAAAATCGAGAATATGTAAAAAGTTCAGATTGTCGGCATCATCATTAAAGATGGTCATGCGGTTAATTCCACGGATCATGATGTGATACACGCCGCAGGACGAAAGTTTACGGGCTTTTCTTGGCATCGTCCTGCACCTCCGAGGGTGTCGTTTGGGGCGTCCATTCTTCCGGCTTGTAGGTCAGCAGTTGTATCGCCCGCGAGGCATCCCCTCGTGTCATTTTATGGGTGTCAATTTTGTAATCCGGGGCCAGCTTGTGGATAAGGGCAATTTGCTCATTGGTGATGGGTTGTCTATCCCACTTATAGCGCTGCTTTTTGTCCCAGATATGTTGATATTTAGCATGCTTCTGTTTCAAGTCCTGATACACATAGTCTAATGCAAATTGTAATGGCACCGCACTCTTGGAGCACGCTTTATTTTTCCGCAGGTACACCATGCCGTTAGTCAGCGGTTTGCTGATGCGGTAGGTTACGGTCGGGATAGGCAGTATATAGCCGCCATCCTTGAGTGTAATCCATGCGACATCATGGGTGGTAACACCTTCGCCAAGTGCCATAACGTCTACCTCCTTCTGATTTTGTATCCAGGTATCGGGAATGTCCGCACCTGTAAGTACCTTTATCGGTTCGGTTTCCTCCGGCAACTTTTCCACCTGCTCCTTTTTAGGTTTGGGAGCTAGCGGTTCCTCGCCGATTAGCGTTGCTGCCGTGCATATCGGCATCCTGGAAATGCCCACGCAATCAATAATCTTGCAGGCACTTTTTCCCGGATGCAACCGCAGGCCGCGACCTACCATCTGCGCATACAGGCCGACATTGGTTGTGGCAACCGGGCGGGCCAGCAGAACGGTTTCTGTCATCGGCAGGTCAACACCTTCCGTCAGGACAGCATAGCAGACAAGTACTTTAATTAGGCCCAAACGGTAGGCCTCCAACAGACGTCCTCTATTTTGAGTAGTGCCATCGATAAAGGCCGCGGTACTGGCACCATGCTGGGAATTGAGCAGTGCTGTCACATTTTTGCCCTCTTCAATGGATGGTGCGAAAATGATGGTCTGCCCACGTGCGTTTGAGGTGTAGGCCTCCGCGATACCCGCTGCTGTGCCAGACATAACGCGTGCTATATCTGCGGCATCATAATCGCCAGTATCCTCACGGTACTGCACTGTCCCCAAGTCATACTTGAGATTAACCTGACAAGCTTCTATAGGACTAAGATACCCGTGCTCAATGCCGTATAGGGTGTTATACTCGCACAAAATGTCGTCAAAAGCCACATCCAGGCCGACACCATCACCGCGGATTGCGGTTGCAGTGAAGCCAAAACGAACGGCATTTTTGAAGTACTCAAAAATTTTGCGGTAGGTCGGTGCAGCACTGTGGTGGGCCTCGTCGATGATGATGGTATCGATACTGTAGGGGTTGTACTTGTCGAGCCGCCCCACAAGGCTTTGCACCGAAGCGCTGATGATGGGTTCCCCGTGTGCATGTGTGGTTCCCTGCTCGATGCCGCAGGGAAGGCCTTTGAGGTATTCCAACGGCTGTATCACGAGTTCTTCCCGGTGAGATAAAATCAGTATGTGGTGGTCATTTTCCAGTACATCACAGCGGATGTACTCAGCAAAAATTCGTGTCTTGCCAAGGCCGGTTGCGATAACGCACAGGGCGGCATTTCCCTCGTAGGATTTCATACGCTGAAGGGTGTCAGCCTGATAAGGACGCAACGGTGGTGCCCGCGGGCCGTCATGGCCCTGTTGTAGAGGTGGATTTTTCATAGTCGACTCCTTGGTCACTGGTGATAGTAGTAAGCCTGAATAATTTCGTCCGACCCACTGCCATTGCGGATGATGAAGCGTCCGGGAATAGCAGGGAGCTTTGCGGCACTGCCGTCATCCAAGATAACAATGGAACTCTGTGCATCGGCAGTGTGGCCGCAAATACGACCGTCAAGCTGTGCTTTAAGACTACCCGGAACAGACCCTACGTCGGGGCGCTGAGTTGCCACAAGCAGATGAATACCGAGCGCACGGCCCAGACGGCCAATGGCGAGGAGCTTGTTCGTAATCGAGGCAACTACTGCCTTGCCATCTTTATCACGTCCAGTTGTATCGAGAATCATCGAGGTTTCATCCAGGATAACGACGATTCGATGCAGTTCTTCTCCGGTCGTCTGGACATATTCCTCAAGATTTGCACAGCCAGCGATAGAAAACTCTGTACGGCGATGGTTAAGCTCATGTACAACACTGTCAAGCATCTGCTCAAGGGCAGCATCATCATCTGCATAATGCCCCGTCTTACGATATTCGGGGCCGAAGTCCACACCTTTATAATCGGCGAGGTAGATGTCGTAGCCTTTTTGCGACAGCTGGTAGAGAATCAACAGTGCCAACTGCGTCTTACCCATGCCGGTGGCAGCAGCCAAAAGCCAATGAGGCAGCTGGCTAAAATCAATGCTAACGGGAATGCCTGCCGCATTGATGCCCAAGACGATTTTTGTGTCGCTATCGTCCATATATGTATCTGCCCACGGGATTAGCCGCCCCATAAGGTTGCACCCGGCAACAACACGAAGGTCAAAGAGCTGGTTGTTGCTGCCCTGAGTGATAGAGAGGACGGTCACATTAAGTGCGGATTCGATTGTTGTCCGATTGTCTTCCCAGTATTCGAGCGGGCAGCCTTTAAGGCTGAAAGTAAGCTGTTGAATATTACCATCCCTGTTGGCCTTAACTAGCAGTGGTGCTTCATGCGCCTGGTTGCAGATACCAGCACGCGAAAAATCGTCGTAATATGACCAACTGTGGGGGATATAACCAAAGAGGTAAATGACGCCAAGGCACTCTGCCAGCCATGCAATTACCCGAATAAAATTAACGAACGGTCTAAATACTACCGAAATCACGTCCTCGCCAGAGCCGCCCGAAACCATAATCAGGGCGGCAACTGCGAGTGCGAGGCACAGCAGCACATATTGCTGTGCGGTCTTTGAATCGGTTTGAATACGTCTAAGCCCATTGTGGAACGTATTCATGATATAATTTTTTTCCGTCTGCCATTGCAGGCGATCAGAATCATTACGCATGATTAAATCTCCTTTCAAAATAAATGCCCGTATAGCCTGATAGCACAGCTTTCATCCGCTAGAACGGACAATCATCAATCTCTATTTGCTCAAATGTCGGTGTGGTGCAAGGGTGAAAATACTCGTGAACCGTATAGTCCTTGTGACTGCCGTCGAGGTCAAAAACCCGAACGCAGTTGATGCGCCGCAAGAGCGCGTCCCAAGCCTCCGGCTTTTCGTGCTGCTCGGAAACATACTGCTTCTCCAACGGCAAGTTGGAAATGATGTATGCTTCCGTGTAGCAAGCCTGCTTGTTAGCATACCTACAGGGTAATTCCAAAGGATAGCCATCCAGGTATTGCAGCATGCTATTAAGGGGCAAGCTGCTGTGGAACTCATCGAAGAGCATCACTTTCTGCCCCCGGTAGCCATCAAAAGGATGGTGATAGTCAGACACCGCGTAGCAGTTTGAGTATCCGCATCCTTCTTTTACCGACCTAGTTTTTCCTGTGCCAGTAGGGCCAAAGATATAGGTGACTGTCATCTGGCGAAATACATTGCGGTATTTCTCCTCCAGGATGGTCTGCCTTGTCCGGTCAATGTGGGAGATATCTCGCAGGTATTCCGGGTGCTCACCCAGGATTTGCGCATTGTCTGCCCCGGATGCAATCAGTGCATACAGAGTCCGTAAGTCGTTACGGTCGCCCTGCTTGCTGTCAGGGGGTAAACTGCCACTTTCTTCAAACGTGTCAGAGTAGTTTATCCCTTCATGTACTTTTCCCTTGGAGTCGGTATACTTGTAGTGACCGTTTGCATCCTTGTTATACTTAGCACCCTCTTTACGGATGTAAGCATAGTTTTCGGAATTTTTTCCCCATTGAGGCACTTCGATGTGCGCAGTAGGAAACTTGTTCTTTAGGGTTGTGAACATTACAGGATTTTCATATACTAAAAATAAGTGTATGTGATAGGTTTCCTCTTGCCCCACTTCATCAGCCATGCACCAATAAAGGAGCTTGGCTCCTTTTTCAAGAGCAGCCTTGATAACATTATGATCATAGCCATGCTCTTGTGGATTGTTGATTGTCAGCTGGTAACGGCGTGTCGCGTAACCTTTTGCCATATAGTGTACCCAGTACACTACGGACACAAAGCCGCTGTGTACGCTTTAAAGCTTATAGTTATAGGCTTTATGGACTGTACACACAGGTATGGAGGTAATACTAGCTCCCAAAGTGTTAGCTATCTCATCCAGAGTAAACTGGGAATCAGCCGTGATCGTGGCTTTGTCGAAATCAAAGTTCACA
>ENA-UEYI01001979-UEYI01001979.1-human-gut-metagenome-genome-assembly--contig:-NODE-1979-length-15505-cov-3.883199_pt1 | contig 15505 bp, 10 predicted proteins | sample MGYA00242900_ERZ507916 | MGnify/ENA primary metagenome ERZ507916 (study PRJEB26167, sample SAMN06115521) | human gut metagenome | host: Homo sapiens | place: China:Chongqing | collected 2015-09-02...
TAGGGGGAATCGGCCCCTGGAAGGGGAGCCTTTTCCGCTGCGGCGGGATGAAAAAAGAAGGGGCCGGGGCCCCTTCTTTTGGTCGTTATGCGTTTGCGCGATCCATCAGGATGATCTCCACGTCATAGCTGACGCCGCCGCGGTAGATCGTGAGCGTCACGGTCTGGCCGGCGGTGAACTGATTTTTGACGCGGTTGAGCTGCTCCATGGTGGTGACATCGATGCCGTTGATGGCGGTGATGATGTCGCCCTCCGAGATGCCCTTGGCCGCCGCGTCACTGCTGGCGTAGACGCGCGTGACGTAAATGCCCTCCGGCAGACGGTAGGAGATGCGGTAGGTGGCCGGGAGCGTCTCGCCGTCGATGCCGATGGCGGGGCGGCCGGAGACGTAGCCCTTCTCGATCAGCTCGTCGATGATGGGCTTGGCCGTATCGATCGGGATGGCGAAGCCGATGCCCTCGACCGTCGTGGACGAGGAATAGAAGTTGCTCATCTTCATCGTATTGATGCCGATGACCTGCCCGTAGCAGTTGATGAGCGGCCCGCCGGAATTGCCGTTATTGAGCGCGGCATTGGTCTGGATCAGGTTCATCGTGCGGTCGTTGACTGTCAGATCACGGTTGATGGCAGAGATGATGCCGTCGGTCATCGTGCCGCGCAGCGTCACACCCAGCGGGTCGCCGATGGCGACGACGCTGTCACCGACCTGCAGCACGGACGAATCGCCGAACTCGGCCGCCTGCAGCCCGCTGGCCTCGATCTTGAGGACGGCCAGGTCGCTCGTCTCGTCGCTGCCGACGATCGCGGCGGTATATTCCTTGTCATCGTTCGTCAGGACGCTGACGGCCTGCGCATTTTCGATCACATGGTGGTTCGTGATGATATAGCCGTCGGCCGACATGATGATGCCGGTGCCGGAGGCCTTGCCGGACTGGGTCACGCTGATGATGGACACGACGCTCCCGCTGCAGCGGCGGTAGATCTCCTGCAGGCTGAGCGCCCCCGCGTCCTCCGACGCGCTCGTCGGCACGCCCGCGGGCGAGGACGAGATCTCCAGCTGCGGCAGCTCCGCCTGGGCCTGCGCCTGCACCGGGGTCTGCGCTGCCGGCGCGGGGCCTTCCGCGGCGGCTGTCTGCTCCTGCGCGGCGGGCTGCGGGTCGGCCGTCTGCACATCGGCGCTTTCGGCGGGCTGCTCCCGGCCGATGGTCAGCAGGAAGCCGCTGTCCGAGCGGTTGAGCGTCACGCCCACGTCCCGCACCAGATGCACCGTCCCGACGCCGGTCAGCACCAGCAGCGCAAGGATCACGATCGCCGTGATCCAGCGGCCGGTGTGCCTGCGCCGCCGGTCTTCCATCGGCGTCGGCTGCGGCTGCCAGTTCTTTGTGGAATTGTCGTCATAGAAGCTGTTATTGTCAAAGCTCATATCAGACACCTTCTTGCTTGAAAAACGGAACGCTTCATTCCGACTCTCCTGTTTTCTATAGTATATCCCGGGAATTTGAACAAACGCTGAACAGTCTGTAAACCTTCCGCGCTGTTACCGGACAGCGGGCAGGGTGAAGTTGAACTGCGTCACGCCGTTTTCGCTCGTGGCCCAGATGTCGCCGCCGTGGGCGCCGACGATAGTCTTGGCAATGTACAAGCCGAGGCCCCAGCCCTCGCGGTCGGCGGAACGGGATTTATCCGCCTTGTGGAAGCGGTCAAAGAGCAGCGGAAGCTCGTCCTTGTCAATGGTGGGGCCGGTATTTTCGACCGACACACGGGCCTTGCCGCCGTCCGACTGCACGCGCAGCGACAGCCGCCCGCCGTCGGGGCAGAACTTGATCGCGTTTTCGATGAGGTTATAGATGACCTGCGTGATGCTGTCACGCTCGGCCCGGGTCCAGACGGGCTTGTCCGGCAGGTCGACGCGCACGTCGAGATGCTTGTTATAGATCTTCTGCTCAAAGGTGATGAGCACGTCGCTCAGCTCCTCGCCGAGGTCGAAGCGGGTCTTGCGGCTGTCTTCGACGCCCATGGCCTGCAGCTTTGCGATATCGAGCATGTTGCGCACGAGCCGCGAGAGCCTGCGCACCTCGCCGGAGACGATCTGCATGTAATGCTGCTGCTTTTCCGGCGGGATCGTCCCGTCGAGCATGCCGTCGATGTAGCCGCCGATGGTGGTCATCGGCGTTTTGAGCTCATGCGAGACGTTCGCCACGAATTCCTGCCGCCGCTGCTCGGATTTTTCGAGCGAGTCGGCCATGGTGTTGAAAGCGTTGGCCAGATCGACGATCTCCTCGCCGCAGCTCTTCGGCACCTCGACGCGGGTATCGAGCTCGCCGCGGCCGAAGCGGCGGGCGGCCTCCGCGACCTTGTTGAGCGGCTGCACCTGCTGGTGCGACAGGAACGTCGCCGCGGCCATCGACAGCACGAGCACGATGATCGCGCTGTAGAAAAACAGCGACGAGCTGCGCTGCATGAAGTCCGTGATCTGCGACATGTCGGAGGAGATGATCACATAGCCGATCGTCTGCTCCGTGTCGTCGGAGACGATCGGGCGGCCGGCAATATAGCGTCTGCCGTCATGGATACCGGTGAGCGTGCCGACGCGGAACGTCTCGCCATTCATGTCGATCTCGGTGATGAGATCGGCGTCGATCTGGCGACCGAGGTGCTCGCAGTTGAATTCGTCGCACGAGCACAGAACAACGAAGCCATTTTCATCGCAGACCTGCGCCTCGGCCTCGCCCACGTCGGAAAACAGGGAAAGACTCAGACGGAAGTCCCAGTTCTCCTCCAGCTCGCCCGTGGAGTCATACGCCTCGGCCAGCGAGGCGACCGCCTGCGCGTCAGCGCTGAGCGTCTCTTTTTTGTCGTTTTTCAGATACCGCAGCATCAGAAACCGGAACGAGACGCCCGTAAAGAGCATACAGACCAGCAGCAGCGCCGCGATGAGGGCGAACTGCCGGCTGAACGTTGTTTTCATGCTTACAGGACCTCGAATTTATACCCGACGCCCCAGACCGTCTTGAGGCTCCACTTGTCCGACACGCCCTCGAGCTTTTCGCGCAGGCGCTTGACGTGGACATCGACGGTGCGGCTGTCGCCGAAATAGTCAAAGCCCCAGACCTCGTCGAGCAGCTGGTTGCGCGTGAAGACGCGGTTCGGGCTGGAGGCCAGGTGGTACAGAAGCTCCATCTCCTTGGGCGGCGTCTCGATGCGCTTGCCGTCGACGATGAGCTCAAAGGAATCGAGGTCAATGACGAGCTTGTCGAAGACCAGACGGCGGGGCTTCGTCTTGTCGTCCTCGCCGCCTGCGCGGCGCAGAACGGCCTCGACTCTTGCCAGCAGCTCTTTCATTTCGAAGGGCTTGGTGAGATAGTCGTCCGCGCCCTGCTTCAGGCCCTGCACCTTGTCGTTCGTCTCGCCCTTGGCCGTGAGCATGATGACGGGGGTCTTGCTGTCCTGCCGGATGGTGCGCAGCACGCTCCAGCCGTCCATCACGGGCAGCATGATATCGAGCAGCACCAGATCCGGCCGCACCTGCCGGAACAGGGCCACGCCCTGGCCGCCGTCGGCGGCGATTTTTGTATGATAGCCTTCCTTTTCCAGATACATCTGGACCAGTTCGGAGATATTGGGGTCGTCTTCCACGATGAGGATCGTTTTTGCCATAAAACTCTCTCCCTCCTATGCTATTTAGATTATTATACTGCCAGTGCGTACATTTGCGTGAACATTTTGTAAAATCCCGCGGCGGGCATATTTATGGTTTCCGTTTGCGCGAAACTGTGATATGATACGGTTATAAGACATACCTACTTTGACAACCGAACAGGAGATCTCAGACATGGATATCACACTCAGAATGAGCGATCATGCGCTCACCGCCCGCGCGGCCGCGGCGGCCGGTATCGTGCTGCTCAAAAATACCGCCGGGACGCTCCCGCTGCTGCCCGCGGAGGATGGCGCGCCTCTGCCCGTCGCCGTTTTCGGCATCCGCCAGCTGCTCACGCCCGCGTATGACCGGGCGATGACGCCCTGGCGCGCGATCGGCGTGCTCGACGGGCTTATGGCCAGCGACGCCATCCGGCCGGACGGGCTGCTCGCCCGCAAATACCGCACCTGGGCCATGGAGCACCCGGACGGCAGCGAGCTGCCGCTGACCAATGTGGACTTCGGCGCCCTGCGGCACGACTGCGCGGCGGCCGTCGTCGTCATCGGCCGCACGCCGGAGCAGGACCACACCCGCCTGACGAGCGAGGAGACCGCCATGCTCACGCGCGTCACGTCCGTATTTGACCGGACCATCCTCGTGCTGGCCGCGCCGGGGTACATCGAGCTGAATGAAGCCGCGCTCGCCTGCGGCGCGATCGTCTTCCTCGGCCTTGCCGGGCAGGAGGCGGGCGGCGCGCTGGCCGACGTGCTGACGGCGAAGGTCATGCCGTCCGGCCACCTTTCCTTCACGTGGCCGGAGAATGCGGAGGCCTTTGACGAGGCCTGCGCCGCCGTCGACCAGTTTACCGGCTACCGGTATTTTGATTCCTTCGGCACGCCGGTGCGGTATCCGTTCGGCTACGGTCTCGGCTATGGGAAGATCGAATTCGGAAGCGTCTCGGCAGGGCTCGACGGCTGCGACGTGACCGTGAGCGCCGAGCTCGTCAACACGGGCGAGACGCACGCGGCGAGCGAGCTCATGCAGGTCTACGTGACCCGGCCGGGCGACGATCTGACCCGGCCCGTCGGCTTCCTGCAGGCGTTCAGCAAGAGCCGCCTGCTCGCCCCCGGCGAGAGCCAGACGATCCGTCTGCGCTTCCCCATCACCGACCTTGCCGTCTACCGCGAGAGCGCGCACGCGTTCGTGCTGGACGCGGGCTACTATGATATCCGCATCGGCACGAGCAGCCGCGCCTGCTATCTCGCGGGCTCCATCCGGCTGACCCGCAGCGCCGTCGTGCAGGCAGCCGAGCCGCTCAGTCTGCCCTCCGTGCCGGAGCGCAGGCGCCCGGAGGGCGTCTGCTTCCAGTATCCCGAGGAGCTGGCGGAGATCGAGCAGGCGCACAAGCACGCCATCCGCTTCTCTGACCGCGCTCTGCCCCGCCGCAGCCGCAAAAAGGGCCGCCCCTTCACCGGCTGCCGCCCGGACGGCGAGGCGCATACGCTCGCGGACGTGCGCGAGGGCCGGTGCAGCGTGTTCCATCTCGTGGCCGGGATGGACACGGAGAATCTGGAAAAGCTGGTCTGTGGCTTCGGAGAAGAGGCCTCCGCGGTCCCCGGCGCGCTCGGCGCATCGGCGGCCATCGAGCGCTACGGCATCCCCGCCTTGCAGCTGGCCGGCGGCGCACAGGGTCTGCGCCTGCTGCGCGAGATCCCCGATGAAGAGACCGGCGAGACCGTCCGCCGGCAGAATATGACCGTCTTCCCCGCCCCGGCGCTGCTCGCGTGCTCGTTCGATCCGGACGTGATCCGGGCCGTCGGCCGGGCTGTCGGGCTGGAGATGGCGGAGTTCGGCGTGCAGCTGTGGCTCGGGCCGGATGCGAACGTCATGCGCGCGCCGCAGAAGAAGGACTGCGCCGAACAGTGGTCGGAGGACCCGGTCGTCTGCGGCACGATGACCGCCGCGCTGGCCGCGGGCGCGTGGCCGTACGGCGCGGTCGTGCTGCACGCGGGCCGGCTGCCGGAGAACGCTGCCGTCTCGCAGGCGGCGCTGCGCGAGGTCTACGGCCGGCCGTTTGAGCTGGCCGCGGGCGTCTGCCGCGCGGCCCGGCTGCCTGAAACTTCGATCTCCGGCCGGACGCTCACAGAAAACAGCCCGCTGCTGCGCGCCTGGCTGCTCGACTGCGGCTACGGCGGCATGCTCTGGGGCGACAGGACGCTCGCGGGCGACCGGATCGGCCTGGAAAAAGCGGCGCTGCGCATCCTCCGGCTCATCCTGCAGCTGAAAAAGGCGTGAGATCCGCGTCAAAAACTGCGTGAAAAACCCAGAAACGGCATTGCAATCGTTTCAAATAGATGCTATAATCAGAATTACCCCTCTGGGGCATTCTGACGCTGGGGTGCGGCCTTCGCGGTCCGGCGCGGAATATCATTACGAAAGAGGTAGATTTTCAAATGAAGAAGTATCTTGCACTGCTTCTGGTCCTGGTCATGGTCCTGAGCCTGGCTGCCTGCGCATCCAAGACGGAGCCCGAGACCACCACCGAACCGGAAACCACCACCGAAACCGCTCCCGAGACCACGGAAGAACCCGCCGCTGAGGAGCCCGCAGCTGAAGAAGAGACCCCGGCTGAAGAGCCCGCTGCCGACGCTGCTTACTCCGTCGCCATGATCACCGACTACGGCGATATCACCGACCAGTCCTTCAACCAGACCACCTACGAGGCCTGCAAGGAGTTCTGCGAGGCCAACGGCCTGCAGTTCAACTATTTCAAGCCCGCCGGTGACTCCGACGCCGAGCGTGTCGCCATGATCGAGTCCGCGATCGACGAGGGCTACAACGTTGTTGTGATGCCCGGCTACGCTTTCGCAGGCGCCATCAAGGAAACTGCCGACATCTATCCCGAGGTCACCTTCATTGCGCTGGACGTCAGTGCCGGCGATCTGGGCGATGACTACACCCTGCCCTCCAACCTCTACTGCGCTGTCTATCAGGAAGAGCTGTGCGGCTACATGGCCGGTTACGCAGCTGTGAAGCTCGGCTACACCAAGCTCGGCTTCCTGGGCGGCATGGCTGTCCCCGCTGTTGTCCGTTACGGCTTCGGCTATGTGCAGGGCGTTGACGCTGCTGCCAAGGAGCTCGGCATCACGGTCGACCTCAAGTACGCTTACGGCAACCAGTTCGTTGGCGACGCTGACATCACCGCTGCAATGGACACCTGGTATCAGGGCGGCACGGAGATTGTCTTCGCCTGCGGCGGCGGCATCTATACCTCCGCGGCTGAGGCTGCTGCCAAGGTCGGCGGCAAGATCATCGGCGTCGACGTTGACCAGGCTGCCATCATCGACGGCGATTACGGCGAAGGCATGACCGTTACCTCCGCAATGAAGGGCCTTGCTCCCACCGTCAAGCATCTGCTCTCCGAAGTCGTGGCCGGCAACTTTGCCAACTACGGCGGCAAGATCGAAACGCTGGGCCTCGTCTCCGCCAACCCGGAAGAGAACTACGTCCAGCTCCCGACCGCTTCCACGCAGTTCGAAGACGGCAAGTTCACCCAGGCTGACTACGAAGCGCTCGTCGCTGCCATGTTCGCCGGCGACGTCACCGTCTCCAACGACATCACGGCTATGCCCGCTGTCACCAACGTCACCGTTGAGGACTTCGGCAACCTGAAGTAAGGTACATTTAAAAAGTGTGCAGGCCCCGGCCTGCACACTTTTTTTGTACGCTTTTCCAGAAAAACCGGGAAAACCGAAAAACTTTTTGCTTTATCCGCACAAATATAGTATAATGGATAAAATGGTTTCCGTCCTCGCAAGCGCGGGCCATAAAAACGGAAGGAGGGCGAAAAACTTGGAAACGCAGTACACGATCGAGATGCTCAACATCACAAAACGTTTCCCCGGTATCATCGCCAACGACAACATCACCCTGAAGCTCAAAAAGGGTGAGATCCACGCCCTGCTCGGTGAAAACGGCGCAGGCAAATCGACGCTCATGAGCGTCCTCTTCGGCCTTTATCAGCCGGAGGAAGGCGAGATCCACAAGGACGGCCGCAAGGTCGAGATCCGCGACCCGAACGACGCCAACGCGCTCGGCATCGGCATGGTCCACCAGCACTTCAAGCTGGTCGAATGCTTCTCCGTCCTCGACAACATCATCCTCGGCGTCGAGCCGAACAAAATGGGCTTCCTGCAGAAGCAGGAGGCGCGGAAAAAGGTCATCGACCTGTCTGAAAAATACGGCCTGCACGTCGACCCCGACGCCATCATCGAGGATATCACTGTCGGCATGCAGCAGCGCACCGAGATCCTCAAAATGCTCTACCGCGACAACGAGATTCTGATCTTCGACGAGCCGACGGCCGTTCTGACGCCGCAGGAGATCGAAGAGCTCATGCAGATCATGAAGAACCTCGCGGCCGAGGGCAAGAGCATCCTCTTCATCTCCCATAAGCTCACCGAGATCATGGAGGTCTCTGACCGCGTTACGGTCCTGCGCAAGGGCAAATGCATCGGCACCGTCGAGACCGCGCACACCACCGCAGAGGAGCTTTCGGCCATGATGGTCGGCCGCAATGTCAATTTCCACGTAGAAAAGGGCCCGCTGCACACCGGCAGCGAGGTTTTGTCCGTCGAGCACCTGACGGTCGCCTCCAAGGTCCATAAGAACAGCGCCGTCAAGGACGTCTCCTTCAAGGTCCGCGCGGGCGAGATCGTCTGCATCGCGGGCATCGACGGCAACGGCCAGACCGAGCTCGTCTACGCCCTGACCGGGCTGGAGCCCGCCGCGGGCGGCAGGATCAGGCTCGAGGGCAAGGACATCACCCACGCCACCATCCGCCAGCGCAGTCTCATGGGCATGAGCCACATCCCCGAGGACCGGCACAAGCACGGTCTCGTGCTCGACTATACGCTCGAGGACAACATGGTCCTGCAGCGCTATTTTGAGCCGGAATTCACCGACAAGGCGGGCTTCCTCCGCCGCAAGAACATCCGGGCCTACGCCGACCGCCTCATCGAGCAGTACGACGTGCGCTCCGGCCAGGGCGCCGTCACCCCGGCGCGCAGCATGTCCGGCGGCAACCAGCAGAAGGCCATCGTCGCCCGCGAGATCGACAAGAACCCGGAGCTGCTCGTCGCCGTGCAGCCGACCCGCGGTCTTGACGTCGGCGCCATCGAATACATCCACAAGCAGCTCGTCGCCCAGCGCGACGCCGGCAAGGCCGTGCTGCTCGTGTCTCTGGAGCTCGACGAGGTCATGGACGTGCCGGACCGCATTCTCGTCATGTACGAGGGCGAGATCGTCGGCCAGCTCGATCCCAAAACCACCACACAGGAAGAGCTTGGCCTCTACATGGCTGGCGCCAAGAGAGATGAGGTGAAAGCATGAAACAGAACAAAAACATTCTCAAAAACCCTGGGGTCCAGTCGCTGCTGACGTCACTGCTGTGCATCCTGCTCGGTCTTTTCATCGGCTATCTTGTTTTGCTTCTCATCAACCCCACGGGCGCCTGGGGCGCCATCACCAACGTCATGAAGAACTTCCTGACGTACTCCTCGGCCAAGGCCCAGCTCAAATACCTCGGCAACACCCTCGTGCGGACCGCGCCGCTGCTCATGTGCTCGCTGAGCGTGCTGTTCGTCTATAAAGTCGGCCTGTTCAACATCGGCGCGGCCGGCCAGTATGTCGCGGGCGCGTGCGCCTGTTTGTATGCGGCTTTGTATCTGCACTGGCACTGGCTGCCGTGCATGCTGCTGGCCATCGCGGCGGGCGCGCTGCTCGGCGTGATCTCGGGCCTGCTCAAAAGCTCGTTCAATGTCAGCGAGGTCATCTCCGGCATCATGCTCAACTGGATCGCGCTCTACATCACCAACATGCTCCTGACCAACGTCAAGGAGGCCACCAGCCCCTACACCTACCAGCTGAAGGCCGAGGGCCCGCAGGCCATCCTGCCGCAGATCAGCCTTTCGAAGCTCCTCAGCGGCAACCAGTACGTGACCATCGCTATCCCCATCGCCATCGTCTGTGCCGTTGTCATCTGGGTCGTTCTGTCCAAGACGCTCTTCGGCTATGAGCTCAAGGCCACCGGCAACAACCCCAACGCCGCGAAATACTGCGGCATGGCAGAAAAGCGCAACATCATCCTCACGCTCGCCATCGGCGGCGCGCTGGCTGGTCTCGGCGCTTCGCTTCTGTACCAGACGGGCTATGAGCAGTGGCAGTGTACCTACTCCTCCGTCCCCTCGATGGGCTTCAACGGCATCGCCGCCGCCTTCCTCGGCGGCCTCAGCCCGATCGGCTCCATCTTCGCCTCGTTCTTCATCCAGCATATCACCGCCGGCGGCGCATACGTCGACAAATCCCTCTACTGCTCGCAGATCTCCGATCTGATCTCCGCGATCATCATCTACCTGTGCAGCTTCGTGCTGTTCTTCAAGACGGTGCTGAGCAGCTGGATCGCGCGGCATGAGGAAAAGAAAGCGCGCAAGGCGGCCCAGGCCGCCGGGAAAGGAGGCGAGCAGGCATGATCCTTCTTCTGCAATATACGCTCCTGTTCGCGTCGGTCCTGCTGCTCGTGGCATTGGGCGGCTGCTTCTCGGAGCATTCCGGCGTCATCAACCTCGGTCTTGAGGGCATCATGGTCATCGGCGCGCTGGGCGGCGCGCTCACCATGCGGTATCTGCCGGCGGGCACGTCCAACTTTGTGATGGTGCTGCTGGTCATTCTGGCGAGCATCGCGGGCGGCATGCTCTATTCCGTGCTGCTGGCCGTCTCCGCCATCAACTGCAAGGCGGACCAGACCATCGTCGGCACCGCCATGAACATCCTCGGCACCGCCGCGGCGACGGTCATCGTCAAGGCCATCAATACCGCGGCCAACCCCAACGACGTCTCCTCCACCATCCAGTACGTCGAGCCGAAAAAGGCGTTCCTCGTGAACATCGGCTCGTTCGAGTTCAACTGGTTCATGCTCGTCGCGGTGATCGCGCTCGTGATCTGCTACATCACGCTCTACAAGACGCGCTTCGGCCTGCGCCTGATGGCCTGCGGCGAGCATCCGCAGGCGGCGGCCAGCGTCGGCATCAACGTCTACAAGATGCGCTGGGCGGGCGTGCTGATCTCGGGTCTGCTCGGCGGCCTCGGCGGCATCGTGTACATCACGTGCGGCGTCAGCGAGTGGAAATTTGAATACGGCGTGGCGGGCTTCGGCTTCCTGTCCCTCGCCGTTATGATCTTCGGCCAGTGGAAGCCGACGCGCATCGCGCTGGCGGCTCTGCTGTTCGGTCTGTTCCGCGCGCTGTCCAACGTCTATTTCGGCTTCAGCTTCCTGGTCAGCCTCAATATCCCCAGCGGCGTGTACAACATGCTGCCCTACGTCATCTCGCTGATCGTCCTTGCCTTTACGTCGAAAAACTCCCGTGCCCCGAAGGCCGAGGGCATCCCCTACGACAAGGGCCAGCGGTAACTGTGTTCTTTGCCTCCGGCAGGTTCTCCCGGACCTGCCGGAGCCTTCCCATTTCACGTTTTTTCAGCAGGAGGTTTTTCATCCATGCGAATGGTCGATCTCATTGAAAAGAAGCGTGACGGCGGCGTCCTGACCGACGACGAGATCCGCTTCATCATCCGGGGCTTTACGGACGGCTCCATTCCCGACTATCAGATGTCCGCCTTCGCCATGACCGTCTTCTACAAGGGCATGACCGACCATGAGACGGCCGTGCTGACCGACGCCATGATGCATTCCGGCGACACCGTCGACCTCAGCCGCTTCGGCGACAAGTCCGTCGACAAGCATTCCACCGGCGGCGTCGGCGACAAGACGACGCTGATCGTCGCGCCCATCGTTTCCTCGCTCGGCGGCAAGATGGCTAAGATGTCCGGCCGCGGGCTCGGCCATACGGGCGGCACGGTCGACAAGCTCGAATCCATCCCCGGGTATCAGACCACGCTTTCGGCGGACGCTTTCATGCGGCAGGTCGAGCAGGTCGGCGTGGCCGTCATCGGCCAGTCCGGCAATCTCACCCCCGCCGACAAGAAGCTCTACGCCCTGCGCGACGTGACGGCGACGATCGACTCGCTGCCGCTCATCACGTCCTCCATCATGTCCAAAAAGCTGGCGGCCGGCGCGCATTCGATCGTGCTGGACGTCAAGATCGGCTCCGGCGCGTTCATGAAGACGCTCGAAGACGGCCAGAAGCTCGCCGAGAGCATGGTCCGCATCGGCCGGGCCTGCGGGCGGAACGTCGTAGCCGTCATGTCCAACATGGATATCCCGCTCGGCTTCTACATCGGCAACGCGCTCGAGGTACGCGAGGCCGTCGAGGTCCTGCAGGGCCATGGCTGCCCGGATCTGACGGGCGTTTGCATCACGCTGGCGGCCAATATGCTCCACCTGTGCAACGGCTGGCCCATCGAAGAGGCCACGAAGCAGGCGCAGGAAGCCATTGCCTCCGGCCGGGCCTTCGAGCAGATGAAGCGCTGGATCGCAGCCCAGGGCGGCGACGCGGCTGTGCTGGATCATGTCGACCGGCTGCCGCAGGCGTCGGTCCAATACGAGCTCAAAGCGCCGCAGGCCGGCTATATCCACCACATGGACGCACAGAAGATCGGCGAGAGCTCCGCGATCCTCGGTGCCGGCCGCAAGACGAAGGACGACGTGATCGACCCGGCCGCCGGTATCGTCCTGAAGGAAAAGACCGGCGCGAAGGTGGAGCAGGGCCAGACGCTCGCCGTTCTGCACACGGACCGGCCCGAGACGATCTCCGACGCCGAGCGCGTCTTCCTGGAGGCCATCCGCTGGGGCGCGGACGCGCCCGCGGCGCAGCCGCTCATCTACGGGATCGTAACGGAATAAAAGAGGAGACAGAGATATGTCAGATGTGATCGTCATTGGGGTCGCCGGCGGGACCGGCAGCGGAAAAACGACGCTCGTCAAAGCGCTTGTGAATCGCTTCGGCGATAATATCAGCGTGCTCAGCCACGATAATTACTACAAGCGCCACGACGAAATGAGCTATGAGGAGCGGACGCATCTCAACTACGACTGCCCGGACGCGTTCGACACCGACATGATGATCGACCATCTGCGCATGCTCAAAAACGGGCAGGCCATCGACTGCCCGACCTACGACTATACCATCCTCAACCGGGCGGAGGAGGTCCTGCACATCGAGCCGCGGCGGGTCATCGTGGTCGAGGGCATCATGATCTTCGTCAACAAGACGCTCTGCGACGAGATGAACATCCGCATCTTCGTCGACGCCGACGCCGACGTGCGCCTGTGCCGCCGGATCCGGCGGGACGTCAAGAAGCGCGGGCGGAGCATCGACTCCGTCATCGACCAGTATCTGACCACCGTTAAGCCCATGCACGAGCTCTACGTGGAGCCCAGCAAGAAAAACGCACACATCATCGTCCCCGAGGGCGGTAAGAACCTCATCGCGCTGGAAATGATCATCAACCGCATCCAGCGTCACATCGACGCCTCTGCGGACTGACCCCGCAAAGCAAACGGCCCCGGCTTTCCGAATGGAAAGCCGGGGCTTTTTATGCTTCAGATACCGCCGGAGACATAATGCTTGCGCTTGTTTTCCTCCACGCGGTCCTCGATGGCGTGGGCGGCCTTGTAGTAGCCGCGTTTGATCTCCCGGACCGTGAGCTTCACCAGCACGATCGTCAGGCACACGGCCGGCATGAGGCCGAAGAGCGTACCGAGGATCAGCAGCAAAGCCGCGTAGCTCTCGGCCATCCGGGCGGCGTTTTCCCAGTAGGGATAGATGACGCCGTTCGTCGTCATGACCCGCTTGCCGAACTTCCCGATCACCGAGATCAGGCCGGAGAGAGAAAACCGGCCGGTATTCTGCACGATCTCGCCTTCGCCCACGGGGAATTTCTCCGTCATGAGCTTCTTGGCGAAGCCCGAGACGGGGTCGGGCAGAACGATCTCATAACAGTCGATGGGCAGCTCCGCCATGGCGTTCAGCGCGGCGTAGCTCATGTAGATCATGGCCTTGGAGGCCGACTGGACGCCCGTGGGGTCGGAAGACGCCTCGGCTCCGGCGTCCAGCGCGGCGGCTGTGGCGAAGTCGTCCTCACTTTTGACCACGCCCGCGATGGGGAAGGTCTTGCCGTTGATCGTCACTTCCATCCCGGCCACATCGCTGCTGCCGAAGAGGTTGAACGCCGTCTGCGCGTCCAGCACGACGCGGTCGGCCATATAGTCCTCGTCCGACACGTAGCCGCCGGACAGCAGCTGCAGCGGATGGAACAGGAAATAGTCTCCTCCCACGCCGATGGCCGTGACCGTCACGCTGCCAGGCGACTTGCCGGAGACGGACAGCTGGGTGCTGCCGCTGTAGGCGTCGGCATAGAGGCGCGCGGAGGTGTCCGCACTGGGGTCCTGCGCGTCGGGTTCCGGCGCGAAGATGGAGTTCTGGACGAATGCGTTCTCCAGCGTCGCGCGGAACGAGCGGATAGAATCAAGGTCGATGGTGCCGTTCACCGGCAGGAAGGCCGAGACCTGCGCGAAGCGCTCATCGCTGCCGCCGCGCCAGACGTCGGCGGCGGACTGGGTGATGAGCGCGCCGGTCACCTTCCCCAGCATGGCGAAGCTGAACACAGACAGCGCCGTCTGGATCAGGCAGGCAATGAGGAGGGCAAGCTTCCCTCCGTGCAGCCGCGGCAGCCTGCGATGCCGCTCAAACCGCCCGCGCCGGATCATCCGTTATCGGCCAGCCGGACCTGCTTGCCGGCTTCGACGGGCTTGTTGCTGGTGGTGATGATGAAATCGCCGGAGCTGATACCGGAGACGGCGGCGGACTTATCGTCGCGCGCGAGCTCCTGCACGGTGACGCGGGTGGCGATGTAGCGGCTGCCGAGCGGCGAGCTCTTCGACTCGAGCACGTAGACGAACTTGCCGTTCGAATCCTCGCGCAGGCCGGAGAGCGGAATGAGCGCGTCATAGTTTGCGCTCTTCTGCCCGATGGAGAGCGTCACGTTCTGCCCGGCCTGGATATCGCCGGTGAGGGTGAAGACGAGGGTTCGATTGCCCGCGGTCTTGGAGCTTGTGATCTGGTCGAGCGTGGCGACGGCGTCGCCGCCCCAGAAGTTGACGAGCTCGGCGGTGTCGCCGGTCTTGACCTTCTTGGCCTGGTCGTTCGTGACGTCGATCTTGACGGTAAAGCCGCGGTCGGTCACGTTGATGGTGGCCAGCGGCTGCTCCTCGCCGCCGATGGACTTGCCGGCCGAAGCGTCGATAGACGCAATGGTGCCGGACACGCTGGATTTGACCTCCAGCTCATCCGCATTCTCGCGCAGCTTGTCGACCTCCGCCTGCTTACGCTCGATGGCCTTTTTCGAAGCGGCCATATCGACGGAAGAGGAATCGCCGAGATTCTGCTTGAAAACGAGGTCTTCGAGCGCCTGCTTCGTAGATTTGACGGTCTCTGCGGCAGAGGCCGCACTGGACAGCTTGTCGACCGCTGCCTGCTGATCATTGATCTGGGTGTCAAGAGAATCGCTCTGCTTCGTCAGATCATCGATGGAACGTTCAAAATTATCAACGATGGTTTTCGAATTACCTTTTGCTTGTTCAGCCTTTTTGATTTCATCATTGATTACAGCCAATTGCAGTTCATTTTGCATGCCATAGAGTCCACCTGAACGCTCTCCATTCGTCCCGAGCTTCCCATAGTAGCACTCCATTAGCGCCAGATATGCCGAATAATAATCGCTTTCACTTGTTTTGCTTCCGTTGATTCTCGCAAGAAGAGCAGACGATGGGGCTCCAGGTACATAGTTCTTGAAGCATTCGTCAATTATTCTGTAGTCTTTATCACATTTCTCTACCAGAGCCAGAAACAC
>ENA-UEYI01001980-UEYI01001980.1-human-gut-metagenome-genome-assembly--contig:-NODE-1980-length-15502-cov-5.787423_pt1 | contig 15502 bp, 10 predicted proteins | sample MGYA00242900_ERZ507916 | MGnify/ENA primary metagenome ERZ507916 (study PRJEB26167, sample SAMN06115521) | human gut metagenome | host: Homo sapiens | place: China:Chongqing | collected 2015-09-02...
ATTTACTTTACTCTTTACTCGTTTAATATTATCTGTGTCTTTTTCTTTATATGCAGTTGTCAATGTGCGATAGACGATCAAACTCGATCGTTGCCGTCCGTTCATCGGACAGCCTATACATAATATCATAACGAAAATTATTTGTCAACAGTTTTTACAAAGTTTTTTAAACTTTTTTCGACAAATATTTTCTTTATAATATATTGCGCGGAGCGAGCGCGAATTATGCGCGGTATTCCGTGCAATTCGCGGAGAACTCGAGCACTTTTTTTTCGTACGCTTCTCTGTCTAAGAAGTATGACTCGGCGTGTTTTGCGTCTTTTACTATAAGTACGTCGTGTGCCGAGGCGCACGCGCGGGCGTTTTGCTCGGTCATGGCGGGCGGAACGAACTTGTCTTCGCTGCCGTGGACGAACAGCACTGGAATATCGGTCTTGGCGAGAATCTCGCGGGTGTCGGTAGTTTTGATATCGTAGCCCGCGAATTTTTTGGCTCTGCTGCGGATCGCGGGTACGATCAGCACGGGCGGAACGGGCGTAAGCGTACGGAGCATAAAACGCATTTGCTCGTAAATCGAAGTATAGCCGCAATCGGCGATTATGCCGGCGACCTCTTCACGGCGAACATACTGCGCGGTCATCATCGCGGTTGCCGCGCCCATAGAAATACCGTAGAGGAAAGTCGATTTTACCGGGCGCACGGTTTTGAGCGCGTTTATCCACACGGCGATATCCAGGCTGTCCAGCACGCCGTAGCCGATAACGTTACCCTCACTTTCGCCGTGAGCGCGATTGTCGACGAGAAGCACGTTGAATCCTTTTTTAAGGAAGAACGGCGCGATCGCGGACATATCGCGAATACCAGTTCCGCAATAGCCGTGAATACAGATCACGGTTTTGTCGGCATTTTCGGCGGCGTAAAAGCGACCGACGAGATTCAGTCCGTCGACCGATCCGACTTCCATGCGCTCGAACGGAACTTCTGAAAAGGTTTTGACCGCTTCGTGCATGAACGCGAGGTAGCCGCTGTCGTCGGCGACGATCTTTTTGCGGTTGCGCTTCGAGGTCGTTTCGCTGAAACGGTGGCGAGTGAAGTATTTTTTAGTGAGTTCACGCACGGTGACGGCGTACAGAATCGAGCCGATTATCACCGCAGCCGAGAGCGCGATTATGAGAATTATCCACCAAGCCATAGCGACTCCTTGCGGGTTCCCGCGGGGTAAAAGTCGAGCGGCGGTCTACGGTCGATCGTCGCTCGGCGGGGTATTATTTCTTACAGGCTTCCACGAATGCATTGAACAGCGGGTGCGGGTTTGTGGGGCGCGAGAGGTATTCGGGGTGATAAATCACGCCGACGTAGAATTTCTTGTCGTCGAGTTCGTATGCTTCTGGCAGTTTGCCGTCCTTGGACTCACCGACGAAGCGCAGTCCGACTTTTTTGAAGTCGGCGACATACGCTTTGTTGAATTCGTATTTGTGACGGTGACGCTCGCCGATCTCGGTTTTGCCGTAGATTTTAGCAAGGCGGGAATCGGCGGCAAGGCGGGTGATAAACGCGCCTTTTCTGAACGAGTTGCCGTCGTTTCTTCTGGTGACGACCGGGTACGGAGTCTTTTTCTCGAACTCGGTGCTGTCGGCGTCCTTACTCATTACGTCGCGGGCGTACTCGACAAGCCCCGCTTCGGCGCCCAAACCGATCATGAGCGTGGGAACGTCGTGTTCGCGGGCGTAACGCGCGGCGACGATTTTGCCTTCGAAGCCGCTGTGACCGAAGCCGCCGGGGATAATTATGCCGTCGACGAGATCGAGCGCGGAGGTATCGTCGGGTTTGAGCGAGCCGCTCTGGATATAGACGGGTTCGGCCCAGACGTTTTCGGCGATCGCGCTGTGGATAAGCGACATTGCGATCGAGAGGTACGCGTCGGGCTTTTCGACGTACTTACCGACGATCGCTACGCGGATTTTCTTTTCCGAGCCGCAAAGCGCGGTGAATTTTTCACTGATTTCGCGCCAGTCGCTAAGGTCGGGCGCGGGAACTTCGAGGTTGAGTTTTCGGCAGACGACTTTGGCAAACCCTTGTTCCTCGAGAAGAAGCGGGATTGCGAAGAGATTGTCGGTGGTAATGTTTTCGATGATGCAATCCTTGTCGACGTTGCAGAACAGCGCAAGTTTGTCCTTGCTGCCCTGCGCGAGCGGGAAATCGGAACGGCAGACGATCACGTCGGGCTGAATCCCGATGTTCTGGAGTTCCTTGACCGAGTGCTGAGTGGGCTTGGTTTTCTGCTCGCCGCTGACACCGATATACGGAACGAGCGTGACGTGGACGTAGACGGCGTTGTTCTTGCCGAAAACGCTGCGGCACTGACGGACGGCTTCGAGGAACGGCGTACATTCGATATCGCCGACCGTGCCGCCGACGTCGACGATCACAACGTCGCTTTTCCCGTCGAACGAAAGTATGCGGTCTTTGATCTCCGCGGTGACGTGCGGAACGATCTGGACGGTCGAGCCGTCGTACTCGCCTCTTCTCTCTTTCGCGATGACGTCGGAGAACACTTGCCCCGTGGTCACGTCGTTTTCCTCGCCGAGGTTTTCGCCTAAAATGCGCTCGTAGTGACCAAGCACGAGATCGCCTTCGGTGCCGTCGTCGGTGACGAAAATTTCGCCATGCTGATACGGGCTGAGGTTGGACGAGTCGACGTTGAGGTACGGGTCGAACTTGAGCATTGTGACGCTGAGTCCGCGGGCTTTCAGCAGTCTGCCGAGGGACGCCGCGGTTATGCCTTTGCCCAGACCCGACACTACGCCGCCGGTAATGAATATGAATTTTGTCATGGGAATATCCTCCGTTGCTTTCGTATGCTCGAAAAAGAGAAACGAAGCCGCGACTAAACCTCGCGATGCTCCGTTGCTCGTTTTTTACAGTGCGGTTATTGATGGTTGCGAGGTCGCCGTTGACCGTGTTCGCATCGGTTGAAGCGCCGCTAAGCGCGGAAAACGCTTTCAACCGTTATATTATAGCACGAATTTTTCAAATTGAAAAGCCTATTTCGCTAAGTTTTTTACAATTATAATCAACTTTTTCGAGCATATGCGCGAAAATCGCGGCAGCTTGCTCTTTTTTATCGATTATGCGGACTTCGCCGTCGGCGGTCACGTCCGAGTGCGCGTAGTAATTACGGGTCGCAAAGTACTCGCGGTACAGATCCGCCATGACTTCGGCGTACACCACGCTGTTGATTTTGCGGCGGTACGAGGCTTTGAGAACATATTGTCCCTCTTCTTTCTCGTAAGCCTGCCCTATCATTTTCACGACGATATTCTGCGCGCGCTGAAGGTCGAATATAAGGCGCTCCAGCCCGCGGAACGGCGGCAATAACAGCATCGAATAGTCGTAGTGCTTTTCGGACGAGTTGATAAGTTCGATCACGCCGATCGTGAAGTCGATTTTGGACTGCTTGGACAGATACGGGAACGCGTTCGGAATCATTTTTTTGAGTTGGCGCTCAACCTCGCCCGCTTTCTTATCCTCACGATTTTGCTCGATATGCGCGTCGACTGCGGCGCGGTAGTCGGTCTGCTCGGATAAAAGAAGTTGGAGTTCTGTAAACAGCGCGCCGTGCTTGCCCTGAAGTTGCAGAACTTGCTTTTTCGGCATAAAGCGCAGTTTGAGTTTCTGACCGTAGCCTGCGACGGTAATCGTGCGGAGTTCGGTCGACTTGCCTTTATCCGCTACTTCTTCGGCGGAAAGTTTGTACTTTTTCTTGTCTTTTTTGAGGCGTGCGGCAACTTCGTCGAAGCGTTCGGTAGTGTACTTTTTGAGCGAAATGTTGCCGTTATCGTCGTCGGCGGGCGGCTGCACGGTGACTTTTACCACCGGCGCGACGAAGCCGAGCTGCGGTTCCGGCGATTTCGTTTCCTGTTTTTTGACTTCTTGCTTTTTAGCCGCGGACTTTTGGTCGGGTTTCGGCTCTGACTTTTTGGACTCGGGCTTCGGTTTCGCTACTTTTTCGGGTTGTTTCTTTTGTTTATCGGGTTTCGCGTCGGTTTTTTGCTCCGATTTTTTAGCAGACTGACTTTTATCGTTTTTTTCGTTCTGCTTTTTCGGCGCGGTTGCGGCGGGCTTTGCCGTTTTATCCGGGGCAGACGCGCGGTCAAACTCGGCGGCAAGGCGCGGCATGACGTCCTCGAACGCAGTTACGGACAGCATACGGGCTTTCACGTCGTACACTATACTGACGCGTTTGTTTCCGCTCGCAAAGCCGTAACGGTCGAAATGGCTTTTATCGGACGGCGCGACGTGCGAAATCTTTTCGCAGACTTTGTTGTTTTCGACGCCGGCTACGAATTTCGAGAAAGTTTCGGGTGAAACGTTTTTATAATCTTTTCTTTCGGGTATTACTCCCATTATTCCCTCTCGGATATCAAAGATTTTGTTTTTTTTAGGATAATCGCGATTATAAAAACAAGCGGTTCTTAAAAGGAATTAAGAACCGCTTGCGTGTTTACTGTTGTATTAGTTCTTCTTTACTCTGCGGAATCTGAACAGATACACGAGGACGCCCGCAATCAGAAGCACGCCGACGATGATGAGAATCGTGGAGAGCGTTGCGAGGGAGATGCCGCTGTTGCTCGTGGAGTTGGTAACGGTGATCTCGAATTCCTGCTTGCTTTCATTGCCGGCTTCATCGGTGACGGTGTAGGTCACGGTGTACTTGCCGCTTGCGTCGAGGGTGAACGCGCCGCTCGTGGGTGCGGTTCTGTTAGCGTAGGTCGTGCCTTTGCCGCTGATCGTCGAGCCGACTTCTTTTCCGTCGGGTCCTACGACCTTCTTGGTGTAAGTGAGGTTAGCGGCTTCGGACTTGTTGTCGGTAGCGCTGACTTTCAGATAGCTGAACTTGTAACCCGACTTGACGGTCGCTTCGTGAGAAGCCGCGTTGCCGTTGGCGTCGGTAAGGGTGAACGTAGGAGCAACTACGTCGCCGACCTTGATCGTGTAGGTGAACGTGCTGCTGTCGTTGCCCGCCTTTACGGTGTAGGTCACGGTGTAAGTGCCGTTCTCGTTCGGGGTGAAGGTGTATTCGTAACCTGCGGTCGTTGCGGGTACAACGGTGACTTTGCCGCTCTTCGGAGACTTGACGTCGACCACGATTTCGTCCGCGTTGCCGTTCTCGGTGTAAGCGGTCGCCTGCGGGAGGTTAACCGCGGTATTGATCTGCGAGTAAGACGGCATCACGCCCTGAAGTTCGAACTTTACGGTAGCGCTGTCGGTGACGGTGTATTTACCGGTCTGGGTAAGACCCGCGAGGTAATTTGCAAGTTCTTCTTCCTTGCCTGCGTCAGCCGCATAGTTTTCGGTAACGGTAGCGGATTTGACGATCGCAGCCATATCGTCGATAGCGTACTTACCTGCGGTCATTGCGGTGAATTCTTCGCCCATGAGCGCGAACTTGCCGCCGGTTACCTTGTGGATAAGAACGGGAGTATAGCCGGTGCCGGTAACGTAATTAGCAACGCCGGACATATCGATCTTCTCATTAGCGAGGATCACTTTCTTGTTCACGTCGCCGCTGGTTGCGTTGACAGAGGACTGTCCTTCGATAGGATTGCTGCCGGTTTCCGCGATCACTACCGGGATAACGCGAACGGTGCTGTTGCCGTTGATATCGAACACTCTGAGTTCGAGGTAGTAGGTGCCTGCGGTACGGGTTTCGAACGTAATGTTACGAACGACTTTCTTGTTGCTGCCCTGCGGCGCGTAGATTTCCGCGGAAGCGGTCATATACTTGCCTTCGGCGTTCTTTACGCCGAGTTCTACGCCGACATGCTTAGCGTCTGCGTTTTCGACGAGGTTGATAACCACGTTGCCGAGCGCGTGAGTCTTAACGTCGTTTTTATGATCGGTAAGGGTAAGGCTCTCGGTAACGTCGACGTACTTTTGCGTTGCATTGGGAACGATTACGGGAACGGTTTCGGTTGCGGTGTAAGTTACGCCGGTATCGGAAGTCGCGGTTGCGGTGAAAGTAAGCTCGGCGCCGGTGATAACGAGTTCCTTTTTGTCGTAGACGAGTTTATAATCGCCGCCGACTTTCTTGATCTCGGCAGTTTCGCCGCCCTTGACGTCAGCCTCGAGGGTGTTGTCGCCGCTCGTTACGGTGTAAACGAGGGTAAGTTTGCTGTCGGTGGTGCTGGAATAGGTCGGAGCAGGTAAGGTCACTTCAACCGCTTTGTTCTCGTCGGCAAGGATATACTTATCGACGGTCTTGAATTCGACGGTAACTTCGGAAGTGTCTTCAAAGGTTTCGGCAACGTTGATCGTGTAGGTCTTGGTAGATCTGTTGCCCGCAGCGTCACGCGCCGTGTAGGTTACGACGTAATCGCCAGCGTACTGGTAATCTTCCTTGGTCGAATCGTTCTTGATTGCGGTGACGTACTCGCCGAAATCGAACGAGAATTCTTCGGTCTGGGAGAACTTGTATTCGGTGCCGGTGACGACGTTGGTATACTTGGTACCGCTCTCGCCCGCCGCCTTGTTGATGTTGGAGAAGTTGACTACGGTCTTGCCCTCGGGATCCTTGATAGCGAAGGTAAGCGTAAGATCAGCCGCTTTGTCCTTGTTGTCGGTAACTTCGGGGAAAGCGAATTTAATCGCCTTGTTCTCGATTTCGGACTTTTTGTTTTCCGCTGCGGCGTCGTATTTGTAAACCTTATCATAGCCCCACTTTGCGGGAATCTTGGTTTCGTCGAGAGTGATCTCGGGAGCCTTCTTGTCCGAGCAAGTGATGGTGTAGGTCCATTCGGCGGATTCGTTGCCGTTGTCGTCGATAGCCTTGTAGGTGACTTTGTAGTCGCCCTCGCGGACGGGATAGAAAGTCATATTCTTATTATTGTCGAAAACTTCGTCTTCGGTAAGTTCAGCCACGGCGGTTTCGTTATCGACGGTCACTTTCTTGACGTTGACGAGTTCGCCCGCGTCGTTCTTGCCCTTGACGGTAATAACGACTTCTACTCTCTCGTCGAACGAATCGGACGCGGAAGCCGTGGGAAGCGTAACGACCTTGTTGACGTTAGCGGACGAGGGAACGCCGCTGACGCTGAGCGACGGAGCTTTGCGATCGGCGAAATTGTCCTGAACCTTGACTTCGAAAGTCTTGGTAAGGAACTTCTTGCCGCCGCCGACCTGTGCGGTATAGGTCACGAACGTGCTGCCGGCGTTAGCGAACGTGAAGTCCGTGCCGGGGGTAATGACTTCGCCCTTGTCGGTCTTGACGGTGACGGTAGCGTTCTTTTTTACGAGATCGCCGTCTTCGTTATAATATCCTACGTAAGCGCCGGGAAGTTTCTTCGCGTCGCCGGTCTTGACGACGGACGGCACTCTCGCTTCGTTCTCAATGAAAAGTTCGAGTTCGTTCTCGAGTTCGCAAAGAACGCGGAAACTATAGGTCGTATCGCCTTTCGCATAAGTTACGACATAGTTGCCGAGTTGGTCGGCGGTAACGGCGTCGTTCGTCACGGTCGCAGTACTGCCGTTCGGGGTCTTGACCGTAACGCTGCCGTTTGCGGGCGCAGCGGGCACCTTAAACTCATTGCCGTAAGTGACGGTCGACTGGACTTTTACGTTATCGAGCGTAATGTCGGTCGCCTCGTCTGCTTTTGCCGGAACGTATGCAAACCCGCCGATCGCTATCGACGCGGTAAGCACTAACGTGCACAGCCCTGCAAGAATACTCTTCTTTCTTTTCATTGTTACTAAGTTCTCCTAATGTATTTTCCTGCTTGTTGTTACAGTATAACGGAATAATTATACTATCTTACTTTTTCTTTGTCAAATACTTTTCGCGAAAATTGCAAAGATATTATCCCTCAGTACGCGAAAATTATGTGAAATCAGTCAATTACGCGGATAAGCGAGTCGACGGACTTGACGCAATCGAGTTCGCCGAGCGTTTTCACGGACGCTCTTACGGCGTTCTCGCTTGCCGAGTGCGTCATTATTATAATAGGAACGGTGCCCTCGCCCGAGCCGCTCTGACTGATGGAAGCGATGCTCACGCCGTTTCTTCCCCACACGTCCGCGATACGCGACAGCGCGCCCGCGGTGTCCTCGACGGTAAGCGCTACGTAGTACTTGCCCATGAAGTCGTCCGCGATCACGATCCCGTCCGCGACCTTGCCGTTATTGTCGAAGTCGGTATACTCGGGCGTTTCGTGCGTGGCGCAGTACACCACGTCGCCGACGATGGCGCTGCCGGTAGGTCTAGCGCCCGCGCCCCTGCCGTAAAGCATTACGTCGTCCACGAAGTCGCCTTTAATAAACACTGCGTTGAACGCGCCCGAAACGGAAGCGAGCGGATGCGAGTTCTTGACGAAAGTCGGGTGAACGCGCACTTCGACGGTATTGCCGTTCTTTTTGCCGATCGCGAGGAGTTTGAGCGTGTAGCCCATGCGCTTGCCGTACTCGACGTCGTTCTTCGTAAGGCGTGTTATGCCCTCGCGGTAGATCGCCGTGTACGGTATGCAGGTGTGGAACGCGAGCGACGAGAGGATCGAGAGTTTGTACATTGCGTCGTAGCCCTCGACGTCCGCGGCGGGGTTCGCTTCGGCGTAGCCGAGCGACTGCGCCATTTTAAGAGCGTCGTCGTAGTCCATGCCATCTTCGGTCATTTGGGTAAGTATATAGTTGGTCGTGCCGTTGACGATACCGGTTATCATTTCGATATTGTCGCCCTGCATACTCTCTTTCAGCGTGCGGATAATCGGTACGCCGCCCACGCACGAGGCTTCGAAGTAAAAACCCACGCCGTTTTCTTTGGCGACTTTTTCGATTTTGCCCCAGTGCTTGGATATAAGTTCCTTGTTTGCGGTGACTACGCTTTTGCCCGCTTTCATCGCCTTTTCGATAAAGGTTTTCGCGGGTTCGACTCCGCCCATGACTTCCACTACTATCGAGATTTCGGGATCCGATAGAATTTCGTCGAGATCAAGGCAGACTTGTCCGGGCTCAACTTTGGCGCGGAGTTTCGCTTCGTTGCGGCCGAGGACTTTTTTGACCCGAACGTCCACGCCGTAAGCCGCCGCGATCTTGTCGCGGTTTGCAGTCAGAATTTCGTAAGCGCCGCCGCCGACCGTGCCTAAGCCCATAATCGCCACGTAAACTGTTTTCATTGCTTTCCTCCTTGCTCCGAGTTGGTTTTGTAGAGCGCGTACAGCCCGCGCAATGTGAGCGTGCGGTCGACTACGTCTATGACTTTGCTGTTTGCGCTGACGATCTCGCTCAGCCCGCCGGTAGCGACCACGCGGATATTACCGCCGCCCATTTCTTCTTTCATTTTATTTACTATATACTCTACCATGCCGACGTAGCCGTAGATAAGCCCCGACTGCATATTCGCGATAGTCGATTTGCCGATAACCTTGTCCGGCTTGACGAGTTCGACTTTGGGAAGTTTCGCCGCTTTCTGGCAAAGCGCGTCCGCGCCCGTTTTCAGTCCGAAACTTATCACGCCGCCGGCGAACTCGCCAGTCGCGGAAATCGCGTTGAACGTAGTCGCCGTGCCGCAGTCGATGACTATGCACGGTCCGCCGTAAGTGCGATAAGCCGCCACCGAATTGACTATTCTGTCCGCGCCCACTTCCTTGGGGTTGTCGTAGCGGATATTTATGCCCGTCTTTATGCCGCCGCCCACGACCATTGGCTTTACGCGGAAGTACACGGAAATAAGATGCTCGAACGTGTAGTTGAGGTTGGGATTGACGCTGCTGATAATCACTCCGTCGATGTCGGCGAGGTTGATGCCGCGCGCGCCGAACGAGTCGCGGATCGCGAGGTAGTACTCGTCGCCCGTTTTGTGCGTGGACGAACTGAGCCGGGTGCTGTCGAGAAGTTTGCCGTCCTCGGAGAATACGCCGAGTTTGACGTTGGTATTTCCTATGTCGATTGCGAGTATCATTTATTCGTTATCTCCGTTGTCGTCGATGTTTTCGTCTTTTTCATTATTATATATAGGCGCGGGAGTCGTTTCCGCGGGGTCGGTCGTAATTCTCAGACCTCTGCGAACGCCCAGCGTGACGATCGGCACGAGTATCGCGGTCATTACGAGTTCGGGGATTGAGTTCGCCAGCACGGTGATTTTGAAAACCGAATCTATGGTGTTGTTCTCTCCGAACAGCACGAGCGCCGACAGAAATAGCACGGTATTCATTGCCGTAGTGATTGCCGCGGCTATCGATATCGACGCGATCTCGCGGGTCTTGGGTTTTGTTTTACGGAAGATCTTGCGGCAGAGAACGTACGCGCCGAAGATTATGAAGCCTAAGAACGCGCGCGGCAAAATCGAAATGAGCGGATTGATTACCGAGGACTTGCCGAAGAATATCGCCGTAATGCACGACGAAACACCGAAGATTACGCCCGAGGTTACCGCCGTCGCGAGATTGGGCTTTACGAGCGCGAACGTGAACGTGACGGTCAGCGTAATGAACGCCGCGGACAACGGCAGAAACGGCGTTATCGCGCGGTCGATGGTCATCGCCGCGAAAATCAACGCGCCGAGGGTCGCGTACAGCACGACCGTTTTCGTTTGGTTTTTCATTTTTTGCTCCTTTGCTGGACTTCCCTTTTCTGTTTATATATAGGATAGCCCGCGATTGAAAAAATATTTTTTGCGTCCGATCCACCGGTGCGGTATCGGCGTACCGCTATTTTACCACACTTACCTCGTAAAATCAAGCGATTGAGCGTGCAAGGATAAGTACTTGTTCCGCGCAGGGAATCCTCACGCGCCGCGCGCCGGGCTGACGGTGGGGAAAGTTGGGGGGGGACACGGGTTATTCTAAAGTATTTTTGTAACAAAACAAATCGACCTTATAACAAAAAAATCACCCCGAGGGGTTGGCCGTCGGGGTTTGTCATAGGTGCGGAAAAAAGTTATCTTAGGTATGTAAGATTCGGTTACTTGCAGCAGCCGCAGTCGTTCTTGCCGCAAATGCAGTTGATGAGCAAGAGCCAGACGAGCATATCGCAGCAGTCGCAGCCCTTGCGGTCGTAACAGCCGCAATCGTTTTTACCGCAGCAGCACAGAAGAATGAGTATGAGGAAAACGTCGTTGCAGCCGCATCCGTTGTTGAACATGGTGATTACCCTCCTTGTGAGATTTTTCGGGAATACGCCCGTGCGCTTGTTCACGCTCGGCAAGGGGGTCGGAGTTCGCGCGCTTCCCCGCCCTCCGCCGCGCTTTCGTCTTTGGCGTAGAGGATATCCTAGTTTCATAATATGAAAAATCCGCGGGAGTGTGATTATACTTGACAAAATTCGAAAAAGCAATTATCATTGTTTATGACGTTTTGTCGGAAAAACGCCGACGAAACCGCAAATGCAATCTAACCTTTTCAAGGAGAAATTTATGGCTGACGGAACGCTTACGATGGACAAACTGACCGCGCTGTGCAAGGGTCGCGGTTTTATTTTCGCGGGCAGCGAAATTTACGGCGGACTTGCGAACACCTGGGATTACGGTCCTTTGGGCGTGGAACTCAAGAACAACGTCAAAAAGGCTTGGTGGAAGAAGTTCGTCACCGAGAACCGCTACAACGTGGGGCTGGACGCGGCGATCCTTATGAACCCGCAGACCTGGGTGGCGAGCGGTCACCTCGCGGGATTTTCCGATCCGCTTCTCGACTGCAGAGAGTGCCACGAGCGTTTCCGCGCCGACAAACTTATAGAGGACTGGTGCTCGGAAACCGGGTTTACGCTCGCTAAGCCCATCGACGCTTTTTCGCAAGCCGAAATGAAGGATTTTATCGAGGAGCATAATATCCCCTGCCCGACCTGCAAGAAGCATAATTTTACCGATATCCGTCAGTTTAATCTGATGTTCAAGACTTTTCAGGGCGTAACCGAGGACGCGAAAAACACCGTTTACCTCCGCCCCGAAACCGCGCAAGGTATTTTCACCAACTTCGTGAACGTTCAGCGCACTACCCGCCGCAAGATGCCGTTCGGCATCGGTCAGATCGGCAAGTCGTTCCGTAACGAAATCACGCCCGGTAACTTTATTTTCCGCGTGCGCGAGTTCGAGCAGATGGAACTCGAATTCTTCTGCAAGCCCGGCACCGACCTCGAGTGGTTCGATTACTGGCGTTCTTTCTGCCGCGACTGGCTGTACTCGATCGGCGTGAAGCCCGAAAATCTCAGACTGCGCGACCACGACAAAGACGAACTTTGCTTCTACTCCAAGGCTACGACCGACTTCGAATTTCTCTTCCCGTTCGGTTGGGGCGAACTGTGGGGCGTTGCCGACAGAACGGACTACGACCTCACTCAGCACCAGACCGTTTCGGGCAAGGATCTTACCTACTTCGACCAGGAAACGAACGAGCGCTATATTCCCTACGTTATCGAGCCGAGTCTGGGCGTGGAACGTTGCGTACTCGCGCTACTCTGCAACGCTTACGAAGAGCAAGTCATCGACGCGGAAAAGAACGACGTGCGCGTGGTTATGCACTTTCACCCCGCGATCGCGCCGGTTAAGGTCGCTGTGCTTCCGCTCTCGAAAAAACTGTCCGAACCCGCCAACGCCGTGTTCGACGAACTGTGCAAGCACTACAACGCGGACTACGACGAAGCCGGTTCGATCGGCAAGCGCTACCGCCGTCAGGACGAGATCGGTACGCCGTGGTGCGTGACCGTCGACTTCGACACTCTCGAAGATAACTGCGTGACCGTCCGCGACCGCGACACTATGGAGCAAGTCCGTATGCCGATCGCCGACCTCGTGGCGTACTTCGACAAGAAAATGGAATTCTGACAAGATTATAAGTCGAATATATAAAAATGCTTCGGAAACTCGTCCGAAGCATTTTTTTCGTTGAGAATACTTAATTCCTTATTTTTTAAGCGTTTGCGCCGATAGTCGTAAGCGCGGCGGTGACTGCGGAAGCGTCTTGCGAGAAGTTAAAGTTGGAAACTTTTCCGTTGACATGTTCGAAACTGAGGAACAGCGTGAGTTTGTCGTTCTCGCCGACCGTACCGGCACCGACTACCCAAGTCCCTTCGCCCGCTTTCATCGCTATATAGAGGTTAGTACCCTTGCGGACGAGCGCAACCTTTACGTTAACGGCGGTAAGTCCGGCTCTTTCGTTGACGGGCAATAACGCGGATATGCCGGCGATTTTTGCCGCGTTTGCTCCGTTATGCCAGTATAATATATGATAATCGCTCCACGGATCAAGTTTGTTATCAACCGAAGCGGTTGCGACGTGGAACCAGTTCTGCGAAGTAATATCCGAATCGTTCGGCGCGGTTATCGCTTGCAAATCTTTACTTAACAGCGTTAGGTCGTAAGTCATTGCGAGGTCGCCCGAGAACGAGTCCTTGCCGCCGCTCACCACTCTCCAGTCGCGGGTAATGCCGCTGTAATTTGCGTCGCCGTTCGATACGCCTTTCATTATTACGTCGTTTGCGGTGTTAAGATAACTCGAGGAACGCAAACTGTCGCGCACATAGCCGCTACCCGAAGGCGCGGTAACGTAAAGCCCGTCCGCTCCGCCTTGCGCTTCGTAAAAGTCGTACTCTTCGCCGGTAACGAGTGCGGTGTATTCCGTTTCGTCGTCGGCTTTGGTTTTCGCCACGAGGTCGTAGGCTTTCGAGTTCATACTTTCCGTACCGTACGTAAGGTCGATAAACGCGGAAACGTTTTTATAAACCGCGTCGAGCGTATAGGTTATTGCGCCGTTTTCCTCTTTCCCGAAGTAGAAATATACGTTTTTTGAAGTAATCGCAAGTTTAAACGGAATGGTTATTTTAGTGCCTTGCGTGTACGGGAACAAATCGTCGTCATCGTTGAAGTGAGTTCCTCCGTCCTGCCAGCCGAGTCCGATACTGCCGTTGCCGCTGTAATTCTCTCCGTCCCAAACGAGGAAACGATAATCGTTGGCGAACTTGAACTGGATATGCGGGTTGTTGCCGGTAACGGTTACGTCGAGTTTGCCGGTGAGTACGAACTCGTTTCTGAGCGAAAGTCCGCGATAAACGATATTCGTTACGTCTTGCTTTGCGATAGACTGCGAAGAAGTCGTGACTATATCCTTAATCGTCGTGTTTTGCGCGGCGGCGGAGGGCTTTAAGGTCATACCGGCACCGGCGAGCGCGTCGACGTACAACGAGTAATTCTCGAGTTTGGGGTGAACGGTATCTCTGAAGAACGAAGTCTTGAGCGAGCCGTCGGCGTTGTAGCAGAACGCGGGCGAATCGAGGTACACGAGCCAGTCTTTGCCGTTCGCGTAAGATTGAATCTGCGTATTGCACTCTTTCGCGTAGGCGTTGCCGTTATGCGTATAGTTGCGCGGTTCGATACCGAAGTAGTAGATTTTGGCGTTCGGGAGGTTTTTATGGAAACTCTCGAGCGTTTTCTTTATATCGGCGGTAGCGCCCGCGGCGTTCTTGCCGTCGTCGAAAATATTGTTGGTGCCGCAATGGAACACGACCGATTCCGGCGCAAGCGGGTACACGAGGCGATCGGCGAGGATATCCCAGTCGGTCGTGGTCGAGGAACTTATGCCCACGCTGAACGCGTTCTTGCGGGCGTAAGTCGTGTAGAAATTCGTCCAGAAACTGCCGGTATCGAAGAACGAATCTCCGACGAACAGCACGCCGCCGTCGATCATACCGCGGTTTTCGTAATCCGCGAGGAAATTTTTGATACGCGTTTCGAAGTTGAGCGAGTTACCGTTTGCGTTCGCGCCGTTGAATTCGGAAACTTGCACGGCGAAAGTCGCGGTGTGGTGCGCGGTTTTCGCAGTGACGCGGACTTCCTTATTCGTCGAAAAGCCCGTGCCGATCGCGTAGATTTTGCCGTTCTCTATTTTGACGGTATCGGCGTACTCGGTCTGCACGGTATAGGTTATCTCCTCCGCGCGGTCGGGTTTCGAGAACGTAATATCAAGGGGCTTCGCGGGGTAATTCGCGTAGATCGCGGGCGCAACTATCGTCAGCGTGCCGTAATCGATCGCTTTTACCGTGACGGTAAAAGCGACTTCGTGGTGCGCCGTTTTCGCCGTGACGGTCGTGGTCGTATCGGGCTTGAGTGCCGTGACCTTGCCGTCCGCTATCGAAATGTTATCGCCCTCGAACGTGTAGGTTATCTCGCCCTTACCCTCTTCCTTGGTAAAAATCGGGTTGATATCCGCCGTTCCGTCCGCTTCAAGCGTGATATTCGCGATCGTCAGCGTGCCGTAGTCGATCTCGGGCGTTTCGGTTTCGCCGCACGCCACCGCAAACGGACAGCACGCGAAAACGAGTATCGCCGCGATAAGATACCGAAATTTCTTTTTCATCATAATCTCCTTGAAAAGTATTAGTTTCGCTTTACGGAAAACGGCGAAATCAAGTATTTCGCATATCGATTTTGCCCCGCCGTTTTTCCGTTTGCTTAGGGTTAGTTTAACTATCACTAATAATTTTTGCGGACAATATGGCGGCTAATTATGCGTTAAACTCCGCTCCG
>ENA-UEYI01001998-UEYI01001998.1-human-gut-metagenome-genome-assembly--contig:-NODE-1998-length-15396-cov-3.021803_pt1 | contig 15396 bp, 12 predicted proteins | sample MGYA00242900_ERZ507916 | MGnify/ENA primary metagenome ERZ507916 (study PRJEB26167, sample SAMN06115521) | human gut metagenome | host: Homo sapiens | place: China:Chongqing | collected 2015-09-02...
TGAGCTTGTCAAAAAAGTATTTTTGACAAGCTCTCAAACGAGACCCACTGCGTTGGGCTCTCGTTTGAAAAGGCTGCGGCTCGCCGCAGCGCACTCGCTGCGCTCGCACGTTTGCGAGCCGAGAAGTATTTTCTCCGACGTACACGCCGCCGGAGAAAATGAATGAAACTCTATTTGCGCCTGCGGGCGCAAACTCTGCGAGGCTTTTTTGACAGTCTGGCGCGGCGGGAGCCTTCCCGCCGCGTTTTTATGAAATGAAAGGATAGAAAATGGACGAACGTTTCCGCCGCGCCGGGGCGATCCTCGGCGACGCGGCGATGAAAAAACTCTCCGAAAGCCGCGTAGCGGTGCTCGGGCTCGGCGGCGTCGGCTCGTGGTGCGCCGAGGCGCTCTGCCGGAGCGGGGTGCGAACGCTGTATCTTCTCGATCAGGACACCGTGTCGCTGAGCAACGTGAACCGGCAGCTTTTCGCGCTCACGTCCACGCTTGACCTGCCGAAAGCGGAAGCGGCGGCGGAGCGGCTGCGCGATATCGCCCCGGAAAGCAGGATCGTCCCGATGGTCTACCGGTACGCGCCCGAGACGCGCGATACGCTGCTTGATCTGAAGCCGGACTTCATCGTGGACTGCATCGATCTTGTGTCCTGCAAGGTCGATCTTGCGGTGAGCTGCGCCGAGCGCGGCATCCGGCTCGTCGCGGCGCTCGGCACCGGCAACAAGAAGGACGCATCCCTTCTCCGGCTGACCGACCTCGCCAAAACCGAGGGATGCCCGCTCGCGCGCGTCGTGCGGCGCGAGCTGCGCCGCCGGGACATCACGCACCTGCCGGTCGTATACTCGCCCGAGGAGGCGTCTGAGCCGTATACCGGCGAAACGCCGCCGCCGGGCCGCCGCAGCGTGCCGGGCAGCCTCGTATGGGTCCCCGCCATCATCGGCAAGGCTCTGGGTGCCTCTCCCGGCGCTGCCTCCGGTAAGATCAGGCGGTCCTCTAAGCCCTCCAGCGCCTTGTGCAGACGTTCGAAATTATGACGTCTCTTCTCTACGAAGGATGGGAATTTCTCGATCTGGGCGCAGCCGATAGCCGCCTGCAGGTCGGTCGCTTTTTCTTCGGCCTTTTCGAGCGCCGCGGCATCTTCGCCGCGAGGAACGCCCATCACCCAGTCGGCCATGTCGTAATCGGGGTGCGGCGGGGAGCCGACGCCGACGCGCAGCCGGGGGAAGTTTTCCGTGCCGAGATGGAGAATGATGTTTTTGAGCCCGTTGTGCCCTCCGGCACTGCCGGAGGCGCGCATACGAAGCCGCCCCGGTACGAGCGCGACCTCATCGGAAACAACGAGAACACGCTCCGGAGGGATCTTGAAATAATCCGCAAGCGGGCGCACCGCCTCGCCGGAGAGATTCATAAACGTCTGCGGCTTTACGAGCAGCACATCGTGCCCGCCGATGTTCGCGCGGGCCGTGAGCGCGCGCGAACGGAGGCGGTTGATCGAAACACCGCAGCGCTTGGCGAGTATGTCGCCGACGGCAAAGCCGACGTTGTGGCGCGTGCCGTTATACCGCGGCCCGGCGTTGCCGAGAAAGACGATCATCCATTCGGCGCCGCCGGAGGAAGAACGAAACAGCATAGAAATATCTTACTCGAACAGCGGGGAGATGGAAACTTCCTCGTAGATACGGCGAATGGCTTCGGCGAAGAGACGGTCCACGGAGACATAGTTGATCTTCTCGAGACGCGGCTCGCCGACGGGATAGGGGATCGTGTCGCAGAGCTTCAGCTCCTTGATGGGGCTTTCCTCAATGCGCTCGAGCGCCGGGCGGGAGAGAACGCCGTGCGTGGCGCAGGCATAGATCTCCTTCGCGCCGCCGACCTCGATGAGCGCTCTGGCAGCGCCGCAGAGGGAACCGGCGGTATCGACCATATCGTCGAGCAGGATGACGGTCTTGCCTTCCACGTTGCCGATGATGTTCATGACCTCGGACTTGTTGGCGACCTCGCGGCGCTTATCGACGATGGCAAGGTTCATGTTGAGCTTCATGGCAAACTGGCGGGCGCGGGCCACGCTGCCCACGTCGGGGGAGACGACCATCACGTCGGGGTTGCCCTTGCCGAACTTCTGCAGATAGTAATCGGCGAAGAGGGGAGCGCCGCGCATGTTGTCCACGGGGATATCGAAGAAGCCCTGGATCTGGTTGGCGTGCAGGTCCATGGTAAGTACGCGGTCGGCGCCGGCGGCCTCGATGATGTTCGCAACGAGCTTTGCGGAGATGGGGTCGCGGCTCTTCGCCTTGCGGTCCTGACGGGCGTAGCCGAAGTACGGGATGACAGCGGTGATACGACCGGCGCTGGCACGGTGCATCGCGTCGATCATGACGAGCAGCTCCATCAGGTTGTCGTTCACGGGCTTGCAGGTAGACTGCACGATGAACACATCCGCGCCGCGGACGGGCTCAAGGATGGAAACGGAGCATTCGCCGTCGGCGAAGCGCTTAATGTCGGCCTTGCCGAGGGGCTTGTAGAGATGGTTGCAGATGCTTTCCGCCAGAGCAGGATTGGAGTTTCCGGAGAATACCTTGACTTCTTTGCCGTGTGAAATCAAAACAAATCACCTTTCTGTCTTTAATTTTCGTGGCGTACCCGGTGCGGGCACATAATTTCATAATAAGTATACCACATTCTCCGAGGAAAGAAAGCGGAAAGTTCAACTTTTCGAGCCTTTACATTTGTGGTTTTTTTGTATATAATATCTTAGCTAATTTGATTTGGAATGCAAAGGGAATTTTTGTCATGTCAATGTTGGAATTTGAAGAGTATAAAGGCAAGCTCAACACGCTCAAGCCTGCGCTGGACAATCTGCAGGACGCGCTCCATCTGGAAGAGGCGAAGCGCGAGATCGCCGAGCTGCAGGAGGAGAGCGCGCAGGACGGCTTCTGGAACAACGTCTCCCACTCGCAGCAGGTGCAGCAGCGCATCAAGCAGCTGCAGACGAAGTGCGAAAAGTACGACAAGCTCTGCTCGTCCTGGGACGATCTTTTCACCATGTGTGAAATGGCGCTCGAAGAGGACGACGCCTCCATGCTTGAAGAACTGAAAGCGGAGTACGATACGCTCTCGGAAAAGCTGGAAGAAATGCGTCTTTCCACGCTGCTCACCGGCGAGTACGACGCGAACAACGCCATTTTGACGTTCCACGCCGGTGCCGGCGGCACCGAGGCGCAGGACTGGACGCAGATGCTCTACCGCATGTATACCATGTGGACGGATCGCCACGGCTATAAGTATACGCTGCTCGACTATCAGGACGGCGAAGAGGCCGGCATCAAGTCCGCCACCATCAAGATCGAGGGCGACAACGCCTACGGCTATCTCAAAAGCGAAAACGGCGTCCACCGCCTTGTGCGCATCTCGCCGTACGACGCCTCTGGCCGCCGCCACACGAGCTTTGCCGCCGTGGAGGTCATGCCCGAGATCGCCGAGGACAACAGCGAGATCGAGCTGCGCGACGACGAGATCAAAATGGACGTGTACTGCTCCTCCGGCGCGGGCGGCCAGAAGGTCAACAAGACCTCCTCCGCCGTGCGTCTGACCCACCTGCCGACGGGCATCGTCGTCTCCTCGCAGGTCGAGCGCAGCCACTTCCAGAATCTCGAAAACTGTAAGTCCATGCTCCGTGCCAAGCTCGCTGAGATCAAGGAGCGCGAGCATCTCGAAAAGATCTCGGACATCAAGGGCGTGCAGCAGAAGATCGAGTGGGGCAGCCAGATCCGCTCGTACGTCTTCATGCCGTATACGCTCGCCAAGGACACGCGCACCGGTTATGAAAACAGCAACATCCAGGCCGTTATGGACGGCGATATCGACGGCTTCATCAACGCCTATCTCGCAATGAAGGCCGAGAAATAAAAATGCCTTTCAACCGCCCGCGGCGTCATGCTGCGGGCGGTCTATGCTTTTGGGAGGAAAATCAATGATCTGGTATCGTATCGGAGAATCTCTTATACATACGGAATCCGCACCCCGCGCGGATGTGCCGGCGCTTGTGCTGCTCACAACGGAGGAGCTGGAGAAACGCCCGGACCTTCCGGGGCTGGAAAAAGTTCTGGAGCATACGCCATCGGTGCGCGGTGCGCGGACCTGCCGTGCCGAGGTGCGCCCCGACTGCCTGTCCGGTACGCTTGTGCTCCCGCGTAAGGGAAAAGACGGTGTCCGCGCCGCATACGGTCTGCTCGTTACGCGAAACCGCATCGTTCTCACGGACGATTCCGCTTCGCTTCCGCCCCTCCTGCACCGCATCGCGCAGGAAAAACGATGGACGAAGGGAACGGTCGGGCAGACGCTCTATGATCTCTTTGAACAGCTCATTGCCCGTGATCTGCATCGTTTGGAAGAGCTGGAAGAGCAGGCGGAAGCCTTGGAGGAGCAGGTGCTCGCCGACGGCGTTGATTCTCTCAGCGCTGCGATGAACACGCTGCGAAAGGAGACAATGGCGCTCTTTCGCTATTATTCGCAGCTCGACGACGTGGCGTGCGAGCTGTGCGAAAACGAGAACGGTTTCTTTTCGGAAACGGAAACGGAGCGATTTCGTCTTTTCGAGGGGCGTGTTGCCCGCCTGCGGGAGAACGCGCAGCTCCTGTGCGAATACTGCCGGCAGATCCAAAGCGCGTTTCAGGCGCAGATCGATATCCGGCAGAACCGTGTGATGCAGATCCTCACCATTGTCACGACGATCTTTCTTCCCCTCACGCTGCTCACCGGCTGGTACGGCATGAACTTTGTCAATATGCCGGAGCTGAGCTGGAAATACGGCTATCTCATGGTAGGCGTCATCAGCGCGGCGGTTTTGGCCCTCGGTCTTTGGATCTGTAAGAAAAAGAAGTTCTGGTAAAGCAGAGAGCAAACCGGCGGCCGGTTTTTATCGGCTGCCGGTGTGCTATTGGCAAAACAGCACATCGGATTCTGCGAGGAGAGAATAGTATGCTGCCCGGCGTTAAATTTCCCCGAGAGGAGATCGTCCGCGCCGCGTTTGCGCTCGTCCGCGAGCAGGGGGGATACGCTCCGTGTCCGCGCCGTCGCCAAAGCGGTCGGCTTCGTGGTTGTCGTGCTGCTTATCCGCTCCGGAAGCATCGTGCCGTGCATTCTTACGCACGGCGTGCTGAACGCGCTGAGCGTGTTCGCTCCGGAACCGGACTACAAAACGCGGTGCGTCATCTTTCGGATCCTCATCGTTCTCGCGGCTGCGTACGCGGCATATCTCCTGCGGTGTCTGCCGCCGTTGACAAGCGGGGAAAGCTGTGTCAGAATGGAAAAAAACACCGAGGGGGATTAAGCCTTGAACGCTCTCGAACTCGATACCGTATTGCTCTCACCGGACCGGACGTGTCTGGAAATTCTGGATCAGACGCTGCTGCCCGGCGAGGTGAAAACGCTGCATCTTTCGGATATGCGCGATATCTGGGAGGCGATCTATTCGCTTCGCGTGCGCGGCGCACCGGCCATCGGTGTGTGCGCGGGCTATGCGCTCGCGCTGGCCGCCTCGCAGATCGAAACGGAGGATAAGGACGTCTTTTTCGCGCGCCTGCGTGAAACGAAGGAATACCTCGCCTCCGCCCGCCCGACGGCGGTGAATCTCTTCTGGGCGCTCGACCGGATGTGGCAGACGGCGGAGGCGCACGCCGGTGAGAGCATCCTGGCCATCCGCGAGACTCTTTTTGCCGAGGCGCAGCGCATCCGCGACGAGGACGTTGCCATCAGCCGCTCCATCGGCGAGCTGGGCTTTGCTCTTCTGCACCACGGGGACGGCATTCTCACGCACTGCAACGCCGGAACGCTCGCCACCGCGAAATACGGCACGGCGACCGCGCCAATGTATATCGCGCTTGAGCACGGCTGGAACGATCTTCGCGTCTACTGCGACGAAACGCGCCCGCTATTGCAGGGTGCGCGGCTCACGGCGCTCGAGATGCACGCTGCCGGATTGGATACGACGCTCCTTTGCGATAACGCCGCGTCGAGCCTGATGCAGACGGGGAAAGTTAACATAATATTTGTCGGCTGCGACCGCGTGACGCGGAACGGCGACGCCGCGAACAAGATCGGCACCTCCGCCGTGGCGATATTGGCGAAGCATTACGGCATCCCGTTTTATGTCTGCGCGCCGAGCTCCACGATCGATATGTCGCTCGCGTCCGGCGCGGAGATTCCCATTGAGCAGCGCGCCGCGGAGGAGGTCACGGAGATGTGGTACAAAAAGCGCATGGCGCCGGAGGGCGTCGGCGTGTATAACCCCGCGTTCGACGTGACCGACCATTCGCTCATCACCGGCATCATCACCGAGCGCGGCATCTGCACCGCGCCCTTTGAGGACGCCTTCCGCGCTCTCGGGTTTTAAGCGGAGGATACTTTTATGACGGGACCCGATCCAAACAGCACCTATCCCAACGAGAACATCCGGCAGGTCGTGTACATAAAAAACGTCATTTCCCGGCCGAATATCCTTGTCGGGGATTACACGTATTACGACGACATAGACGGCGCGGAAAAGTTTGAGGAACACGTCACGCACCATTATGATTTCCTCGGCGACAGGCTCATCATCGGGAAATTCTGCGCCATTGCCCGCGGCATTGAGTTTATTATGAACGGCGCGAACCACCGCATGAACAGCGTAACGACCTACCCCTTCAACATCATGGGCGGCGGCTGGGAGAAGTTTGCCCCAAAGCTCGATGATCTGCCGCTGAAAGGCGACACGGTCGTCGGGAACGACGTGTGGATCGGGCAGAACGTAACGGTGCTGCCGGGCGTACACATCGGCGACGGCGCTATCATCGCCGCCAACTCCGTTGTGGCGAAGGACGTTCCGCCGTACTGCATCGCGGGCGGCGATCCCTGCCGGGTCATTCGCCGCCGGTTCGACGAAGAGCTCACGGCGTATCTTCTGGAGCTCCAATGGTGGGATTGGGACGCCGGAAAGATCTTCCGCAACATGGAAGCACTCTGCAGCGGCGATCTTGAGAAGATCCGGAATATAAAAGAGTAAAAGAAAGCAAACAGGCCCCGGACATTTCGATGTCCGGGGCCTGCTGTATGTGCTGATGAAGAAAATCAATATCCGAATAACCGGCTGACAACAGTGCCGTCGACGGCGTTGAGCGTCAGCATGGGCTGCCTGCAGCTTACGCCGTTTTGCATAACCTCGGAAGTATCAGTCCCCGGGGCGTACCAGCTCCAGGAGCCCCAGAAATCCCACACAGGAACGATCGTTCCCTGCGAAGAACCCTTATCTCGAATGCGCATGAGTGTGAGAGAAACCTCGGTGATGGTCACATCCATGCGCGTTTCAAAGCCGTTGAGCTTGTCGAGCTCAACAAGCGTGTAACTTTCCGACGGCCCGGTGATCACCACGGGCAGCATCGTATCCGCGACCGCCGCGATCTCTTCAAACGGCAGCAGCGAGGCACTCTCTTCCTGTACAATCGCATCGCCGCTGGGCGAATACCATTCGAAAGACAGTATACCTTCGCTCCCAACATAGATTTGGATGTTCTCCATGTTCCAGGACACCATGTCGCCCTTTGCCCCTTCACTGCTGTTGTAATATTCATACTCGTAGGATTCCCGCGTACCGTCAGCGCGGAAAAGATCCTGCCGGACGCCGGATACGCGAATGCCGTTCACCGTGGGCGCGTAATAGAGCCGCCAAACGCCCGGCTCCCATTCCTGCGCATCGTCCAACGCCATGCTGGCAAGACCCAGTTCCTGTATCAGCGCGTCGGCCAGACTGACGGCCTCTTCTCGGGAAATGTCCGCTCGGCTGCTGACCGGCTCATTAGCGCTGTATTTATAGTCCCGGCGGATAATCTGCGCGTACCGGAGATTGTTGTCGATGGAGACATCGTAGACGACTCCGTCTACCGTGGCGGAGCCGCGGACAGCTTTCGGATCATCGGAATCGGAGAAACCGTGGATTACGGGCTTTTCCTCCGGTGCTTTAGCAATTTCCGCCGAATAATATGCGGCCAATTCATCGCGGCGGCTTTCCCGCTGCTCCGCTGTCAGCGCGGGTGCATCTGGGTCGGGCGACCATTCCGGGGAATTGATACGGTCGAGACTTTCCTGCAGCTCCTGCTTTGTCTGGGTGTAGCCATAAAGCGGCGCGCTCTTCAGAAGTACGCGCAGAAGGTTGTCCACATCGGCCTGCGTAAATTCGCCCGGCGTCACAGAGGCAACAGGGAGAACGACGCCCTGTTCGGCGACGACCTGCGCATCCGCGTGGATCGAGAGTTTTCCTTCCTGCGCCGCCCAGTCTCCGGTGAACGAATTCGGGAAAGAGTATGCCGTCTGTTCCTTGGCACTCTTCTCGATGAGCATGGTTTGATTGAGGTTTGCGGGCTCTGCCGTCGTTTGGCTGCCGCAGCCGGACAGCATAGCAGCAAGCAGTGCAGCGGCTGTCCAGCACAAGGTTTTTCGTTTCATTTTAACACATCCTTTCTTTTGGATGTTTCCAGCATAGCAGAGAGGAACGGCAAAGAGTTTACCGCCGTATTACCGTTTTCTTACGTTTTCGCCTCCGGCAGCACGATGTGCGCCGTTGTCCCGTTGCCGGGTGTGCTTTCCAGCGCCAGCGTCCCGCCATGGACGACAGCAATTTCCCGCACGAGCGCCAGCCCCAGACCGAAGCCGCCGTTCTTCTTGCTGCGGGAGGGATCACCCGTATAGAACGCCTCGGTCACTCTTGGCAGGTCTTTCGCCGGAATGCCCCGGCCATGGTCCGTGACGGTAAAGCCGATCTCATCGGCAGAAACGGAAACGACCTGCCCCGGTGCGGACGCTTTGGCGCTGTTCTCTACAAGGTTAGCAAGAGCGCTGCACATTAAATCTGCGTCCATGGAGAGCATGTCCACTCGGCAGTCCGTTTTCAGAGAAACGCCGTACTTCGCGCAGACCCCCTCCGTGAGCTGCTGTACCCGGGCGAGAAGCTCCGGGACGGACGTTGCGGAAAACGCGGCGTTCTTTTTCACGGAAAGCAGCATCAGCAGCTTTCGCACCATGGTATCCAGCCAACGAAGCTTGTGATCCATACTTTCCAGAAGTGCTGCCTGATTTTCTTCGGGCAGATAGACCGTCTGCAGCGTGTTCACGTTCAGAAGGAGCGATGTCAGCGGTGTTTTCAGCTCATGTGTCACGGCAGCAGTAAACAGCTTCTGCCGCTCGGTGCGCTCCTGCAGGGCAGCCACATGGCTTTCCACTGCGAGAGCCATCCGATTAAAATCCTGCGCTAGCATCCCCACCTCGTCGGCGGATGAAACGGGAACGCGCTGACCGTAATTCCCGGCGGCAACACTTCCTGCCGCTTCCGAAAGCGCTGAAAGCGGGCGGAGTGTCCGCCCGACAAGGTATCGTACCATGGCGAGCCCCAGCAGCATGACAGCAAGTGCCAACAGAGCAAAGCGGACGGCGAGCTCCCGGAGCTGCGAATGGATGTACGTAGCCTCCGCAACAAGATATATGCAGTATGTATCGCCGTGAAAATCAACGGCTTTGCCAAGGACGAGAAAATTCCTGCCATAAGCGCGGACACGCGCAGAAGCTGCCGCGCTGCCGGATGAGACAGTCAGATAGCTTTCGGGGTCAACCGGCGTAGCTGCGAAAAGGCATTCTCCGTTGACATAGAGCGCGCTCCCCGCCGTTCCGCAGCTGCGAAAGCAATGGGTCAGAAAGACTCTCCAGGAGAGGGCAGAGCCCATTTCGTAAGAAGTCTGGTAAACAGCAGTTTCAAAAGAGACGGCCAACTCGTCGAGAGAATCCAGTGAACGCTGCAAAAGCGCGCCGTAGGACTGCTCGCGCACCTGCCAGAGCATGGCCGCGCAGAGACTGGCGGCCACTAGCAAGAGGATCGCGGCACAGAGCGCAGTGATTTTCTTTTTCAGCTTCATCGTTCCTCCAGCCGGTATCCTGCCTTGGATACGGTTCGGATCTCGTCCGCGAGACCGAGCTTTTTCCGAAGATTTGCGATACGGACGTCCACAGTGCGGATATCTCCGAAATAGTCCTCGCCCCATATCTCATTGAGAATTCGGTCGCGGGAAACAGTGCGGTTTTTGTTTTTCATCAGCACGGCCAGTACGTCGAATTCTAGCGGGGGAAGGGAAATAACCTCGCCGTTTCGCGTCAGACGGCGGTTGCGGTTATCCAGTGTCAGATCGCGGAAGCGGTATACCTCGTTCAGCCTCCCACACCGCCGTAGCGCCTTTTCTATGCGCACCATTAGCGCGAGCATGTCAAAGGGCTTAGCAATGTAGTCCTCTGCGCCGCCGCGAAGCCCCAGCACCTCGTGCTGCGCGTCCCCCATGGCGGTCAGACAGATCACGGGGATATCATATTTCCGCAGCTCCGGGAGCAACGCAAAGCCGTCCAGCCCAGGCAGCATCATGTCCAGCAGCGCCAGATCGTAGTTGTGATCCACTTCCAGTGCGTCCCGGGCGGCAAGACCATTATCAAAGACGGTGACGGCGTAGTCTGCGCATTCGAGATTCAGTTTTACCGCTTCGGCGATGGCAGCGTCGTCCTCAATCATCAAAATACGGTTGCCCATGGTATCATCTCCCTTCCTTCGACATTCTACCATAGCCGGGCACACGGGTGTTTACCAAAATGTTACCGTGCGGATATTTAAGAAAAACGGCGCAGCTGGAGCTGCGCCGTTATCTGTGCACAGGGATTATTCGCTCAGCGGCGTGATGCCGCAGCTGGTGAGGAATGTATCCGAAAGGGGAGAGCCGAACCAGTTATAGAGCCGCCGGGCGGGACTGTCCTCCGGCTCATCGCTGCGAATGACGACATAGCCCTTCGTGCCGAGCGGGTAATCGCCGGTGCGGACATTCTCCGGCGTGGCGCTGTAGCCGTTCAGCGAGAAGGCGAGCAGCGCTTCGTTGGAATAGACGTCGTTCAGATACGTCATAATGCTGTACCCGATGGCGTAAGGATCGTCGAGACAGGCGGAGACGAGCGTGTTCATCTCGTCGAGCCGCTCAAAGCCGAGCGCCTCGTAATCCGGAACATCCTCGCCTTTGAACACCATCTTTTCAAAAAGCCGCTGGCTGCCGGACTGATCGTCGCGGTAAAGCACACGGATCGCGTGATCCGCACCGCCGAGCTCGCTCCAGTTGGTGATCTCGCCGCGGAAAATGGCGCGTACCTGATCGAGCGTCAGGTCGGTGACGCCGCATGCGCTGTTCCCGATGAACACCAGTCCGTCGCCGCCGTAAAGCTTCATTTCGACCTCCACGCCGCGCTCGGCGAGATAGGCCTTTTCTTCATCGGTGGGCGCGGCGAGCAGGGCGATGTCCGCCTTCTTATCGGCAATGTTCAGCCAGGCGCCGTGCGTCGTGGAGCAGAGCGGCTCCGCGCCGCCGTAGCCGGTGTCAAGGCAGAAGAAGCGGTAAATGCTGCTCGTGAGCGGCTTTCGCGCCGTGGAGGAATCCATCACGGGGAAATCTCCGGCGGCAAAAAGCTCGCTGTAATAGCCCTTTACGCCGATCTCATAAAGCTGCGCGCTCTCCAGATCAAGCACATAATAGCGCGTGGAGGACGTCCAGCCGTAATCTCCGGCGTCGCTGCTCTGGCTGCACGCGATGAGGGCCTTGCCGCCGCGCGTCGCGGCGACATATTTGCTGCTGCTCTCCTCGGAAGGGATGTCGAGCGTCAGTCGCTCGCTGCCGCAGACAAGATTGAGCGCAAAGTTTGTCTGATAGTTTCCTTCGACGAGGTAGGTGTCGTTGCAGGCGTGTAGAATGTTGTCGTTCACAGCAAAATATCCGCTCAAAATACTGATTGCACCATTGACAGGGTCGACGCGCATCTGAACACCGCGGCTGCTGTCACTGATGAAGTAGTTATCCGAGGAGTTGTAAGACGGATAGCAGTACGGGTCCAAAATGTCTGTCCACAGCTTTTCCAAAGAAGGAAGTACATAGCCGGTGATGCGGCAGGTATCTCCGGAGTAATCACTGCCGATCAAAACATCACCGGACACACAGACGTCGCCGAAATACTCCCCCGGGAAGATCTCCACCGGCTCTTTGCCGTTTTCACAGAGATAGAGCTTCGATTCGCGGATACTGTAATATTCGCCGACGAAGCCGCCGGAGAACGCGTGGATGCGGTGGAACTGCTGCGTGCCGGCGGGGAGGACTTCCTCACTCTCGCCGGTGAGCACGTTGATGCGTGCCGCGCTCCCGTCGTCAAACGAGGCGAGAACGCTGTCGCCGTTTTGATCGAAGCAGTTGGTGTATTTGTCGGCAAGGAGCTTCGCTTCCCCGCCGCCGTAGGGAATGGCGTACAGGCGGGACTGCTCCATCTGCACGCAGAAGTAGGGAGTATCGGCCGCGGCAGGCGCTTCCGTGAGCGCGAGGGTGCCCGTTGCGTTGCCGGAGCTTGCATAGGCGTCGCCCCAACTCGCATAGGCGTCGCCGGAGGAGGCGTCGCCCCAGCTTGCGTAAGCGTTGCCGGAGGACGCGTTGCCGCTGCTGGCGTTCGGCGCGCCGCAGGCGCACAGCACAAGAAGCAGCGCCAGAGACAGAAACAGGGCTGTCAGCTTTTTCATATGGTTTCTCCTTTTTTAAAGAAGTTTACACCCTATAGACGAGGACTTCTGCCGATCGGTTCGTAAAAAAATACAGCGGAGCCTCAAAAGAGACTCCGCTGTGCTGCGTGCGCGGTCTTACACCGTTTCGGTGTGCACCGCTTTGACGGTATAACCGGCGGCTTCGATGACCTCCTTGACCTTCGCCTCGTCCGGCTTTTCGGCGGAGATGAACTCGGTCTTGTTCGCGGTGTGGTCGGAAACGGGGTTCTCGGCGGCGAAGGCTTTGGAGAGCGCCTCATTGACGTGCTTTTCGCACATGTGGCACATCATGCCCTCAACGGTGACGGTGGTTTTGTACATGGTTTTTTCCTCCTTATGATCGGTTGCGGTATTCGTTTCCTGCGGCGCGGCGGTGAACTCGTCCGGGAGCGTCACCGGCTGCCTGTGCTTATCGTGCTTTGCTTCGTGCAGACGGAAGAGATTGAACCGCAGCGCGTTCGTCACGACGCAGAAGCTCGAAAGACTCATCGCGAGCGCCCCGAACATCGGCTGCAGCGTCCAGCCGAAGATCGGGATCCATACGCCCGCGGCGAGCGGGATGCCGATGATATTATAGATGAACGCCCAGAAAAGATTCTCCCGAATGTTGCGCAGCGCCGCGCGGCTGAGCCGGATGGCGGCGGAAACATCGCTCACGCCGCTTTTCATAAGCACAACGTCCGCAGCGTCGATGGCGACGTCCGTTCCGGCGCCGACGGCGAGACCGACGTCCGCGCGCGTGAGCGCCGGGGCATCGTTGATGCCGTCGCCCACCATGGCGACCTTGCCGCTCTCGCGCAGCTTCCGGATCACGGCCTCCTTGCCGTCCGGGAGCACCCCGGCCACCACGGCGTCGACCCCGGCCGCAGAGCCGATGGCGGCGGCGGTGCGGGCGTTGTCGCCCGTGAGCATCACGACGCGAAGGCCCATGCCCTTGAGCTCGCGGATAGCTTCGGCAGCGTCGCTCTTCATAACGTCCGCCACGGCGATCACGCCGAGAAGCTCATTATTTTGGGAGAAGTAGAGCGGCGTTTTGCCCTCGTCCGCGAGCGCCGCGGCGCGCTGCGTGATGGACTGCGGGAGCGCGGTCTTTTCGCGGATGAAGTCGGCGTTGCCGCCGCAGACGGTGTATCCTTCGATTTTCGCAGTGAGACCGCGGCCCGGCACGGCGGCGAAGTTTTCCGCCTCGGGACACTCGCCGCCGTGGGAGGCAAAGCCGTTTAAAATGGCGCGGGAGAGGGGATGTTCGCTCTTGCTCTCGAGCGCCGCGGCAAAGCGCAGAAGCTCGTCCTCGGAAACGCCGTCCGCCGGGAGAAGATCGGTGATTTCCGGCTGGCCTGTCGTGATGGTACCGGTCTTATCGAGCACAACGATCTGTGTGCGGCCCGTCTCTTCAAGCGAGGCCGCCGTTTTGAAGAGAATGCCGTTTTTCGCGCCGACGCCGCTGCCGACCATAATGGCGACCGGCGTGGCAAGCCCGAGCGCGCACGGGCAGCTGATAACGAGCACCGATATGCCGCGCGCGAGCGCGTATCCGAATGTCTGCCCGACGAGCAGCCAGACGATAATGGTAACGGCTGCGATGCCGATCACCGTCGGCACGAATACTCCCGCGACCTTGTCGGCAGTCTTGGCGATGGGCGCTTTTGTCGCGGCAGCGTCGCTCACCATGCGGATGATCTGCGAGAGCGCCGTATCCTCGCCGACGCCGGTCGCCCGGCAGCGCAGAAAGCCGGACTGGTTGATCGTACCGGCGCTCACCTTGTCGTTTTCCGCCTTGTCCACGGGGAGACTTTCCCCTGTGAGCGCGGACTCGTTCACGGCGCTCGCGCCGGAGAGCACGACACCGTCCACCGGGATGCTGTCGCCGGGGCGGACGAGGAAAATGTCGCCGAGAACGACCTCCTCCGCCGGGACGACGACCTCCTCGCCGTTCCGCTCCAGCCGCGCCGTTTTCGGCGAGAGCTGCATGAGCGAGCGGAGCGCGTCGGTCGTTTTGCCCTTGGAATGCGCCTCGAGCGTCTTGCCGACGGTGATGAGCGTTAATATCATGGCGGCAGATTCAAAATAGAGATCGGCCTCCGCCATCGGGTCGACCGTCAGCGTGAAGAGCTCGTATACGCTCCAGAGATACGCCGCCGCCGAGCCCATGGCGACGAGCGTATCCATGTTCGGCGCACCCTTTACGGCGCTCCGAAACCCGCTGATAAAGAAGTTCTGGTTGATGACGAGCACGATGCCCGCGAGCAGGAGCTGGATGAGCCCCATGCCCACGCTGTTATGATGCAGCCAGCGCGGCATCGGCGCGCCCCACATATGACCCATGGAAAAGTACATCAGTACGAGCAGCACCGCCACCGAGGATATCAGCCGCTTTTTGAGCTTCGGCGTTTCATGGTCGGCCAGCTCGTCCGCTGCCGCGGCGGGCGCGGCGCCCTTCGCGCCCTTCAAGCTTGCGCCGTATCCGGCGTTTTCCACCGCGCGGACGATGTCCGCCGGAGCGGCGGTACCGTCCACGCCCATCGAATTTGTGAGCAGGCTCACCGCGCACGAGGTAACGCCCGGCACGGCGGAGACCGCCTTTTCCACCCGCGCGGAGCACGCCGCGCAGCTCATGCCTGTAACAGAGTATTGCGTCATGGTATTTGCCTTTCTGTTGTGGTGTATTGCGGTTCGGGTTATTTCATCAGCTTCTGCAAAAGCTCCGTCAGCTCGTCCACAACGGAGTCGTCTCCCGCGCGGATGTCGCGCACGACGCAGTTGTGGAGGTGCGC
>ENA-UEYI01002002-UEYI01002002.1-human-gut-metagenome-genome-assembly--contig:-NODE-2002-length-15368-cov-3.599307_pt1 | contig 15368 bp, 12 predicted proteins | sample MGYA00242900_ERZ507916 | MGnify/ENA primary metagenome ERZ507916 (study PRJEB26167, sample SAMN06115521) | human gut metagenome | host: Homo sapiens | place: China:Chongqing | collected 2015-09-02...
CGAGACAGAAAAGCCGCACCGGAAACGGGCGGCTTTTTCCGTATCCCGCCCGGCGCGACGACAAGCGACGTCCGGCGGATTTGGATTTCACACAAATCGTCCCTGCCGGAGACAACTCCGGCAGGGACGATTTTCATTTCGGGAGCGCTTCCCGGCCCCTCCGGGCCTGCCCCGCTATTTCAGGCCTTCGATCACCGCGGCGATGCGGGAGAAAACCTCCTCCATCGTCCCCGTACCGTTGACCGAGGCGTATTTACCCTGTGCGGCGTAGTAGTCCGCCACGACGGCCGTCTGCTCGCGGTAAACGTCCAGACGCCCGCGAATCACCTCTTCCGAAGCGTCGTCGGCGCGTCCCGAATCCTTGCCGCGCAGCAGGATGCGGCGCACCAGCTCCTCCTCGGGGACGTGGATGTCGATCATCACATCGACCTTCAGGCCGTGTCCGGCAAGGATTTTGTCGAACTCCTTAAAATCATTGAGGCGACTGGGCGAATATTCTTTACAAACCCTCTCGCCGTTATGCGATAAAATGCCGCTTAGTGTTTGCAAACTAAGACTATAGTTAGCGGTCGTCAGACAACGAAAGTATCTCGCGCTTTGTACGTTATGGTTAAAATATCGAGCGTTTCTGCCGCGCTTTACGCAACCGTTTTGATAACAAGAGCTTAGATATTCCTCCCCTTTGTGTCCAAACGGAGTATGTCCTATATCGTGCCCGAGCGCAATCGCTTCGATAAGATCGAGATTAAGCCTGAGCGCCCTGCCTATCGACCGTGCAATTTTTGACACAAACTGAACGTGCGAGGCTCTGCGCGTAATGTTATCGTTCTTGTAAAACGACAGCACTTGAGTTTTATCGGCGTATCGGTTGTAAAGCGGACAATTCATAATCTTGTCAGCGTCGCGCGAAAACGGCGGGCGCAGAATACTTGCGCCGTCAATATCGGCTCGGCAATCCTTAGGATAAATCGCTTCGAAATCGCCAGCCGCATAAGGCGATAAAAATTTTTCTTTCGCCGTTTCTCCGTCACGCAGATATTTCTTTTCCGCTTCGGTCAGTTCGAAGTAACCTTTCATAAATTACTTCTTGAATATTCCGAAAAGTCCGCGTTTTTCGTAAGGTTTAGTAACAACATCGGTAACATTATATCCTTGCGAGGCAATCGCGTTCACGATCGCGTTTACGTCCGTATCGTCGGCGGCAACGACCACCGTTTTTCCTTTCGTGTGCGATGAAGTCACTTTTTTGACCACGCAAGCTTTTCTGACTGCGTCGTTGACGTGGCTTTCGCACATTCCGCAACGCATACCGTCTACGTTCATAGTAATTTCTATCATAATTAACTCCCTATTTCTTTTTGAAATATACAAGCCTTGTCGCAAGCGGCACCGTGCACGCGCCTCTGTCGGTTTCTCCGTCGAACAACTTACCGAAATTGAGTTCGCAATTATTAAGCACGTCGCCTTTGGTTTCGTAACTAATTACGGCATTATCCTTAAAACCGCGTTGAGAACGAACTTCGACGGAATACGTCGCATCGTTGTCAAAGCCGCCTAATCTCCATTTTGCCGCACCGCTGTTCAAAAGTTCTTTCGTTTCGCAAAGGAACGCAATCGCTTCGGATTTATCGGGCGAAGTCACGATCCAGGAACCGCGCCCCGCTTCTTCGAACACGCTGTCATAACGACGGTATTCGCCGAACTGAAGCAAACGGCGATGCGCCTTATAATATTCGATTTGCGTTTTGATAAGCGCGGTTTCTTCTTTCGTCCACTTCGTGGGATCGAGTTCGTAACCGAATGCGCCGATACAAGCCACGTTAAACTTTGTTTCGTAAGAAGCGTTCTTCCACGCCGAAACGTGTGCGCCCATAGTAGATTGCGGATAGCCGCATAGCGTACCTTCTTGAATATACACTCTGTGGCACGGCTCGGTCTGGTCGCTGCACCAAGTCTGCGGCATATAGTAGATCATACCGAGATCGAAACGGTTGCCGCCGGACGAACACGATTCGAACAACACGTTCGGAAAACGTTCTTTAATCGCCGCAATAATTCTATAAAGCCCTAGTTCATATTTGTGGAAATATTCGCCTTGATTAGTAATCGCGGAAGAATACATATCCGTCATGAAACGATTGCAGTCCCATTTGACGTAATAGGCTTTGCAACGATCGATAACGTCGCCGATAACGTCGATAAGATAATTCTGAACAACCGGATTCACGAGATCGAGCATCAACTGATTCCGTCTGCGAATAGGCTCGCGACCGTTTATTTTCATCGTAAACTCAGGATGCTCGCGATACAACGTACTGTCCTCGTTTATCATTTCCGGCTCAACCCAAATACCGAACTCAAGACCCAGCGCTCTGACTTTATCGGAAAGTTCTTTCAGTCCGCCGCCGAGTTTTTCCTCGTTATCGAACCAGTCGCCAAGTCCGCGCTTGTCGTCGTTACGCTCACCGAACCAACCGTCATCAAGCACGAACAGTTCCGCTCCGACTTTTTTGGCTTGCTTTGCAATCGCGACGATCTTGTCGGAATCGAAATCAAAGTAAGTGCCTTCCCAGTTATTGAAAAGTACCGGGCGCTCCTTATCGGCAAAATTCGGATCCACGATATGATTCATAACGAAAGCATGCATTCCCGCCGTAATTTCCGCTTCAGTATCGGCGTAAAGCATGATCGCTTGCGGCGTTTCGAACATTTCCCCGGACTGTAAAGTCCAGTCGAAGCAATAGTCGTTAAGCCCTGCCAGGATTCTGGTGTTATTCGCCGCGGTATGCGCTTCGACTATTTCCGCATGATTGCCCGAATAGATAAGATTAAACGCAAAATAACCGCGTTTATCGGCTTTTTCGAGCATAAAGAACGGATTAGTCGTACACGAACTCATTCCGCTATTACTTTGCAATTTGTATTCGCCAGCAGTCACGGTCACTTCTTTTCTGAAACGTTCGCGGGACCATGCACCGTGGAATGAAACGCACTTGTGCCCCACTCCGTTTATATCGAGTTGCACGCTCATAGCGCGTTTTACGCGTATATCGTTTTTTCCGTTATTGACGATCTGTTGCCGAACCGCAATAACGTCGCAATCGGAAAACACGGTATAAAATTGTCTGAGCGTAACTCTCGAGCTTTCGTCGCGATACTCGAAAATCAACGTTTTTTCACCCGCGCGAGCATGCGGAAGTGCCAGCAGATCCTCGCCGCCGTTGACAATCATATGTCCGACGTAGGTAAACCGATTCACGAACGTACCGTCTGCGTTCACCAGTTCAACCAACGGCTCCATCGCGTTACCGTCGCCTACCGAAGAATACGGCATGTTCGTCATTCGATAATGATCGTTCGACGCACCGAAGCCGGTATCGAACGGAGCGAACGCAATAGCGTTATAATTATCAGCGTCTGCTACTTTTTTGCCATAATGCATAAGCGCGACGTTCTCGCCGCAAGCACCGAAAATCAACGATGTAGACGGCGTGTCGATTTTAATGATTCTGGTTTCGGACATTCTATAGCCCTCCGTAATGAATTTGTTGTTTCGAAAAAAATAATGCCTTAACGAGTAAAGCATTATTTCTTTCTTTAATTACTTCGCGTACTCTACGCTGCGCATTTCGCGAACGACGTTAACCTTAATTTGTCCGGGGTAATCCATTTCGTTCTCGATCTGTTTTGCAACTTCCTTTGCAAGAAACACGGTACCCGCGTCGTCAATAACCTCGGGCTTAACCATAATACGCACTTCTCTGCCTGCCTGAATAGCGAACGCCTTTTCAACGCCGTTAAATCCGTCGGCGATGCTTTCAAGTTTTTCAAGACGCTTGACGTAATTGTCGAGCGATTCTCTGCGCGCACCCGGACGGCTTCCACTGATTGCGTCCGCACACTGAACGAGCACCGCTTCGATAGTCTGCGGTTCAATATCGTTGTGGTGAGCTGCGATACAGTGGATAACTTCCTTGCTTTCTTTGTATTTCTTCGCAAGGTCGGCACCGATAGTGACGTGAGTTCCCTCGACTTCGTGGTCGACGGACTTGCCGATATCGTGCAGAAGTCCCGCGCGTTTCGCAAGATTCACGTCGGCGCCGAGTTCAGCCGCCATGGTACCCGCAAGGTGCGAAACCTCGATGGAATGGCGAAGTACGTTCTGCCCGTAGCTCGTGCGGTATTTAAGTCTGCCGAGCAATTTCACAAGATCGGGGTGAAGTCCGAAAACACCCGCTTCAAACATAGCGGATTCGCCGGTTTCCTTGATCTGAGCATCGAGTTCGCGGCGGGTTTTCTCCACCATTTCCTCGATACGAGTCGGATGAATTCTGCCGTCTGCAATCAATTTTTCCAGCGTTATACGCGCGATTTCACGGCGAACCGGATCGAAACCGGAAAGAACGACCGCCTCGGGCGTATCGTCGATAATAAGATCGACGCCGGTAGCGTTTTCAAGCGCGCGAATATTTCTGCCCTCTCTGCCGATAATACGGCCTTTCATATCGTCGTTGGGAAGGTTTACGACCGAAACCGTGATTTCGGACGAGTGATCGACTGCGCAGCGCTGTACAGCCATCGCAACGATATCACGAGCCTTTTTATCGGCTTCCTCTTTCGCTTCCGCTTCGATTTCTCTCACGGTTTTGACTGCGTCGCGTTTCGCTTCTTCCTCGATATTCTCGATAAGCATCTTCTTCGCTTCGTCGCGGGTCATCTGCGAAACTTTTTCGAGTTCCGCCATCATGTTGTCGTGAGCCGCGTCAACCTGCGCCTTCTTTGCGGAAATCTGTTGTTCCTTGTCTGCAAGATCCTTTTTGATCTGCTCTACCGCGTCGTTCTTTTTGTCGAGCGCGGCTTCCTTTTTGTCCAAAGATTCCTCTTTCTGCTGAATACGCATTTCGGAGCGTTGGAGTTCATTTCTTCTGTCCTTTACTTCACGGTCGAATTCAACACGTTCGCGGTGAATTTCCTCTTTCGATTCGAGTACGGCTTCTTTGCGCAAAGTTTTAGCTTGCGCGATTGCGTCTTCGACCATTTTATTAGCCACTTGCTTGGCGTTACCGATTTTCTTTTTGGTGATAGACGAATGGACCAAAAGCCCCACAAAGCCGCCGATGACGAGCGCGACAACTCCTATTCCTATCACCAAACCGATGGTTGCACCGGTCGACAAGCAAAACAGCAATGACGTCAAATTGATCATTGTCTGAATTACAATCCTCCTGATTCTTATAAATAATATTGTTTGGAATATCTGTATCTGTTATAATCCTATAGAATTCTCGTCAATCCCGTCAGATAAAAAACAAATAAGTAAGCGCATAGTACGCCTACTTATTATGTTACACTAAATCTTGAAAAATGTCAAGAAATCAACGGCTTATTTAGTAGTTATTTGCGGTTATTCTTCGCTGCCGCCGTTTTCCTCGTCGGTACTCTCGTCGATATCGATAAGATCGGTTTTCTCAATCGCTTCGGCTTTGACTTTCTTTTCGATCTCGTCGTAAAGTTCCTTGTTCTGTTCCAAAAGCGTCTTGACCGCTTCTTTGCCTTGAGCAAGGCGTTCATCGTTGTAACTGAACCAGGAACCGCTCTTCTGAATGATATCGAACTTAAGCGCGAGTTCGAGAAGCGAACTTTCCTTGCTTATACCTTTGCCGTAAATGATATCGACCTCGGCAACGCGGAACGGCGGAGCCATTTTATTCTTTACGATCTTGATCTTCGTTCTGTTGCCGATAATCTCGGTTCCGTTTTTGACCGGTTCGCCTTTTCTCACGTCGATACGGATAGAAGAATAGAACTTAAGCGCCTTGCCGCCGGGGGTAACTTCGGGCGAACCGTAAATAACGCCGACTTTTTCACGCAACTGGTTGATAAAAATTATGCAGGTTTTCGTCTTGTTGCACACGCCCGCAAGTTTTCTGAGCGCTTGCGACATAAGACGCGCCTGAAGTCCGACGTGACTTTCACCCATTTCCCCGTCGATTTCGACCTTCGGCGTAAGCGCCGCAACCGAGTCGATAACAACTACGTCGAGCGCACCGGAACGCACGAGTGACTCGGTAATATCGAGCGCTTGTTCGCCGTTATCCGGCTGAGAAATGTAAAGCTCGCCGAGATTGATGCCGAGTTTACTTGCGTATACCGGGTCGAGAGCATGCTCGGCGTCGATAAACGCGACGTTACCTCCCGCTTTTTGCGCCTCGGCAATAACGTGCAACGACAGCGTGGTTTTACCGCTGGACTCGGGTCCGTATATCTCGACAATTCTGCCGCGCGGAAGTCCGCCGATACCGAGCGCCAAGTCGATGGAAAGACAGCCGGTAGATATGACTTCTACTTTGTCTATCCTCGAATCGGTCATTTTCATAATCGACCCTTTGCCGAACGTCTTTTCGATCTGCGCGATAGCGTCTTCGAGAGCGCGCGCTTTGTCCTCTTTGGACATATTGGAATCGATAACCGACGTTTTCTTACCCTTGTCTTTCTTTTCCATGTTTATTCACCTCTTTGGTTTTTTACGAATTTAATAAGATTTTCAAGCGCTTCGAGCGTGCCTACGGAAATATTTTCTTCGCGCGAACCCGCAAGCGAAAGCTTTTTAACCGAAATTACCGTTTTATTGCCTACTGCGACGTAACATTCGCCGGGGCTCGATAACGGCTCTACTCCCGGTCCCGCGTTCCCCGTAGTCGCAACAGCGAAGTCAGGTTTTAGCGGTGATGAAAGCAATCCTTCTATCATTTCACGCGCCGTATTTTCGGACACAGCGCCGAATTCGTCCAACGTTTCGGCTTTAACGCCTAGCCTTAGACTCTTCGATTCGTTCGAGTAACAAGTCAAACCCTCCAGAACGAACGAACTCGCACCCGGGATTGCCACAAGTGAAGCAACGATGTTGCCGCCGGTAAACGACTCGGCTATCGCAAGCGTGTGCTTTCCGCCGAATATTTCGAAAACTATTCGGGCGTTCTTTTCGATCGATTCTTTTGTCATCATTTTACTGCTCCGAGTCCTCTTTTAACACCGCGCGGTTTCTTATGATATAATTGAGCGCGGAAATCAACGTGAGAGCGGTTGCAATCATAAGACACACGAACCCGATATAGAAGAACACTTGACCGGCCGTGGCGTTAAGTTCACCGACCTCGGCAAACGACAAATAGAACGTAAGTCCGGTGAGTTGCGTCGCAGTCTTTGCCTTACCGATTTTATCCGCGGCAAGTATGACGTTTTTGGTCGCGGCAATCGTTCTGAAACACGTAATGATCAGTTCGCGAGCGATAATGACGACTGAGCACACGACGATAGCGATTTTATCGCCGATACCGACTTTCAGAGTCGTTGCGAGTATAAGCGCGCTCGCCACGAGTACTTTATCCGCAACGGGATCGAGGAATTTGCCGAGCGTAGTGACCATATTACATTTTCTCGCGATGTGTCCGTCAAGCCAGTCCGTAAGGCTGGCAACGACGAATACGGCGGTAGCGATTAACTGATGGTAAGGAAACGGTATCAGAAATAATGCAATGAATACCGGAATAAGCACGAGTCTTGAAACGGTAATTTTAGTCGGTAGATTCATTAGTCAATTCTCCTATAAGATCGTATTCGTCGTAATCGGTGATTTTTACCTTGTAGAAATTGCCTGCATCCGCAAAATCCCCGCGGAAATACACGTTTTTGTCGATATCGGGCGCGTTATACTGCGTTCTGCCCTTGAACATTCCGCGGTCGTAATCGACGTCCTCGTATACGACTTCCAACGTTTTTCCGACGAGCGCAGAGTTCGCTTCTTCTACGTTATTTAGGTTAATCTCACCTAACGCGTTTACTCGTTTAAGTTTTTCCGCTTTGGGAAGTTGTCCTTTAAGCCTTGCGGCAGGCGTTCCGTCCTCTTTGCTGAACGCGAAAACGCCAAGGTTTTCGGGCTTGTATTTTCTTGCAAAATCGGCTAATATCGCAAAGTCCTCTTTCGTTTCGCCGGGGAACCCGACCATAAACGTCGTACGAAGCGCGATGCCTTTTGCTTTCAGTTTGTCGCAAAGCGAGCAAAGTTCCGCGTAATTACTGCGGCGATTCATTCTTTTCAGCACGGTATCGGAAACGTGTTGCATCGGAATATCTATGTACTTTGCGATTTTCGGGTTATGAGCTATCTCGTCTATCAGTTCATCCGTCACGAGTTCGGGATAGCAATACATTAACCTGATCCACTTGAAATCGTATTTCGAAATGACTTTCAAAAGCGACAATAGCGACGGCTTTCCGTACAAATCTTTACCGTAACTCGTCACGTCTTGCGCTACGAGTATCAGTTCTTTCACCCCGGCGTCCGAAAGTTTTTTCGCTTCGGAATCAAGCGATTCGAGCGTTCTCGAACGGTACTTGCCGCGAATAGACGGTATTGTACAGAACGTGCAAAAATTATCGCAACCGTCGGCAATTCGCATATATGCGTAATGCGGCGGTGTGGTAAGTATTCTGTCATCCGCTGGGATTGCCGCAGGTACGTCTTCTCCGATACAAGCGCGTATTTTTTCGTACTCGCCGATACCCAAAAAGGCGTCGACTTCGGGCATTTCTTTTTCGAGTTCCTCGCGGTACTTTTCAACGAGACACCCCGTAGCGATAAGTTTTTTGCACCTCCCGACGGTTTTATACCTCGACATTTCGAGTATCGTTTCTATCGCTTCTTTTCTCGCGCTTTCGATAAACGCGCAAGTATTTACGATTATCACTTCCGCTTCGGCGTAGTCGGCAACAACGACGTAATCTCCGTCGGACAAGTACCAGAGCATTTTTTCTGTATCGACGCGGTTCTTGTCGCAGCCGAGCGATACCACCGCTATCTTTTTACTCATAGTCCTCTCCGAAGTACTCTTTGAATTTTTCTTTGGTTATCAGAACGTCGCGCGGCTTCGACCCGTTCTGTTTACCGATAAACCCGAGTTCTTCCATTCTTTCCATAATTCTTGCCGCTTTATTCCAACCGTAGCGGAATCTGCGCTGAATATACGAAGCGGAAGCCGTGTTCGTACGAATTACCATTCTTACGACGTCGATAAGTTCGTTATCGTAACCGCCGTCATCTTGTCCGGAATCTTCCGAACCCTTTTCGGTCTCTTTCACAACGATAGCACTTTGGAATTCGTTATCAAAATCAGCCGAGTTATGTTCTTTGACGAACGTAACGATGTCCTTGACTTCGCTGTTATCGACGTACGCGCCTTGGATACGGATCTCGTCGCTTTCGCCGAGCGGCGAGAACAACATATCGCCTCTGCCGCGCAACGTTTCCGCACCCGTATTGTCAAGTATAATACGCGAGTTCTGCGCGCTGGAAACCGAGAATGCTATACGGCTCGGAAGGTTTGCTTTGATGGTACCGGTAATAACGTCGACGGACGGACGCTGAGTAGCAAGCACGAGGTGAATACCCGCGGCACGCGCCTTTGCTGCAATCGACATAATAAGACTTTCAAGCGTATTTTTGTTCGCATTCGAGGACGTAATAAGGTTTGCAAACTCGTCGACGACGAGCACGATAAACGGCATTTTGGGTAAAGCGCCTTCTTTTACCGCAGTCATCGAATTATACTCCTGGATATCGCGCACCTGATTTTCGCTGAGAACGCTGTAGCGGCGTTCCATTTCGTTGTTCGCCCACTTGAACGCGTTGATAGCCTGATTCACGTCGGTAATCGCTTTCGGGATCATCATATGCGGTACGCCGTTGTACGCGGTAAATTCAACTTGCTTGGGGTCGATAAGGATTATGCGCACGTCCTCAGGCGAAGATTTGTACAAAAGACTGATAAGCAACGAGTTCAAGCACGAACTCTTACCGCTACCCGTGGTGCCGGCAATCAAAAGATGCGGCATTTTCTCCAGTCTTGTGATCATAACCTTGCCTTGAATATCTTTGCCGAGCGCAATCGTAAGCGGCGACGGCGAAATCTTGAATTCGTTCGAGCCTATTATGTCTTTAAGCGCAACGGTGTAAATCTGATCGTTCGGAAGTTCGATACCGACCGCGCGTTTACCTGGTATCGGCGATTCTATACGAATCTGCCCCTTACACGCAAGACTGTAACGAATATCGGGGGCAAGGTTCTCGATTTTTTTGACAGGCATTCCTGGCGGCATCTCGAGTTCGTAGCGCGTAATTGCGGGACCGACGGTAACGCCGTTGACTTTCGCCGGTACGCCGAGTTCTTCGAGCGCCTCTTCAAGTATCGCAATCTTGTTCTGCGTGTCTCCCTCGTTGATTTCGGGTTGCGTGGACTCGGTAACGAACAGATCGATAGGCGGCGCAACGTATTTTGTCCGTTTTTTCGGCTTCGGTTTTTCCGTAGCGGCGGCACTTGCGGTTGCGGCGCGTTTTGCTACGGTATCGATATCGATCTGTCCGCCGATTGTTCCGTTTTTATTCATTTTGTTGTCGAGCGCAACTACTCTTTCTTCAAAAGTCTTGCGTTCGGGTGCGACCGGTACGGGCGCGGGGCGCGACTTATCCTCGACTTGAGTGTAATACCCGGTCGTATCGTTGGGGTTAGAGAAAGTTTTTTCGCTGTGATCCTCCACTTCGTCTACGATATTGAACGACGAAGTATTTGCCTCGAATTGCTTGGATAATTCGTTCTGTTCTTCTTCAGCTTCAGCGATTTTTTCAGGCGCTGATACTTCCTCCGCGGTGTCAGACACGGACTCATCGATCTTTTCTTCTTCAGATTCCGCTTCTTCGATCGGTTCGTCGGCGATCTCTTCAGCTTCCGACTCGTCGGTTACCGTTTCGGATTCCTCTGCTACCTCCGGCTCAGTTTGCTCGTCGGATTCTGTCATAGACTCGGTTTCGGTTCCGAATTCGATTGACTCTCTTTCGAGTTCGTCGACCATATTATCGTTTTCACCGTAAGCGTTAATCTGCTCGGCGGCAATATCAAAAGGCGATTTTTCCTCGTCGGGCGCCGATGCTTCATCTTCGACTTCTTCCTCGTCCTCGTAACTAATCGTAGGCTCGGGCGCAACGTAGGTTGTTTCCGTAGGCTCGGGTTCCGAATGATATTCGGCAGAATAATCGTCGTTCGCTTCCGCCGGTTCCTCTTCGTTATCGTCCTCGTAAGAAACTTCGTAACCGTAACGTTCTGTTTCTACCGGCGGTTGCGGCTTTACTGCGTCAATGTGTTCGTCTTGCGTTTGCGGTGCGGCGGGCTTCGTCCGCGCATCGGCAACGGCGTTATCGTAACTAAAATCTACGACCGGCGGTTTTTCACCGCTGACGTACATATCGCCGTTTATGATAGGACCGGGAGCCTTCCCCGATTTTTTGTTTTCGTAAGTCGAAGCGGGAGATCCGGTAAAAGACGAAGCCTGCGAAGCATACGACGAAGTCTGTTCCGACACGGTTTCGCTTGCTCTCGCCGCCGCAGCTTTCTCGGCAGCGGCAAGCGCTGACGGACGTTCGGGCGTAATCTTTTCGTTCTTGAGATTTTCGGACAGCGCGTCGCCGTTTATAATCGGACTGCCACCGTAATTTATTTCCACCGGCTTTGCGGGAAGCACCGGTGCGGACTGTATTACGCGTTGCGTTGAGGGCTTGGCTTCCGCGGGCGTGCTGTCATGAACGTCGGGCGCGGCAACGACTTTTCTCGGTTGATTATAAGCCGCCATCCAAGCTTCCGGATCGCCGAACAAAATTTCGTGAGCGCGTTTTCTGTTATACTCCTCGTCAGTCATACCCGAGGTTTCGCTTTTTTGTACCGGTTTCGGCGTGGATAAAGCTTCCTCTTTTTCGTCTACGAGATCGTCAAAACTACCAGAGTGCAAAAATTCTCTTTCTTTTTTATAAATGGTACCGACGAACAGTCCGCCGCCGCTACGGGAATCGCCGTAAGCGCGATCATCAGATCCGAACGAAGAACTGCTTCCTCCGTAAACGAACGGATTGCTTTTCTTCGCTGCGGAACGGTTACGCTTACCGGCAGACTTTTTACCGACTGCGGTACGTGAATAAAGCCCGCTGATAAAGAACAGCGCGACGAGCGCGAAAAGCGCGAGAATTATGTACGAGAAAACCACGCGAACAAGCGCGTACAGCCCGTAATTGATTACGCCGAAAACCACGCCGCCGACCGTATTTTTGTTATCCCAAACGTTGGCGATATACGACGAAAAACCGTTTCCGAGATATTTTGTCGAAGAAATAAGGTTTGCGATAAGTATAACGACGACTGCAAGTACCGCTGTCCAAGCGGCTGTACCCGCAGAAACGGAAAGTCTTCTCTTTTGCGTTTTAACGATACCCAAAAGAAGTATGAAAAGTAGTATCGGATAAACCGAGTATCCTAAAAGCCCGAGCGCTACGTTAAAAATCGCCGTGCCGATGTTGCCCAATATCAATCCGCGCGTAACCGTGCAAAGCAATAAAAACGCAGAAACGATGATAAGAATCACGCCGACGGCTTGTCTGTTCGCTGCGTCACGTTCTTCGCGTTTTCTTTCGGAATATCTCTTTTGAGCCAAAGCAACTTACCTCGCTATTATTCTTTCCCTAAGTTTTCCTATTTGCCGGTAGCGGAATAATTTGACCGCCCCTCAATCACACTGCCGCAATCGCAAGTAAAACCTATGTTACAATACAAACCACAGCGCGGGAAACACCTATACCAATATATTATACCACATACGCTCGTTTCTTTCAATCGATTTACCGTCAATTCTGAAATTAAAATTTTATTAAAAAAGCCGCTCGGGGTCAATCGGCGTTTCGTAATGGGGAAACGAGTTATCGAATCGACCGTCAAGCGGTTATTGCATTTTTAATTCTTTTTCTCGGAAAGTTCGTAACCCTTCTTTTTAGAAAGCCCGTTCTGCCGATCGAAGTTTTCTTTGTTTTTGGTGTAGTAAATATCGAACATTTCCTGCGCTGTCATACCGACGTTCACGCTCATGCCGACCAAAAAATGCAGAATATCGACCATCTCCTCTTTTATCGCCTTGTAATCGAGTTCTTTGGGATTTTTCCACCACTTAAAGTTGACTTCGCACAGAAGTTCGCTGATTTCGCTGATCATCGCAAGACACTTTTTCTGCACCCACTCCTCGTCCGTGAACTTCAAATCTCGTTTTTCGGCAATATAGCGGTCGAGCGTTCCTTGCATCGCAAAAGTCGTATCGAGTTTATGCATAATTTTCTCCTTAGCGTTTAACTTTTTATAAGATTATATCAGAAAATTTCGAGCAAGTCAACGTTTATCGCCTTGCCGACGTACGCCGCGCACATTTTCGAGTAATCGAAGCACCGCACGGCAAAATCGTTGACTTGAGCTTTCGTGATAGCGTCGATAGCCGCGATTCTCGCATCAACGTCGTACGGCTTACCCGTCAAAAGCAACTGCTTTCCGCAAGACGACATGATTGATTGCACACTCTCGCCGGCGAACACGAGCGCGGACTTTAATTGCACTTTCGTCCTTTCAAGTTCCTCGTCCGTTATGCCGTTATTTTTCAGTGCGTCGAGCTCGGTTTTGACCGCTTCGAGCGTTTTTTCGGTGTTTTGCTTGCTTATATTGAGATAAACGTTGAAAGTTCCGATATTTTTGTAGGCGCTCGGCGAAGAAAACACGCTGTAAGCAAGACCTTTTTGTTCTCGTACGGACTGGAATAATCTCGAACTCATGCCTGCCCCCAAAATCACGTTGAGCACGGATTGAACGATGAAATCCTCGTCGCCGAACGCAATCGACGGAAACGAAAGCGCAATATTCGACTGCTCGAAATCTTTGATTTTTTCGCGGTAAACTCTGTAATTAAAACCGTCTTTTTCGTCCGCAACTTTCGGGTACGCGGTTTTATAGCGCGGAAGAACGTATTTACGAACGAGCGCGTCAGCGCCGCTTTCCGTTACGTTGCCCGAAAAAGTAATGACGGTGTTCTTAGGCGAGTAATACTCCGAAACAAACTTGTCCACATCCGCTTTTTTGAACGAAAGAACGTTATCGACCGGGCCCAAAATCGTCTTTCCAAGCCCCGTGTCGCCGAAAGTCGCGGTCGCGATTTCGTCGTAGCAAATGTCCTCGGGCGTATCCTCGACCATATTGATTTCCTCGACGATAACCTTACGTTCTTTATCGAGTTCCTCGGGCGGATAAACCGAGTCGAGCATAATGTCGGACAAAAGCTCGAAGCAACCTTCCGCGTACTCGTCCACAGATTTAACGTAATAGCATGTACATTCTTTACCGGTAAAAGCGTTAAAATTCGCTCCAAGGTGTTCGAAACGGTTGGAAATATCGAACGCCGAGTGCTTGCTCGTTCCCTTGAAATTGACGTGTTCCGTAAAGTGCGATATACCGTTGTTCGCCGCGTTCTCGTAGCCGCTTCCGACGCCTATCCAAAATCCAGATGCCACGGATCTTACTCCGGGCACGTAACATACCGCTACTCTCAGTCCGTTTTCGTACGTTAAAATTTTAGTCATAATTTCTCCTTTCGTATTTATTATCTTCGCGCTCAAGCGGGCTTTATAACTTCGCTCACGGGCGCAACGGTAAGCCCCTCTTTTGCAAGTTCGTCGATAATCCGCCCCAAAACCGCAGCGGTCGCTTTCGTCGGATGCATAAGCACCAGATCGCCGCCGGCTGCGTTTTTAGTCGCGCGCTTATAAATCAGATCCTCGTCCTTATCGCGCCAGTCGATCGTATCTTTAGACCACATAATAGTAGTATAACCAAGTTCTTTGGCAATTTCAAGCGTTACGCCGTTAAATGCTCCGCTCGGCGGTGCAAAAAGTCGCATTTCGATGCCCGTAAGTTCTTTTACAAGATTATGCGCGGAAGAAATTTCCTCGCGATTACGCGCGGCGTTGATCTTATCGTGATCTTTATGAAAAAAACCGTGGTTGCCTATTTCATGACCGTCCGAAACTATACGCCGAAAAACTTCCTCGTTATCTCGTACCCAACTGCCGCCTACGAAAAAAGTCGTTTTTACGCTCTTTCCCTTTAACGTGGCGAGCATATCGTCGACGTACTCCGTCCCCCAGTACACGTTAATCATAAGCGACACCTTATCGTTTGCCGAACCTTTGTAAATAGGCTTATCGTCCGTACTGACCGCCACAGAAGCGCTCGTAAGGCTAAGGCACAAAAGCGTCACGACTACCGCCGCCATTGTAAGCGGTGCGACGATTCTACGGAAAAATTTAACGCCGATTTTCATTTTACGCACTCCGAAACGATATTTTACGAAACTTACGTTCTATATAATATATTCGGATAAACGCAATATATGAAATATGAAATCGTAGGGTTAGTTAAACTATCAACCCCGCGCGATAAAACATATCCGGCCGGGTCACG
>ENA-UEYI01002004-UEYI01002004.1-human-gut-metagenome-genome-assembly--contig:-NODE-2004-length-15351-cov-3.790297_pt1 | contig 15351 bp, 7 predicted proteins | sample MGYA00242900_ERZ507916 | MGnify/ENA primary metagenome ERZ507916 (study PRJEB26167, sample SAMN06115521) | human gut metagenome | host: Homo sapiens | place: China:Chongqing | collected 2015-09-02...
TCCTGTTCAAAATTTTGCTGTGTAATGGTCAGTTCTGCCATTGCGACCATCCTTTCTTCTCGCGTGATTTATAGTACAGCATGCAGTGGCAGAAGCCCTCAAAGTCGGGATCATCGATCTGCTCGCGGAACTCCCTGCACATGCACCTGTTGTCCTCCGTCCGTTCGAGTCTGCACGGACAGTAGCCTCCGGTCTTCTTAAGACCTTCCCGCACCGCCCGCACGACCTCCTTGTCCGGATTGAGCGTCACCGCCATCTCGCCGCCTCCTTTGCATTCCCGTTTATGTTTATATTATACCATACTTTCAAAAAAATAGCCACCCCCGACAAAAAACGCACGAAGAGCCCCCTCCCCGTGCGTTTCCTTTTTCACTCCTCGTATCCCTGGCTCACGTCGCCGCCTCCGACGTCGCTCCCAAGATCGCAGGTGTACATCCACTCGATCACGTCGCCTGCCTGCACAGCGTACCGGCTGCACCCGTAGTTCGGGAACCAGCCGTTCACCCGATACATCCAGCCCGAGAGTGCGCCGCAGTCAAACTCATAGAGGTTGCCGATGCCCTCAATGTACGCGGTCTCATACATCGGCGTATTCTGGTACTCCATGTGGATAGCGTTGGCTTTTACGGTTTCCAGCAAAACGTCAAACACGTTCTGCCCCGCCGTAAACTCGACCGTCACCGGCGCAAGGATCCAGCCGTCCTCCGGCACAAGCTCGACCTTTTCCGGGTCAAGCTCGTCCAAGTGCTCAAGGATCGTCGCGCAGCTGATGCTGATCGTGCACGTAAGCGGCACATCCGTCGCCGCAGGCGCTTCCTGCTCCGGCAGCTCGTCGATCGGCGCGCGCACCTCGGGTTCCTGCGCAGTCTCTTCGTTCTCTTCGGGTTCAACCGTCTCCGGCTGCTCGTCAATCGCCGCATCAGCCGCTTCATCCTTCGTGGGCTCCTCCGCAACCGGCGCTTCCTCCGGCTTCACAGCGTCCTGTGCAGGCTCAGCCGCAATTTCCGATGCAGCCGTCTCTTCCTGCACCATTTCCGTTTTCGCGCTGCAAGCGCACAGTCCCAGCAGCAGCACCGCAAGGACCAGCGCCAGCGCGCGCCGTCCAAATTCCTTCATTTATACCTCCCCGGCTGCCGCCAGCAGATTCCAGACCATCTGCGCCACCTCGCAGCGGCAGATCGCCTCACTGGGTTTGAGGTCCGTTCGATCAGCCTCCAAAATCGCATGCTCTGCGCAGAATGCCAGCGCATCTTTTGCGTAGCTTGATGCCGCCTGTGCATCCGGATACGCTTTCAGCGCCGAATCCGCATCCTTGGCCTCACCGGACAGTCCCAGCGTTTTGGACGCTCTTGCCAGCATCGTCGCCGCCTGCTCTCTCGTAATTGCGCCCTGCGGATTGAATTTTCCATTTCCAACGCCGTTGACAATTCCGGCCTTGCTTGCCGCGCCGACGAAGCCGCAGAACCAGTCCGACTGCAAAACGTCCGTGAACTCCGCCGTTTTCTCCTGCGAAAGTCCCAGCGCCCGCACAACGATCGCACAGAACTGCGCCCGCGTAAGCCCGGCGTCCGGCGCGAACGTATCTGCCGTCATGCCGTTGATCACGCCCTTCTCGGCCAAAGCCTCGATCGCCTTTTGGTTCTTGTGCCCGACCACGTCGCGGAACGTCCCGCTCTGTGTGTCCGCCTTGGGCGCGTCCATCTTGTAAAGCGACTTCCCGCTCTCCGCGAGCTTCACGGCCGCCAGGGCATAGAGCGCCTGCTCAGTCGCCATCTCGTTTGCATCGCCATCTAAGGCGTGCCGGAAGCTGCCGTCCGCGTTCGCATAGGTCAAAAGCGCGTCCAGCGCCGTGTTTCCGTTCTTCACGAACCGGCTGTCATCCAGCGAAATTCCAAGCTCCGCCAGCGCCACGAGCACCTGCGCGTTCGATTCGCACGTAGCTGCCCCGCCGGTTGAAAATCCACCGTCCGCTCCCTGGATTTTAAAGAGTGCCGCAACGCCCTTGTCAATCGCCGTCTTCACGGAAGCCTGCGCCGTATACCCGGCCAGCGCCTGCAAAGCCATCGCCGTCAGATCTGCATCCGCCGCCGTGCCCGCAATATTCCAGCCGCCGTCTGAAAGCTGGGAACCCAGAATCTTCTGCACATAGAGTTCTCTCGTTGCCTGCGTCTTCGCGTCGGTATTCACAGGCACCTCATACTGCCCCGCATCCAGCGCCAGCAGCGCAAAAATTGCGCCGTTCACGCCCTGATAGACCGTCTTTTCATAGTCTCCCAGCGGCAGAAGCAGGTTATACCCCGCGACATCGCGCGCATCCTTCCCGATCGCCGTCGCCGCAAGAGCGACTCTCGAATACTCCGTGTACTTCCGCTTGTGCAGCACGCCCTCGCAGGATTTTACGTAGCTCTCCAGTCTCTCGTAATATCCCTCAAAATATCCGCTCTTGACGTCTGCTCCGCCTCTGGCAAGACCGAGCACCGCCCAGTCCCCGCCAATCGAGCCAAACCCGGGGCTTGCGACCGTCTTTGCCACATACCCCGCCGTCTTTTCATACTGCGCCCCTATGATATCCTCTGCCATTGCCGGAACTGTCAAGCCTATGCAAAGCACCAGCACCAGCACAAACACCAGGATCCGTTTCGTCTGCGTCATTGCCGCATCCTCCTTTTGTCCGCAAATCTGCCAAGGCCGGGCCCTGCATCCCAGAGCCCGGTCTTCGCGTCAGGGCATTCTATCGCCCATGTTACTTGTTTTTCAATTATTTTGCAACATTTTCCGCAAACCTGTGCAGAATTGCCGCAACCTCCGCGCGCGTGGCCTGCCCCTGCGGAGAAAGCGCCGTTTTGCTTCTGCCGCTGACAAGCCCTTCCGCGTTCGCCCAGCTGAGCGCCTCGGCGGCGTAGCCATAGATTTGCTCGTAGTCGGCAAAGCCCGTCAGATCGGCCGTCTTCTCCGTGTCATAGCGCTTGTCTCTTGCGTACCGGTAGAGAATCGCCGCCAGCTGCTCGCGCGTTACCTTGCTGTCAGGCGCAAAGCGTCCATCACTCACACCGCTCACAATGCCGTTTTCTGCCGCCCACGAGACCGCATCTGCGTAATACTTGTCGGCCGCCACATCGGCAAAGCCGCTGTCCGCCGCGCTCTTAGGGCTTCCCGCCAGCCGGTACAGAACCGTCACCAGCATCCCGCGCGTCATCGGCGCGTTCGGGGAGAACAGCTCCTGCGTCGTTCCGTGGAACAGCCCATGCTCGACCACATAGCGCACATCGCTGTAGAACCAGTCCTCGCGCCGCACGTCCAAGAAAAGCATCGCGCCCGTAAACGTCGCCACGATCCGGCTGTTTAATGTCAGGTTCTTGTACGTATAGCTCTCCGGCGTCCCGATGGACTTGCCGTCCACTGTCACCTCCAGCAGCTGCTGGTTCGTATCCGGCTCGAAGGTAAACGTCACATCCGCGCCGAGCTGCGAAAAGCCAAGAGTCGGCTCCACCGTGCCGCCGCCGATCACCTGCACGATCCGCGCCAGCTTCTGCTTCGCGTACTCCTCCGGCGAAATATCCGCCGCCTTGAGCCACGTCTCCGCGTCGGCCTCGGTCGTGTAGTCGTCGACATAGTGCCAGATGACCTTGTCGCCCGCCTCGAGCGTGAAATCATTCAGCGCCTGATCGGGATGCTCGCCGTTCACGGTGTACATCCAGCCGGAGTTCGCGCCGTTGTCCATCTCACTCAGCCAGTAGCCGCCCAGCGCCTCGGGCGCCAGAATCGAGCTGACATAGCCGTCATCCGCGCCGGTCTCCTGAAGCCCTGTCTCGTCCAGCGCCTTTTCCAGCAAATCCTTCACCGTCGCTCCGGCGCTGAGAGAATAGGTCTTCGTCTGAATCCATGTCACATAGTCCTTGTGCTCGTCTCCCTGCTCCTCGTGCAAAAAGTCTCCGATCAGCCGGAACGAGACCTTCATCGAATGCAGCGCGTTTTCCATATCGGTCCTCGCCCTGGCGAGAATGTCTCCGATCTCCCCGGTGTGCGCCGCGTCCTGGATATCCTTCTCCGCCTGTGCCATCACCTTGCGCACCTCTTCGAGCGCCGCGTCGGTCAGAAGCGAGGGATCTTCCTTCTTTGCCGCGTCAATGACCGCGTCATAGACCTTGGAAAGCGAAACCGTCCGCGCCGTCTGCTTCTTCTCCGCGAGAATCTCATCGAACGCGCTCTGCTTTTCTTCAAGCGCGTCTTGCGCGGTCTTTTTGTCCTCGTCCTTCAGATAGCGGATTTTCTGCCGGATGGTCTCGAGCTTGACACAGGTCTCCCGGCTCGCGTCGGTGATCTCGCCCAGCGCTTCGATCTCCCGCAGAACGTCCTCCAGCGCCGCGTCGTCGAGCTTCTTCGCATCGTCCATGTCATAAAGTCCGTGCGTATTGCCGCTCGTCACTCTCGCGTAAGCTGCCAGCGCATAATACGCCTGCTCGCTTGCCATCTGGTTATAGCCCGAGGCGCTCGCCGCGTGATAGAACCCACCGCCATCTAAATAATATTGCAGCAGCCCGTCAAGTATGGTCTTTCCGTCCTTGCTGAACCGCGCATCCGCCGCCGCGTCGATCCCCAGCGTGCTCAGGGCGACCAATGCCTGCGCCGACGTCTCCGCCGTGGTTCCGATCGCGCCGCTCGGAAGCTGCTGATCTTTCAGATAGGAAAGGCCCAGCGTGATCGCGTCCGCAGCGTCCCGGTTGTCCTGCCGATAGGCTGCCAGCGCTGTGAGGGCCATCGCCGTGGTGTCAAGGTCGCTGTTTCCCTTCGTATTTGCCCAGCCGCCGTCCGGATTCTGCTTGTCAACAAGGCTCTTGACCAGCGTTTCCGCCGCGCGCTGCAACTCTTCATCGCCCGCAAGATACGCCGTCTTCGCGTTCATCGCCAGAAGCGCAAACGCAGACGCGTTGTTGCCCTGTTTCGTGACCCACGCGGTATTTTTCAGCGCCGCGAGCAGATCATAGCCCGCAAAGCTCCTTGCGTCATAGCCGAGCGCCGACGCTGCCAGCGCCACACGCGCATTTTCTGTGGGTCTCGCATCACCGTTTCGTTTGATCTGGCCATTAGAGTTGATATTGCCTTTGACAAACGACTCGAGCGCCTTGACGTACTCCTCCACGTCGCCGCCATAGAGCCGCTCGCTTCTGGCAAGGCCCAGCATCATCCACTCTCCGCCAACCGAGCCCGTCGTCCACTTGCCCTGCAGCACCAAGTCGAGCAGCTTTGTTCCCGTCTCGCGATATGCCGTCCTCCAGTCGACGCTGGAAGAAAGGTTCCGGAACGCTTCTTCCGCGTCCAGCAGCGTCTTATAGTTCTTGACCTGCGTCTTTTCTTCATCGGTTAAGCTGTCATACGCGCTCCTTGCCGCGTCGATGGCGGGGCCGCTCAGCCTCGTCACCTCGCCGATCGCGCCGATCCGCTCCATCACGTCCGCCGGCGTGTAGACCATGCCGGCTTCGAGCGTGTAGTCGTCCGTATAGTGGAGCACAATTTTGTCTCCGTCCCCAACGACCTGCTCGTTTACCGCCTTGTTGGTATGAACGCCATTGAATGTGTACATCCACCCGGAGTTTGTGCCGTTGCTTCCCTCGGCAAGCGTCGTCGTGGTGCCGCCCTTGACCGATCTCGTCACCGAGCGGATGTAACCCGGGTCGCCCTTCCAGCTATACGTCGGGTCCTCCTGCAAAACAAACGCCTTTTCGATCACGTCCAGCGCCGTCGCGCCCGCCGGAACCGTCACGCTTGCCTTGTCGATCCAAGTCGCAAGATTGCCATTTTTCAGCGTATGCGCCGTTCCGTCTGCGCCGTGCGCTTCATCGCCCAGCAGCGAGAATGTCACGGTGACCTCTTCGCCCGGCGCCTGTCCGTCCGAAACGCTGATGGTGCAGACCGCCGGGACGATCGTTCCCTCTGCGTTCGCGGCAACCAGATAATACTCTCCCGCCTGCGAGAACGTCACGGTATAATATCCGTTTCCCGTTTCCGCGACTGTATACAGATCGCTTTCCAATGCCTCTCCCGTCGCGCCGTCCGTGGTGCGATAGGCCGTGATCTGTGCGCCCTCGCAGCCGCCGAAGACCGGGTTATATGAGGCGTCATAGCCGGTCACTGTTTCCAGCGAGATTGAAACCGCCGCGTTTGCGGACGCAGTGTAAGAAAATTCGCCGAACTTCGCGTAGCTTTCCGTCTCCGGATAGGCCTTGACATACGCCATCGCGACAAAGTGGTCGCCGTCCGAGACCTCCTCGTCAAGTCCCATGCACATCCGGCCGCCATTCCAGTAGCCGGTGTTGCTGGTATCCTTACCCCAGAACCTCGTGATATATGCGCCGTATTCGCTATCCGCCGCTTGATAGCCGCTCACACCGTCCGGGCAGTATTTCGCATGCACCGCGCGGAGCACGTCGTCGTTCGTAATTTTGCCGTCCCCGTTCTGGTCGTCCACAGAAAGCTTCTTCTGCGCCACAGCGACGCTTCCCTGATCCGTGATCGTCACATAGACGCTCCGCAGGCCGTCATAACTTCCGTCCGGTGTCAAAACGAAAGTATACGTCGTCTGCGTCACGCCATCTTCCGCCGTCGCGGTGACACGGATGATATTCGTGCCCGTTATACCACTTCGGAAGTAGACGCGGTCGGTATAATCACCCGAACCGTCATAGCGCGCCGCCGGGTCGTCGCACGTACCAAGCGTTACGCGCAGCGTGCCGCCTTGCGGCGGCTGGAACCAGACGCGCGGTTTCTTCGCCCCCAGCTCCGCATAGTTGAGCACAACTGTTGTTTCACTGACCGAAGCCGCCGTCGGTGCGCCTGTCGGTTCCTCGTTGCCGTCGGTCACAATATAGGAAATCGTCGTGTCCGCGCTGAGCGCCTTGACCGTGATGGCCGCCGTGTGCGACACATCCCACGCCGTTTGCCCGTTCAGGGTAGACGTCACCTTGCAGCGGTAATAGGTTACCTGCTCGCCCTCGATTTTCGCCGGAATTTCCGGGACATAGCTGCTCGTCGTCGCATGTTCGATGGCCGTCCAGCTTTTTTCATCTGAAGACTTCTCCCACTGATAGCTGAGCGCCGCATTGTCTGCCGCCACCGCCGCCACCGTAAGGGCCTGTGCCGTCTTGCCGGGCGCATATGCCGCGCTCTGCGGATGCCGGGTAAACTTGACCGCCGGAGCCTGCGTTTTCGCGACCGCGAACAGATAGCCGGAGTCGTTTTTGTAATAAATGGTGCCGTCGTCTCCGCAGACCGGGCTTGCCGCGCAGTACTCCGGATAATCCGCCGCGTCAAAGATCGTAAAGACGTCCGACGCAGTCGTGCTCTCCGGGCGATTCGCGTTCACCCGGATGCAGATAAGCCCGCCCGGCTTATAGTTTGCGCATTCATAGAAATAGAGGGATCCCTCCGCCTCCCGCGCTGTGCTCAGAAGGGGCGAGCCCTGCGTGCTGCCGGGCATCGTGAGCTCCCTTTGGAGCGTCAGATCACCCGTCTGCGCGTTCTCCTTCACAATAGCAAACCCACCGCTCGGCCCCGGCCCCGTGCCGGTTCCGACGTAGGCATAGCCCTTATAATAGACCGGCGTGCTCGTGCTTCCCATGCCGAGAAGGCAGGTCCTGAGCTCCGTGAGCGTACCGGCCTTGCCGTCCACCTTCGCCGAGCAGAGATAGCCGCCCTTCGTCGTAAAATAAATCCGCCCGGTCTGTTCGGAATACGCGAGCGAGCTTCTCTGGTCGCCGAGCTCTTGCAGCTCGAGCGCCTGCGGAACGGGATTTTCGCGCGTCTCGTCCTTGCGGAAGCTCAAAATGCGCGAGGTTCCGCTTGCGCCGCTTGGCTCCCCGTCGTCCGTGCCGACAAAAATATAGTCCCCGACCGCGACTGCGCCGGCCCAGTAAAAGCCGCCCGCGTTTGCATAGCTCCAGACGCGCTTTCCCGCCGTCGTCAGGCAGACATAGTTCTGTGTGCCGGTCTCCGAATCATAAAATCCCGTGTAGACCCGGCCTTCGGACACCAGAACCGGGCAGCTGTTCTGCCCTCCGGCGGAAAGCCCGCCAAGCGTCCATTTCTTCGCGAGCGTATCCTTGTTGAATGCCTCGACCATGCCGCCGTCCAGCGCCACATAGATCGTGTCCCCGGCGATCGTCGGCGGGATCGTGCCGAAACGGTCCTTCCCGTCCATCACCTGCTGCACGGCCACGCTTCCGTCCAGCGTCTTGATCTTATAAAGCGTCCGCCCCGCCGTCGCATAGACAAACTCACCCTCCACGACCGGCTGCCCGGCATAGACGACGGTGCTTGTCGTCATGCCCTCCGCCGACGTGCCGATTTTAGCCGCCCATTGGAGCTTTGCATAGTCAGGCGCGGGCGTCTGCACGTCTGTAATGCCCATGTTGCTGTCGTTCCCCCGGAAACTGAGCCACGCGGCCATCACCGACCCCGGCAGCAGCCCGAGCACCAGCACAAATACCAGCACCAGCGAGACAATTCTCTTCTTCATACCTTCCTCCATGTTCCCGGCGTATTTCGCCTGTCTTCCCGGAAACCAAGCCCCTGCCTTCGAAGCCTTCCGCAAACAAAAAAGCTGCCGCACCCAATCGGTGCAGCAGCCGTTTTTCTGCGCAAACTGTATGCCCGCCGCCTTTTCCCGCAGCGCTGCACACAACCACCTTGCAGGTCTCCTGACTCACACGTCCGGGGCTTCCCCCGCGTCCTTGCGCAGCCTTCTCGGTTTCCCAATGACCGGCTTTCGCCTATGCGTTCAGACTCGTGCATACAGTGCCGGGCGGCGTCTTTCTTACTTCCCGTTTCCTCTGTCCGCGTACCCGAAGGCCCCCGCGTCCAGACACAAGATGGCGGTATCCTATTATCAGAACCATTATACCGTCCGCCCGGATATTTGTAAAGTATGATCTTGCGGTCAGGCTTGCATTTTCTTACAACATCTTGCGTCCCTCGCGCGTGACAAGGCAGTATCCGCCCTCTCCAAGGCGCACCTTCCCGGGCAGCAGGGAGGCAATGCCGCCGCCCATCAGGACCTCGCCCGGACCGTTCAGCTCCCACGGCTCGCGCGATTTGTTGCAGCACACGCAGAGCGTCTGCTCCTTCGTCCTCCGCAAAAACATCAGCCGCCCGTTTCCGGCCTCCACAACCGTCACATCGCCGGTTTTAAGCGCCGGGAGCGTCTTTTTAAGCTTCGAGAGCGTCCGGTAAAACGCGGCAAGGCTCTCATCCTCCTCGCCCCACGGATAGAACCGCCGGTTGAAGGGGTCGCGGTAGCCGGTCATCCCGGCCTCGTCTCCGTAATAAATGCAGGCAATGCCTGGGAGCGTAAACTGCAAGAACGCCGCCATGCGCAAAAGCTCTTTTCCGCGAGCCAGGTCTTCCTGCGAAAACTGCCGCTTGGCAAGCTCCGCCCGGTCGCCGTCTCTCGGGTCAAGAAGCGCGTTGATGGCCCGGGGCGTGTCGTGGGTCGATAAAATGTTCATCACGCAGGCGAGTACATCCGCCGGATAATTTTCCGCCAGCGTCATGATCCGCTCGCCCAAATCGCTTCCGTCTGCTTCCCCGCGCACAAACCGGAGAATCTCCTTCTGCCACGGGTAGTTCATCACGGAGTCTAGCTCCCGGTCGACAAAATACCGCCGCCGGACACCGTAGGCAATCTTGTTGGACGCATCCTCCCAGACTTCTCCGATGAGCAGCGCGTCCGGCTTTTCCGCCCGGATTCTGTTTCGTAGCCGCATCACGAAGCTGTCCGGCAGCTCGTCAACCACGTCAAGCCGCCACCCGTCCGCGCCCGCGCGCAGCCAGTGTACGGCGATGGCGTCCTCACCGTCAATGATATACCGCAAAAAGTCCTCGTTGTCTTTTTTCACGCACGGAAGATCCGTGATCCCCCACCAGCTGGTGTAGCTATCCGGATAGTGCTTGAAGTCGAACCAATCGCGGTATTTGGAATTCGGGTCCGAGATGGCCTCCTGAAAATACCGGCTCCTGCTTCCCACATGGGAAAACACGCCGTCCAAAATCACCCGCATCCCCCGTGCGTGCGCCTCCGCGCACAGCGCCCGGAAATCGTCCTCTGTTCCCAGCATCGGGTCAATGCGCCCATAGTCGCACGTGTCGTACCGGTGCGTCGAAAACGCGAAGAAAATCGGGTTCAGATACAAAAGCTCCACGCCGAGCTCCTGCAAATAAGAAAGCTTTTCGCATATGCCGTTCAGATTGCCGCCGTAAAAGTCGTTGTTCCAGACCTTTCCGTTTGCGTCCGGCAGATACACCGGCACATCACGCTTGTCTTCATGCACCCAATAGGGCTGGAGCTTCTCCGCGCAGTCGCAGGTTCCCGCCTGATAGAACCGGTCGGGGAAAATCTGATACATGACCGCGCCCTTTGCATACTCCGGCGCGGGGTATCTGTCCTCCACGCAGCTCACCTGCCACAGATCGCCCGCCTCGATGTTTGTGTCGTTTCCCTGCTTCATGAGCCGAAAGGCCTCGTTCTGCGTCGTGATGAAAAAATAGTAGAAATAAAGTCCTGCAGTTTCAAACGAAAATTCCCCGCTCCACGCCTCGTAGAGCTCATTTCCCTCCGTCTTCCGAAGCGGCGCGCAAAATGCCTCCGTCACGCCGTCCTCCCGCAAAAACCGCACCTCGGCTCTCACCGTCCGGCAAGAGACCGGGATATCCACCCGCAGGCGGCATTGTTCTCCCGGCCGCAGCGCCCCGAATGGGGTCTTGAATTGGGATAGCTTGCTGTCAAATAAAATTCGCATCGATTCTCAGTCCAGATTCCAGATTTCTTCCGCGTACTGCTCCACCGCGCGGTCCGACGAGAAAATGCCCGCCTTCGCGATGTTCGTAAGCGACATGTTGCCAAATTTCCGCTGGTCCTTCCACACCGCGCCGGCCCGCTGCTGCGCCTGGCAGTAGCTCTCAAAGTCCGCCACCGTCATATACCCGTCCGCCGTGCCGAAGTGGTTGGAGGTCAGGCTCTGGACGATGTCCTCAAACTTTTTCCCGCCGAGCGCGCCGGATGTCAGCATGCCCAGCACCCGGTTCAAAGGTTCCGTCAGATACGCGCTCGGGTCATAGCCGCTTCTCCACAGCGCCTCGACCTGCTCGGCATGCAGACCGAAGAGGAACATGTTCTCCTCTCCCACCTGCTGGCAGATTTCGACATTTGCGCCGTCAAGCGTCCCAAGCGTCACCGCGCCGTTGATCATCAGCTTCATGTTGCCCGTGCCGGACGCTTCCTTGCCCGCAACGGAGATCTGCTCGGAGATATCCGCCGCCGGAATGATGATCTCGGCAAGAGACACCTTGTAGTCCTCAATGAACACGACCTTGAGCTTTCCGTGCATCGCCGGGTCGGCGTTCACCATGTCCGCAACCGCGACAATGAGTGAAATGATCCGCTTTGCCATCTGATAGCCGGCCGAAGCCTTGGCCGCAAAAATAAACGTGCGCGGCGTTACCTCCATCTGCGGGTTGTCCTTGATCTCCAGGTACAGCCTTAAAATATGCAGCACGTTCAGAAGCTGCCGCTTATACTCATGCAGCCGCTTGACCTGCACGTCAAAAAGGCTCTCCGGGTCAAGGTTCACACCGTTGGCGCGGCTCACATACGCCGCCAACCGCTTCTTGTTCTCGAGTTTGATCGCGCGAAGTTTCGCGAGAACCTCTTCGTTATCGTAGAAGCTCATCAGCTTCTCGAGCTCCCGCGCGTCCTTTGTAAATCCGCTTCCGATGAGCTCCGTGAGGTACCCGGTCAAAGCCGGGTTCGCCTGACAAAGCCAGCGTCTGTAGGCAATGCCGTTTGTGACGTTGATGAACCGGCTCTCGTCTAACTGCGCATAGTCCCGGAAAATGCCGTCTCTCAAGATCTGCGTATGCAGCTGCGACACGCCGTTTACCTTGTGGCACGCCGCTAAGCACAGATTTGCCATCCGCACCTCGCCGCCGGAGATGGGCGCCATGTAGTCGATCTTTGCCCAGTCGCCCGGATACGCCAGCTGCAATTGGTTGCGCGTCCGCCGGTCTATCTCGCGCACAATGCCGTATACCCGCGGCAGCTGCTCGCGGAACAGATCGATCTGCCAGTGCTCGAGCGCCTCGGCCATAACCGTATGGTTCGTGTAGGAAAGGCACTTGCACGTGATGTCCCAGGCCTCGTCCCAGCCCATTTCATACTGGTCGACGAGCAGCCGCATCAGCTCCGGCACACAGAGCGCCGGGTGCGTGTCGTTAATATGCACGGCGACCTTATCGGCAAGATTTGTGAGCGTGCCGTACTGCTTATAGTGATCCTTTAAAATCGTTTGCAGCGACGCGGATACCAGCAGATACTGCTGCTTGAGCCGGAGCCGCTTTCCCTCGATATGATCGTCCGCCGGATACAGAACCTTCGAGATCGTCTCCGCCATCGTGTTCTGCTCGAGCGCCCGCGCGTAATCTCCGCGCGAAAACGCCGCCATGTCAAACCCGTGTGGCACCGTTGCCGACCAGAGCGTCAACTTGTTTGCTGCGTCTGCGTGATAGCCCGAAATGTAAAAATCGTGCGGCACGGCCATCACCGACTGATAGCCTACCTGCGCAGCCTTGAACTTGCCGTGGTCCATCCACTCATGCACCGTTCCGCCGAAGCGCACCTCGACCGCGTCGTCTTCTCTCGTGCGCAGCCACACATCGCCCAGCCCCAGCCAGTCGTCCGGGAACTCGATCTGCCAGCCGTCTACGATTTTCTGCTTGAAAATGCCGAACTCGTAGCGAATCGAAAAGCCCGTCACCGGATACTCAAGTCCCGTCGCCGCGTCCATGTAGCACGAGGCAAGCCGCCCCAGGCCGCCATTTCCAAGTCCCGCGTCCGGCTCCATCTCGCAGAGCTTCGAAAGCGAGAACCCGAGCTCCTTTAAAACCTCGTCCGCCTCGCTGTAAAGCCCCAAATTAAAGAGATTGTTCCGAAGCGACGTGCCGACAAGAAACTCCATCGACATATAGTAGACCTGCTTGCGCTCTTTTTCCTTGGTTTCTGCCTGAAACGCGCGCTGCTTGTCCTCCAGCATCATCCGCACCGTCACGCAGAGCGCGCGATAGGCCTGCTTTTCTGTCGCCTCGCGCAGCTCGCAGCCAAACATGCGAAGACACGTCTCTTCTACCAGCTGATGCAGCATTTCCTTTGTCATGCCTTGTCCCCCAATGCTTTGTGATAGAGCGCCATGTAGCTTTCCGCGCCCTTGTCCCAGCCAAAGTCCTGCGACATATCGTGCCGCACGAGCTCCTGCCACTGCTCCGGCGCGTCATAGTAAAGCGCCAGCGCCCGGTCGATGGCCGCGAGGAAATCGTCCGCGTTATAGCTTTGGAACGTAAAGCCGCGCCCCTCGCTCTCAGGCCCTTCATAGGGAGGAACCGTATCCTTGAGTCCTCCCGTCGCGTTTACAACCGGCACCGCGCCGAAGCGCATCGCCATCAGCTGCGAGAGCCCGCAGGGCTCGGACTTTGACGGCATCAGATAGAGGTCTGCCCCCGCGTACACGACGTTTGCAAGGTCCGCGCTGAAGCACAGATTCACGCTCACCTGCCGCCCGAACCGCTCCTGAAGTCCCCGCAGGAACCACTCGTATTTCTCCTCGCCCGTGCCGATGACCACGAGCTGTACTCGCCGGGACATGAGCCGCTCGGCGATATAGCAGAGAAGATCAATGCCCTTGTGCCCGGCAAGACGCGTCACCATTGCAAGCATCGCCGTATCGCGGTCCTCGGGCAGTCCCAGCGTTTTTTGAAGCGCCAGCTTGTTCTGGAGCTTCCCTTCTTTGAACGTCTTTTCGTTATAGTGCGCGGCCAAGCCCTCGGTCGTCATGGGGTCAAAAAGCTTCGTGTCAATGCCGTTCGTAATGCCGGTAAAATCGCCGCCCCGGCTCGAGAGCACCTGCGACATGCCATGCGCATAGTAAGGGTATCGCAGTTCCTGACAGTACGTCTGCGACACCGTCGACACCTGGTCGGCCGTTACGATCGCGGCCTTCATGAAGTTCGTGCAGTCGTCGAAGCGCAGAACCTCGTCGCACGCTCTGGGAAGGCCGATCACATCGTAATTAAAGCTCAGGTTCGCCTTGCCCTGATACTCGATGTTATGGATCGTGAAGACGCTCTTCGCGTTTGGGAAGCTCTCGTGGTACTCGGTCTTGAGAAGCAGCGGAACCAGCGCCGCCTGCCAGTCGTGGCAGTGGATGATATCGGGCTGCAAGCCAATGAACGCCATGGATGCAAGCGCCGCCTTTGCAAAATACGCGTACCGCTCGCCGTCGTCCGCGCACCCATACACGCAGCCGCGGCAGAAATAGTGCTCGTTGTCGATAAAATAGATCTTGAGTTTCTTTCTGCGGCTTTTCAGGCGCAGAAGCCCCACGTATTCCCGCCGCCAGGCCAGCGGCACGTCAAAATAACCCAGAAATTCCACGTCGTATTTCCCGGAATATTTGATCCGGTCATAGAACGGGATAAACACGCTCACTTCGTTATTTTTGATATTTGATAATGCCTGCGGCAGCGCCTGCAAGACATCGCCAAGGCCGCCCGTCTTGACAAACGGGGCGGCCTCGGAAGCGACCATTGCGATTTTCATACGGTAACTCCTTTGCTGATATAAAGCGGATGTTCCGGCGTACCCTGGAGTCTGGTATCCGGTTTGACAGTAACATTTTTATCCAGAATCACATAGCGCAGCTGCGATCTTGCGCCGACCTTGCTTCCCTGCATCAGAACCGAGCTCTCCACCTGCGTATCCTCGTCCAGATCGACCTCGCGGAAAATGACCGAGTGGTTCGCGTTTCCGAAGATATGGCAGCCGTCGGCCACCAGGCAGTCGGAGGCCTGTCCATGCTCGCCAAACAGTGTCGGCACCGAGTCGCGGACCTTCGTGTAGATCGGAAGATTCGTCCGGAACAGGCTGTGCCGCACGTCCTGGTCGAGAAGTTTCAAATTGTTCTCATAAAACTCCTGCAAGCTCTCGTTAAAGAGCGCAATATTCTGGAACGAATAGACGTTCACGGAGAGCTTTCCCTCGTTGTACTGCGGCAGCACAAAGTCCCGCTCAAAATAGCACTTTCCGTGCGGCACCAGCTCCTGAATGACGTTCAGAAGCTTCTTGCGCTCGATGACAAACATGCTCATGCCGGAAAGATAATCCTTCGGCGCGCAGTAGTCGACCGCCAGATCGATGACCTTTCCGCTCTCGTCTACCTTCAATGCCAGCGTCTGCGTGCGCCGTCCGTCGGCTCTTCCTGCCTTTGCAACCACCGTCAGATCACACCCCGAGGCCACATGCGCGTCAACGAC
>ENA-UEYI01002006-UEYI01002006.1-human-gut-metagenome-genome-assembly--contig:-NODE-2006-length-15332-cov-6.142248_pt1 | contig 15332 bp, 15 predicted proteins | sample MGYA00242900_ERZ507916 | MGnify/ENA primary metagenome ERZ507916 (study PRJEB26167, sample SAMN06115521) | human gut metagenome | host: Homo sapiens | place: China:Chongqing | collected 2015-09-02...
CTTGATCTCATAGGGAAGCTGCTCCGCGGCGAAATGACGATGGGGAAGAAGCACGCGGTGCGGAACACCTGCGCGCATGAAATAAAATGGATCGAAAATTCGCCAGTTTGCCGATGCATTTCTGCAAAAGGAGGTGATTTTTGGCGAGTATTTGTGTTGACAAGCGGTATATGGCGCATTAAAATGTAATCGTGCTCGAAAGTGTTGATTAACAAGGGCATAATGAGTAATAGGTTGCTTTTCATATCACGAAAGGAGAAACATTACTATGGCAAACAGAATCATGCTTAACCAGACCTCATATCACGGTGCAGGCGCCATCCAGGAGCTGCCCGCCGAAGTCAAGTCCCGCGGCCTGAAAAAGGCGCTTATCTGCTGCGGCCCCACTCTTCTGCGTCACGGCGTTATCGCCCGCGTGACCGATGTGCTGGATGCCGCCGGATTGAGCTATGAGATATTCTCCGATATAAAGCCCAATCCCACCATTGCGAATGTGACCGACGGCGTCGCCGCGTTCAAGGCTGCCGGTGCGGATTACCTGATCGCCATCGGAGGCGGCTCGCCCATGGATACCTCCAAGGCCATCGGCATCATTATCAACAACTCCGAATTCGCCGACGTGCGCTCTCTGGAGGGCGTGGCGGACACAAAGAAGCCCTGCGTGCCGATCATCGCCATCCCGACGACCGCCGGCACCGCCGCTGAGGTCACCATCAACTACGTTATCACGGACGTGGAGAAGAAGCGCAAGTTCGTATGCGTCGATCCTCACGATATGCCCATCGTTGCGATCGTCGATCCGGAGATGATGAGCTCGATGCCTGCGGGTCTCACCGCCTCCACCGGCATGGACGCGCTGACCCACGCCATCGAGGGCTACACCACGAAGGCCGCGTGGGAGATGACCGACATGTTCCATCTTGAAGCCATCAAGCTTATCTCCGCTCACCTGCGCGACGCCGTTAAGGGCACGAAGGAAGGGCGCGAGGGCATGGCTCTCGGTCAGTATATTGCCGGTATGGGCTTCTCGAACGTCGGTCTCGGCATCGCGCACTCCATGGCGCATACCCTCGGCGCTGTGTATGACACGCCGCACGGCGTCGCCTGCGCGATGATGCTGCCGATCGTCATGGAATACAACGCCGACTGCACCGGCGAGAAGTACCGCGAGATCGCGCGCGCCATGGGCGTGGAGGGTGTCGATTCGATGACCCAGGCCGAGTACCGCAAGGCCGCGGTCGATGCCGTGAAGAAGCTCTCCAAGGATGTCGGCATCCCCGAAAAGCTGGAAGCGCTGAAGGAAGAGGACCTGCCTTTCCTCGCGGAGAGCGCCTACGCCGATGCCTGCCGCCCCGGCAACCCCAAGGATACGAGCGTCGCCGATATGACGGAGCTGTTCCGGAAACTGATGTAAATAAAAATTTGCCAAAGCCCTTGGGAATACTTGCGTATTCCCAAGGGCTTTGTACGTTTTCAGAGTTCCAGCATATCTCGGAAGGCTTTAATATACCCGTCCGCGACCGCCTGTTCATCGGCTTCGGCGGCCATGCGGAGCAGCGGCTCCGTGCCGGAGAAGCGGCAGATGACCCAGCTTCCGTCCTTGAAGTACACCTTGCAGCCGTCCTCAAGACTGATGTGATCGACAGCCGTGCCGAATTCCGGCACCCTCTTTTCCGTGAAGAGAAGCTTTTGCAGCTCGGCCTTGCGCTCCGGCGTCATGCGGAAGTCGGCCTCGGCCCAGCAAGGGTTGCCGTACTGCGCGGTGATCTCGGCGAAGAGCTCGGAGACGGATTTTCCCGTAACGGCGAGCATTTCCACGAGCAGCGCCGCGGCGTAAATGCCGTCCTTACCGGAGATGTGGCCGCGCACGGCCATGCCGCCGGACGACTCGCCACCGATGATCGCGCCGGTCTCGCTCATCTTCGCGGAGACCCACTTGAAGCCGACTGGTACTTCGTAGCACTTCTGCCCCAGGCCCGCGGCGACGCGGTCGAGCAGACAGGAGGTGGAGTTGTTGCGCACGCAGGGGCCTTCCCAGCCGCGGTACTTCACAAGATAGTAGTAGAGCAGCACAAGCAGCTTGTTCGGGTGGATGAACTGCCCTTCGTTATCGATGACGCCGAGACGGTCGGCGTCGCCGTCGGTCGCAATGCCGAGATCACAGTGCCGGTCGAGCACGAGCGCGGCGAGCGGCTTGAGCGTATCGACGTTCGGCGCGGGCAGCTTGCCGCCGAATAGCGTATCGTGACGGTCGTGGATGACCTCCAGATCGCACCGGCACGTTGTGAGCAGCATGCTCAGACTTGACCAGCTCACGCCGTACATCGGGTCAAAGCCGATGCGCAGCGAGGCTTTCTTGATCGCGTCCACATTCACAGCGGAGAGGATGCTGTCGAGATACTCGTTCATCGGGTAATCCTCGACGATCTTTCCCTCGGCGAGCGCGGTGTCGTAATCCACGCTCTTCACATCGGCGGGAGAGAGCTTTTCAATCTCGGCCTCGATGCGGCGCGTTACTTCCGCGTCAGCGTCGCGCCCGCCCTCGGTGAATACCTTGATGCCGTTATAAATGGCGGGGTTGTGGCTCGCGGTCACGGCCATGCCGTAGGGCATATTCCGGCGCTTGACGGTGAACATGATGAGCGGCGTCGGGCTCGAGCGGTTGATAACGTACGGGCGGAAGCCGTAGCCCGCGAGCACCTCGCACGCCCAGTGCGCTGATTCCTTGGAGAGAAAGCGGCGGTCATACCCGACGCAGATCTCCGCCCCGGCGTGGCCCTCTTTTTCCATGAGCGCGCACAGCCCTGCAGTGAGCAGGCGGATGTTCTCCTTTGTGAAGCCGTCGGCGATGATGGCACGCCACCCGCCGGTACCGAATTTGATCATGTGTATCTTACTCCTTTCGGTTCATTACAACTTCCACGCGGCACTTCGTCCCGGCGGGGAGCGGGGGCAGAGCGTCCACGGATTTGGCGGCTGAAGATCGTGCCGGTTTCCTTGAGCCAGAGATAGACGCGCATTGTCCGGGAATGGAAAGAACCGAAAATGCACCTTTCTTGTCTCTTGCTGCGCAGAACGCTTTTCAGTCGGTTGCCATAATTAAATAAACATAATTAAGTAGACATAATATTCAACTCAGCTCACAGAGCAGTGCGCGGCAGCCGTCGTTCACGTCACGCCATGTCGCTTCAAAATCGCCCGTGTACCACGGATCGGCAACGTCTCTGTCAATATCAGCAAAAGCCAAAAGCTTGTAGATCTTGTCGTCTGCGCCTGTCATTCTGCGCATATTGCGTATGTTGGCTGTGTCCATTCCGATGAGATAGTCGAAGCGTTCCGCATCGGCTTTGGTGAGCTGACGCGCACGGTGTGGGATAACGGGAATACCATGCCTGCGAAGCTCGGCAGCAGTGCCGTGATGCGGCGGATTACCTATCTCCTCAGTGCTTGTAGCGGCAGAATCGATATCGAACCGCTCGGCAAGCCCTGCCTTATTCACCATATCCTGAAAGACGCTCTGCGCCATTGTGCTTCGGCATATATTGCCGTGGCAGACGAAAAGTATTTTTATCATAGCTATCTCCTATCCCTAATTGCCGTGATTTGCCCTATTCTGCGTGGTTTACGGGTGATAAAATTGTTGTACACATTATCCGTAAAAATGTATCAGTATAGGCAAAATAGTGCAAATTGAGGCAAAGTGTAGATTTCAAAAGTAGTCATGTAGTAGTCAATTTGAGCGGCAGTGACTACTCGTGACTTTTGATTTTTATGGTTGGGGTTTGGGGAGGGGTTGTTCTTGTCAAGCAAAATTGTAACACTTTCCCCCAAAATCAAGCCATTCGTTTCTGCCAAGGTGTAAGACCGTTGTTGAACGAGTGAGGTCTGATGGAATTATACCAGAGCAGAACATAATCGTCAATGTCAGCGAACAGTTTATCTTCGGAGCTATATGAGTGCTGATAGATGAGTTCGCTTTTTAAAGTGTTGAAGTAACGCTCCATCGGAGCGTTGTCGTAAGGACACCCGGCACGGCTCATGCTTTGAGTAATATTATTAGCAGAGCAGTAATCCGTGAATTCCTTCGAGGTATATTGCGAACCCTGGTCGCTGTGAAGTATCACGCCGTTTTTCAGCACCCATGGGTGCTGACTTATTGCTGCTTCAAGCGTCTTTTTTCCAAGCTCTGCCGTAATATTTCTGCCATGTACGCTTGCAATAACGCTGCGGTCATACAAGTCGAGAATTGTGCAGTTGTATCTTATACTGCCGTTTGACAGAGGTATGTAGGTAAAGTCTGTACACCAGATTTTATCAGGCATAGTGGCGGCAAAATTCTGTTTGAGCAGATTTTCAAAAACCTTGTGAGCAGTCCCTTTGTGATATCCCGGCTTATGCCTGCGGGTCACGGAAAAAAGCTTGAGTTCCGTATTCATGTACTTGTGACAGGTGGGTCCACTGATGCTGATACCTTTATTTTTCAGAAGTACAGTCATCAGACGGTAACCCGGAATGCCTTTGCGTTCATGATAGGTCTGAGTTATGATTGTCAGGAGCTTCGCCTTATTTAAGCGATACTCTGCTTTTCTGTTCTTGAGATAATTGTAGTAGGCGTTAGGACATATACCAAGCCTTCTGAGAAGCCATCTTAAGCCCATCGCACCTTTGTTTTCATCGATAAATCGATATGCTGCTAATCGATTTCCTTCGCGAAGAATGCCGCTGCTTTTTTTAGGAATTCGTTTTCCTTCCTCATTTCTTCAAGCTCCTTTCGGAGTTTGAGATTTTCTTTCATGAGGTCGTATTCTTCCTTTGCAGCAGGATCTTTTGAGCATTCTTCACGGTATTTTTTAAGCCAGTACCCGATCCCGTTCTCAGAAACGTGGTACTCCTCCGACAGACTTTTTATCGTCCGTCCTTCTTCCAAGTGCATACGCACTATCCTTTTCTTGAATTCTTCGTTGTAACTTGCCATTGCTTTTTCCTCCTGTGTTTATTATAGCACTTTGGGGGGTGGTGTTACAACTTTATTATAGCACATCAACAATTATGAGCATTACAAATGCGGCGAGAAGATTTGAACAGAGATTTGACGCAAAAGCGGAGCGCTTTATTTGGCATCATCCGCTACTTGGCTTCATCTCCATCTTTGTTGGAATGCCATTACTGGTTTTGGCGTGTGTCTGTATCAGTACGATCGTTATCGCCTTTCCTATGGCATGGCTTTTGGGTTGGTTGTAATCTTTATTTCATCTTTAAACGCACAAAAGATGACTAATGCCATTTTTAGAGGAAAGGTTTTATAATATTGGGGACAGCAAAAAAGGAGGATGAATCTTATGCAAATGCTAATTGCACTCATAGGTGTATGTGCGGCAGCAATGCTGCTGTGGTATGTCTATATTTTAATGAAGGGAGATGATCAGGCATGAGCACCATGATTCAGTATGTTTTATACCTTGCCATTCTGGTTGTTTTGGCAATTCCGCTGGGCGCATACATAAAAAACGTCATGAGCGGCGAGAAAACTTTTTTGTCCAAAGTTCTGACACCGTGCGAAAACCTGATTTACAAGGTTATGCGTGTAGACAGAGAAGAACAGATGACATGGAAAAAATATGCGGTAAGTGTAATGATTTTTTCCGGTATCGGGCTTGTTTTTCTGTTCCTGCTTCAACTTCTGCAGGGAGTTCTTCCCGGAAACCCGCAGAATCTTTCCGGTGTGAAATGGGATTTGGCATTTAACACTTCTGCAAGTTTCATTACCAATACAAACTGGCAGGCATATTCCGGTGAATCCACATTGAGTTATCTCACTCAGGCTTTAGGTCTGACTGTTCAGAACTTTGTTTCCGCAGCTACAGGTATCGCCGTTCTATTTGCATTGATCCGTGGCTTTATCAAGGTGAAATCCTCCGGGTTGGGAAGCTTTTGGGTGGACTTGACCCGCATTGTGGTTCACATCCTACTCCCGCTGAATCTGGTCATTTCTCTGTTGCTGGTAGGCGGCGGCGTGATTCAGAACCTGAAAAGTGCAGAAACAGTATCCCTTGTAGAACCGATTGCCGTCAGTGCAGAAGGCGAAATCCTTGAGGATGCGGTAATTGACTTAGACACCGAAACCGTCACAGTAGATGGCGAAATCGTTTCGAATGCACAGATCGTCACCGAGCAATTCGTACCGATGGGTCCTGCGGCCAGCCAGGTCGCAATCAAACAGAGCGGCACCAACGGCGGCGGTTATATGGGCGTCAACTCCGCACATCCTTTGGAAAATCCCAATGCCTTTACCAATCTGATCGAAATGATTTCCATTCTGCTGATTCCGGCGGCACTGTGTTTCACATTCGGTTCTGCGGTAAAGAACAAGAAGCAGGGTGTTGCGATCTTTATGGCAATGTTTCTCTGCCTGGTTGTTGCTTTGGGCTGTATCGCCGTCACTGAACAGGTTGGCACCCCCCAGCTTGCACAAAACGGCGCAGTCAATATGTCAATGGCCGAACAGGCAGGCGGCAATATGGAGGGCAAGGAGACTCGCTTCGGCATTGCAGGGTCCTCTACATGGGCAGCTTTCACCACAGCAGCCTCCAACGGCGCTGTAAACTCCATGCATGACAGCTACACGCCTCTTGGCGGCATGGTGACTATGCTGCTGATGCAGCTCGGCGAGGTCGTTTTCGGCGGCGTGGGCTGCGGCCTTTACGGTATGCTTGCTTTTGCTATTCTGACGGTGTTCATTGCCGGTCTGATGGTAGGCCGTACACCGGAATTCCTTGGCAAGAAAATTGAGCCTTATGAGATGAAATGGTCGGTACTGGTTTGCCTTGCAACACCCATTGCAATTCTGGTCGGCAGCGGCCTTGCCGCCGTAGTACCCTCTGTCATGGATAGCCTGCATAACGGCGGTGCCCACGGTTTCTCTGAAATGCTGTATACCTACTCATCCTGTGGCGGCAATAACGGCTCTGCCTTTGCCGGTTTCAATGGGAATACCGTATTTCTGAATGTAAGTCTGGGACTGGTGATGCTCTTTGCCCGGTTCCTGCCCATCATCGGCACACTTGCAATCGCAGGCAGCCTGGCTGGGAAAAAGAAAATTGCCACGACTGCGGGCACCTTGTCTACCACAAATGGAATGTTTGTTTTCCTGCTGATTGTTGTGGTATTGCTGATCGGTGCGCTGAGTTTCTTCCCGGCGCTTGCCCTTGGTCCGCTTGCTGAGTTCTTTGGCAGCATTGCGTAAAGGAGGTTTACAGATATGCGTACAAAACAGAAAAGTGCTTTTGCCGACCGGAAAATGCTCGGCAGGGCAATTAAAGATTCTTTTGCGAAATTAAGTCCGAAAACACAGGCAAAAAACCCGGTCATGTTTCTGGTTTTTGTGTCTGCGATCTTGACCAGTATCCTTTGGGTGGTATCCCTGTTCGGGTTAAAAGACGCTCCAAGCGGATATACACTGGCGATTGCCATTATCCTTTGGTTTACCGTGCTATTTGCCAACTTTGCCGAGGCCATTGCAGAAGGTCGTGGTAAAGCACAGGCAGATTCTCTCCGGGCATCCCGAAAGGATGTGGACGCACATAAAATTCCCTCCGTATCGCAGAAGGACAGCGTGACTGTGGTTCCATCCGCCCTGCTGAAAAAGGGGGAACTGGTGATTGTCAAAGCCGGAGAGCAGATTCCGGCAGACGGCGAAGTCATAGAAGGTGCGGCATCTGTGGATGAAAGCGCCATCACCGGCGAATCCGCTCCTGTAATTCGTGAGGCAGGCGGCGACCGCAGCGCTGTAACCGGCGGCACCACTGTACTGTCGGACTGGATTGTTGTCAGAGTGACCAACGAAGCCGGAGAAAGCTTTCTGGACAAGATGATTGCGATGGTAGAAGGTGCTGCCCGGAAGAAGACGCCCAACGAAATTGCTTTGCAGATTTTTCTGGTAGCCTTGTCCATTATCTTTATCTTGGTGACAGTCTCTCTCTACACTTATTCCATTTTTTCTGCAAAGCTGGCGGGAATTGAGAATCCCACCTCTGTAACAACTCTGGTAGCGCTGTTGGTGTGCCTTGCGCCTACTACCATTGGTGCCTTGCTTTCCGCCATCGGTATTGCCGGTATGTCCCGACTGAACCAGGCAAATGTTCTGGCCATGAGTGGTCGTGCCATTGAAGCCGCCGGTGATGTAGACATTCTGATGCTTGACAAAACCGGAACAATCACCCTGGGCAATCGACAGGCATCGGAGTTCATTCCGGTAGATGGTGTTGATATTCAGGAACTGGCGGATGCCGCTCAGCTTTCTTCTCTGGCCGATGAAACCCCCGAGGGCAGAAGCGTTGTTGTGCTGGCAAAGGAGCAGTTTGGAATTCGTGGCAGAAGCCTACAGGACAAGAATATGCACTTTGTCCCATTTACTGCCGTGACTCGTATGAGCGGCGTCGACTTTGACGGCAACGAAATCCGAAAAGGCGCAGCAGATGCCATGCAGAGTTATGTGACCCATGCAGGCGGAATGTATTCTCCAGACTGTGATCGAGTTGTCAAGTCTATTGCGTCCAAGGGCGGCACACCTCTGGTTGTGGCCAAGAACCACAAGATTCTCGGCGTTATCTATTTGAAGGATATTATCAAGCAGGGTGTGAAGGAGAAATTCTCAGATCTGCGGAAAATGGGCATCAAGACCATTATGATCACCGGCGACAATCCGATTACTGCTGCGGCTATTGCTGCCGAGGCCGGTGTGGATGACTTCCTTGCGGAAGCAACGCCGGAAGGAAAGCTGGCAATGATTCGTGATTTTCAGGCCAAGGGTCATTTGGTCGCCATGACAGGCGACGGCACCAACGACGCTCCGGCTTTGGCACAAGCAGATGTTGCAGTTGCCATGAACAGCGGCACACAAGCAGCAAAAGAAGCAGGTAACATGGTGGATTTGGACTCTTCACCCACAAAACTGATCGACATTGTTCGCATCGGCAAACAGCTTTTGATGACACGAGGCAGCCTGACTACCTTCTCCATTGCCAACGATGTGGCAAAATACTTTGCCATTATTCCGGCGCTGTTTATGGGACTTTATCCGGGACTGTCTGCTCTGAATATTATGGGGCTACATTCCCCGCAAAGCGCTGTCCTCTCTGCGATTATTTATAATGCACTCATCATTATTGCGCTCATTCCGTTGGCGCTAAAAGGTGTGAAATATCGTGAAGTTGCTGCTGGAAAGCTGCTGTCACGGAACCTGCTGGTTTATGGTCTGGGTGGTCTGGCGGCTCCCTTTATCTTTGTGAAACTGATTGATGTTCTGCTGGTGTTTACCGGCCTGGTATAAGGAGGGGATATATCATGAAAACAATAAAAAGTGTATTACCAAAGGTGAACCGACCCCAAAAAGTTAGACAAAGTTATCAAGGAAAAATTATACAAAGCGACCAAAAGCGATTTTGGCCGCTTTTGCTATGCTGCTCTGTGTCTGTATTCGACAGGAGAAAGTCCATCAAGCTTAAGCTTGATACGCTTGTTGTTATACCAGTCTATGTAATCTGTAAGTTCCGAGATAAAATGCTCAACTGACGTAAATTCCTGCAGATATAGCAATTCTGTTTTTAATAAGCTGAAAAAGTTTTCGGCACAAGCATTATCAAGACAATTACCCTTTCGAGACATACTCTGCCTGATTCCCTTATCTGCGAGCATTTTCTGATAATGCTTATGCTGATACTGCCAACCTTGATCTGAATGCAGGATAAGATTGGTATTATCGGGGATTTTTGCAAACGCCTTATTAAGCATATCTGTTGTTTGTGAAAGATTTGGATGACGGCTCAGATTATATGAAACCACCTCTCCATTAAAAAGGTCTATTATCGGTGACAAGTACAGCTTTATTCCGAACAATGCAAATTCGGTAACATCAGTTACCCATTTCTGATTTGGCTTGTCTGCTTTAAAATCACGTTCAAGAAGATTTGGAGCGATTTTGCCGACACTTCCTTTGTATGAGTTATACTTACGCATACGAACACGGCAGAATATCCCCATTTTACGCATAAGTTTATGTACTGTCTTATGGTTGATAACATATTTTTTCTTAAGCTCTGTTGTTATTCTCCGATAACCGTAACGACCCTTGTTTTCGTTGTATATACGACGTATTTCGGATTTTATTTCAGCATATTTATCAGGCTTGGGAGAATCAAATTGTTTGCTGTAATAGTAATATGTGCTGCGGGGGATCTTGGCAATATCAATGAGCAGCCATATTTTGAATTCGTGCCTCAGTTCCCATATCACTTGTGACTTTTCTCTTGCCGTACCCTCTCGGTAACCAAGGCATTCAATTTTTTTAAGTATGCATTCTCCGCACGAAGCCGCTGAACTTCAGCTATTAAGTCTTCCTCCACTTTTTTCTCCAGCTTGGGAGGTCTACCAGTGGATTTGTGTCCTCTACGTTCTATGTAGAAGCCCTCTTTACCTTCTTCAAGATAGATGCGTTCCCAATTTGAAGCTCTATTTGCAGGTAATTCAAATCTTCGATCCGTTTCTCTATAACTTAACCCATCCTTGTGCATTGTTTCCACCACCATAATTTTAAACTCTGGTGTATACCTTTTATTCGGCTGTCCTTTTGGCATAAAAATGCCCCCTTTCGTTAGTTTCAATATTGGTATATCTTCATTATACCACATTGTCTAACAAAAGGGGAGCATTTCAAAAGGACAAGTTCCTGCGGTGCTGTTTTTTTCATAAAAACGTAAAAGGCACTTGACAACAATCCGAAAAAGGACTATAATGTTCAAGTGTCCGATATCGGACTATAAAGGAGAATGCTTATGGATATACGAAATTATATAAAACAGCTTGACGAAAAAATGAAAGCTTACGATTCGATCTACCATGACGCCGCCGTGCAGTACGGTATGTCCGATACCGCGATGTGGATACTTTACACGATCTCGGACGAAACCGAAAGCTTTACTCAGCAAGGCATTTGCCGCCAATGCCACTTTCCAAAGCAGACGATAAACACCGCACTCAACAGCCTTATCAAAAACGGCTACGCTCTGCTTGAACCTATCACGGGTACGCGCAACAGCAAACGTATCGTTATCACCGAGAACGGAAAGGCTTTCGCCGCAAAAACGACCGATCGGCTGAAAAAAGCCGAGCTTATCGCCTACAGCCGCTTTACCGATGATGAACTTAACTTTTACCTTGAAATGACAGAACGCTTCAACGACTATCTCCGCGAAGAAGCGGAGAAAACATTTTGAAAGGAAGATAGAAATGACAAAACCTATACAGCTTTCAGACCACTTTAATTTCAGACGGCTGTTAAGATTTACTCTGCCGTCCATCGCGAGTATGATATTCGCTTCGATATACGGCATCGTTGACGGGTTTTTCGTTTCTAATTATGTCGGAAAGATACCGTTCGCAGGACTTAACATCATTATGCCGTTCATTATGATGCTCGGCGCAGTCGGAAATATGATAGGTCTCGGCGGCTCGGCACTCATCGGAAAAACACTCGGCGAGGGCGACCGCGAAAAGGCGAACCGCCTGTTTTCGTTCTTCATCTACTTTATGGCAGGCGCAGGCGTTGTGCTTGCGATTCTGGGAAACATTTTCCTGCCGCAGATAGCCGTACTTCTCCGTGCGGAGGGCGAGGTTCTCGGATATGCTGTTCTCTACGGTCGTATATGCCTTGTCGGACTGATATTCCTGTCGCTCCAGTATGCTTTTCAGGGATTTCTTATCACAGCCGAAAAACCTCACATCGGATTTTTCGTTACAGTTGCCGCAGGCGTAACGAATATGATCCTCGATGCGCTTTTCATCGTCGTTTTCAAGTGGGGACTGGCAGGTACTGCGCTCGCAACGGTCATCGGTCAGTTCGTCGGTGCTGTCGTGCCGATAATAATGTTCGCCAACCCTAAAAACGACTGGATATTAAAGCTCGGCAAGGCAAAATTTGACGGTCGCTCGCTTTTAAAGGCCTGCACAAACGGCTCGTCCGAGTTTCTTTCCAACATTTCGATGTCCGTTGTCGGTATGCTCTACAACAGCCAGCTTTTGAAGTATGCAGGCAATGACGGCGTTGTTGCCTACGGCGTAATAATGTATGTAAATATGATATTCATCGCCGTTTTCTTCGGCTTCACGGTAGGCGTCTCGCCGATAATGAGCTTTAACTACGGCGCGGGAAACACAACGGAGCTGAAAAGTCTTTTCAGGAAATGCTCGACCATAATCGGCGCGGCATCGCTCACAATGCTTTTGGCAGCAGAGCTTCTCGCAAAGCCGCTCGCGATGATATTCACAAGCTATGATGCGGAACTGCTCGACCTCACGACACACGCATTTTCGATATATTCCGTATCGTTCCTTTTCTGCGGAATAGGAATTTTCGGCTCGGCACTCTTCACCGCGATGAACAACGGACTTATCTCCGCGCTGATCTCGTTCATACGAACGGTAATACTCCAAGCCGCATTCGTGTTCATACTTCCGCTTTTCTGGAAGATAGACGGTATATGGTGGTCAGCAGTTTTCGCCGAGGGCATTGCGGCATCATTAAGTATCATTTTCATTATTGCTTACAGAAAAAAATATCAGTATATGTAAAATGGGAAAAATCAGCTAATCGGGCTGAGCACAGCTCGACCAGCTGAATGCTTTGCAAATTCCTCACTTTCCCCCATTATCCCTGCCCTTTTTCTTATGGGAAAAATGTATCTCGGGCATGGCAAGGTTATCGTAAAATATCCCCGATGTGTTTTCATCATCGTCAAGCTTTTCTTCTTCATCGTTGGTATGTATTTCGGGAACGGCGAGATTCTCCGAAGCGAATGTAAGGTGAGTTTTCTTCTTATTCTTTTTAAACATAAGACCTACCCCTTTTACAATAGATTTATAAAGAATGTTACGCAAAGGCTGTTGAGAAAATCCGCGAACATTGAGCCTATTATCGGCACAAGGATATATGCTTTTACCGACGGCGCAAATTTTTCCGTGAGCACCTGCATATTCGCCATTGCATTCGGTGTTGCGCCCATTCCGAAGCCGCACGTTCCCGAGGCGAGAACCGCGGCATCATAGTTCCTTCCCATAACATTATACACGACGAAATATGTGAACAGCCCCATAAACACGACCTGCACGAGCAGAAGCACAACGAGCGGAAGTGCAAGCTCCGCAAGCTGCCAGAGCTTCAGCGTTATCATCGCGATGCCGAGGAACATCGAAAGGCAGATACCGCCGATGTCGTTTATTTCGCCGATATGGATATCGAATTTTCCCGTGAATTCGCTTATATTCCGCATTACGGCAGCGATTATCATTGCGCCGATATATATCGGGAACGTCATTCCCGTTTTGGACAAGAGCCACGAGACCACCGTCCCCAATCCCATTGCTATCGCGATCTGATACGCCGCGGGAGCATACATACTCACCGAACGGTGCTTTTTCTCTTCCTCCTCGACGAGCGGAGTTTCGTCCTCCGCAACAGCGGTATTGAGAAGATCATGCTTTACTATGAGCCTGCGTCCGAGGGGACCGCCCATAAGTGAGCCTGCGACAAGTCCGAATGTTGCCGCCGCGGTGCAGAGTGTAGTCGCACCGCTCACTCCGAGATCTTCAAGAACAGGTCCGAAAGCGCCCGATGTTCCGTGTCCGCCGACCATTGGTATCGAACCCGTGCAAAGTCCTGTAAGCGGATCAAGTCCCATAAGCCTTGCAACGCCTATCGCGATGAAATTCTGTCCGAGGATAAGCATTATAACGCACCCGAGGAAGATAACAAGGCTAAGTCCGCCGCTTTTGAGTATGCGAAGATTTGCCTGAAATCCTACCGATGTGAAGAAGATGACCATACATACTGTTTTCAGCGTTTCGTCAAAATCGAACTCGACAACTCCCGCTGCATACAATCCGAGCGAGAGCAGAGCGAACAACATTCCGCCGATAACAGGCGAGGGTATGCAGAAATGCTCGAGAAGCTTTATCTTATGCTTCAAAAATCCGCCGAGGAACAGAACGCCGACCGCAGCGGCGAGCGTCTGATACATATCAAGATGTAATGTGTACATACGCCCTCCTTAGTCCTGCGCAGCACTCGGACGGTCTATCTCCGCCTTGCCTGCGTTCGTGTTTACCGTGATGCCCTGCTCTTCGTAAAAGCCTGCCGCACCGCTGTGAAAAGGTATGGAGATGCCGCCGACGGCAAAATCAACATCAAATTCCGATGCGCTCGTTGCATAATGAAGCTCCGGGCTGTGGTCGAAAAGTATCCTCACAAGCTGTTCAGCTGTGTCGTCCGAGAGCCTGCCCGAAGCCACAAGGACAGCCTTTACACCGACCGTGCGGACCTCCTCTGTCTGACCTGCATAGGTGTTAGCAGGTATCGTGCAGGCGGTGTAGTCAGAATCGCCGTCCGTCATTCGCGCGATAGTTTTTTCATCGAGTGAAACAATGCGTATCGCAGTTTCCTTTGCAAGCTCCGTCACAGCCGTCGTCGGCAGACCTGCCGTGACAAAGAAAGCGTCTATCGTTCCGTTTCCGAGAGCCGCCGCAGAATCGGAGAACGAAAGGTTCTCTTTTCTGACCGAGCCGTTCACAAGTCCGCCCAGCTGCATAATAAGCTCTGCATTTTTCACAACGCCCGATTCTTCCTCACCAACGGAAACAGTCTTTCCGTAAAGGTCGGAAACGGTATAAATATCAGAATCCGCTCTTACGATGAGCTGACATTCTTCCGTATACAGAGCCGCAAGCGCGCGAATGCTTCTGCAAGGCATCTCGGCGAAGCTGTTCTCACCGTTATAAGCCTCCGTGAGCATATCGCTCTGCACAACGGCAATATCGAGAAAGCCCTGCTGAATGAGCCGCAGATTAGCCGCCGAGCCTGCGGTAGCCTTTACTTCGGCTGACAGCTTTTTATTTTCCGCACCGACAAGCTGTGCATAAGCACTGCCGTAAGCGTAATAGTTCCCGCCGATACCGCCCGTTCCGAACGCAAGCCTGTCCGCGCTTCGGCAGGAGCACATCAGCAAAGCGCAGACCGCCGAAAGCAGTATGCACATCAGATTTTTTATTTTTTTCATCAAAACTTACCTCTCCTTTGTCAGCGGATATCTTCGACTGACTGCACAGTTTTTTACGAAAAGCAGAAAAACCGTTTTCTTATACTAATCTTTAAACTCAAAGTGTACAAAAAATCAAGCAAAAGCTCGCATATATGGCTTTTGTTCAGATTTTTTGTATAGTTTTTAATTGGTGTTTATACTAATTCTCTGTCGTTCTATAGACAAAATCGACAGATAGAATAAGTT
>ENA-UEYI01002011-UEYI01002011.1-human-gut-metagenome-genome-assembly--contig:-NODE-2011-length-15285-cov-4.363164_pt1 | contig 15285 bp, 9 predicted proteins | sample MGYA00242900_ERZ507916 | MGnify/ENA primary metagenome ERZ507916 (study PRJEB26167, sample SAMN06115521) | human gut metagenome | host: Homo sapiens | place: China:Chongqing | collected 2015-09-02...
AGCATGATGACTGGCTGGTGCATGTTAGCAATCAGATACTCAAGAAACCGGTTCAGATATGTTTTCCCATCAATCCCCTGCTCCTTTGCAAACGCATCACAATACAATAACCCGATGTCATAAATCTTCTCATGCGTTGAGACATCAAAGACACAATGTGATGCATGGGGTCCCAGGAACTCAATACAATACTGGTACAGCTGCCGCTGAAAGCCCCGTTTTTCCTTATCTGATATTTCCTCAGCTCTGCCGTCATCATCCATCTGAATCTCTACATACCGTATACCGGATGCCCCATCCATATGCGACTTCACATACTCCAGATTCACACTGTCAAACTTTCCCTGAATCAATGCGATCAGATGTCTGGACAGATACGCCTGCTCCATTTCCCGGCTGCTTTGCTTCTTCTGGTTGTCCGCCCTTCGCAATATCTGGACTTTATTCAGCACCTTCAGCAATTCTTCCCGGTCTACCGGTTTCAAAATATAATCCGTGCAGTCATAACGGATCGCCTTTCTCGCATACTCAAAATCTGCATATCCGCTCAGGATCACAAAATGTGCATCGGAAATCTTTTCCCCGCGGATTTTCTCCAGAAGTTCCAGTCCTGTGACGACCGGCATTTTTATATCCGCAATAATGAGATCTACCTGCTCCCCGCGCAGATATTCCAGTGCTTCCCCTCCGTTTGCCGCCGTCTTAACAACTTCAAATCCCTCCTGCTCCCAGTCAATCAGTATCTTCAGTCCCTGTAATATAAACGGCTCATCATCCACGAGCAATACCTTTAACAATGCTTCCCCCATCTTTTTCCTTCCCTTCTCTACAATGGCATCCGGATACTCACTGTCGTACCGACACCCTGCTCCCCCTCTATATCAAATGCCACCTGCTCCCCGAATACCATTTTCAGCCGCAGACATGCATTGATGATTCCCACTCTTCCGCCATCCTTTAGCATATCAATACTGGCGTTTAGCATGCGCTCTTTTAATTCCTGCATCTGGGAGGCGTCCATGCCACATCCGGTATCTTCCACTTCCAGATAAAGTGCCTTCTGCTTTTGGCAGATCCGCACAAAAATCCAGCCGGGAGCTGTCTTTGCCTCAATTCCATGCACACAGGCATTTTCCACAAAGGTGACAACTGTCATTTTGGGAATTTTAATGTCCAGACAATCCTCTTTCACTTCGAGACTGTAACTTAACCGCTCTCCAAACCGATACTTCTGAAGCCCCAGATACGCTCTCACAAATTCCATTTCTCTGCGGATCTCGACACTGTCGTTTCCCCATTCCACATACTGACGCTGCATCAGCGCCAGCTTTTCCACCATGTCTGCCGTCTCATATTCGTTTTTCAACAGGCTGTGCATGCGGATGCTCTCCAACGCATTAAACAGAAAATGCGGATTGATCTGGCTGTGCAGCGCGAGCAGTTCTGCATTCTGTCTTTCCACCAGCATCTCCTGCTCTTTAATCTTATTCTTATACACAATCTGAATGAGTTCATTTGTTCTCGCAACCATGCGGTTGTAATTGCGCATCAGGCTTCCAATCTCATCTTTTCCACGCACATACGAAATCGGCACCAGATGTTCCCCGCCGACTGTCTCAAACGCCTTGCTGAGTTCGCTGATTCTCTGCGTAAATGACCGGTTAAATCCCCGCACCAGAAGGAGTGGCAGAATCGCATTTACAACAATTAAGAATCCAATCAGCGGCAGGTTTTTCCGGATTTCCGTCCACAGCTGGCGTTTGGGCTGCATGACATAAATATCCAGATCCATTCCGTAAAACTCGAGTTCCTGACAGTATCCGATCCTGCCCGTCTGGTCAAATGTCTGAAATTCCTTTCCGATACTGGAATATCTGCCATTTGATAAGACAATCTTATCTCCCTGGCAGATAAATACATCCGTGTCATAATTCATTTTCTCTAACGTCCGGTTTACTGCACTGTAATCGATGTTGATCAGCAGCACCTTTTCCATACTATTTTCCGCATAAAAGTCCAGCTTCTGGAAAAAAAGCATCCGTCTCTGCGGCTCCACCGAATACAATCCCTTATTCAATCCGTTATTCTGAAAATAGCGGTACACTTCTGTACCGCGTATTTCCTTCATATTACATACCTTTCCCCCATTCACGATCGTGTCATTATCCACATACATCGTGATTACCATGTTGTTCATGCCAAGTCCGCTCTCAAACAGGGTATCTTTAAAAAAATCCTGATAACTCACCACATAGTCCAACGGATCGCTGTAGGTATTCGACAAAAAACGGTTGATATATTTGCTCGTATAAATACTTTTCCCGATCTCTGCTGCATTGTTGACCGTATTTGAAATACTGTATGCAACTGCATTGGCAATATTCGCCATCTCATGCTCTCTGGCTTCCCGCTCACACTTCATGACAACAGAAAATACCGCACTGTCCGTCACAATCATCGGAACCAGCACGCACAAGATATACAGGATATAAAATTTATTTTTTAATTTAAAGTCATCCATCCAGAGTTCAACCGCATGCAGAATTCTCTTCATATCCTCTCCCAGTATTTTTATACTAACATTGTTTTTCATCGAGTGCAACGGATACCGGCAGCATCAGTATTCCACTTCCGTCACATTTCCCGTTTTGCATATAAAAAGTGTGCTCACCGTCTGTCCGGTCAGACGGCTGCTTCTCTCATCCGGCTGCTGCCCTCCGACTGCGATCTCATAGCTTCCCGGGTGTACCAGACATTTTCCCTCCTCGGAGATCAGTGCAAAATCACGCGGAGAAAGGGTGATACAAACCTCTTTCTTTTCCCCACATTCCAGTGCAACCGACCAGATTCCCTTCAGCTGATAGCCGGGATCGTAAGCTTCTCTTTCACTGAATCTGACATATACCTGTACCGCTTCCTGTACCGGGTAGGTACCGGTATTCTCCACCGTTACATGCACCGTTACCGGCTCCAGTATTCCAAAATCTGTAACATCTGCATGTGCATCAGAATAACGGATCTGCGAATAGGTAAGACCATATCCAAACGGATAGAGCACATGTCTGTCCGTATACCGGTAAGTACGTTCTGCCATGGAATAATCCGTAAAATCCGGGAGAAATTCCGTTCCTTCATAAAAGGTAACCGGCAGTTTTCCGCACGGAGAGAATTCTCCGAACAATGCCTCTGCGATTGCTTTTCCACCTCTCGCTCCCGGGTACCAGCAATCCAGTATTGCCCGTATCTGTGCATGTTCCTGCGCCCACGACAGATCCAGTGCACTTCCCGCCAGCACGGTGAGCACAATCGGTTTTCCGACTGCTGCGACCGCCTCTAAAAGTTCCTGCTGCAGTCCGGGAAGCTTTAGTCCCAGCTTGTCACCGCTGGCATACTCATTTCCCGCATCTCCTTCTTCGCCTTCGATGCCCGCATCCAATCCCAGACACATCACAATGACATCTGCCCGCTCCGCAGCAATCAGCGCTTCCTTAAACCGGTCCTTCGGCTCCCCGAGAAATTCTACCTGATCCTTATACAGATGGCAGCCCTGCGCATATAGGACGCGGGTTTTCTCTCCGGTGTATTCCTGAATTCCCTCCAGCGGTGTAATGTATCTGGAGGATGTCCCCTCATAATTTCCAACCAGCGCTGCTCTGGAGTTCGCGTTTGGTCCGATCACTGCAATGGTATGGATCTGTTCCTGCTTCAGCGGAAGAAAATGGTTGTCATTCTTAAGCAGCACCATACTTCTTTTCGAGGCTTCTAAGGACAGTGCAATATGTTCGGGGCACTCCACCACATCATAAGGAATGTTCGCATATGGAGACGGATAATCCTCCATCATCCCCAGCCGGATTCTGACATCCATCAGGCGCTCCACCGCTTCTGTGATCGTCTTTTCCTCCACCAGTCCCTGTTCACAGGCACGGCTTAAATACAGAAATGCCTTCCCGCAGTTTAAATCACAGCCATGGTTGACAGCCATTGCCGCAGATTCTTCTACCGTCTTTGTCACATGATGGTGCTCATGAAAATCAAGAATTGCCCAGCAGTCGGACACTACGTGTCCCTCAAAACCGAATTGTTCTCTTAAAATATCCTGCAGAAGTGTCTTGCTTCCGCACGCCGGTTCCCCGTTGACGCGGTTATAAGCGCCCATCACGGCTTCCACACCGGCATCCTTGACACACCGCTTAAATGCATACAAATACGTATCGTACAAATCGTGCAGCGACACCTTTGCATCAAACTCATGGCGCAATGCTTCCGGACCGCTGTGCACGGCAAAATGCTTGGCACACGCAGCCGCCTTTAAATGATCCGGATCTTTGCCCTGAATCCCTCTGATATACGCACAGCCAAGCTTTGCCGTCAGACAGGGGTCCTCCCCGTACGTCTCATGTCCTCTCCCCCAGCGTGGATCTCTGAAAATGTTAATATTCGGCGCCCAGAAAGTCAGACCTTTATAAATACCTCTGTCTCCTCTTCCTGAATACGCTTCAAACTTTGCCCGTCCCTCGGTGGACACCACATCTCCGATCTTCTCAAGCAGTTCTTCATCAAAAGTCGCTGCCAGGGCAATTGCCTGTGGAAACATTGTCGCCACACCGGATCTTGCCACTCCGTGAAGCGCCTCATTCCACCAGTTATACGCCGGAATATGCAGCCGCTCAATCGCCGGTGATTCATAGCGCATCTGGCTGATCTTCTCCTCCAACGTCATCTGTTCCACCAGTCTTTTTGCATATTCTTTCGTCTCCAGACTCATCTCTCTCCCTCTCCTTTTGCTCTATTCTTCTGCTCCACTGCACGTAAAGCTCACATAATCCGCATAATTTTTACTGTCAGTTCCATGCGAAGACGCGTACATTCCAATGGTGCATCCCACAAAGCCTCCCGCCTCTTCCGTGGTATACGCAAGCAGGCTGACCTTATCGCAGGCACAGATCATTTTTTCTCCCAGCCTTACCCAGATACCCGCACTCTGCTCCTCTCCGCGGATCAGAATCTCCCATAACTCCTGCTCTTCTTTCAGAAGAACTTCACGGATGACCTCTTCCCTGGCATGAACATATGCTGTTACCCGAAAGCAGACATCTGCTCCCTTTTTCCCGATCTCCATCCTCAGATGATTCTCATGGTTCTGGTATAATACCATTCCCGCCGTCTCATCCTCCGACTGTGGTTCAAAGCGGAATCTGGCCGCTGCATGGAAATGATAGCTTTTCTGACGAAGTCCGAAATAACTGCTGCATCCTTTTTCACCGATCGTCTGTTTTCCACAGTATAAGCGGAATACACCGCGTTTTTCTGTCAGCGAATAGGATGCCTCATTTCTTCCCCCGATCCCAAGCAGCCTCTGATCCGGTCTCGTCTCCCAGAAACACAGGGTATCGCACGTTCCTGTTTCTTCCGGAAACCGGTACTCTTTTAGCGGCACTTCCAGTGTCTTCTCCAGACGTCCGGTTCCGGCAGCAATTACCGGCCATCCATCCTGCCATACAACTTTTGCCAGAAAAGTCTCGCGCCCCATACTTCCATGGTTCTTACAGCGTCTCGTGGCGAGCATCACCACATACCAGTTCCCGTTTTGATCCTCCACCAGATCCCCATGACCAGCATAGACCACAGGATAATCCGCCCCAAGATTCCGATGTGTAAAGATCGGATTGCGCGGGCATCCCTCAAACCATTGAAACAGCTTTCGGCTTCTCGCCACACTGATGCTGTGTTCCGGTCCGGTTCCTCCTTCTGCATGCAGCAGATAATAATAGCCGTCTTTTTTGTACAGATGTGGTCCCTCCGGCCAGATTGCCCCTCTCACAGCCCCTTTCCAGATTGCCATGCTCTCTCCGACCAGCTTCTTCGTCGTCAGATCCAGTTCCTGCACCCAGATCTCCCAGTCCCCATTGTACCTTACTCCATCGGGATTCGGTCTGGTTCCGCAATAATAGCACCTGCCATCCTCATCAAAAAACAGGCTGGGATCAATCCCGGCTGCTTCTTCTCCCAGATAACAGGGATCTGACCACGGTCCCTCCGGGTGCTCCGCCGTCACAATAAAATTACCTCCATAGCTGACATTTGTGGTAATCATATAATAAATACCCTTATGGTATCGGATGGTCGGCGCATAGATTCCCCTGGAAATCTCCTCTCCCCCAACAGCAAGCTGCTCTTTTCTCTGCAGAATATTTCCGATTTGCTCCCAATGTGCCAGATCCCTGCTGTGAAACAGCGGAACACCTGGTGCATATGCAAAACTGGATGTTACCAGATAGAAATCTTCTCCTACCCGGCAGATCGACGGGTCCGGATAAAATCCCGTCAAAATCGGATTCTTAACTGTAACCATAGCTTTTCCCCCCTACTCCACATATCCAAATCCGAGAATCGTAAATTTCTTATCCAGATTCTCACCGCTCATCTGGATTCTCACGGTATGTGCTGCCGTTTCCTTCTCCTGAAATACGAGCACCGCATTACAGTGCAACCAGTTATTGACATGTGGATCTGCTGTGAACCGGAATTCCCCATCCACCAGCACATCCGCTGTCCCGGCATCCACCTCGCCGGAATCCTTAAATATCAGAAATAACGCTCTGCATGTGATCGTCAGTTCAAAAAACGCCCGATCCGGCTTAGTTCCATCATACATCCAGTTATATGGGAATTCCGGCGTAGTGCAAAGATCCTGATCCATTTCCACACACTGCAGTTCGTGATCTGTCGCATCAAAGCCTCCCTCTCTCATACTGGCGCCCTCATATCCGTCCCGCCGGTCTAAGAGTTTTACTTTTTCAAACGAATTGCCGATCGCAGGCTCCCCGCACAGACACTGTTCTAAGACTTCCTCCTCCGTCATGCCCTGCCGGAAGCTGTCCACCCTCGCATGGTCGGACGTATCACATATCTCCATCAGGTATTCCAGACAATCTGCCATAATGGTATGTCCAAGGTTGGTCGGATGAAACATGTCATAAAAAAACTGGTTCTTCGTAATCACTCTTTTCTGTTCTTTTCCGGAAAACTGCGGGGTAACCGCATCCAGAATACTTACCATCGGAAGGTCGTACTGTCTTCCCACCGGCTGCAGACGTTCCTGAAGATTCCAGTCATTTGCAAATACGGAAAACAAGAGTACCACCGCAGGTCTCCACGGCAGCTTCAATACCTTACGCACCAGACTCTCATAGCAGTCCCCTTTGGTCTCATCTCCCTCATCATTCACCGCAAACTCGATTACAACAAGATCCGGCTGTTCCCCCTCACGCAGCACATCTCTGTCAAAACGGATCATTCCAAGCTCCGATGGGGTTCCTCCTACTCCAGCCTTGATGAATCTGACATTATTGTTCCGTGCAAATCGTTTCTGAAACAGCTGATATGCCTTATATGCATAACACTCTGTGTGAATCGGCACCGCCCCTGCCCCCTGTGTGATGGACCCTCCGATAAAAGCAAGCGTCACTTCTTTTCCGGCTCGCGCTTTCTCAAGCACTTTCCGAATGCGGTAGGTATTTCCCAGGTTCATAAGAGAGCGCTGCACCATCTTATAATATTCTTCCGAATGGAGATCCACTTTTTCTTCTGTCAGATCTTCCGGTGCCGTAAATCCGTCGTTTAAATAAAAACGGACATCTGCCTTTCCCACCCGTTCCGGTTTGTCAAATGTAAAGCGGATCTGTCCGGGCACATCATCATCCAGACTCCATTCATAATCCGACAGACAGATCCTCTGTTCCATCCCATCTCCCTGCAGTGTTGCCACCAGATTCGTTCCGCCCCCATACAAATCCTTTTTGCCGTACATCTGAAAAACAAATTCTATTTTTTCAGCCGGATGCTCCATCTCAACCGACACACCAATACTGTGTACAAGCGTGCGGAAGCCTTTCACTGTACCGAGCAGTTCAAGTATTCTGCTATCCGTGATATTTCCGACAATCTGTGCACTGTTTGCCAGACGGCCGTCACTTTCATAAATGAACTGCACTGCTTTGCCATCTCCCTGCTTCAGTCCGCAGATCTCTTTTCCACGCATAATATAAAAATATGCTCTTGCTTTTTCCGGGTCTCTCGGTGCTACTGGTCCTGTCATTCTGTGCTCCTCCTGCCATTTTATATACATCTATGGTAGCACAGATCTCCTTCCGGATACGCGGGAGAAACTATAGATATTACTACGATAAATTAGTGTTCTTGCCCCTGCCCCCGCGGAGCGTTTTATCGGAAGCCGTCACATCAGAAATAAACGGCTGCCTTTATGCGGTAAGTAATATGAGGAGAACCGTTCTTTTTCTGATGTGACCGTCTTCCGGTATTGATTCGGCAGCATTCCGTACCGCTTCCGGAACAGGTTGGAAAATGCCTTGCTGTTTGGAAAGCCGTGGTTTAATGCAATCTCGCCAATCGCAAGATCCGTCTCTTCCAGATCCCTCACGGCATGCTCCAGACGCACACTCGACAGATATTCCTTGTAATTGATCTTCGCATATTTTTGAAACATCCGGGAGAGATACGCCGGTGAATAACCGAAGATGCCTGCCAGCTTTTCTAAAGAGAGATCCTCCGTATAATGCTCCTTCAGATACCCGGTAATCCTTCCAAGACGCTTAAGCTGCTTATTGTTCTTAAGTATCTCTTCGCCCACCTCAAGCTTCCGGTATCTTGTCACCAGAAGATACTCCAGCTGATAAAAACAGCTTAGCATTTTTAATTCGTAACCGGTCTGTTTCTCACCGTACGCCACAAACATTGTCTCGAGCAGTGAAAACACCTGACGGTCATCTTCTTTTCCGCTGTGCGAAAACCAGATAAACTGTTCTTCCGTATAATAATCCGCAAAGACGCCAAGCGGAATCTGCAGCACAATCGTCTCGTTTGGCAGAGGGGCATGGATCGCATGCACCTCATTGCTGTTCACCAGCACAAACTCCCCCGCTGCAAGCACATATTTTTTCTCATTCAGGAAAAAATCAAGCTGCCCCTGTCTCACGGCAAATATCTCGATAGAACGGTGCCAGTGCTTCTCCCTGATATATTTTCCGCCGCCGCCCTCAAAGAGAAACAGCTTAAACGGAAGTCCCCTGTCCGGAACGATCACTTCATGCTGGTAAACAATATCATTCACTCCACTTCGGTCTCCTTTAACAAAATTTCATTACCGCGCAGTAAGCTGAAACCGCCGGTTTTCACCAGCCATCCTCATAAAATATACTGTATGTTTTTTATTTTGTTAAAAGTATAACATAATTTTCAATTTTCTCATTTATTTTTCACAATTAATTTATATTTTGTTTATCTTTCTTTGAAATACTGCACAATTTCCATGTTATCTTTTTTTTGCGTTTCCGGAATTCTTCCCGTTTTCCTACTCCGGCAAACTGTCCGACAAACATAAAGTTCCCCACCCCACCTGCGGATTCGGATATTCCTGCAGCAGACCAGAAGCCCTTCCTCCTCCGAGCGGACGCGCTCCGCGGATCAGGTACGCCTTTATTTTTTCTCCGTACAGGTACGCATCGTTTCCGCGCACAATCCCCCATTCCATCAGAAGTGCCGCGCTCCCCGTCACAAACGGGGTTGCCATCGAAGTTCCGGAACGCGCCGTATAGCCTCCGCCCGGCGCGCAGGAGGTGATCTCCACGCCCGGCGCCGCAAGATCCGGCTTGACCTGTCCGTTTCCGGTAAATCCTCTGCCTGAAAATCCCGCCAGCTGCCCGAACCTCGCGTCGTACGCCCCGACCGTAATCACCTTTGCCGCAGTGGACGGAATGGTAAGCGTCGTCTCCTCCCGCGGCAGAAGGAATCCGGTGCCTTCGTTTAAAACGCCTCCCGCCGGGAACCACATATCATAGCGCCCCGTGACGATGCGCTGTGGAATCAGGCGCACCGTCCAGATTCCACTGTCCACATAGTCCCGCACAGGAAGAAAGTCCAGGTAAATCTCCTGGTAGGAGCTGTACGGACTCGGCTCTCCATAGTAGAGCAGAATCTGCGTCTGCCCCAGCGTAAAACGCTGCGGTCCCTGTATCTGGCGGATCGGTCCGATCTGCATGCCGCCCGGATGAATGAGAAGCACCGCCATCTCATCCGCATAGGATTTCCAGATCTGAAGATTTAAGGCGCTCTCGTACGCGCTCACCGCGAACTCTACATTTTCCGCCTGCCCCATTCCAAGCGCTCCCGCCGTGTGCGTGGCAGCCGCTCCCTCATTCCCGCTTCCGATCACGATCGAGCTCTTCCAGTAGTTTGCGAGATCATCCAGATAAGTCTCGATGAGCGACGTTCCCGTGTGGCTTCCGTAATTATTCCCAAAGCTTAAGTTGATGGCGACCGGCTGCTGCCGCTCCTGCGCTTTTCTAAGGCAGTAATCCACCGCCTGCATCAGTTCCGTCGTCCGCGGGAACGCTCCCTCCCGCTGGTTGCCGAGCTTTACAATCAAAAGATCGCTCTCATACGCCACACCGCGGTATCTTCCCTCCGATGCTCTTCCGTTGCCGGCGGCAATTCCCGCCACGTGTGTCCCGTGTCCCGATGCATCCCTGCTCGGGCAGACCGCATACCGCTGCTGTTCCGTGGGCTGCGCGAGCGCCTCGTTGATGCGCGCCTCATCGTACTCGGTTCCAAGGAAATACCCCGCCGGCGCCGACAAGCCCCCGGACGCCGGGATCGTCTGATCCCAGAGACTGACAATGCGGGTCGTACCGTCCGCCCTCCTAAAATCCGGATGCGCGTAATCGATGCCGGAATCAATAACCGCCACAAGGACACCGGCACCCGACAGGCCGGTTCTCTCCTGCAGCTGCGTAATGCAGGATGCACGCTTTCCATTGTCCACCGCGAAAAATAAAAGTTTCGGCTTTTCCATGTACTCGATTTTATCCAGCGCTGCCACCGGCTCCACGAGATGTTCCGGCAGCACTAAAACGGCATATTCATTCTGCAGATTTGTCAGTTGAATCCGCGGATATTCCTCCGGAAAATTTTTAAAAAGGAGCGCCTCAAGCTCCTCCGTTGTCCCGACAAATTTTACAATGACCTCCCACGTCTGTTCGGCACTATCGTAGCCGATGTCCAGCTCCAGCGACTTCTCCCGCTCCTCCTGTGTCGCCGCCAGTGCCAGATTCAGCAGATTCTCCATTTTTTCGTTCGGCATAAAAATCTCCGCAACAACATCTTATTTTTATTAGATGCCGCCGCGGAGACCGTTATGTCTGCCTGTATTCTGTTTTTGTCTGTTTTTTATTTCACCCGCTCAGAAAACATCATAAAGAAGCTGACCAGAAGACATCCCACCGACACCCAGATCATGTGAATACCGTAGCGCATGGACAAATTGCCGCCGATGCCGGCTCCGATCGCAAAGAAAAGAATGATTCCGAAATAGTAGAGCGACTGTCTTAACTGTTCCGGTCTCTTATCCCGCAGATACATGGAAAATGCCGCCGTGCCGCTCCGCAGATTGCCAATGCACATCGTGCTCGCATAGGAATAGCCATTTACCTTGCGGAACGTCTGCACCTGCATCGCGCAGGCAAAAGACACCAGCACCGTCGCCGCCATGTTGTATTCCTGCGGGATAAATCCCACTGCAAATAAAATCACAATCTCAAGCAGCAGAATTCCCTGTCTCCAGTGAAGCCGCTTCGCGTATTTGAAACGCCCCTGTATGCGCTCCGCAAAAAACACGCCAAACGCAAACGCCAGCAACGGGAACAGATAGCGCAGTCCGTCCATCCATCTGCCCACCATAAAATTCTGGCTCATCAGCACCACGTTGCCGGTCTGGGCATTGGAGAAGACCTCCTCCCTCGTATTATAGGTATAGGCATCCTGAAATCCGCCGGAGACCGCCAGAAAAATACTGGTCAGAAATGCCTCTGACATCTGAAGTTCGTTCTTTTTCTCGTTCATAAGTATCTCTCACCCTTTCACATTCTTCTCTATTATAGCGGTTTACGTGAGATGCGCAAGTACCCGTTTTCTGCCGGCTCATAATTTCCGTTTGCGCGGCATACACTATTCCAGTATCTGAATGTGCGGCAGTCTGCCTGCGCATTCTCTCATGAAAGGAGTATTTATATGTGCGGAATCTCCGGTTTCTGCGACTTTTCTAAAAATTTTAAAAAGGAACCCGTCCTCTGGGAACATATTCTCACCGACATGCATCACACACTCGCCCACCGCGGCAGCGACAGTTTCGGCACCTATTTAGACACGCATGTGGGGCTTTCCCACGCCAGACTCAGCATCCGCGATATTGCGGGCGGCAGTCAGCCCATAATCCGGCAGGATGGGGAACGCACCTGCGCGATCGTCTACAATGGCGAGATCTACAACACCGACGAACTGCTGCCGCCGCTTCTCGCCGCCGGGTATACTTTTTCCACCACTTCCGACACGGAAGTCATTCTCTGCGCCTATCTGCACTATGGGAGGGATTTTGTCAGCCGCCTGAACGGCATTTTTGCCTTTGCGATCTGGGACGGCGGAACCGGTGAACTGCTTTTGTACCGTGACCGTGCCGGTACCAAACCGCTCTTCTACAGCACCCCGGGCGGCACACTGATCTTTGGCTCCGAGCCAAAAGCACTCTTCTGCCACCCGGATATCACGCCCGCCATCGATGAAAACAGTCTGTTGGAGCTTCTGTCCATCGGTCCGGCACGCACGCCCGGCAACGGCATTTTTTCCGGCATGCACGAGGTTCTCCCCGGCCATTATCAGATTTTCTCCCGGGAGGGCATGAAGCAGGTGTGCTACTGGGATCTTACCGCCGCCCCGCACACCGATTCCTATGAAAAAACGGTGGAGATGGTCTCTTATCTGGTGCGCGATGCCGTAAAGCGGCAGATGGTCTCGGACGTCCCGGTCTGCACCTTTCTCTCCGGCGGCATCGACTCTTCCATCGTAACCGCGATCGCCGCAGGCTGCATGCAAAAGGACGGGCAGACTCTAAATACGTTCTCTTTTGATTTTGCGGAAAACGATAAATATTTCCAGTCAAACGCCTTTCAGCCCGAGCGCGATCTGCCCTACGTCAACATCATGCTCGCCCACTGCCAGACGCACCACACCTATCTGGAATGCTCCCAGAGCACGCTTTATGAGGCACTTTTTTCGGCGGTCGACGCCAGGGATCTTCCCGGCATGACCGATGTGGATGCCTCCCTGCTCTACTTCTGCTCTCTGGTCGCCAGACACAACAAAGTCACACTGACCGGAGAATGTGCCGATGAAATCTTCGGCGGCTATCCCTGGTTCTACCGCCCGGAGCTTTTAAACCGTGACGGTTTTCCGTGGTCTGCCGATGTCTCTGCGCGCGCCGCATTCCTGTCCGGCGACGTGACTGACCGCCTGGATCTCGCCGGTTACTCGCGCGCCCGCTATGAAGAGACCATAAGTGCTTCCCCGAAGCTTCCCGGCGAATCGCCCGAGGAAGCCCGCAGGCGTGCCGTCGGCTACCTGAATATCAAGTGGTTCATGCAGACGCTCCTCGACCGCATGGACCGCACCAGCATGTACTCCGGTCTGGAAGCGCGCGTTCCCTTTGCCGACCACCGCATCATGGAGTACGTCTTCAACGTGCCGTGGAGCATGAAGTATCAGAACGGCGTGGAAAAAACGCTGCTGCGCGACGCCTGCGCGGATCTGCTTCCGGCAGAACTGCTGCACCGCAAAAAAAGCCCGTACCCGAAGACTTACCACCCGGGCTACGAGAAGCTTCTCGCGGATCACCTGCGCCGGATCATAAGCGATCCGAACGCGCCGGTCTACCCGCTGATCGATTCCAAAAAAGCCGAGGCGTTCCTCGCCGCTCCCAAGGAGCTTGGCAGACCGTGGTTCGGTCAGCTCATGGCAGGTCCCCAGCTTATGGCATATTTTATCCAGCTCAATGACTGGATGGAAAAATATCATCTGTCCGTGTAGGGAAAAGAAAACGCCTTCAGAATCGTGTTCTCATAATATGCGCAAAGCAGATACTACAGTGGATTTTCTTCCGCCCGGCGGTGAATCTGGAACCGAAGTGATATCGGAGCCAATCTGCACCATATCCGCAGGAGACAGAACAAAATTATTCACATTGAAATTCTACTGGATGCGCTCCGCGTGAACTGACTTCGGAATCGCCACAATCCTCTCCTGCCGCAAGGAGTGCTGTTGGCAGAGCGGTCGGGGCAGCTTTCCTGCTGCGCCTCGCCGACCGCTTTTTCAGTGGGATATTCCGTTAGCTGGAGAACGAGCAAAACTGAAATCTTCCGTTTCCAGACTTGTTTGTATCCTTTTTCCCGAATTGGGAAACCTCGTTCCTACACTTCATATGGCTTCCGTCTATGCCCTGCTTTCCGAGTTTCCAAGTGCAGACACAGTTGCGAATGCTCATCTTAATGGAAGAATTTTTTGTCTTAATGGACTGCTTGAATTCCTTTAATGCTGCCCGATACTGCCTGAACATTCCCTTCTTTGCTTTATCAACCTTTTTGATTTTCAATTTTCTCACCTTCTTTCAAATGCCAACAAAAAAAGCCGCCATGAAGATGTACTCTCCATAACGGCTTAGTTAAATGTTATTTTTTCCTTTTGTGGCGCTTGGGATTAAGCCTCATTTCTTTTGCCATTCTTATTTCTTCTTCCCCAAGCTTACATTTTCTTTTTGCTTCGTCCCAAAGTTGCTGGCTGTATGCCATGAAATCACATCCTTTCAAGATTTTCTTCTTGACAAACAATACATATACCTTTACTATAGGTGTTAGGAAGAAACGAAGTTTACTACCGTACAGCTATTGCTCATGCGGCTTGCTCGTTTCTTTTTTTGTTCTTACCAAATCATATAGATAAAGTTTTCCATCTGCATCACATCTTACAAGCATTCTTGTTGAAAAAATGTTATAACGCTCCAGATTTCCATCTTCATCATAAACCGGTATTCCAAATCTTGTATTATAACGATACCATCCAAATTGTGCCTTTGCCCCATGTTTATTCTTATAATCAGGATACTGTGCCTTTTCAGAAGCAATCTGGATAAGTTCACCAATAGCAGGCGTAATGTTTGCTTTCGCTTTCATATTAGCACCTTTTAATCCCTTTGTATCATTTGAATGAATGAACTCATATGGAAAATCAGAACCGATATATATTTTCTCTGAGGTTTCGGATATTTCAAAGTATTCTCCAATATATTCTTTCAGATACTGCTCTACTTCATTCCAATCTATCCCCTTCCTCGACTTAAATCTTATATCATTAATAAGGGCTATTTTTGAACCATCCAAATCC
>ENA-UEYI01002013-UEYI01002013.1-human-gut-metagenome-genome-assembly--contig:-NODE-2013-length-15278-cov-4.059272_pt1 | contig 15278 bp, 24 predicted proteins | sample MGYA00242900_ERZ507916 | MGnify/ENA primary metagenome ERZ507916 (study PRJEB26167, sample SAMN06115521) | human gut metagenome | host: Homo sapiens | place: China:Chongqing | collected 2015-09-02...
CTTAATACATGGTCAGGATCTCGGGCTCGCCGTCCGTGATCAGGACCGTATTCTCATAATGTGCGGACAGGGATCCATCCTCGGTGACAACTGTCCAGTCGTCATCCAACCATGCCACATCCGGTCTTCCGATATTGATCATGGGCTCGATCGCCAGCGTCATACCTGCCTGTAACTTCAGTCCACGTCTGTGCTGTGCAAAATTGGGAATCTGCGGATCCTCATGCAGGCTGGTGCCAATACCATGGCCTACCAGATCTCTTACGATACCATAACCAAAAGGTTTAATATAAGCATCGATGGCATTGGAAATATCATACAGGTGGTTGCCTGCCTTCGCCATCTCGATTCCTGCGAAAAAGCTTCCCTTGGTTCTCTCCATCAGGAGTCTTGCTTCTTCACTGACCTGACCTACCGGGAAAGTACGTGCCATGTCGGAATGATACCCCTTATAGATCAATCCTGCATCCAGACTTACAATATCACCCTCGTGAAGAATATGATCTTTGTGAGGAATACCATGTACGACTTCATCATTCACAGATACACAGATAGAAGCCGGATATCCGTTATAATTCAGGAAGTTGGGAATACAGCCGTGGGCACGGATCAGCTTCTCACCCAGATTGTTGATATCCAGAGTGGATACACCGGGGTGCACTGCCTTCTCCATCTGGCTGAATACATCCGCCAAAATTTTGCATGATTCTCTCATCAGCTCGATCTCACGCTGTGACTTGATTGTTACTGCCATTTTATTCACCTTTCTTCTCCGGACATTCCTGCTGTTTGTCAGAGATCCGGACTTTTCTTAGCCAAGGATTGCTACGATATCCGCAAATACCTCTTTCATATCCTTGGTGCCGTCTACGGTCTTTAATACATTCTTCTTGGTATAGAAATCGATCAGTGGCTGGGTCTGGTCATGATATACCTTCAAACGGTTCAATACGGTCTCAGGCTTATCATCATCACGCAGTACCAGTTCCTGTCCACACTTATCACAGATGCCCTCCTTCTTGGGCGGAATGTGCTCGATATGATAGGTTGCGCCGCAGGACAGACATGCGCGTCTGCCGGACATTCTCTTCACGATATTCTCATCGGGAACATTTACATCGATTGCAAAATCAATGGCATCTCCCAGCTCAGTCAGTGCCTTGTCCAGTACTTCTGCCTGAGGAATGGTTCTGGGGAATCCATCCAGTACATAACCGTTCTTGCAATCATCCTGTGCTACTCTGTCTAAGAGGATCTTAACAGTCAGTTCATCGGGAACCAGCTGTCCCTGATCCATGTATTTCTTTGCTTCCATACCAAGTTCGGTTCCGTTCTTGATATTTGCACGGAAAATATCGCCTGTGGATACATGAGGGATTCCGTACTTTTCAGCGATCATCTTTGCCTGGGTACCTTTACCTGCGCCGGGTGCGCCTAACATGATAATTTTCATCTTTGCTCCTATCTGCCTGTTGCTACAGGCTCTGCTCTTTCTATAGATAAGCTACAAATACAGTCCAACATTTACATTTTAACTTTTATGCGGCTTTTTTGCAATACATTTTCCTATAATACAATAATGCAAAAATAACCGGATGATTACAAACCATCCGGTTACTGTTATGCTACTAATCTTCCAGGAATCCCTTGTAGTTGCGAACGAGCATCTGAGATTCTACCTGCTTCATGGTCTCCAGTACTACGCTTACGATAATGATCAGGCTGGTACCGCCGAAAGATACGCTTGCACCGAACACACCGTTAAAGAAGTACGGGATCACAGATACAATGATCAGACCGATCGCACCGATGAATACGATATAATTCAGAATCTTATTCAGATAATCGCTGGTCGGCTTACCGGGTCTGATACCGGGGATAAAACCGCCCTGCTTCTTCATATTATCGGCAATCATCAAAGGATTAAATGTAATGGATGTATAGAAGTATGCAAAAAATACAATCAATACAATGTACAGCAAAAGTCCTAGGGAATAAATCGGCTGACTGGGTTTGCACCAGTAACCGGAATTCAGACCTTTCAGGATCTCTGCCCATACGCCGGTTCCGTTATATCCGATAAAGGAACAGATAATAATCGGGAACTGCATAATGGACTGTGCAAAAATGATGGGAATAACGCCGGAAGTATTTACCTTCAACGGAATGTTGGAGGTCTGTCCGCCGACCATCTTTCTGCCCTGCATTTTCTTGGCATACTGTACCGGAATCTTGCGCACACCATCATTTAAGATGATAACGAGAACCACCATGGCAATAATAATTGCGAAGATGATCACTACTGCAAGAATTGCGGTTGCCGGAGCTTTTCCGAACACAAACTGCTCAAACAGATTGCTCAGGTCTTGAGGAAGTCTGGAAATGATGTTGATCACCAGTACGATGGAAATACCATTTCCGATACCTTTTTCTGTGATTCGTTCACCCACCCACATCAGGAAAGCACTACCGGCGGTAAGTGCTGTGATAGCGGTAATTACATTCAGAGCATTAAACTCGATCAGATAGCCCTGTCTGCCGAAACCGCTTGCCATTGCTGTGGACTGGATCAGTGCAAGCGCTATGGTTACGTATCTGGTGATAGCGACCATTTTCTTACGGCCGTCTTCACCATCACGCTGCATTTCTTCCAGCTTAGGAATAGCAATTGTAAGCAGCTGCATGATAATGGAAGATGTAATATAAGGGTTGATATTCAATGCCAGAATAGACATGTTCAGGAAAGAACCGCCCGTAATGGCATCAAAGAAACTGAACGCACCGCCTGTCTGCTGGGCAAACCATTGAGAAAAGAACTTCGTGTCCACCCCGGGTACGGGAAGCTGTGATCCGATACGGATCACAACTAACATTCCCAGTGTAAAAAGAATCTTTTGTCTGATTTCTTTGATTTTAAATGCGTTTTTCAGTGTTGTAAGCATTACATCACCTCAGCAGTTCCACCAAGAGCCTCGATCTTTTCTTTTGCGGATGCGCTGAAAGCATCTACCTTTACATCAAGCTTTTTGGTAAGTTCTCCGTTTCCAAGGATCTTAACTCCATCTCTGGGGTTCTTAATGATTCCTGCTTCAACCAATGCGTTTACATCAACGGTAGCACCGTTGTCAAAGCACTCCAGAGCACTTACATTGATAGCAACGATTTCCTTAGTGTTTCTGTTCGTGAAACCTCTCTTAGGAATACGTCTGTATAAAGGCATCTGACCACCTTCGAAACCGGGTCTGGGAGCTCCGGAACGAGCCTTCTGTCCCTTATGACCCTTACCTGCGGTCTTGCCATTTCCTGAACCGTGTCCACGGCCTCTTCTAAAATTATCACTGTGTTTGGAACCTTCTGCAGGTCTTAAATTGGATAATTCCATTCCTAACACCTCCTTATCTGATTATGCTTCTTCTACCTTGATCAAATGATTCACCTGACGGATCTGTCCTCTTGTTGCATCATTATCAGGCAGTACTACGGACTTACCGATCTTACGCAGTCCCATAGACTCCACGATTGCTTTATTCTTCGGCACAGCGCCGATGGTGGACTTTACCAGAGTGATCTTTAACTTCTTGTCTGCCATACTCTACTCCTTTCTGTTGGCCCTGTCAACTTAACGGGAAGATCCGGCTTACGCCAGAACTTCCTCAACAGACTTTCCACGATTCTTTGCTACTTCTTCGGGAGCCTTGATCTGGCTTAAACCGGAGATCGTTGCAAGAACAACGTTCTGCTTATTGTTGGAGCCAAGAGACTTGGTACGGATATTCTTGATACCTGCAAGCTCACAAACGACACGAGCGGGACCACCAGCGATGATACCGGTACCGTCGGGAGCCTTCTTCAGTAAAACGTTAGCAGAACCGTACTTACCGATGAAATCATGGGTGATGGAATTGTTCTCATCCAGATTGATCTCTACGATGTGCTTAACAGCGTCTTCCTTACCCTTACGAATAGCTTCGGGAATTTCTACAGCCTTTCCCAGACCAGCGCCTACATGGCCGTTGCCGTCACCAACAACTACCAGTGCGGTGAATCTCATGTTACGACCACCCTTAACGGTCTTGGTTACACGCTTGATGGTAACAACTTTATCATTTAACTCTAACTGGCTTGCATCTATGATTGTGTGTTTCATGGTGTATTCCTCTTTCCTTTCCTAGAATTCCAGGCCAGCTTCTCTGGCTGCATCGGCTAAAGCTGCTACTTTACCCTGATAAATGAAACCGCCACGGTCGAAAACGACTTCCTTGATGCCCTTTTCGATTGCTCTCTTTGCGATAACAGTTCCAAGATATGCTGCTGCATCAACGTTATTGGTCTTCTCCAGCTCTGCCTTGATCTCTTTCTCAAGAGTGGATGCAGATACTAAAGTGTTACCAACTGTATCGTCGATAATTTGAGCATACATATGATTATTGCTTCTGAACACTGCAAGACGAGGTCTTTCAGCAGTGCCGCTGAAGCGGTTACGAATTTTCATGTGCTTTTTTGCACGTACTAACTGTCTGGACTCTTTACTAACCATCTTCATACTCTCCTTATCTATTATTTCTTACCAGTCTTACCAACTTTACGTCTGATGGTCTCATCGGCATACTTGATACCCTTGCCCTTATAAGGCTCAGGTCTTCTCTTGTCGCGGATCTCAGCAGCGTACTGGCCAACTTTTTCTTTGTCGATACCCTTAACGATGATCACGTTCTGGCCTTCAACTACAGCTTCAATACCTTCGGGATCGATCATCTCTACGGGATGAGAGTAACCAAGGTTCAGGGTCAGCTTCTTGCCGGACTTAGCAGCTCTGTAACCAACACCATTTACTTCCAGCTTCTTCTCGAAACCTTCGGTAACACCTACTACCATGTTGTGGATCAGAGTTCTTGTCAGGCCGTGAAGAGACTTCATCTTCTTCAGATCGTTGGGTCTGCTTACGAGAACTTCTGCTCCTTCTACTTTAATATCCATCTCAGAGGGTAATACTCTTACCAGAGTACCCTTGGGACCTTTCACAGTCACTTTGTTATTTTCTGCAACTTCTACAGTAACACCTGCAGGAATTGCGATTGGCATTCTACCTATTCTGGACATGCCCGTACCTCCTAATTTACTAACTTACAATAGTTGCTAAAATCTTTTCATCCCACGGAGAATTTTACGCTTGCGGAAAATTCTCTTAGGAATGAAATTTAGATTTTGTTAGTCAGCGTACTTTGCTGACTTAGAAAATCTTTTCATTCTTACCAAACGAATGCTAATACTTCGCCGCCAACCTGAAGCTCACGAGCCTTCTTGTCGGTGATAACACCCTGGTTGGTAGAAATGATAGCAATACCCAGACCGCCGAGAACCTTAGGCAGATCTTCCTTGCCGGCATATACACGTAAACCGGGCTTGGAAATTCTCTTGATACCGGAGATGATCTTCTCGTTCTTGTCTGCGCCGTACTTCAGAGTGATGTGGATGGTCTTGAAACCACCGTCTTCAACGATGTCGTACTTCTTAATATATCCCTCATCCAGCAGAATCTGTGCAATAGCCAGCTTCATCTTGGAAGAAGGTACGTCTACGGTGTCGTGTTTTGCAGTATTTGCATTACGGATTCTTGTAAGCATATCTGCGATAGGATCGCTCATTGTCATGATTTAGTTTCCTCCTTATTATTTGACTTGAATCATGCTAAGTACATACACTTTGTATATACCATCTATATTATAAGATTACTCTTATAAACTAAGTTAAAACTTTTCGCTCCGGAGAATTCCATAGGGATTTCTTTTTGTCTCGGAGAATTCCGAAGGAATTACTTTTCATCCTGGAGAATTTTGCCATGCAAAATTCTCTTAGAGACGAAACATAGAAATTCTTAGGCGGCGTCTTTCGACGCCTTAGAATTTCTTTTCGTCTTTACCAAGAAGCCTTCTTAACTCCGGGAATCTCGCCCTTGTATGCCAGTTCACGGAAGCAAACACGGCAAATTCCGTATTTTCTCAGTACAGAGTGGGGACGACCACAAATCTTGCAGCGGGTATAAGCCTGAGTAGAGAACTTAGGTTTGCGCTGCTGTTTAATCTTCATTGATGTCTTTGCCATCAGAATTTACCTCCTTGATTACTTTGCGAAAGGCATGTTGAACAGTCTCAGCAGCTCACGTGCCTCTTCGTCGGTCTTAGCAGTTGTTACGAAAATGATATCCATACCTCTGGTCTTGTCAATCTTATCGTACTCGATCTCAGGGAAGATGAACTGCTCTTTGATACCGAGTGCATAGTTACCTCTGCCGTCGAATGCGTTAGGGTTAACGCCTCTGAAGTCACGGACACGAGGAAGAGCGAGGTTAACCAGACGATCCAGGAACTCATACATCTTCTCGCCACGCAGAGTGGTCTTACATCCGATAGGCATACCCTCACGGATCTTGAAGTTAGCTACGGAATTCTTAGCCTTGGTCAGAACTGCCTTCTGTCCGGTGATAGCTTCCATATCAGCAACTGCATTCTCAAGGATCTTAGCGTTTTCTTTTGCTTCACCAACACCCATGTTGATAACGATCTTGTCGAGCTTGGGAACTTCCATTACATTAGCGTAACCGAACTTCTTGGTCATAGCATCGACGATCTCATTGTTATATAAATCTTTCAGTCTGCTCACTTATATTTCCTCCTTCCTATTGATTAGTCAATCACTTCGCCTGTTGACTTTGCGAAACGTACTTTCTTGCCGTCTTCAACCTTGAAGCCAACTCTTGTGGTCTTGCCTTTTACAACAAGCATAACGTTTGAAATATCAATAGGAGCTTCTTTCTCAACAATACCGCCATTGGGGTTTGCCTGAGAAGGCTTTGCATGCTTTGTGATCTTGTTAACGCCCTCAACCAGGACTTTATGATTCTTTACGTCTACAGAGAGAACCTTGCCCTCTGTACCTAAGTCTTTACCAGCGATAACCTTAACGGTGTCGCCCTTCTTAATTTTCATTGTAGACATGTGGCAACCTCCTTATAATACTTCGGGAGCCAGGGAAACAATTTTCATGAACTGTTTCTCACGAAGCTCTCTTGCAACCGGCCCAAAGATACGGGTTCCTCTGGGAGTCTTGTCATCTTTGATGATAACTGCAGCGTTCTCATCAAACTTGATGTAAGAACCGTCTTTACGACGAGCGCCCTTTACGGAACGAACTACAACTGCCTTTACTACATCACCTTTTTTTACAACGCCGCCTGGTGTTGCATCTTTAACGGAAGCAACAATCACATCGCCGATCTGTGCATATCTTCTGGTAGAACCGCCCATAACACGAATGCAAAGTAACTCTTTTGCGCCGGTGTTATCAGCAACTTTCAGTCTACTTTCCTGCTGAACCATGTTATTCCTCCTTCACCGCTTTCACGGTTTCTTACAAACTAATTTATTTAGCTTTCTCTACGATCTCAACAAGTCTCCATCTCTTGTCCTTGGACAGGGGTCTTGTCTCCATAACTTTTACGATATCGCCAATGTTGCACTCGTTATTCTCGTCATGCGCCTTCAGCTTGTAGGTGTCCTTTACGATCTTTTTGTAAAGGGGATGCTTAACATGCTCTTCGATTGCAACTACAATAGTTTTATCCATCTTATTACTGATAACTTTACCAGTACGTGTTTTTCTTAAATTTCTTTCCACGGTTTGATCTCCTTTCTACGCACCCACGCGTTACGCTCTAGCCTTCTCGGTGATAACAGTCTGAATACGTGCAATGTTTCTTCTAACTTCTTTGATTCTTGCAGTATTATCTAACTGATTGGTTGCGTTCTGGAATCTCAAATTGAAAAGTTCTTTTTTAGCAGCTACCAGCTCCTGTGCCAGTTCTGCATCGGACTTTGTCTTCAATTCTTCTACAAATTTATTTGATTTCATTCTGTCACACCGCCTTCCACATCTGCCTTAGCAATGATCTTACACTTACAAGGGAGCTTGTGCATAGCAAGACGTAATGCTTCACGAGCGTCCTCTTCGGGAACACCAGCGATCTCGAACATTACACGGCCGGGCTTAACAACTGCTACCCAGCAATCTACAGCGCCTTTACCGGAACCCATACGAGTACCGAGAGGCTTTACAGTTACGGGCTTATCGGGGAAAATCTTAATCCATACTTTACCGGTACGCTTGGTATAACGGGTAAGCGCAATACGGGCTGCCTCAATCTGATTAGACTTGATCCAGCAGGGTTCTGTAGCAACCAGACCAAATTCGCCATATGCCAGGGTGTTACCTCTGGAAGCTTTTCCGGCCATGGATCCACGGAACTGTTTACGACGTTTTACTCTCTTCGGCATTAACATTATTTATCGCTCCCTTCCATCTGATTTCCTTTTGTAGGAAGTATCTCGCCTTTATAAATCCAAACTTTAACTCCAACTTTACCATAGGTGGTGTTTGCTTCAGCAAAACCGTAGTCGATATCTGCTCTCAGGGTCTGCAGAGGAATGGTTCCCTCGCTGTAGAACTCAGCACGAGCGATATCAGCACCGCCCAGACGACCGGAACAGCAGGTCTTGATACCCATAGCACCGGACTTCATGGTTCTGCCCATGCAGGACTTCATTGCACGTCTGAAGGATACACGGTTCTCCAGCTGCTGAGCAATGTTCTCAGCTACCAGCTGTGCATCTCTGTCAGGTCTCTTGATCTCTTTGATGTCAACCATAACCTTCTTATCGGTTAACTTGGAGAGTTCTTTCTTGGTTACTTCGATCTCAGCACCGCCCTTACCGATCACAACACCGGGCTGTCAGATGCTCTTTCGATCTCGATCTTGGAAACACCTGCACTGTATAATTTCTTCTTCAGGAACTTTCTGATGTTGTAGTCTTCTACCAGATAATCGGAAAACTCTGCATCAGCGTACCACTTGGAATCCCAATCTTTAATAACGCCGACTCTCAGGCCGTGAGGATTAACTTTCTGTCCCATAAACTTTTCAATAGCTCCTTTCCCTACTTCTTCTCATCAAGAACGATGGTAATGTGGCTCATTCTCTTTTCGATTCTATAAGCTCTGCCCTGTGCTCTGGGCTTTACTCTCTTCATGGTAGGTCCTTTGTTTGCAAAGCACTCTGCAACATAAAGGTTCTCGGTATTCATACCGTTATTGTTCTCAGCGTTAGCGATTGCTGACTCAAGCAGCTTCTTGATCAGGCTGGAAGCATATCTGGGATTGTACTCCAGAATACCAAGTGCAGTCTGTACATCTTTGCCTCTGATGGCATCTAATACGAAACAAGCCTTCTGAACAGATACTCTTGCGTAAGACAGCTTAGCTGAAGGTCTTGTATCTTTCTGAGCGTTTCTTTCTCTCTTAATTTGGGATCTATGTCCTTTAGCCATAGATTTGGTCCTCCTTTCAAACTGAAACCGCGCAACGCACCCGTGTGTATCCTAAGTGCTGCGCACAAAAATATCCCGTCTTCTTTCCTCTTAATATATAATTTCGAGGGAAGACCCTCGGGAGAGCGCATAGCTCTCCCAGCCATCTATAAAAGATAGCATATTTTTAGCTCCAGGTCAATAATAAAATTATCTAACCTTGGATTTCTTCTCGTCCTTGCCGTGACCTCTGAAGGTTCTGGTTGCTACGAACTCACCGAGCTTGTGGCCAACCATATCCTCAGTAACGTATACGGGAACATGCTTTCTACCATCATGAACAGCAATCGTATGTCCTACGAAGGAAGGGAAAATTGTAGAACGACGGGACCAGGTCTTAATAACCTGCTTCTGTCCTGATGCATTTAAAGCGTCGACTTTCTTTAACAGGCTTGCGTCTGCGAAAGGTCCTTTTTTCAGTGATCTAGCCATGATCTTTCCTCCTTAACTATTTGATTGCTCTGCCGTCACGTCTTCTTACGATCAGCTTGTTGGAAGCCTTCTTAGATTTACGTGTCTTCAGACCAAGAGCAGGTTTACCCCAAGGTGTGCTGGGGCCGGGACGACCGATACCGGTCTTACCTTCACCACCACCATGAGGATGGTCGTTGGGGTTCATGACGGAACCACGTACGGTGGGACGGATGCCCATGTGACGCTTACGTCCGGCTTTACCGATCTTAACCAGGCTATGATCAACGTTACCTACAACACCAACAGTTGCACGACAAACCAGGGGAACCATTCTCATCTCACCGGAGGGAAGACGAAGAGTAGCGTACTTACCTTCTTTTGCCATCAGCTGTGCGCTGTTACCGGCGGAACGAACCAGCTGGCCGCCCTTACCGGGATATAACTCAATGTTGTGTACCTGAGTACCTACAGGGATCTCGGACAGAGGTAAGCAGTTACCTACTCTGACCTCGGCCTCTGCACCGTTCATAACCTTCATTCCGTCGGTCAGACCTTCGGGAGCGAGGATATAGGACTTGGTACCGTCTTCGTAGCAGATCAGCGCGATGTTTGCTGTTCTGTTAGGATCGTACTCGATACCGATTACGGTTGCAGGAATGCCATCCTTGTATCTCTTGAAATCAATTACTCTGTATTTTCTTCTGGAACCGCCGCCGCGATGTCTTACAGTGATCTTACCCTGATTGTTACGGCCGGAGTTCTTCTTCAGGGAAACACACAGGCTCTTCTCGGGAGAGGTCTTGGTGATCTCAGAGAAGTCAGAACCAGTCATGTTTCTTCTGGAAGGTGTATAGGGGTTGTATGTCTTAATTCCCATTACTGTATCTCCTTTACGATGATTTTTTGCGCGAGCACTTAAGTGCCGCATACTTGAATCTTAAGCAGTAGCTTTATTCTTACAGACCTGCGAAGATCTCGATCTCTTTGCTATCTGCAGTTAACTGAACAATTGCCTTCTTGGTCTTGGCAGTCTTGCCGGTAACCATTCCGCGTCTCTTGTTCTTGCCATCCATATTGATGGTGTTAACACTCTTAACCTTGGTACCTTCGAACATCTTCTCAACAGCCTCTTTGATCTGAGACTTGTTAGCTTCGGTGTGAACGAGGAAGGTGTACTTCTTCTCGCCCATGCCGGCCATGCTCTTCTCGGTAATAACGGGTTTGAGGATTACATCATAGTATTTAATATCAGCCATTATGCGTATACCTCCTCAATCTTTGCAACAGCATCCTTAGTCAGGACAACTGTCTTAGCCTTCATTACGTCGTAAACGTTGATGGTATTTACCAGGGTGGTATCTACATCAGCTACGTTTCTAGCGGACATAACTACGTTAGTATCGTTATCAGCGATCACTACCAGTCCCTTTTCTACCTTTAAGTTATTCATAACGTTGGCGAAGTTCTTGGTCTTGATCTCGTCGAATTTCAGCTCATCTACTACGATCAGGCTGCTTCCCTGAACCTTGCTAGTCAGTGCAGACTTCAGAGCTGCTCTCTTCTCTTTCTTGTTAAGCTTGAAAGAGTAATCTCTGGGAACGGGAGCGAATACTACGCCGCCGCCTGCCCACTGGGGAGATCTGGTTGAACCCTGTCTTGCATGACCGGTTCCCTTCTGTCTCCAGGGCTTTCTTCCGCCACCGGATACCTCAGAACGGGTCTTTGCTTTCTGAGTTCCCTGACGATTATTTGCAAGCTGCTGTACAACTGCCATGTGTACCAGGTGCTCGTTCACTTCAACACCAAACACTGCATCGTTTAATTCGATTGTACCAACTTCTTTGCCTTCCATATTGTAAACAGATACGTTTGCCATCTGATTGGTCCTCCTTTCGTCCTAAACTATGCCTCAACCTTAACGGTCTCTTTGATGGTTACTAAAGCTTTCTTAGGTCCGGGTACTGCACCCTTTACCAGAAGCAGATTCTTCTCAGCATCTACTCTTACGACCTCAAGATTCTGAACAGTTACCTTTACACAACCCATATGTCCAGGCATTCCCTTGCCCTTGAATACACGGCTAGGGGAGGAACATGCACCGTTGGAACCCTGATGACGATGGAACTTGGAACCATGAGCCATAGGTCCTCTGTGCTGTCCAAATCTCTTGATCGCGCCCTGGAAGCCCTTACCTTTGGAGATTGCGGAAGCGTCTACCTTATCGCCTGCAGCGAAGATGTCAGCTTTGATCTCTGCACCAAGGGTGTACTCCTCAGCGTTCTCAAACTTGAACTCTCTTACATATCTCTTGGAGCTTACGCCAGCCTTCTTGAAGTGGCCCTGCTCTGCTTTGTTAACGCCATGTCTGTGTACGATCTGCTTTTTGCCGCTGGCATCCTTGTTAACAACCTTATCCTTCTTGTCAACGAAGCCTACCTGTACAGCACTGTAGCCATCATTCTCCACGGTCTTTACCTGAGTAACCACGCAGGGACCAGCCTGAAGCACGGTTACGGGAACGAGCACGCCATCTTCATTGAAGATCTGAGTCATTCCAACTTTTGTTGTCAAAATTGCTTTCTTCATTTTTACCTCCTGTGTTCTACATAGCGGACCAAAGTGTTTCTTGCAAAACCCAAAGTGTTTCTGCGAAACACTTAGAAATACGCTTTGCGCATTTCCCTGGCGATTGTTCATCGCACTGTGTTCTTACGTCTAAGTAGAGGTTTTGTTGTTTGGCTTTACTTTGAAAAACTTACTTATTAGTTGTTCTTCATCTTGATGTCGATGTAAACACCGGCAGGCATTTCCAGTCTCTGAAGAGCATCAACAGTCTTCTGAGTGGGAGCCATGATGTCGATCAGTCTCTTGTGAGTTCTCTGCTCGAACTGTTCTCTGGAGTCCTTGTACTTGTGTACTGCTCTCAGAATGGTAACAACTTCCTTCTTGGTAGGAAGAGGCACGGGACCACTTACCTGAGATCCGGTCTTCTTAACAGTTTCGATGATTTTTTTGGCAGATGCATCAACAAGCTGATGTTCATAAGCTTTCAATGTAATTCTCATTACCTGATTTGCCATAAAAAAAGTCGCCTCCTTTTCGCACTTTTGTAAGTTAATACTTACTTTTTGTACGGACAAGCGGTGACTGTACACTTTCCCGTGTGTGTCTGCGACCTTTGTGCAACGCTTTCTTCTCTCCGGTCATAAACTTACACGTTGTTACTGCTCAAGGCAGATGTTAATTGGTACAGTGACTTGCCGTCAGTTTTCTAACTTGACATTCGCTCCACGGAAAACCCGATCTCCATTACTGGGAACCGGCAACCTCACGCTTCACAGCTATCATGCCACAGCAAGGATTAGTATACATTGAATTTACGGGCATTGCAAGACTTTTTTTCAAAAAATTGTATTTTTTTTAAAACAATTCCTTTTTGCCGTTTTGCACAGGTTCGCCACTGTATTTTTGTGAGTTTCTTCTTATATCTAATGAGTTAAGCAACAAATGAATCATATTTTTGTCGCTTAACTCATATAATACAGCCCAATAATTTTTTATGACAAGAAAAGCCATCCCCCTGGATGCTCTCAGGTGCTGCCGGGGCGTATTCTGGCAAAATTCCTTTCTGCGCCCCGATATCCCGGTATCGACGGGGCTTATTACGGCAAAATCCTTATCTACGCCCCGATGTCCCGGTATCGACGGGGCTTATTACGGCAAAATCCTTATCTACGCCCCGATATCCCGATATCGACGGGGCTTATTACGGCAAAATTCCTTTCTGTGCCCCGATGTCCCGGTATCGACGGGGCTTATTCCAGCAAAATTCCTTTCTGCGCCCCGATGTCCCGGTATCGACGGGGCTTATTACGGCAAAATCCTTATCTACGCCCCGATGTCCCGGTATCGACGGGGCTTATTATTGCAAAATTCCTTTCTGCGCCCCGATGTCCCGGTATCGACGGGGCTTATTACGGCAAAATCCTTATCTATGCCCCGATGTCCCGGTATCCCCGGGGCTTATTCTGACAAAATCTCTTTCTAAGCCCCGCTAGTCCGAGATCCCCGGGGCTTATTCTGACAAAATCTCTTTCTAAGCCCCGCTAGTCCGAAAACCAGTGGGGATAATTGGCTTGATTTTGTATCCTATACCCTCGCCAACACAAATACATAAAAATACTGACAGGCAGATGTCTTCGCTGTCCATCAGTATTTTTGTCTGTCAATATTTACTTCGTAAATGATCGATTACAGTCTGTTCGCTTTCACATCCTCGAACTCCTGCAGCATTTCCTCGGAAGGAGCCTTGGTAGTGAGGCTGACTGCGATGATAGCGATAAGTCCCAGCCCGAAGCCTACTACCAGGGAATACAATCCGGTAGCTTTGCCCAGGGTCTGTCCGCCCACGAGAGGGATGTAATCCCAAATGATAACGGCAAGTGCTCCGGTGACAATACCTGCCACGGCGCCGGGGAAGTTGGTTTTCTTCCAATATAAGGACATCACTACCAGTGGCCCGAAAGCGGCACCTAAGCCTGCCCATGCATTGGACACCAGTCCCATGACAGTGTTGTTCGGATTCCATGCGATGATATAAGCCAGCACAGCTACTACCAGTACTGTGATACGGCTCACATTCATAACCGTCTTGTCATCCGCATCCTTTTTGAGCAGTCCCTTGAAGATATCTTCCGCTACGCTAGAGGCGCTGACTAACAGCTGAGAATCCGCCGTGGACATGATCGCTGCCAGGATACCACAGAGGAACAATCCTGCAATGAACGGAGCCCGCATCTCCACGGTAAATACCTTCTTGATCATCTCGATGAATACCTTCTCATTATTGCCGTTCACCAGCTCCGGCAGATAAGCTCTGCCCAGGATACCGATAAACACTGCAAATCCCAGGGATAATGCCACCCAGCTGATGGCTGTAGCCTTGGACTTGGTCATTTCCTTTTCATCCCGGACTGCCATAAATCTCACAAGGATATGAGGCATACCGAAATATCCCAGTCCCCAGCCGAGACCGGAGATCACGCTGACGATATTGTTGCTGCCGTCACCGTTCTTCATCAGGTTCAGGAAGTTGGCACTGTCAGCACCGCTGGCTTCCAGACCGGCTGACAATGTAGTGCCGCCGGTTGTCAGAAAATGATAAGCGAACAGCGGTACTGCCAGAATACCGACCAGCATCAGCATACCCTGGATAAAGTCTGTCACACATACCGCGGTAAATCCGCCGAGGAAGGTATAGACCAAAACTACCAGCGCACCGATGGTCAGTGCCACATGATAATCAATGCCAAACACAGACTCAAACAGCTGACCGCCGGCAGAAAGTGCGGAAGCGCAATATACCAGGAAAAATACTACAATAGTAATAGAAGAAACAGTCATCAATACCTTCTTCTCATCATGGAAGCGGTTCTCAAAATAAGT
>ENA-UEYI01002026-UEYI01002026.1-human-gut-metagenome-genome-assembly--contig:-NODE-2026-length-15184-cov-2.652678_pt1 | contig 15184 bp, 15 predicted proteins | sample MGYA00242900_ERZ507916 | MGnify/ENA primary metagenome ERZ507916 (study PRJEB26167, sample SAMN06115521) | human gut metagenome | host: Homo sapiens | place: China:Chongqing | collected 2015-09-02...
AGAGATTTTTGTTATTCTCCAACCACAACCTTACAATCCTTCTTAAAACACGCAATTCCGTACTTGATAAAGTTTCTCATTCCATCCTGTCTCAGCCTATCCACATAGTCTTTTCCCTCTATCTGCTCCAGTGCTTTGGCACATGCAGCATCCATATCTCCATTTTCTGCATATTTGAGTTCGATTACAATTCCCTGATTTTCTTTATAAAAAGGTTTTACCGAAGATCAGTCGTAGCAATGTTATCCATGTCATCGAATTCCATGTTTTCACCACCCATGGCCCAGATGAAGGTGTAGTTGGAGGTGCCAACGCCGCTGTGGATGCTCCAGGACGGGCTGATAACAGCATCATAGTTGTGCATCACAACATGGCGGGTTTCGGTCGGCTCGCCGCACATGTGGAATACGGCCTGGCCTTCGGGAATCTCGAAGTAGGTGTAGATCTCGGTGGTCGCCGTATCAGTAAAAAAACGGGATTCGCATCAGAGGTACTTTCTGGAAAGCTGTTGCGCTGTTTTTGCAAGGTTTTCTTATGGGAAGAACCGTAAAATGCGGCCAATCCATTTGCCAGCCCCAGAAGACGCTGATGTCAGAAATCGCAGACTTTTCTAAATTCCCCCTCGATTCACATATCCAGGCAGCGATTGCCGAAATGGGTTATGTCACGCCCACCCCGATTCAGGTCCAGGCCATTCCCGTTGTTCTCGCCGGACAGGATGTGATGGGGGCGGCTCAGACCGGTACCGGCAAGACGGCCGGGTACGGTCTTCCGGCTCTGCAGCGTATTCTTCCCAAGGCCAATACCTCGATGTCGCCCGCGCGCCACCCTGTGCGTGTGCTGATTCTTGCACCGACTCGTGAGTTGGCCGTGCAGGTCAACGAAAGTCTCGTGAAGTACGCAAGTAAGACGCCGCTGCGCGTTGGAGTGGTCTACGGCGGAGTGGACATCAAGCCGCAGGCTGACATGCTGCGTCGTGGTGTGGAAGTCCTCACGGCAACGCCCGGGCGTCTTCTGGACCACCATGAAGGCGGCTCAGTGAATCTTTCCCAGGTCGAAATCGTGATTCTCGACGAGGCCGACCGTATGCTTGACATGGGGTTTTTGCCCGACATTTCTCGCATATTGAATCTGTTGCCGAAAAAGCGTCAGAACCTGATATTCTCGGCAACCTTCTCGCCCGAGGTTAAGAAGCTTGCCGGCAACTTCCTGCGCAATCCCGTTTTGGTCGAAGTGGCTCGCGAAAACGCCACGGCCGATACGGTTGAGCAGATTGTCTATCAGGTACACGACTCGGAAAAAACGGACGTCCTGATTGATATTCTCAAGGGTGACGGTGAAGATGGCGGTCCGATCAAACAGGTCATTGTTTTCGTCAACGCCAAGATCACCTGCCGTCGTTTGGCCAGCACGCTTTCTCGTGTGGGCATTTCAGCCGATGCGATTCACGGGGACAAGACTCAGGAAGAGCGCATGGCAGCTCTGGAAGCCTTCAAGAAGGGCGAAGTCGAAGTGCTTGTGGCAACCGATGTTGCGGCCCGTGGTTTGGACATTGCCGAGCTTCCTGTTGTGATCAACTACGATGTGCCTTTCGGTGCGGAAGACTATGTGCACCGCATCGGACGTACGGGTCGCGCAGGAGCCAAGGGTAAGGCAGTGATGCTTGCAACCGGTGGCGACAGTCGCCTTGTTACGGCCATTGAAGAGCTTACCAAGCAAAAATTCAAACCTGAAGAACGTCATCCTTTGTCGCGCGAAGAACGTCGCTCTCGACACGGCACTCAGCGTCGCGACGGTTCCGGAGAGGATCGTCCTCGCCGCGGCCGCAAGGATTGGCGAGATGAAGATCGCGAAGGTCGACGTCCGGTGGATTTGCCGAAGATGCCGGCTCCTGTTTACGATCCGATATTTGATGCGCCGTATGAGCCGTCCGAAAGTACGGCGGAGTCGGGGATTGATCTCAATCAGCCGGTTCGCACAGCGGCTCGCGGGCAAACCCAAGGCAAGAAAAAAGGCATGGTCGCAGCGCTGCTCGGCGGCCTGATGCGTAAGTAATCGTCTGACGGCCGGTTTTCGACCGGCTTCAAAATTTTCAATTCGACCCCGTGTCTGCCGAAGATGCGGGGTGTTCGTATCTCTGGAACATGACTGACACCGAAAAGTTTCGTTTTTGCGTCGCTCCGATGCTCGATTGGACTGACCGTCATTGCCGCTACTTCATGCGCTTGATGACGAAGCGCTCACGGCTTTACACCGAGATGGTGACGGCGCCTGCCATTTTGTTCGGTAACCGCGATTTGCTCCTGAAGTTTGACGAAACCGAGCATCCGGTGGCCTGTCAGCTCGGCGGCAGCGATCCGGAAGATTTGGCCAAGGCCGCAGCCATTGCTGCGCAGTACGGCTACGACGAAATCAATCTCAACTGCGGTTGTCCCTCCGAACGTGTTCAGAAAGGCTCGTTCGGTGCCTGCTTGATGCTAGAACCCAAGCTTGTGGCGGAGTGCTTTCAAGCGATCCGAGAAGCGAGCGGACTTGAGACCACCATCAAGCATCGCATCGGGGTGGATCATCAGGATGACTATCCGTTTGTGCAGAATTTCGTCGGAACGCTTTATGAGGCCGGGTGCCGAGCTTTTATCGTGCATGTTCGCACCGCTTTTCTCAAGGGACTTTCACCGCGTCAGAACCGAGACGTGCCCCCGCTCAAGCCCGACTATGCCTATCAGCTTAAGAAGGACTTTCCTCAGGCGCAATTCTGCATCAACGGCGGCATCCAGACGCTGGAAGAGTCCAAGACCTTTATTGACAACGGTTTGGACGGCGTGATGGTCGGCCGAGCCGCTTATCACGAACCCTGGATGCTGTCCCGAGTGGACGAAGTTCTCTTCGGAGAAGAACCTCACGAGATTCGACGCGAAGAGGTCGTCGAACAGATGACGGCCTATTTGCACCGGATTGCACCGGAACACGAAAATGCCGTGCGTAATGCAGCTCGTCACACGATGGGCTTGATGAATGGGCTACCCGGCGCTCGACTTTGGCGCCGTACACTGTCTGATCCTAAGGCATACAAGGAAGCAGGGCCCAACGTGCTGTTGGCCGCGCTGGAGTCCATGAAGGCTTGAGATTTTGTTTTGTTCAACGTTCTATCCAATAAGGAACTTGAAAAATGCTTGGAGCCATTGTTGGCGACATTGTCGGTTCGCGTTTCGAATTTGCGTGCCAACCCGACGATGGGACATATTGCGAATTCACCATGCCGCCGGCGCCTGGTTTTGATTTTCTTTCTTCGGATTGTTTCTTTACCGACGATACAGTGCTGACTGTGGCGATTTGTCAGGCCTTGACTGAGACGGGAGGCAATTCGACCGGTTTGCCGCAACGCGTGATTGAGCTCTTTTGTGAGTACGCGCGACGCTATCCGTTGGCAGGCTATGGAGCTCGCTTTGACGAGTGGCTGCACAACCCGTACAGAAAACCGTATATGAGCCTCGGGAACGGAGCAGGGATGCGCGTGAGTGGCTGCGCATACGCTGCGGAGACGCTCGATGACGCTCTGCTGCTGTCCGATTTGGTTACAGCCGTGACGCACAATCATCCGGAAGGTCTTTTAGGCGCCCGTGCAGTGACGGCGACAACGTTCTTGGCTCGGCAGGGCAAGAACAAGGAAGAAATTCGCAGTTATGTTACTGAGAACTTCTACTCGCTCGACTTTACGATTGATCAGATCCGAAACGACTACTGGAAGCAACGAGGCCTTGGCACCTGCGGCATGACTATTCCTCAGGCGTTGCAGGCGTTTTTCGAATCCACGGATTTTGAAAGCGCAATCCGATTGGCTGTCGGCCTCGGCGGCGATACTGATACACTGGGTGCGATTGTTGGCGCGCCGGCCGGAGCCTATTACGGCGTGCCGAGCGATGTAGCGCAGAAGGCCGACTCTTTCCTCTCAGAAGATTTGCGCGAAGCTCTGACGGCGTTCGAAGTGCGATTTCCTGTCTGAAAATTCTCGTTAAGGCAGACTGCATCGGCAGTTGCCTGATTTGTGTATCGCTGCATGATTTGGTTTGCTCTTTATTCGTTTTTATTTATTGCCCTGGCTTACTTCGACTATAGAAAAGGGCAAACGACGCCCGGCTATTTTCTGAACGATCGCAAGTCGAAAACGCATCAGGTCGGATTTTCGATCATTGCTTCCTGTGTGGGTGGGTCTGCTACGGTAGGTATGTGCGGACTGGCTTACGAGGTTGGGACGCCGGCACTCTGGTGGCTGCTCTCGGGAGCGGCGGGCCTTGTGGTGTTGCGGATTTTTATGGTGCCGCGCATTCGAGCTCGAGGCTCGGCTCTGACGATGCCGGAGATGATCAAGGACTTGATTGGGGCACCAGCGCATCGTTTGTCCTGCGTGATCATTTTGTGTGCCTGGGTGGCGATTCTGGCCGCTCAATTTGTAGCGATGGGGCGCATTGTTGCGGGGTTGACGGGACTCTCACCAACAGCGGCTATGGCTTGCGGAGCGTTGGTGATCGTGCTTTACACGTGGTTGGGCGGGCAGGCAAGTGTGATTAAAAGCGACGTGATCCAGCTCGTTTGTCTGGCGACGGGATTGGTTTTTCTCTTGTCCTTTCTTGTTTTGATCAATCCGGAACCTCTGACGGAAATACGATTCGAGTGGCTTAACGACAAGTTCGAGATCACCGATTGGTCTCGATTCATGTTGCTGATCGGCGGCAGCTACATTGTGTGCCCTATGCTTTTTGCCCGCATCATGAGTGCTGAGTCGGATAAGGCGGCTCGCCGCGGAGCAGAACTCGGCATTCTCGGTATTGCGGCGATTGCTTTCGTGATCGTCGGCATCGGCGTGGAGGCAAGAGCATTTCTGGGAGAAGGGGCGCAGGGCGGCGACTCTGTGCTGCCGCAGTTGGTAGGGCATTTGCCGGCGTGGGCGAGCGTTCTTTTTTTCTTTGTGATGGCAAGCGCTATCCTGTCCTCGGCCGATTCGTGTTTGATCACGGCGGCCACCGTGGCGGCCAACGATGTTCTGAAGGCGCCGAGCGTGAAAGTCTCGCGCCGGTTGATTCTTGTCATTTCTGCGGCGGCCTTTGTCCTTGCCGGTTCCGGCAAGAGCGTGCTGGGACTGCTTCTTGCGGCCAACACGATATACACCTGTGCGGTGGTCTTTCCTATTTTCGTGACGCTGGCGGCAGGTCGAAAACTCAATGCTGCGGCGGCGCTTGCGACGATTGCGACAGCCGGCAGCTTGGCTCTGGCCAGCGAACTCATGAGTTACGAACTGTTGAGCTACGTTGCGGCACTGGTTTCCGTCATCGGCAGCGTGCTTTCTCTTTTCGTTGGAACAAGAAGCGAAATGCCTCAGACCGTCGTCGTGCCGGTGCGTGTTCGAAAGCACTGAAATTAGAGAAAAATTTCGCTCAAGTATTTGATCTCGGCTGTGTTTTCTCATATAATCCGCGCTTCTTTGTGCAAGCAAAGATTTTCCCGAACCTGCGCTATGTTGGCGCGGGTCAGTAAATAGCACGCCGAAGGCTCTCCGGGTGACCGTAATCGAACGGTTTTGCCAAGGCCTCGGTGTTAGACATAACCTTGGAGAATAAGAAATGTCCGTCAGCATGCGTGAAATGCTCGAAGCCGGTTGCCACTTCGGCCACCAGACCCGCTTCTGGAACCCCAAGATGGCTCAGTACATCTTCGGCGCCCGCAACAAGATTCATATCATCAACCTCGAAAAGACGGTTGAAAAGCTTGCCGAAGCTGAAAAGTTCGTTCGCGAACTCTCCGCTCGCGGCGGCAAGATCCTCTTCGTGGACACCAAGCGCGGCGGCCGCGACACGATCATCGAACAGGCCCAGCGCGCTGGCTGCTGCTACGTTGATCAGCGCTGGCTCGGCGGCACGCTCACGAACTTCAAGACCGTGAAGCAGACGATCCGTCACCTCAAGGACATGGAAGCCACGCAGGAAGCTGGCGGCCTTGAGAAGATGAGCAAGAAGGAAGCTCTCGACTTCACCCGTGAAGTTGAAAAGCTCAACAAGTCCATCGGCGGTATCAAGGACATGGCCGGCCTGCCCGACGCTCTCTTCGTGATTGACGTCGGCTACCACAAGATCGCCATCCAGGAAGCCAACAAGCTCGGCATCCCGGTTGTTGCTGTCGTCGATACCAACCACAGCCCCGAAGGCGTTGACTACGTCATCCCGGGCAACGACGACTCCGGTAAGGCTGTTGCCATCTACGCTTCCGTGATCGCTGACGCCATCCTCGCCGGTCGTGCCGATGTGGCCACCGGTGAAGAAGAAGCTCAGGAAGAGTTCGTGGAAGTCGAAGAAAAGGCCGAAGCCTAATTCTTAGACATGGATCTTTGGCGTCAGAAAAGACGCATCCGTCCGACTGATCTCGCGGTCTTTCGGACGGCTGGAGAAAGGGCGCGGCAAAATATTTTCAGCCTGCGCCCTTTTTTCTGCTATTTTTTCAGGTACTGCATAGCAGGATCCTGCAGAAACAGAATTTCAATATGTTCGAGAACGGTATTCTCGGACAATTTTTTTAAGACAATAGGAGCTAAAAGAATGACCTCTATTACTGCCGCAATGGTTAAGGCGCTTCGCGAAAAGACCGACGCCCCGATGATGGAATGCAAGAAGGCCCTCACGGAAGCTGACGGTGACGCCGCCAAGGCAGAAGAGATCCTTCGCGTCAAGCTCGGCAACAAGGCCAGCAAGGCCGCTGCCCGCGTGACGGCTGAAGGCGTTGTGACGGTTTACGTGAGCGAAGACCGCAAGGTCGGCGCCATCCTTGAAGTCAACTCGGAAACCGACTTCGTTGCCAAGAACGAAGAATTCCAGAAGATGGCCCAGGATGCGGTTCGTCTGGTTGCCGAACAGAACCCGGCTGACATCGCTGCTCTGTCGGCTCTCAATATTGACGGCAAGACCCTCGAAGAAGTCCGTACGGCTCTCGTTGGCAAGATCGGCGAAAACATGACCTTCCGTCGCTTCCAGCGTTTCGAAGCTCAGGGCCAGCTGCACAAGTATGTGCACGGCGGCTCCAAGATCGCTGCCGTTGTTGACGTTGTTGGCGGCGACGATGAAGTTGCTCACGACATCGCCATGCACATCGCGGCTGCCAAGCCGAAAGCTCTTGACCAGTCCGGCATCCCCGCAGAACTGATCGAAACGGAACGCCGCGTTGCCATCGAAAAGGCTCGCGAAGCCGGCAAGCCCGAAGCCATGCTCGAACGCATCGCTGAAGGTACCGTCAACAAGTTCCTCAAGGAAGTCACGCTCCTGAACCAGCCGTTCGTTAAGGACGACAAGGTCACGATTTCCCAGCTTCTGAAGAGCAAGGGTGCATCCGTCGCCTCCTTCGGCCTGTATGTGGTTGGTGAAGGCCTCGAAAAGCGCAACGAAGACTTCGCTGCGGAAGTTGCCGCTCAGCAGGCTGCTGCTGCCAAGGCCTAATCGGCACACTGTCAGCTACTAGTTGAACAAGAATGGCTCGGAGCGATCCGGGCCGTTTTTGTAACAACGTTTGCAAAAACTTGCGCGGATACGGCATGCTGCCGCTCAAATGCTTGTCGGTTGCTGTATCATCCACACAATTTAGGTAAAAGTGCCCAGAAGAGTGCTTTTGCCAGGCTTGTTTTGCGCCTGAAATTCGTGAAACTTGCCCTCGTTTTCGTGACAAACCTACCTGACGGAGGCGGCGGACAAATTCGCCGTATGTGCCCATGCAAAATCCCACGCCCAAGTACAAGCGCGTTCTTTTGAAGCTTTCCGGCGAAGCCCTGATGGGGCCGGATCAGTTCGGTATCAATCGTGCAACGCTTTCGGGCATCGTTCAAGAAATCAAGAGCATGCTTGATCTTGGCGTCGAACTGGGCGTCGTTGTGGGCGGCGGCAACATCTTCCGCGGTGTGGCTCTCGGCGCCACCGGCATGGATCGCGCCACGGGCGACTACATGGGTATGCTTGCCACGGTCATGAACGCCATGGCCTTGCAGGACGCTCTGCGCAATGCCGGCATTGAAGCCCGCGTGCAAAGCGCTCTGACGCTTTCTCAGGTTGCCGAACCGTACATTCGCGGACGTGCATTGAAGTATTTGGAAAAGGGCCGCGTCGTGATCTTCGCTGCCGGTACCGGCAATCCGTTCTTTACGACGGATACGACGGCAGCGCTGCGCGGTGCCGAAATCGGTGCACAGATCGTGCTCAAGGCCACCAAGGTTGACGGTATCTATTCCGAAGATCCCAAGAAGAACCCCGACGCCGAACTCTACAAGGACATCACCTTTGACGAAGCCATGCGCCGCAATCTCAAGGTGATGGATGCCACGGCCTTTGCGCTTTGCCGCGATCAGGGCTTGCCCATCAAGGTCTTCTCGATCACCAAGCCCGGTGCCATGCGACGCGTTGTGCTCGGCGAAGACGAAGGCACGCTTGTTCACGTTTAAGAATTCGTGGCAAAATCAACAGATTCAATCTTTTTTCTCTGACAACTCAGAAACAGAAATCAAATGAGTACTATCGCCGAAATTCAACAGCAATGTGAATACAAGATGAAGCGCACGATCGAAAGCCTGCGCGACGATCTCTCGAAGTTGCGTACGGGCCGTGCTTCCACCGGTATTCTCGAACATGTAATGGTTGACTACTACGGTTCGCCCACGCCGATTTCCCAGGTGGCTAACCTCGGCGTTGCCGACGCTCGCACGATTACCGTTCAGCCCTGGGACCGCAAGATGATTCCGGTGATCGAAACGGCGATTCTTACGGCTGATGTCGGCCTCAATCCTGCCGCATTCGGTGACATGGTTCGCGTGCCGGTTCCGCCGCTTACCGAAGAACGTCGCCGTGAAATCTGCAAGGTGGTGCGTGGTGACGGCGAAGACGCCAAGGTTGCCATCCGCAATCTGCGTCGTGATGCCAACGAACATGTCAAGAAGCTCGAAAAGGCCAAGGAAGTGAGCGAAGACGAACAGAGCCGCAGCGAAAAGGAAATCCAGAAGATGACCGACAAGTACATCGCTGAAGTCGACCAGATCGTTGCCGCCAAGGAAAAAGAGGTGATGACCGTCTAAGTTTCCGCTACGACAGCGAAACTAAGATGTCTTAACCCGACAAGCGCCCGGGCTCGGCTAACTAAGCCGCCAGTGCGGGCGCTTTTTCGTTTGTTTGTTTGTCAAAGACCGCCATGTCGCATCCTAACCACCTCGCAATCATTATGGACGGCAACGGCCGTTGGGCTAAGAGTCGCTTTTTGCCGCGCATCGAAGGTCATCGACGAGGCGTGGAAACGGTTCGAACCGTTGTCAAGGCGGCGCGGCGCCGCGGAATCGAACATCTCTCGGTGTTTGCCTTTTCCAGTGAAAACTGGAATCGTCCGCGAGAAGAGGTTAATGCTCTTCTCAATTGCGTTGTAGCCGGTCTCAGGCAAGAGGCAGAACCGTTGCTCAAAGCCGGCGTGAGGCTTCATGTGGTGGGCGATCGGAGCGTCTTTTCCGAAGAACTTGTGCAGGCGATCGAACAGGCTGAAAAAATTACTCGTGACGCCACAGCGATGCATTTGAATGTTTGCATCAACTATGGCGGTCGTTGGGATATCGCGCAGGCTGCGCATCACGTTGCTGCCGAAGGACTTGAACTGACGGTCGAAAACATCGATCGTTATATGGGTATGCCTTGGGCGGGACCGGTTGACTTGATGATCCGAACAGGGGGAGAGCAGCGCATTTCCAACTTCATCCTGTGGCAGGCTGCCTACGCCGAACTTTGGTTTACAGAAAAACTCTGGCCAGAATTTTCCGAAGATGATCTTGATGAAGCGCTCAAGTGGTTTGCAGGACGAGAGCGTCGGTTTGGTAAAACAAGTGAACAAGTCCGAAACGGGGCTTAACCGTCGCTCGGCTTACGTCAAAAGTGCGTTCTGCCGCGTCAAAACCTTTGCGGCTGTGTCTGTCTTGTGCCATAGTTAGTCTGTTCGCAGTCTGTTTTCTGTTTGATCATGCTTTTAACGCGAGTTATTACGGCGGCGGTTTTGCTGCTGATTCTCGTGGTTGCCGCGCAGGCCGGCGACCATGTTCTTAACGCCGTTCTGGCGGTCGGCTACGGTATCACGCTGGCCGAATGGTTGAAACTCACCAAGCTCTCCGGCACGCCTTCCTATTTGTTGGGTGGGTGTTTTGCACTGGCGGGAGCCGGCTTGGCTCTGGGAGCGGCCGATCTTGATGTTTTTGGATCGGCTTACCTGGTTCTTCAGTTGGCAGTGGCTTGCATTTGGCTTGCCGTCACGGCGGTTTGTTACAACGCACGCAACATCGGTTTCGGAGTAGCGCGTCCGGCTGCCACCGTGCTTGCTTTTGTCGTCACGACTGCGACCTGGCTGGCTGTTTGGCAGTTCCTGCGCCTCGGAAGCTGGCCGCTTCTCATCAGCGTCTTCATGATCGTGTGGCTTGCCGATGCCTGCGCATACTTTGCGGGGCGTTTGTTCGGTAAGAACCGTATGGCACCCGCGATCAGTCCAAAGAAAACATGGGAAGGTGTGGCGGGCGGCCTTGTCAGTGTCTTGGTTGCTGCGCTTGCCGCTTACCTGTGGCTGCCGCACGAAATGGTGCTCACGAGCATTCTGCTCGACAAGGCGGGTTTTGCTGCCGGTTTACTGATGATTCTGGTTCTGGTGGCGGTTTCCGTTTCCGGAGATTTGTTTGAATCGAGTCTCAAGCGTCAGGCCGGCGTCAAGGATTCCGGGCGACTGCTTCCCGGTCACGGCGGCTTTTATGATCGCCTTGATTCCTCTTTGGCCGTGTTGCCGACGGCAGCGGCCATGCTGATGATTGTGTAGCTCTTATCGCATTGTTCGCGCGTGGGTACTTCGGTTGAATTTTCTCCAGAAATTAGGCAAAAGTACCCAAAAAAGCGATCATGCTTCTTTATAATTCCTTAATTCAAGAATCCCGCGCCGAACACAGACGGCGCTCTTCTTTTTGATTAGAGAAAATGACTAAATACGTATTCGTCACGGGCGGCGTTGTCTCCAGTTTGGGCAAAGGCATCGCCGCCGCTTCTTTAGCTGCAATCCTTGAGTCCCGCGGACTTAAGGTGACGATGATCAAGCTCGATCCCTATATCAATGTGGATCCGGGCACGATGAGTCCGTTCCAGCACGGCGAAGTGTTCGTGACGGAAGACGGCGCGGAGACCGACCTTGATTTGGGGCATTACGAACGTTTCATCTCCTCGAAGATGAGCCGTTATAACAACTTCACAACCGGGCAGATTTATAAGAGCGTTCTTGAAAAGGAACGTCGCGGCGAGTACCTCGGCAAGACGGTTCAGGTGATTCCGCATATCACCAACGAAATTCAGGAATATGTCGTGCGCGGTGCCAAGAATGCGTGCAACGGCGACTGCGATGTGGCTGTGGTGGAAATCGGCGGCACCGTGGGCGATATTGAATCCTTGCCCTTCATCGAAGCCGTTCGCCAGATGAGTTTCCGCGTGGGGCGTGACAACGCCTGCTTCATTCACCTGACGCTGTGCCCCTGGGTGGCGGCTGCTGGTGAACTGAAGACCAAGCCCACCCAGCACTCCGTGCAGAAGCTGCGTGAAGAGGGTGTCTATCCGGACATTCTTTTGTGCCGTGCCGAACGCGAAGTTCCCGAAGGTGAACGTGCCAAGATCGCACTCTTTTGCAACGTGCCGATGGATCATGTCATCAGCGTTACCGACGCAAGCACGATTTACGAAGTGCCCTTGATGTTGCACGCCCAGCACCTTGATGAAATTGTCTGCAAGCGCCTCAATATCAACTGCAAGCCTGCCGATCTGTCCCAGTGGCAGGAAATCGTTCGCCGCATTCGCGAAACCAAGGGTGAGGTGACGATCGGCATGGTCGGCAAGTACGTTGATTACGCCGACAGCTATAAGAGCTTGAACGAAGCGCTGATCCATGCCGGCATTAAGACGGAACACAAGGTTAAGGTCAACCTGATTGACTCCGAAGAAATCGAAAAGCACGGCTGCGATATGCTCAAGGGCCTTGACGCCATTCTGGTTCCTGGCGGTTTCGGCAAGCGTGGCACGGAAGGTATGATCAAGGCGATTGAGTTTGCCCGAGTCAACAAGATCCCGTTCTTGGGCATCTGCCTTGGCATGCAGCTGCTGTTTGAAAAGAGCTACGAGTACGGTGAGCACGAAGGCCTTGGCTTTGTGAAGGGCGAGGTCTGCCCGCTGGAGCCCGACCTTGCGGACAAGAGCCTGAAGGTGCCGCAGATCGGCTGGAACGCCTTGCACATTGTAAAGGACGACCCGCTGTTCAAGTACATCCGTGAGGGAGAGTACGTCTATTACGTCCACAGCTACTACGGCAAGAACTGTACGGAGAGTACACTGGCTGTGAGCGACTATTCCATTCCCGTCACCGGCGCGGTGCGGGCAGGCAGGGTGTACGGCACCCAGTTCCACCCGGAAAAGAGCGGTGACACCGGACTGCGGATCTTGAAGGCGTTCAGCGAATTGTAAGTGGGCTCGCCCTCTCAGGCGCTAACGCGCCAGATTCCCCCTTTTGTCGCTGCACGACATCTTCCCCCGGCGCGGGGGAAGTCTTTCCTCAAAGGGGGAGCCCTTGGCAAAACCGGAAACTTTGCCGTACTGCCAAGGCCTCTCCCTTTGGGAGAGGTGGCATCGCGTAGCGATGACGGAGAGGGCTAGCCCGCTGCCCATGTTCATCCTTTTACATCACGATATGCGCCTTGCTGGAGCCGTCGGTGCGCAGCAGCTGGGCCAGATAGATGCAGGCGTGCAGGTAGCCCTGCGGGCCTTCCCCGATGAAGTGGCCCTGACAGCCAAAGGACACCACGTCCGTTTTGCGGAAGGGTTCCCGCTCGTCCGGGGCGTGCAGCATCACTTCCACGGCGGGTACGCCGCACAGGCGCAGCGCATCCAGAATGGCCACGCTGTAGTGGGCGTAGGCACCAGGGTTCAGCACGATGCCGTCCACCCGGCCCGCTGCAGCCTGAATTTCGTCCACGAGGTCGCCCTCGTGGTTGGACTGGCAGCAGTCGGTCTCAATGCCCAGCTGTTCGCAGCCTGCCTGCACATAGTCCATGATGGCGTTATAATCCAGCTCACCGGGTACGCCCGGCTCCGACCAGCGCATGATGTTGAGGTTCGGGCCGTTAAGAATCAAAAATTTCATCCAGTGCCTCCATGGCGGCATGCAGGGCATCGTCCAGCGTGCCGTTGTTGGGAATGACGGCATCCGCCGCTGCCAGATACAGCGGACGGCGCTGTGCTTCCATCTGGCGCAGTGCGTCCATGCTGGAAGAAAGCGGCCTGCCGCCGCCCACGGCCAGCGCATCCACCGGCCGGTCGATGAACAGAATGATGCCGTTCTGGTGCAGAGCGCGCAGATTCTCCGGCTTTTTTACAATGCCGCCGCCGCAGGAAATGAGCTGCCGGCCCTCTTTGCCAAAGCGCTGTGTTTCGGCAGTTTCCTTTGTGCGGAAGCCGTCCTCGCCCTCGGCTGCAAAGATATCCGGGATGCTGCGGCCGTCGGTCTTTACGATCTCCTCATCCAGATCCACAAAGGTACGGCCAAGGCTCTTTGCCAGCATCCTGCCGAGGGTGGTCTTGCCGGAAGAGGGCATCCCGATCAGGGCAATGTTCAGCATATCCCGGCGCAGTGCGGCGGTGATGCGCCGAATTTCAACCGGCGCATCCTCGAACTTGCGGTCCAGAAAATATTCTGCGGCATACACCGCCTGCGCCACCAGCATTTCAAGGCCGCCCACAGCCACCGGCACGCCCGCTTCCTCGGCGCGGAGGATGAGCTCGGTCTTGTCGGGGTTGTATACCACATCCACCACAGCTTCAAGGCCCGGCATGGCGGCAACGTCCAGATTGCACACCCCCACATTCGGGTACATGCCCGCCGGGGTGGTGTTGATCACGATCTGTGCCCCGCTGGAAACGGCCTCGGCATAGCTCAGTTCGCCCTTTTCCGGGTCCGGATGGCGGCTGACGGTGAGCACCTTTGCCGCGCCCTTGTCCCGGGCCACAGCGCTGGTGGTGTTGTGGGTGCCGCCGGTGCCCAGAATGAGCACGGTTTTGCCTGCAAAGCTCACGCCGTGGGCGTCGCACAGGTGGGCAAAGCCCATGTAATCAGTATTGTATCCATAGAGCAGGCCGTTTTTGTTTACCACCGTGTTCACCGCTCCAATGGCCTTGGCCCGCGGGTCGATGTAGGAACAGTATTCCATCACCAGCTTCTTATAGGGGATGGTGACGTTGATGGCCTTGAACTGCCGTCTGGTCAGAAAGGCCCGGGCCTCTTCTTCCGTGGGCAGAGGAGACAGGTCGTAGTGGTAGCCGCAGAGCATCTCGTGGATGATCTTGGAGTAGGAGTAGCCGAGTTTTGCGCCGATGAGTCCGTATTCCATTTTACTCGTCCTCCTTCCGGAAGCTGGTGGGGTGGGTCATCCATGCCGCGCCGTAGCGTGCCGTGAGCAGGTCGCCCACAGCCAGTGCGGCGGCGCAGGTCTGCACGATGGCGGCTCTGGGCACGATGCAGGGATCGTGACGGCCCTGAATGGACAGCTGCGCGTCCTTTTTGGCAAGATAGTCTACTGTATCCTGCTGCTTGTAGATGCTGGGTGTGGGTTTGACCACGGTGCGGAACACCACCGGCATCCCGTTGGCGATGCCGCCGTTGATGCCCGCATTGTGGTTGGTGGCGGTCACCACAGCACCCTCCGGTGTCATGCGGAAGGCGTCGTTTGCTTCGGAGCCGCGCATCCCGGCAAAGCCGAAGCCGGTGCCGAACTCGATGCCCTTGACGGCGGGGACGGAGAACACCAGATGTGCGATCTCGCTTTCCACGCTGTCAAAATAGGGCTCACCGATGCCTGCCGGCAGGCCGAGGATGGCGGTTTCCAGCATCCCGCCCACGCTGTCGCCCTCGGCTCCGGCGGCACGGATGGCGGCTTTCATGGGTTCTTCTACGCTCTCGTCCAGCACCGCAAAGCCCTCGGGCTTGCTGGCAAGGGCTTCCACCTGTGCAGCCAGCTGTGCGGCATCGTCCAGCGCAAAGCGGGTGTCCGCAATGCCGGCACACTCCGCGATATGGGTGGTGATGTCGATGCCCGCACGGTGCAGTGCGCCCAGCACGA
>ENA-UEYI01002040-UEYI01002040.1-human-gut-metagenome-genome-assembly--contig:-NODE-2040-length-15089-cov-3.093858_pt1 | contig 15089 bp, 13 predicted proteins | sample MGYA00242900_ERZ507916 | MGnify/ENA primary metagenome ERZ507916 (study PRJEB26167, sample SAMN06115521) | human gut metagenome | host: Homo sapiens | place: China:Chongqing | collected 2015-09-02...
GCATTTCGGAAAAGAACTGGTATACTGTAGGATAGGATGAGCGGCGCGGGTCGCGCGGCTTGCGGATCAAATTCAAACAGAAAGGTTGCGATGATATGAGCGTTGCATACAAAGACCGCACGCAGGAGGAACTGAAACAGGAGCTGGCCAGCGCGCAGGCAGGCTATGAGGCGCTGAAGGCGCAGGAGCTCAAGCTCAATATGGCGCGCGGCAAACCTGGAAAGGAACAGCCGGACGTGGTATCCGATCTGCTGACGGTTTTAAATAACCCTGACCAGTGCATGTGTGACGGCATGGACGTTCGCAACTACGGCGAGCTTTCGGGTCTTCCGTCCGCGAAGCGGCTGTTTGCCGAGATTCTAGGTTGTAAGCCGGAGGAGTGCTTTATTGGCGGCAGCGCGTCGCTGACGCTCATGTATGACGCGGTATCCAAGGCCGTGACGCACGGGATGCTGCATTCGGAAAAGCCGTGGTGCAAGCTCGACAGCGTGAAGTGGCTCTGCCCCGCACCGGGCTATGACCGCCATTTCAAAATTACGCAGTCGTTTGGCTTCGAGATGATCACGATTCCCATGACCCCGACGGGACCTGATATGGACATGGTCGAAGAGCTGGTGAAGGATCCGGCAGTCAAGGGCATGTGGTGCGTGCCGAAGTACTCGAATCCCGACGGCATCATCTACTCCGATGAGACCATCCATCGCATCGCAAATATGAAGCCCGCGGCGAAGGACTTCATGCTGATGTGGGACAACGCCTACTGCGTGCATGAATTTGAGGGCGAGTTCGTTCCGTTTGAGGACATTCTGACGCTCTGCCGTGAGGCGGGCAATCCCGATATGGTCTTTGAGTTCGCCTCGACCTCCAAGATCACCTTCCCGGGCGCGGGCATTTCCGTCATGGCCTGCTCGGAGGCAAATCAGGCCTACATGCAGAAGCTCATGGGGATTCAGATGATCTCCTACGACAAGGTCAATGAGCTGCGCCACGTGCTGTATCTCAAGGACAAGCAGACGACGCTCGCGCTTATGAAAAAGCACGCGGCCGTTCTTGCCCCGAAGTTCCATTGCGTCCTCGAGATGCTGGACCGCGAAATCGCGCCGCTGGGCATCGCGACCTGGCAGCGGCCGAAGGGCGGCTACTTTGTCTCGGTCAACACCGAGCCCGGTCTTGCCAAGCGGACGCTTGCGCTTTGCAAGGAAGCGGGCGTTGTGATGACCGGCGCGGGCGCAACGTTCCCGTACGGTGTCGACCCGCAGGACTCCAACATCCGTATCGCCCCGAGCCTGCCGCCTGTTGCGGAACTTCAAAAGGCGATGGAGGTCTTCTGCGTGAGCCTGAAGCTTGCGGCGCTGGAAAAGCTGCTTGCATAATTTGGGCAAAACCTTTACAATAATACACAAGGCGTCCGGAGCCATCGACGGCTTCGGGCGCTTTCCTTGTCAAAAAAGCAGGATGCTTTTTTGACAAAAGGGTTGCGCCTTGACTGCGCGCATAATTTTGCGCCAAGGGCGCAAAATTCCACACTTGCAAGGCGAGCGGTATGTTTCCGGTCAGCAAAGCCGCCGGATAACATGGATTCACATTTTATTTCGCCCTGTGGGGCGAAACTCTACGAGATTTCGGCGGCGGGAGGTTTTTTATGAAGCATATTTGCATCGGCGTGATGGCGCATGTGGACGCGGGAAAGACGACGCTTCTGGAGGCGATGCTTTTTAAAGGCGGCGCGACGAGGCGGCTTGGCCGGGTCGACCATCAGAACGCGTTTTTGGACACGGACGAGCAGGAACGCGCGCGCGGCATCACGATTTTTTCCAAGCAGGCGGAGCTGGCGCTCCCGGAGGCAAGCATCACGTTCCTGGATACGCCGGGACATGTGGACTTTTCCGCCGAGATGGAGCGGACGCTTCAGGTGCTGGATTTTGCGCTGCTGCTTGTGAGCGGGACAGACGGGGTGCAGAGCCACACGAGAACGCTCTGGCAGCTTCTGCGCCGCTACCGGATCCCGACATTTTTGTTTGTCAACAAGATGGACCTGCCCGGCAAGGGGAAAGACGGCATCATGGAGGAGCTCCGGCGGGAGCTTTCGGAGGGGTGCGTGGCCTTTGACGAAGAAACGGCGGCGCTTCATGAGGAGCTGGCGCTGCTTGACGAAGGGCTCATGGAGCAGGTGCTCGAAACAGGAAAATTAGAGGATGCGCAGATTGCGGAACTGATTGCCGGCCGACGCGTGTTTCCGTGCTTTTTTGGCGCAGCGCTTCGGATGGAGGGCGTGGACGGGTTGCTTTCTGCCTTGCAGCGCTATACGAAGGAGCCAAGGTACCCGGCGGAATTTTCGGCGCAGGTCTATAAAATTGCGCGGGGCGAAAAGGACGAGCGGCTGACGTTTTTGAAGGTCACGGGCGGAACGCTTGCGGTCAAGCAGGTTCTGCGCGGGGAAGACTGGGAGGAAAAGGCCGACCAGCTCCGGCTCTATTCGGGAAGCAAATTTACCCTCCTGCAAGCCGCGCCCGCCGGGACGATCTGCGCGGTGACGGGTCTCAGCCAAACGCAGGCGGGCGAGCATCTGGGGAGCGGCAAGGGCGCGGCCGCGCCGGTTCTCGAGCCGGTGCTCGAATACCGGATGCATGTGGACACCGACGATGTGCAGGGCGCGTATTTAAAGCTTCGCAGGCTCGAGGAGGAAGATCCACAGCTGCATCTTCTCTGGGACCATCAGCTGCGGGAGATTCGCGTGCAGCTGATGGGCGCGGTGCAGATGGAGATTTTGCAGAAGCTGATCAAGAGCCGGTTCGACTTATCCGTCAGCTTTGACGAGGGAAACATCGTCTATAAAGAGACGATCGCGGCTCCGGTTGAGGGCGTGGGGCACTATGAGCCTCTGCGGCACTACGCAGAGGTACATCTGCTTTTAGAGCCCGGAGAGCCGGGGAGCGGGATCGTGCTGGACACCATGTGCAGCGAGGATGTGCTCGCGCGGAACTGGCAGCGGCTTATTTTCACGCATTTGCAGGAAGCCGTGCAGCCGGGGGTTCTGACGGGAAGCCCCGTGACCGATCTTCGCATCACGATCATCTCCGGCAAGGCGCACCTCAAGCACACCGAGGGCGGCGATTTCCGGCAGGCGACGTATCGCGCGGTGCGGCAGGGACTGCGGAAGGCACAGTCGGTGCTGCTGGAGCCGTGGTATTCGTTCCGGCTGGAGGTTCCGGCGAATTTTGTTGGCCGGGCGATGACGGATTTGGAGCGGATGCACGCGGTCGTTTCTGCGCCGGAGGTGGAAGAAGCAAGGGCGGTTGTTTCGGGTGCGGGACCTGTGCGGCTTCTGCGGGGATACACGGCGGAGGTCACGGCCTACACGAGAGGGCAGGGGCGGATCTCGTACCAGCCGGACGGATATAAACCGTGCCCAGAGCAGGATGAGATCGTGCAGAGAATCGGCTACGACCCGGAGCGCGATCTTCTGCATCCGACGGGCTCGGTCTTTTGCGCGCACGGCGCGGGGTTTGAGGTCAAGTGGGACGAGGTCGACCGGATGGCGCATCTGCCGCTTCTGGATTTCCGGGAGAAGGAGGAGAAAGCGGAAGCGCCGAAGCGGATCGTCCGTTCGATTGCCCAGGGCGGCGCACCGGAGCTTGAAAAGGAGCTGCTGTCGATCTTTGAACGGACGTATGGGCAGATCAAAAGACGGGACGTGCTTCCCATGATGGCGCTTCGCTCGCAGGATAAGCGGGAGCTTTTGGCGCAGATGGAGCCCGCGGAGGAGTTTGTGCTGGTCGACGGGTACAACATCATTTTTGCGTGGGACGAGCTCAAGGGAATCGGACGCGACAGCCTGGACGCGGCGCGGCACGTGCTGATGAATTTGCTCTGCAACTACCAGGGTTACCGGGGCTGCAACCTGATTCTGGTGTTTGATGCGTATAAGGTGCCGCAGAACCTTGGAACGGTCGAGAAGTACCACAATATATTTATTGTGTACACGCAGGAGGCCGAGACGGCGGACTCGTATATCGAGCGCGTGACATATGAGCTGCGCGGGCGGAAAAAGGTGCGTGTGGCGACGTCCGACAATTTGGAGCAGCTCATCATTCTCGGCCACGGCGCGGTGCGCGTCTCAGCTAAGAGCTTCCACGACGAGGTCATGCAGACCCAGCAGGAAATTGCGCGCATCATTGCGCAGAACAACCAGAAAGGCAAATAGAGCGTTTCGGCGGTACGTATCTGGCGTGCCGCCGGTTTTTGCGTTTGTGCGGCAAAATGCGGCCGGAAGCGATATGATGCGTGATATGACCTGCGCGGCCGGATGCGCTCCGGCAAGCCGAGGAGCCCCGAAGGATCGGAAAATAATCCGCGCACGTGGCCGGGGATTTTCCTGTTTTTTACGGACAAAGCAACAAAACGAATCAGGACGCGCGTGAAAACAGAACGGCGGAAAACGGAATATTGCCATATGAAAAAGAATATATCATACAAGGAATATGAGATTATGCAAATAGTGATATATTCAATAAGGAAAATTATATCGATAAAAAATTACTAATATTTTGACGTATTTTTAATGGATTTCTTCGTTATATGCAAAAGAAAACTTGATTTTTTCGAGAAAATGATTTATGCTTATAAGCAAACGGAACGAATGTGAAAAACAGTTTTTTCCGGCAGAGCAGTAAAAAGGAGAAAACTGGATGGTAAGAAAGCGTGACGGCGGCATGACAAAAACAGGAACGATCGCCTGCGCGGCGCTGGCTCTGGCGCTGACGCTGTTGCTGTGCGGCTGCGCGCAGAAACAGGCAACCACAGAGATTTTTGCCATGGATACCGTCATGCAGCTCACGGCTTACGGCTCCGGTGCGGAGCGGGCACTGGGTGTTGCGGAGGGAGAACTGGCGAGACTGGATGCGGAGCTCTCGGCGCAGCGCACGTCGAGCGAGATCGCAAAGCTCAACGCAGGCGGCGCATGCGAGAACAAAGAGGTGCTGCGCGTTTTGGCGCGCGCGCTTGAAATTGCAGAACGCACGGACGGCGCATATGACCCGACGGTGTATCCTTTGATGCAGCTTTGGGGCTTTGGAACGGAAAGCGCGCATGTGCCGCAGCAGACGGAAATTTCAGATGCGCTCGGCGCGGTCGGCTATGAAAAGCTTTCCGCCGTGACATCGCCCTATGCGCTGCCAAGCGGTATGGCGGTAGATCTCGGCGGAATCGGAAAGGGCTTCGCGGCCGAAACGCTGCGAACTTGCTTACAGGAGCAGGGCATCCGCTCGGCGGTTTTGTCCCTTGGCGGCAATGTGACGCTCATAGGAAGCAAGATAGATGGCTCCGACTGGACGGTCGGCTTGCAGGACCCCGATGGAGACGGCTGCTTCGGCTATGTCTCTGGAAAAGACGTAAGCGTCGTGACCTCGGGCGGCTATCAGCGGTATTTTGAGGAAAAGGGCAGGCGGTACGGGCATATTTTGAATGCAAAGACAGGATGGCCCGCCGGGACCGGGCTCAGCTCGGTGACGATCGTGAGCGCGGACGACACCTTGGCCGACGGCTTATCGACGGCGCTTTTTGTGATGGGGCCCGATCGGGCGCTGGCGTTCTGGCGCGAGTCGGACGATTTTGAGGCGGTATTTCTGCTGGATTCCGGCGAGATTTATGTGACGCAGGGGCTGCAGGGCAGTTTCCGGTCGGAGAGAAGCTTTGAGGTGATCGCGCGATGAAGAGCCGGAGCTGGGCAATTTTGTTCGCGGGACTGATCGCGGCGCTGCTTCTTTTGTGGAAGCTGCTTCCCGGAAGCGGCGGCAATGCAGTTGGAGTGTATCAGGACGGCGAGCTTGTGAAGATGATTTACCTGCCGCACACGGGAGAAACGGAGATGCTCGAGATTTCCGGTGTTGCAGGCGGCAATACCATAGAGGTTTCCAAAGACGGCGTGCGCGTGGTATCCGCCGGATGCCCCGATCAGGTCTGCGTGGCGCATGGATTTCTGGTATCCGGCAAGGAGCCGATCATCTGCCTGCCGAACCGGCTGGTCATCCGGTTCCTGGAGGATGCGAGGACGGACGGTGCGGACGCGGTCGCCGGGGGAAGGAGCCTGCCATGAAAAAGCTCAGAAAGCTCACGCTGGCCGCACTTCTGACGGCAGCGGGGCTGGTGGTTTTTGTGATCGAGGCGCAGCTGCCGCCATTGACGGCGATTCCCGGGATCAAGCCGGGCCTGAGCAATGTGTTTACGATGCTGACGCTTTTCTGGGTGGGGCCCTCGTGGGCGCTTGGGACGATGTTCGTCCGGGTGAGCCTCGGTTGTCTTCTTACCGGGCAGACGATGGCGTTTTTCTACAGCTTATCGGGCGGCATTCTGGCGCTTTTCATCATGTGGGCGCTCAAAAAGCCGCTGGGAGAGGAGAAGCTCTGGGTGCTCAGCGCGTTCGGCGCGATGGGACACAACCTCGGGCAGATGGCGGCGGCGCTATTTATCACCCGCACGACGGCACTTTTGTATTATCTTCCGGTTCTGATGGTTTCCGCCATCGGGACCGGGATATTTACCGGCCTTTGCGCGCAGCTGGTTTCCCGGCGCGCGCGGCGGGCAGGTTTTCTCAGCAGGTAACATGTATGTTCCAAAATGAACATTTGAGGGAGGAATTTGATTGAAGCGGTACTTACATGGAATCCATGTAGCGGGGCACAAATCGACGGCGCAGATGAGCGCGGTCAAGCTGCCGCTGCCGGATTCGGTGGTCATTCCGATGGCCATGCATATTGGCGCGCCGGCCAAACCGGTGGTCAAGGTCGGAGACTATGTCAAGACCGGCCAGCTGATCGGCGAGCCCGGCGGCTTCGTCTCCGCACCGATCTACGCAAGCGTTTCCGGCACGGTTAAGAAAATCGGCGAGCTGCTGGGCTCCAACGGCCGGATGATGCAGACGGTTGAAATTGAGTCTGACGGGTTAGATGCGCGCTGGGAGGGCATTCAGCCGCCCAAGCTCGAGACCATGCAGGATTTTCTGGACGCGGTCCGCGCGAGCGGCCTTGTGGGCCTTGGCGGCGCGGGCTTCCCGACGGTCGTGAAGCTCACGGTTAAGAACCTGGACCAGATCAAGTGCGTCATCATCAACGGCGCGGAGTGCGAGCCCTATATCACCTCCGATACGCGTGCGATGATCGACTACTCGTTCGACGTGATTGCGGGCTGTCGGCTTTTGCAGAAGTTTTTGAAGGTGCCGCGCATCGTCTTCGGCATTGAGGACAACAAGCCCGAGTGCATCGAGCGCTATCGTGAACTGGTAAGCCATGAGCAGAACATGGAGGTCATGTCGCTCAAGGCAATGTACCCGCAGGGCGGCGAAAAAGTCCTCATCTACCACGTGACGGGCGAGAAAGTTCCGGAAGGGAAGCTTCCGTTGGATGTGGGCGCGGTCGTTCTCAACTGTACGACGATCTCGTCCATCGCAAGATATTGCAGAACCGGCCTGCCGCTTGTCAAAAAGTGCGTGACGGTCGACGGCTCGGCGGTCAAGAACCCCATGAACGTGCTGGCCCCGATCGGTACGCGGATGAAGGACGTGTTTGAGGCAACCGGCGGATTTAAGGAAGAACCGAAGATGGTTCTTTACGGCGGACCGATGATGGGCATCGCCGTGCCCGATCTCGAGCAGCCGATTCTCAAGAACACGAACGCGATTCTGGCATTCGGGGAAGCCGAGGCAACGCCGCCTGAGCCCACGGCCTGCATCAAGTGCGGCAAGTGCATCGCGCACTGTCCCTTGAGCCTGATGCCGTGCGAGATGGAGACGGCATACAAGAAGGGCAACATCGAAAGACTCATGCACCTCAAGGTTAATCTCTGCATGGAGTGCGGCTGCTGTTCGTTCATCTGCCCGGCGCACCGGCCTCTGGTGCAGACCAATAAGCTGGCCAAGGCGCAGGTCATGGCGTATAAGAACGCGCTCAAGGCAAAGGCGGAGGCCGAAAAAGCAAAGCTTGAGGCGGAAAAGCAGAAGGAGGCGGCAAAATGAGTCAGATTGTAGCGGCTTCGCCGCATGTCACAACGAAAAACTCCACAGCGGTCATCATGCGGGACGTTCTCATTGCGCTTTTGCCGGCGGTCATTGCCGGGTGCGTCGTCTTCGGGCTGCGCGCGCTGCTGGTGGTCGCGGTTACAACGGCGGCCTGTGTCTTCTTTGAGTGGGGCTTTGAAAAGCTCTGCCACACGCCGAGCACGATTTCCGATCTTTCCGCGGCGGTCACGGGCGTTCTGCTGGCGATGAACCTGCCGGTGTCCATTCCGTTATGGCAGGCCGTGTTCGGTGCGCTGGTCGCGATGGTTGCGGTCAAAGGGCTGTTCGGCGGCATCGGCAAAAACTTCGCGAACCCCGCCATTACGGCCCGTATCGTCATGTTCCTCGCGTTCTCGAAGACCATGACGGCGTGGGTCTTCCCGGACGCGGTCTCGACGGCAACGCCCCTTGCCATGATGGCAAGCGGCGAGTCGGTCGACTATTTGACGCTGCTGCTTGGCAACCACGGCGGCTGCCTTGGTGAGACGAGTGCGCTGGCGCTTCTCATTGGCTTTGCGTATCTTCTGATCCGGGGCGTTATCTCGTGGCACACGCCGGTCTGCTTCGTGGGTACGGTGTTTGTTATGAGCCTGATCCTCGGTCAGGACGCGGTGGGGCAGATTCTCTCCGGCGGATTGATGCTGGGCGCAATCTTCATGGCGACGGATTATTCCACGACGCCTTCTACGAACTTGGGCAGAGTCCTCTTCGGCATCGGCGCGGGCCTTCTCACGGTGCTCATCCGCTTCTACGGCGCGTATGCCGAGGGCGTTTCGTTCGCCATCCTCTTTATGAACATCCTCACGCCTTATCTGTCCAAGTGGACGGAGACGAAACCGTTTGGAGGTGCAGCGGCATGAGTGAAAAACAGGGTATCATCAAAGCGGTCGTCGTTCTGGTTGTGATCTGTCTTGTCATTTCCGGCGCGCTGGCTGTGGTTAATTCCTTTACGGCTCCGGTATCCGCGGCAAACGCCGAGGCAAGAGAAACGGCCGCGCGGCAGGAGCTGATTCCGGAGGCGGGCAGCTTCGAGCAGGTTACGGACGGTCTTCCTGAAAACGTTCTGAGCGCGTATGTCGGAAAAGCGGCTGACGGAAGCGTCGCGGGCTATGTCATCACGACCTCCGGAAAGGGCTTCGGCGGCACGATTCAGGTCATGGTCGCCATCTCCCCGGAGGGGACGATCCTTCGCTGCAAGACGCTGGACGTTTCCAGCGAAACGAAGACGCTCGGCGGCCAGACAGCAAACGAGAGCTACTATGGCCAGTATGAGGGGCAGGACAGCTCGCTTTCCGGCGTGCAGGCAATCTCTGGCGCAACGATCACGTCGACAGCGTACAAGGGCTGCGTGCAGACGGCGTTTGCGGCATATGAAACAGTAAAGGGGGCAGCAAAATGACGAAGCTTCAGAATCTTCTCAAGGGCCTCATCAAGGAAAACCCGGTTCTGGTGCTCGTGCTCGGCACGTGCCCGACGCTGGCCATCTCCACGTCCGTCACGGCGGCGTTCGGCATGGGCATTGCGGCGACCGTGGTTCTGATTCTGTCCAACATGGCAATCTCCGCACTGCGGAAAGTCATCCCCGATACGGTTCGCATCCCGTGCTACATCACAGTCATCGCGGGCTTTGTGACGATCGTTGAGCTCGTGATGGAGGCGTATACGTATGAGCTGTATCAGTCGCTCGGCGTGTATCTGGCGCTGATCGTCGTCAACTGCATCATCCTTGGAAGAGCCGAAATGTACGCGAACAAGCACGGTGTGGTCGACTCCGCAATCGACGGCCTCGGCATGGGCCTTGGCTTTACGCTGGCGCTGTGCGCGATGGCGACGATTCGCGAAATCTTGGGCGCAGGCACATTCTGCGGCATGCCCATTCCCTGGTTCAGCGAGAACCCCATCGGCATTCTCACGATGGCGCCCGGCGGCTTCTTCGTGTTCGGCTGCATGATCGCGCTCGTTAACAAGATCACAAAGGGCAAGGCCATCACGAAAAAAGAGTTCGGCTGCGCGGCCTGCCCGGGCTGCGGGAAGGTCGGCTCCTGCAGCGGGAAGGAGGAAGCGGCGAAATGAAAACGGTACTTTTTGTCATCCTGACGGCCGCGATCACGAATAACTACGTGCTCGTCAAGTTCCTCGGTATCTGTCCGTTCCTCGGCGTTTCGAAGAAGCTCGACCAGGCGACCGGCATGTCCATCGCCGTTATCTTCGTCGAAGTTCTGGCGACGGCGGTCACGTGGCCGATCTACCATCTGCTGCTGGCAGGAAAGGTCGACTTCACCTATATGGAGACGGTCGTGTTTATTCTGGTCATTGCCGCTCTGGTGCAGCTGGTTGAGATTGTGCTCGAGCGCTATATCCCGTCACTTCACAAGGCGCTCGGCGTGTATCTGCCGCTCATTACAACGAACTGCGGTGTGCTCGGCGTGACGATGAACAACATTTCCGACGGCCTCAATTACGGCGACTCGCTTCTGACGGCGCTTGGCTGCGGCCTGGGCTTTTTCATGGCGATGGTCATCTTCTCGGGCGTTCGCTCCCGGGTAGAGGACGCGGAACCGCCCAAGAGCTTCGAGGGTCTGCCCATTACGCTGGTTTCGGCTTCGATCGTGTCGCTGTCGTTCTTCGGCTTCTCGGGCGTGCTCGACCGGCTGTTCGGCGGTTAAGGAGGGAAATGCAATGAATGAAATTCTGATTCCCATTCTGGCCGTTACGATTATCGGCCTCATCTGCGGCGTGGGTCTGGCGGTTGCGTCCCACGTGATGGCGGTCAAGGAAGACGAGCGCTTCCCGGCCATTCGTGAGTGTTTGCCCGGCGCAAACTGCGGAGCGTGCGGCTTTACCGGCTGCGACGGCTACGCAAAAGCGCTGCTTACCCCCGGCACGAAGACGAATCTCTGCGTCCCCGGCGGCGCGGAGGCGGCAAAGAAGCTCGCGGAGGTGCTCGGTGTGGAAGCGGAGGCTGTCGAGCCCAAGGTCGCGATTGTCCGCTGCGGCGGCGACTGTGAGCATACGAGCCCCAAGGAAGACTACCGCGGCATTGCCTCGTGTCAGGCGGCAAAGCTGTTCTTCGGTGGTAAGGGCACGTGCACGTACGGCTGCCTCGGCTTCGGAGACTGCGCGAAGGTCTGTCCACATGACGCGATTTCCTGGAACAACGGCATTGCGGCCATCGACCAGTCCGTCTGCGTCGGCTGCGGCCTTTGCGCCAAGACCTGCCCGCAGCAGGTGATCGCGATCATTCCGCAAAGCGCGAAGACGGCGGTGCTCTGCTCGAACCACGACAAGGGCGCGCTCACCCGCAAGGCATGCAGCGCAGGCTGTATCGGCTGCATGAAGTGCGTCAAAACCTGCGAGCACGACGCAGTGCATGTTGAGGGTAACCTCGCGTCGGTCGACTATGAGAAGTGTGTCGGCTGCGGCGCGTGCGCACAGGCCTGCCCGACGGGCGCTCTGCACGATCTTATCGCGAATGTAGAAGCGAAGGCTTGCTGAATTTTTTGATGGCGGTACAACCCCCATCTCTGCAATGCGGAGATGGGGGTTCTTCCTTCCCTACGGAAATTCTGCGGGTTTTCTCTCGTTGCAAAATCAGGGAAAATGGCGTATGATAGGGAAAAAGGACGGAAAGGGCGGGGCGGTATGAAACGAACCGACGAACAATTGCAGGAGCTTTTGCTGCGCAAGCTCTCGAAAGCCGGGCGGCTGCGGCGTAAGCAGCTCATTGAGGCAGGCATTGCGGCGCTTGGCATGGAACGGGGGGCGGACGCGGATTTAAGCCCCGGTGCGCCGCTGACGATGATGAAGAGCCGGCTCGGCATGGTATTGACCGGGCTCATCCACGCGGGCTCCATCCGTGAGGACGAGGCTGGCTTTTTGCAGCTCGAACGGGCACAGGACATCGAGTTTGCTCCGGCGGCCATCCGCGCATTTATCACCCGGACGCTGGAGGAAAAGGGGCTGCTCGGCAAGCAGGAGCTCTACCGGCTGGCAGAAATCCATTTCGGGACCGACAGAACCGCGACGAAGCAGGACGACAATGCCCTGCGAAGCGTCATGGGAAGGTGCCTTGTCGAGATGGAAAAGGAGCGCGCCGTCGTGAAAACCACGCGGGGCTACCGGTTGGGGGCCCCCGGCGACTATCCGGCGACGGAGCTTGGTGGGTATCTTCGGCAGGCGGCCGAGGGCGGGGATTTAAAACGCTGCTTCCTGGAGGCCATCCACACAAAGGGCGGCGAATGGTTCGAGAGCTACTGCGTGCGGCTTTTGCGGGCGTATTATTTATCGGAGGGAAAGCTCGTCGACGAGGGGTTCGTCACGGGCGGCTCGGACGACGGCGGCATTGACGGCGTGATCCACACGACGGACGATCTCGGCTACCGGGAGACAGTGCTCATGCAGATGAAAAACCGCCATGCGGTCATGACGGCAAAGGATGTGCGCGAATTTTACGGCGCGGTGTGCGCGGAAAACGGTTCGCGCGGCATTTTCATCACGCTCTCCAGCTTCCACCCCGAGGCGCAGAAGCTTTTAGACAAGGTCGATAACCTCACGGGCGTGAACGGCGAAAAGCTCTTTGAAATCGCAAGGCGCTGCAAGCTGGGGCTGCTCGAAAAGAACGGCAGGCTCTGCATCGACGAGGCGCTGCTGCTCAATACTTAAGTATGCTGTAACATGTAAAACCGTTCGTAAGAGTTCGTAGGGGGGCGATGCCCACATCGACCCTGCGATACGAACCAATTTTACAGAAATCCGCGGCGAATTCGATGTCTCCTCATGGGGCGATGTGGGCATCGCCCCCTACGCGTTGGATGGATACGCGGTCGAAAAGATCGTGTACACCGCTACATACGGAATTAGGAAATTTGAATAGGCGAAAAAATGGGAGTACCGCGTTTGAACGGTACTCCCGATTTTTAATGGATTATCTTGTCAGGAAGAACATGAGGGCGAAGAGGAGCGTGATGACCCAGGTGCCGGCGTTGACTTCCTTGATCTTGCCGGTGAAGAGCTTGATGAAGACATAGGAGATGAGGCCGAAGGCGATGCCGTAGGAGATGTTGTAGGTCAGCGGCATGAACGCGACGGTCATGAAGCCGGGAACGGCGGATGCAGGATCGTCCCAGTCGATGGAGCGGACGTTCGACATCATCAGAACGCCGACGTAGATGAGAGCCGCGGCGCAGGCGTAGGTCGGGATGAGCTGCGCGACAGGCGCGAGGAACATTGCGATGAAGAACAGCGCGGCGGTTGCCATGGAAGCAAGACCCGTACGGCCGCCTTCCGCGACGCCAGCGGAGGATTCGACGAAGGTGGTGACGGTGGACGTGCCGCAGACAGAGCCGCAGCAGGTCGCAATCGCGTCAGCCAGCATGGCCTTGTCCATGTTGGGGACCTTGCCGTCTTCGGTCAGCATGTTGCCCGCAGCGCAGGCGCCATAGAGCGTGCCGAGGGTGTCAAACATATCGACCATGCAGAATGCCAGCATCGTGGTGAGGAACATGACGATGAAGTTGCTCATGCCGTGCTCCGCAATATACGGGGAGAAGTCAAAGCCTTCCGTGAAGACCTTGCCGAACGCCTGCGTACCAAACTCTTTGAATGCGCCAAAGAAATCGGAGGTCAGGTTGGGCGCAACGGACGTAGCGTAGAAGTCGGGAACCGTAATGAGGCCGATGGCATAATACGCAACTGCGCCGCCGAGCATGCCCCAGAGGACTGCACCCTTGACCTTCTTCTTGGACATTGCGCCGATGGCAAACACAGCGATGATCGTCAGCAGCATCGGGAAGATAGAAGCCCAGGTCGCCGAGCCGGAGAAGACGTTGAAGGAGGCGAGGTTCACGAGCGTTGCGCCGTCGTCGACAACGATGCCTGCGTTCTGGAGGCCGATGAAGGCGATGAACAGGCCGATACCGGCGGAGATGGCCGTCTTGACGGCTGCCGGGATGGCGTCAAAGATCATCTTGCGAAGGCCGGTGACGGTAAGCAGCACGAAAACGATGCCGTCAACGAGGACGAGTACAAGACCGTTCGCGTAGCTCAGGCCGAAGGTGAAGCAGACGGTGTAGACAAAAAATGCGTTCAGACCCATGCCGGAGGCCTGCGCCAGAGGGAGGTTCGCGAGAAGACCGATCAGAACCGTGCCGATGACGGCGGAAATCGCGGTTGCGATGTAGATCGCGCCGTAGCTCACGGTGCCGAGGGCGGAGAACATGCCGGCGTTGACCATCAGAATATAGGCCATCGCCATGAACGTCGTCACACCGGCCATGATCTCGGTGCGGACGGTCGAGCCGTGCTCCTTGACCTTAAAGAAATTGCTCATGTTTGGAAATCCATCCTTTCTTTCTCGTGGTGGGCCGAAAAAAGTTTCAGTCCATCAAACTTTCTGACAGGATAATTATAGAGGATATGGCCGCCGAAAACAAGAGGCGGCAGCGCCAAAAAGTTCACGAAAAATTCACACTACTGCACAAAAATTCAGCTTTTTTCGCCAATGGCGAAAAATAAAAATCGACGGATCCGCGCATTTTTCAGAAAGAAATTGACAACCTGCCGGCCGCCCGGTATAATATTTCTTCGGGAACACGACAAACGCATGAAGGAGAAGATTCTGCATGAAATATAAAATGAACATTGCCGGTCTCGACCGGGAGCTGCCGCTGTGTAAGGTATCCGACGATCTGTATATCGGCGCTTTCATCATGTTCGGCGACGCGGAGATTACCGTGGCCTGCGATTATCTGCTCACCGCCGAGGCCAAGAGCATTCCCCTGATCCACGAGATGGCCCGCCAGTCCGGTGCGCGCGAGTATTTTGTCGCCCGCAAGGGCCTGAAGGTCTACATGCCGCACCCCCTGCACGTAACGGTCCGCTCCATCACCACCCAGCACGATCAGGACCTCTATCTCTCCGGCGAAGAGGCCGATAAGATCCGCGGCAAGCGCGTGCTGATCGTCGACGACGTCATCTCCACCGGCGAGTCGCTGCGCGCGATGGAAGAACTGATCGAAAAGGCAGGCGGCACCGTCGCCGG
>ENA-UEYI01002049-UEYI01002049.1-human-gut-metagenome-genome-assembly--contig:-NODE-2049-length-15010-cov-5.242349_pt1 | contig 15010 bp, 15 predicted proteins | sample MGYA00242900_ERZ507916 | MGnify/ENA primary metagenome ERZ507916 (study PRJEB26167, sample SAMN06115521) | human gut metagenome | host: Homo sapiens | place: China:Chongqing | collected 2015-09-02...
GAAGACTTTCCATCTCAGCGGAGAAGTACACATAGCGGTTGCCCGCGTGGGTCTTGGGTTCCTTGACGAAGATCTCCTCGTCCGTCACCTTGACCGCGTTGCGGCAGATGTGGATGGAACGCTGCTCCCAATCAATGTCGCACCATTTGAGACCGCAGCATTCGCCCCGCCGCATTCCCGTGGCAATGATGAGCTTGAAGTAGGTTTCGTACTTGATGCTCTCGCCCTCCAGCGCGGCGATGATCTTCTGCGCCGTTTCCTCGTCCGCAATCTTTTTCTCGCACTTGCGTCCGGCGTAGCGGTAGGTGCGCCACGCCGGATTATGCGAAAGAAAGCCACCCTCCACGGCATCAGAGAGGATGCTGCACAGCGTCGCGTGCACGCCCTCAATGGTGTACTCGGAGAGTGGCTTTTTTGTGTCGGGACGAATGACTTTTCGCAGCTCTGCGTAGAAATTCCGGAAGTGTTCCGGCCGCAGCTCGGTGAGCTTGTAGTGACCCAGCGCCGGGAGGATACGCTCGATGTCCTGCCGGTCGCGGCGGATGGTGGACTTGGCCAGCTTGCCAGGAGCGATGTCCGTCAGCCACAGGTCGATGTATTTTGCCAGCGTGAGCTGCTGGACGGGCTGCGGCGTGTGGCGGCATTCCCGCTCAAAGAGGACTGCCTGCTCGTTGAGCCACTTTTCTACCTGCCTGGGCGTCAGCTCTGCGGGAGGGTGGACGGTTTTCTGCTGGGGGTTGATGCGCTTGCCGTTGTAGTCGTAGCCCATGGACACCACGACGAGATAGCTGCTGCCGCGCTTGCGGATGCTTGCCATAAAAATGACCTCTCTTTCATTTGTTCTCGGTACAGTTGAGGCTTATTTTGCAAGCACAACATACCGCAAGCGCGGCGGTAAAGCTATCACAATTTTCTTGGGAAAATGAATTTCTATGAAAGCAACAATCATGCGCTGTGCTGCTTCGGAGAACAGGCGGCGGCGAGATTGAAAATCTGCTCGCCGTCCGGACGGAGCATGGTGAGCATGGAGTCTGCCGCCTGTTCTTTCTGCGCCTGCTGGGGGTGGCAGTAGGTGCGCTCTAAGAAGCCGGTGTCCGCGTGCCCCACGAGGTCTGCCACCGTCTGCTTGTCCACACCGCAGTGCAGCAGCGAGGTCACGAAGTAGTGCCGCAGGGTGTGAAGGTGGTACTCCCGCGGAAAGCCAATGGACTCATAGATCTTCCGCAGCCGCTTGGTGAAGGTGTCCGGGTGGATGAGCTGCCCGTGCTCGTCGGTGAAGAGGTAGGGACTGAGCCTGCGGCGCTGCTTGTCCGCCTCCATCTGCTTGCGGCGCTTGTAGGCGAGGAGGATGCCCCGCAGGTCAGAGGAGAGATAGACTTCGCGGCTCTTGCCGTTTTTGGTAGCGCCCTCCACAATGCCCTTGCCGGGAACGCTGCTGCGGGAGCGGCTGACGGTGAGCAGCAGACCGTTTTGCGTGCCGGTGAAGTCCGACCATTGCAGAGCGCTCAGCTCGCCCCGGCGGCAGCCGGTGTACATGGAGAGCAGATAGAACAGGCGGTAGTGTCGCGGCTCCTTTGCCAGCGTGTCCAGCAGCTTTTCCACCTCGCTTCGCGTGGGGATGCGCTGCACCGTGCGCTGCGGTGTGGGGAGATCTAACATCCGCGCGGGATTTTTCTCGATGATCTCGTTGCGTTTGGCATCGCTAAGCACGGCGGAGACCACGGAGAGGTACCGCTGCGCGGTGGATTCGTTGATGCGCTTTCCGTGGTGCTTGCGCTTGCGTAGTACGGAGAGCATATTTTCCAGCGCCATCGGTCGGAGCTTGTTGAGGCGGATGCCGCCGATCATGGGATACACCACCTCCAGCATCCGCCGGTATGCGGCGATGGTGCTGGGGGCGTATTTCGTCTGCCGCTTCAGCCAGCGGGAGGCGAATTCCTCAAAGGTCATCTCGCCATCCTCAGCGTAGCCGGTCTTGAAGCTGCGCTCCAGCTCCTCGGCGGCGTGGGCGACATACTGCCCAATGCCGCGCTTGGGGACACTGGGCGGGACTTGGATGGTCTTTGCCTTGCTGATTTTTTTGCCGTTGGGCCGGTAGCCGTTGCTGACGGTGATCTTATATCGCCGCTCGTCCAATTGCTTGATGCTTGCCATTTTTACAATCCTCCCATCGTTTGCTCATGCTGTTGCTTTTTCTGTTCTTCCCGCGCGGCCTGTTCATCCAATTTTTCTTTCATCGCCAGAGCCGCGCCTGCGGCGAAGCCAATCGCAGCACCAAAGTTTTCAGCGGCGATTTTCGCCTCCATGCGCCGCTGCTTTTCCTCGGTGTCTTCATCCTCATCCAATAGCGATCCCGCGGCAGCCAGCCCGGCCACGGCGGGGATCAGAGGAACAGGCCGCGGATCGCCGCCGCGCCATACCAACCCGCCAGTGCCGCCGTGCCAAGGATCAGCACCAGCATGATCCACTTGAGGGCCACCAGCAGGCTGAAGTCCGGGAGCCAGTCGATCCACTTGGAGGAATACTTCTCGCTCAGGTTCCCAACCCGTTCCAGCAGTTTGTTCATCTCCGTCAGCAATCTCTGCATCTCCGTGAGCGACTTCTGCACCGGTGTCAGGTCGATGTACGGCTTCAGTTCTGGCAGGGTCTTCCGAATTTCCTCCAGCTCCCAGTTTATTCCGTCTGCCTGCTCCGCCAGTTTGCTCATCGCCTGCGGCAGATCGCACTGGATCACAATGGGCTGGATCGGCTGCGCTGTTTGCTGCGGCGCGCTGCTTGGCTGATTCATCCGCTTCAATTCCTCCATCGATTTCCGCTGCTCGACGGAGTTTTCTTTTGACGAGCTCTGCCCGTATTCTGAATTCGTGCTCCATGACCTCCTTGCAATACTTTTCCTCGTGTAGTTTGTTGTCACGGCATTTTAGCCCGTCCGGTGTGGTGTAGGTGATGTATTTGCGGCTGCTCTCCCACCTCACCTGATAGCCCTCGGATGCCATCAGGGAAACGAAAGCGTCCTTGTCGGCGGCGTATTTCATGCACTCGTCAATGGTGTTCATGAGCCGCAGCTTCCAGCTTTGACCTTTCAGCGCCGTGTGGTATTCCGCACCGCTCATGCCGCGGGCCTGCTGTGTTGGCGCGTCAAAGACAGGAAGACCCATCTCCTGACAGACCATGTCATTGCGCCGCATCAACTCTTGCAGCTGCTCTTTCGCCATGTGCAGCTTTTTGCCTGTCTCAAAGTTGACGGAGTTGATGACACAGTGGGAGTGGATGTGCTCCCGGTCTACATGGGTGCAGACCAGCACCTCGCAGCCGTCGAAGTATTCCACCAACCGCCGCGCGGCTTCGTGGGCCTGCTGTGGATCGACAGCCGCGCCCTTCGGAAAGCTTTGCACCATGTGATAGAACATCGTGCCACCATCCTTGTGATAGAGCAGCTTTGTATTGATGAAATCATCGTAGACGCTCTGCGGCTGGCAGTTGATGCCGCTGACGAGCGGCCCGCCCTCCCATGCGGTTTTCTTTTCCTGCATGACGTAGAGCATCACGCCGCGCATGGCGGCGCGGGACTGCGTGCCCCGCTTGTAGTTCACGAAATGTACGATGGCCATACGGCTCACCGACCTTCCATGACTGACCGCAGCGCGGCGCTGACCTCGGACAGCTCACCGGCAGCTTTTTCCAGACCGATGACCTGCACCTTGCCCATGTTGGCGAGGACGGTGAGGCGGTTGATGTTGCTGCCGATGCCCTTGAGCTGCCGGAGCAGCTCCTTCTGCTCGTCGATGACCACGATCCGTTTGCCGAGGCAACAGGCGGTGACGTAGTCGCTCATGGACATGTGGGCCTTCGCCGCCAGTGCCCTGATCTTCTCGCGGTCGGCGGACGCCATGCGCGTGCTGAATTTGATATCTTTTTTCATAATCAATGACCTTTCTGAAATGATTTCTCTCGTCCCCTCGGAGAGCTGGGGTGGCTTCAAGTGGGTCCGGGCTTCTGCCCGAAAATGGGGTGTGGGGCCATGCCCCGCCCAGTGCATTTGGCAGGGCAGCGGCTTCGCCGCAGACCAGACAAATGCGATGCTGGCCGTCGGCGGCACAAGCTGCATATCACTCATTTCCGTCGCTGCCGCCGACGAAAACTCGCTCACTCCGCTGCACCGCCTTCTTCCCACCGAAACCGCTTCGCTGGGTTTCGGCGGGAGCCCTGTTGGGGGCGGTGATAAGAACTCCCGTGTTATATTTTTTACATTTCTGTGTGGGGCGGTATCACTACCCTCCGGCTGCTGTGGCTGTGTCGGAACAACCCCGCGCGGGGTTTATTTCGGCAGAAAACGGCTTTCTCAGAGTGGGTGCTCTGCGCCGACGGACGAGCTGTTCCCTCCTACACACAGTGCTTTTTTGGTACCTCTATGCGGGGTGGTATCACTACCCTCAGCGTGCGCTTCATGCCGTTGAAACGCTGGACGCCCGCGGGTCACGGCGGCTTATTTGCCGTTTTTATGCCACTGCGGTGCTCGCCCTGTGTGGGCTGAATATCCCCTCAGCGGGTACACACGCCACCCCAGCCCCTAACCGCGCACACAGCGGCTCACGTGCCGAAACACGGGGCGTTTTCACCGCCCGAGACATCGGCAGGGGCGATAGGGTCAACAGCTTGGGTACCCAGTGCATCGTCACTTTCGGCACGGTGCAGCTCGATAAGCCGCTTGCCGTTGCTGCGGCGTACCACGGCGGAAATACCGATTTTGCTTAGTGCGGCAACACTTTGCAGGATCAGACGGGATACCTTTTTCGGCGTGATGCCCTCGCTGCCTGCAGGGTCGATCTGCGCGGACAGTTCCGTGGGAGTGCCGATAAATTCCGTGCGGTCACGCATCAACTCAGAGAGAAGAATGACGATCCGGCCGCCCAGCAGCTCCGGCTGCGTCCGGCTGTCCGACACCAGCTCCCACACATTTTCCGCGTTGCGCTCCAGCGTCAGCTCGCGATATTCAATGTCACGCCCGATGCAGGAGAGCTTTGCTTTGCCGCTGCCGCGCTTGTCCTCAATGAGCGTGAAGCTGGAATCCACCGCGCCGCTGATAGCCGTTGTGCCGGAGATCCGGCTGAACACATCGTCGGCGAGCTCCTTCCGCAGATGGTGGATCAGCAGAATGGCAATGCCGTGGGTATCCGCGATGTGCTTCAGCACGGAGAGGTCGCGGTAGTCGTTGGCGTATGTGTTGTCATAACCGGCACCACGGATCATTTGCAGCGTGTCGATGATGACCAGCACCGTGTCAGGATGCTCCGCGAGGAACGCGCAGAGCTGTTCCTCCAGACCCTTGCCGAGAGTGTCACTGTTGGTGGTGAAGTGGACGCTGGCGGGGGCGTCCTCCGTGATCTCGAACAGGCGGTTCTGGATGCGGAGGGTGGAGTCCTCCAAGCAGAGGTAGAGCGTGGTGCCCTGCTTCACGCCCATGCCCCAGACGGGATCTCCCTTCGCCACCGTGACGGCCAGCCACAGCGCCAGCCAAGATTTGCCCACCTTGGGAGAGCCGGCGAGGATGTGCAGGCCCTGGGACAGCAGCGTATCCACCACAAAGTTCAGCGGTGTGAGCGGCTGACTCATTAACGTTTCACCGTCGATGGTCAGCAATCGGTTTTCTTTTTTCAATTTCGAATCCTCCTTAAAAAATAGTGCTCCCATCGGAACGATAAGAGCGAAAAAAGCAGAGGGGAGTTACCACGGAACGGCACGTGGTTTCTTCCCTCTGCTTGTATTGTGGAGGAATTCATGCTATGCTGAGAAAAAGAGCGGACAAATCAAAAATCAGGTAGGACAATTTTTGTGGAGGAGGATACACATGGGAGGCAGCGTCATTTTCTACACCTATGGCAGCACCTTGGAGCTGAACGGCCAGCAGTTGACCGCCGGTATGCTGACCGCCGACCTGTTGAATCTATCTCCGGACGAATACATGCGCCTGAAAAAGCGTATGACACAGATCACCGATCTTGCGGAAGAATATGAGCGGAAGCGGGACATAGCGCTTTGGTGGAAGCTGAATGAGAAGATGGATGCGCTCTGCCAGAAACTGCGCCGGTATCAGGTGTTCCGCCTGCTGCTGGACGAAGACGAGGACGCTTTCTTCTCTGCCATACGGGAGATCACGGAGCAATTCAGCGTATTTCCCACAGAGGATCAAGCACCGACAGCGGAAGCGCAAAAGAGACAGCTTGAGCGCGTGGCAAATCAATTCTCCCAGCGCGACGAATATGCTCCCCTCGACCTGTTCCATCCGAGTGAGGCAGATTTGGAAGATGGGATGGCTTTTTACTATGAGATGCTCCGCGCCTTCGGTCCCACCAAGGGTGCATGGCGTGACTACCAAAAGCGTCTTGACCGCTATGCACTGTACCTCCATGACATCCGCGCCTTCAACGAGACCATTCAGAATTTTATCCGGTTTGGCTTATCCAAGCTGGAACACAACAATCCGGAGGAGTATGCGAAGGCGCTCTACGGTTTCTACAATGATGATCGTATCGCGGAAAAGCTCATCGTCAATCCCATCCGCAACAATGGCGACTGCTATACGACCCACGATGCCTACGAGCTTTCCTATGTGCCGCGGCCGCTGCCGGACGGCTCTGTCGCCATCTGTCAGGAGCACGTGACCGACAGCTTGCAGGCGCTGATGAAGGCGGATTATATGCTGGCGCTGAACAGCGGACACAACGTCCGCCGCTGCATCATCTGCGGACGGTATTTCCTGCTCAAGAGCGGCGTCCACGCGTTATACTGCGAAGGGGCGTGTCCCCACGCGCCCGGCTACACCTGCCGGCAGTTTGGTTCTGTGGAGGTGCAGAAGGAGCTGGCGAAGGACATTCCCAAGGTCAAAGTCAAGGTGACCGCCTTTGCCCGCATCACGAAGGATCTGTCTCGGAACGCGATCTCACAGAAGGACGCAAGAAAAGCCAAGGACTATGTGCGGGATCTGCTCTATGACGCCTTGCGCGACGCAAGTATTTCCGTAGAAGCCTTTGAAGAGAGCGTTTCGTCTGAGAATGTCTACCAGCGCTGCGGGATCACCAGAACGGCCAATCCGAGGGGCCGTCCGCCGAAGAAAAAGGCGGGTGAGCAAGCATGACCAACGAGGAACTGGTTCGCCAATATTATGACGGCGATGAGGCCGCGCTGGAAAAGCTGTACCATAAAAACATCGGTCTGATCCGCGGCATCGCCAAGGAAACCGCGGCGGAATTCAACTGCCTGATGACGGATCAACATCATCCGAATCAGTGTTCCGTGTATACGAAAACGATTCTGGATGACCTCTGCGGCGAGGGCGCGTTGGAGCTTCTGACGCGGATACAGAGCCGGGAATATGACGAAAGCCGCGCCGCGCTCACCACCTATCTTTACCCGCATTTGAAGGGGCGCATGACCCGCTGGCTGGAGCAGAATATTGGCTGCATGGCACTGGGCAAGGACGAGATGGCCGCTGTCCAGCAGGCGCAGAGGCTGTATCTTGCCGCATGGAAGGATACCGGTGAAATCGCGGAGGAGTTGGGTATCCCTGAGGCTCGTGTCAGTCGATATGTTCGCTACAACACCCATTTCCTCGGTGTGCATGATCTTGTCCCGGAGGGCTATGACGGCGATCCCTATGAGCGGCTGATACCGGGGATGCTCATCGCTTCGGCGGAGCAAGCCGTGTACCGCAAAGTCTGCATTGAGCTCCTTCGGAAGCTGTTCGATACCCTGCCGAAGAAGGACAGGGACATTCTCGGCAAGACCTGCGGCGTGTTCGGATACCCGGAGGCAACTTTGAAAGAGATCGGGATGTATCACATGATGAAGGAGTCCGCCGTGGAGAAGGCAAAGAACCGTGCCGTCGAGAAGCTGAGAGAAGCCTATCCCGGCAGCAGGCTTCAGGTATGGAGGACTGTTCATCGTATGCTGCGGAGGCCGGTCCTGCCGCCGGGGGAAGACCGTGAGCTGCGGCGCAATTTCCCGCAGTATGTCCGCGCCTTGGCGGAGGTCTATGGCGTGCTGAACAAGCTATGATCTGACAACATCGTCAATATTGAGCTTCATCAAATTCTGCAAAACCTTTACAAAACTTTTACAAAACGTTGAACTTTTTTTTACAAACTTTCCGCATAGTCGCTCCATCCGGTGATTTTCTCCCGCAGCACGGATCTGTATACGAACGGCCTCGCGTGGCGCGCGGCGTTCCAAGGACGGAGCACCCATGTCCAACACATTCTCCCGCAGACATTTCCTTCAATACGGCATGGCGGCGATTGCCGGGGGCACGGCCCTCGGGGGTCTGCCGGTCCATGCGGCTCAGGCTCCCGCCGGAACGGCCGCTCCCCAAAACGATTTGGTGAAGGGCTACTGCCCTTTCTGCCAGGTCCGCTGCACCTACCACGCGCGCGTGCGCAACGGCAAAATCCTCGAACTCATCGGCGATCGCGGCAACCGCTGGACCGGCGGGGCCATGTGCCCCAAGGGCCTGTCCATCGTTGAGCTGCTCAACAGCCCCTACCGCCTCGTGCAGCCCATGCTCAAGCAGGGCTCGGAATGGAAAACCATCTCCTACGCCGAGGCCGTGGACATCGTCGTGGACAAGCTGCGCCAGAGCCGCGCCAAGCACGGCGACAAGATCGCCGAGCGCCTTGCCCTCACCTCCCCCCTGTGGGATTGCCGCGAAAGCGAACTCGCCGCGCTCATGACCATGCGTACGGCGGGCGGGGTCAACGTCATGCCCGCCGGTGAAGTCTGCATCAGCACGGCGTCCAACGTGCTCGGCATGTTGCTCGGCGCGAACACCTCCACCACCACGGTCAACGAGATCGTCAACGCGAAGACCCTCGTGCTCTGGGGCGCGAACATCAGCGAAACCTACCCGCCCTACACCCGCTGGCTTGACAAGGCCCGCGACGCCGGGGTGCGCATCCTGAGCGTGGACTGCCGCAAGACGCCCACCAGCGCTTGGGCCGCCGACCAGCTCATGCCCCTGCCCGGCACGGACGGCGCGCTCGCCCTCGGCGCGATCCGCTTCGTTCTTGAAAACGGAGCCTTCGACCGCGCGCGGGTGGACGAGAGCATCACCGGCTTCGAGCTCATGGAAAAGGGCGCGCAGCCGTGGAACGTCGACAAGGTGGCGCAAGCCACCGGGCTGTCCGAAGACGCCGTCACCGCCTTCTACCGGACGCTTGCCGAGAGCCCCCGCACCATCATCTGGATGGGCGGCTGCCTCTCCCGCTACACCAACGGGTTGCAGAGCATCCGGGCGATCATCGCGCTTCAGGCCCTGCGCGACAACCTCATCGGCTCGGGCAGGGGGCTCCTTACGATGGAGGGCGGCAAGCCCGAAGGCGAAAAGGAATTCGTCGACGCCGTGTGCGGCCCGGCCAAGGATTCCGGCGTCAACTTTCGCCGCCTGCTCAACACCATGAAGAAGGGCAACCTCGACGTGCTCTTCCTCAATTCCAGCTACCGCCGCTACCCCGACTGCACCGGCGTCGCCGAGGCGATCAAAAAGGTGGGGTTCGTGGTCCATCGCGGCTTCTTCAAGACCGAGGAGATGGATGTGGCCGACCTGTTCGTGCCCGCCGCCTTCGGCCCGGAAAGCGCGGGTTCGCATTACGGAGCCGAGAAGCAGGTGGTCTGGCGCGACAAGTGCGTGGACGCGCCCGGAAGCTGTGTCCCCGACTGGCAGTTTTACCGCGACATCGGGCGCAAGCTGGCCCCGGAGATCTATCCCGATTTCACCGGACCCGAAGAACTGAGCGAACGCTTCCGCAATACGGTCCCGAGCTGGAAGGCCATGAGCGTTTCCAGAATGCGCCAGTCCCCGGACGGCCTGATCTGGCCCCAGCCCGAGGAAGGCGCGCAGGAACGGATCGGAACGGTCTTCACGTCCGGAACCTACGCCACGGAAAACGGCAAAATCCCGCTGGATCTCAAGCTGATGGGTGCGTTCGGCTGGACGCCGCCCAAGGGCAATCCCCACGGGGCCGACGCCGACAAGGAATACCCCCTCGTCCTCACGCAGGGCAAGGTGGTGACCCAGTGGCAGCAGACCATGACCAATTTCGCCGCCTCGCTGGCCCAATTCTCCCGTGGGCGCTATGTGCTGGTCCACCCGGACACGGCCAAGCCTCTTGGCATCGCCCACGGCGATACAGTGCGCATCAAGACCGCCACCGGTTCCGTAGAAGCCGTGGCGGAACTGACCGCTTCCATCCGGCCCGGCATCATCTTCACGCCGTCGCATTTCACGGGCACAAGCCCCCATGCCGCGACGCGGAGCAAGCCGATCAATGCCATCCTGCCCAACTACTGGGACCGCGTGTCGGCCCAGTTCAACGGCGTGGGATGCACGCTGGAAAAGGCGTAAGGGGAGGAGGAGCGGGGATTTTCCCCGCCCCCTGCGCCGGAACCCTTCCCGGCGGCCCGGCGGCGACGCCGCAAATGAATTTCGGAGAAGAACATGCCCCGTTACGTGATGGCCATAGACGCCTCCAAATGCCTGAACTGCAAGGCGTGCCTGATTGCCTGCCAGCAGCGGAACGCCGTGCCCTACGGCCTCTCCCGCAACTGGGTGCGGGAAACGCCCGACACGGCTTCGCCCTCCGGCTGGCGCTACCAGCCCGGAGCCTGTATGCACTGCGGCGAGCCGTCCTGCGTTGACGCCTGCCCCACGCACGCCACCTACAAGGCCGAAGACGGCGTGGTCATGGTGGACGAAACCCGCTGCATCGCCTGCGGAAGCTGTATGCGCGCCTGCCCCTATCAGGCCCGCCACATCGACCCCGCGCGCCGCGTCGTGGACAAGTGCGATTATTGCGCGCCCTCCCGCGCCGAAGGCATGGAACCCGCCTGCGTCAGCGTATGCACCACCCGCGCCCGCGTGTTTGGGGATGTGGACGACCCACAGTCCCCGGTCAGCAAGGTGCTCGGCTCGCACAAAGTCACGTTCGTTGAGGCCAAGGACGCGCCCACCAAGCCGACCCTCGCCTATCTGAACGATGTGGCCGACAAACACTGGCCCAAGGCCGAAAGCGCCGGTCCCGTGGGCTTCATGGGAACCGTGGCTACCGGGGTGCGCTGGCTCGGCGCGCTGTCCCTGTTCGGGGTCGTGGGCGTGGGCCTGCGCCAGCTGATCCGCCCCACAGGCGAAGCATCCCACGAAAAAAAGAGGAAGGACTCATGATCCGCCGTCATTCCCTCAGCGCCGTCTGTATGCACTGGTTCAACGCCTTCTGCTGGATCGCGTTGCTGTTCACGGGGTTCGCCCTGCTTTCCAACCCGGCCATGCAGCCCGTGGGCATGTGGTGGGCCGATCTCTGGACCGGCGTGTTCGGCGCGTACGGGCTGCTCGTCTTCCACCTGCTGATCGGTTCGGCGTGGCTCGCCGTCTACTTCCTCTACATCATTTTCGGGTTGCGCCACGACGTAGTCCCCTTCCTCAAGGAAGTATTCACCCTCTCCCCGGCCTCCGACATGATCTGGTGCGTCCGCAAGGGTATGCGCCTCGTCCTTGGGGAAAAGGCCATGCGCAGCATGGGGCTTGACCCCGCCCTGCCGCCGCAAGGCTTCTACAACGCCGGGCAGAAGCTCGCCGCCGTGGCCGCCGTGCTGTGCAGCGTGGGGCTTGCGCTCTCCGGGCTGTTCCTCGCCGCGCTGGCGCTCCATCTCGTCGCGCCGGGCTCCGAGGACGCCGCCCAGTGGGCCCTGTTCATCCATCTGCTCTGCGCGGGCGTGATGGCCGTTGTCCTGCCCATCCATATTTATATGGCCGCATTCGCGCCCGGCGAAGGCCCCGCGCTGCGGTCCATGTTCTCGGGATTCATCCCCGTAACGTTTATCCGGCACCATAACCCGCTCTGGTACGAACAGCTCGTGCGCAAAGGGGTTATCCGTCCAGAAACCACCAATACCCTTTCCTAAGGAGCCCGCCATGAACATCAAAACCATCGCTTCCGCCGTCCTCGCCGCCGTGGTGCTGTGCGCCGCCCCCGCCTTCGCCGACGGCAAGATGAACCTCAACACCGCCACCGAACAGGAACTTTCCGCCAATCCCGCCGTGGGCCCCGAGCTGGCCAAGGGCATCGTGGAATTCCGCGAAAACGTGGGCGACATCAAGAGCATGGATGAACTGCTGGAAGTCAAGGGCGTTACGCCCGAAGTGCTCGAAAAGCTCAAGCAGGCCGTGACCGTCGAAGCCATCGAAGGCGCGGAATGCTCGTGCTAACGCTGATCGCGGGCGGCCCCGGCAAGGGGTTCCCGCATCGGACGGCCGCAGAGGCCGACAAAAACAGCAACCGGATCGCTTCACGCCTTCATAGTGAAGGCGGCTGACGGGCGGATCGTTTTCGGCAGTTGCCGGAACCGCGCCCAAGCTCGGAGCGAGCCGCAAGAGGAGGATGTATGTCGCATATCTCACTCCGGGCCATCGGCAAGACCGCAGCAGCGATCTGTCTCGCCGTGGCGATGAGCGGTGTGGCGATGGCAGGCGACGCGCCCGACCGCGTGGTCATGCAATCGCCCGCCAAGGACGCGGCGGTCCTTGCCAAGATGCAAGGGCTCGTCAACAACAGGAAGGCCAAGACGCTCAGCGGCCTCAGCCGTACCATCAACGACGGCGTGGTCATCCGCAAGAGCACCATCAAAGACGGCAAGATCATCATTCCGCCGTCCGGCCTGTACATCACGGTCCGCTCCACCAACTGGCATCCCTTCGATAACGAGCCCCTGACGCTCGCGGGCAAGACGTACCATGCCATCACGGATCGCTATGTCCGTGACGTCATCCGTAACGTCACCATGAAGAAGGGACAGGTCCTTCCGAGCAACGCCAACAAGAGCCGCGGCTGGGAACTCAGCTCCGTGGAGAACGACACCTACGGCATTGAAGGCGGCAATTCCGCCGTGTTCAAGATCGTGAAGACCACGGGCAACTACTACGGTTCCCAGTTCCCGGTCTACGCGGGCGCACAGATCAGCAACGCCGCCGACGGCTCGCTCGTCAAGGGTTCCAAGGATCCCGAAGGGCATACCGTCCCCACGGCTGAAAACGGCCTGAGCGAAATGATTTACGGCAGCAACATCGCTACCGTAGGCCGTACGCATGTCATCATAGATGCCATTGAAGGCGACTCCGTGAAGGTGCGCGAACTCGCTACCGACAGCTGTTCCGCCATCTTCGTGTCCCCCAACGAGCCCGTGGTCGCCAGCTACGGCAAGGGCGACACCTTCACCATCGGCGACGCCAAGGTTGAAGTCACCGACGTGGCCGCCAACGCCGCCACCGTGAAGCTGACCGACAAGTCCGGCACCGTGACCAAGGTCCTCGGCCCCCTGACCCCCGAGAACACCCGGATGCTGCTCATGTCCGTGGTTGACCGCGACCGCCTCTGGACGCTCTCCAAGGACGGCAAGGTCGCCGTGCACCTGAATATCCGCCAGAGCGACAAGCCCATTGCCGACGGCAAGGTGTCCCTCGTCGCGTATAATGATGTTGTTGAAGTCAACGACGGTAGCGTGTGGCCGGCCGATACCCGGTTCCTCGCCCGTCCCGAAACCTGAGCGACCTGCACTTTCCCCCATGAGATCGTCCTTGAAAACGACAAGGAAATCGTTCTCGACGGGGGAGCCAACAACGTGTTTGTTGGTCCGAACAAGCATTTCTCCATTGTTATCGACGAATTTGACGGCAAGATCGTGAAGGCGTGGCACATCGAAAACAGCAAGGGCGAAAAGAGCCCCAACCTTGCCACCCGCGCCGGCGGCAAGCACATCGACCTCGTGGTCGGCAAGGCCTGCCGCTCCACGGCCCACTTCATCAGCCGTTTCTATCCCGCCATGTATGACGAAACCTTGAACGGCATGGATTCCTTCAAGTAACCCTCTCACCGCCCGCCCGATCCGTCCCTTCGGCACACGGATCGGGCGGCCTTTTTCCCGAAAAAGCGCAGGAGATTGACATGGGAAAGGTTCTGATCGCGTTGTGCACCGTATTCCTGCTGGCCTTTCCGGCCCGTGGAGAGCAGGCCGTGACGTGGGAAAGCCTGGCCGTATGGAACGATCTGCCGCCGCTCTACGATCCGGCCCCGTGGCCTTCCGATCTCGCGGGCAAGCGCGTGATCCTGCGCTGGAACGGCAAACACAACGGCGATCTTCTGCTCGATTACCTGCACTCGCTGCTGTCCCGCGCCTTTCCGGACACCGAATTCATCAAGGCGTATGAAACGGACCCCGCCCTCAGCGGCATCTCCAAGGATCTGCCCGAATCCGAGGCCACGGCGCGGGCGCTCCTCGAACTGCGCCCCGATCTGGTCATCGCGGCGACCGGGGACTGCCGGGCCTGTTCCGCATGGCTCGCCATCGATCAGATCCAGCTCGAACGCGCGGGCGTCCCGACCCTGACCATTCTGACCCAGCCGTTCCTCAAGACTTTTCACAACGTCCGCCAAAATCTCCGCATAGGCCCCCTGCATTGCGTCGCCGTGCCCCACCCCGCCGCCATCATCCGCGACGAAAAAGTCCGCGCCAAGGTCGACGAGGCGTTCCCCGCCATCCTTGACGCACTCCGCTCCGGGAAGGCGGCGGACAGCACGAAAACCTTTCCGGCAGAGACGGCGCCTCCGGCGGAAGCCGAAGCATCGTCCGCCGCACCGGGGAAACAGATTCCGGCAGACCTTCAGTGACCGGAACGGCAAGAGCCCGCGTGGATTGCGGGCTCTCGCACAGATGTCCCGGTAAGGCGGCAATGCCGCACGGTACAGGCTAAAGAGAAATATCTCTCTTCCGCCCTGTACCGTGCGGACGGCCTATTCATTTCAACCCCCTACGGGACCGACGCCGTTCCCCCATACAAAAACGGCCCCCGCCATTGCGCAGAGCGTCCGTTTTCGACATTGCATCGGCAGCCGGGATTCCGCAGGGCTTTTTCCATGCCCGGTGCCTTGTTTCACCCAAGCGGGGAGGCAAGGAAGGGGTCCGGCTGATT
>ENA-UEYI01002065-UEYI01002065.1-human-gut-metagenome-genome-assembly--contig:-NODE-2065-length-14890-cov-4.466280_pt1 | contig 14890 bp, 16 predicted proteins | sample MGYA00242900_ERZ507916 | MGnify/ENA primary metagenome ERZ507916 (study PRJEB26167, sample SAMN06115521) | human gut metagenome | host: Homo sapiens | place: China:Chongqing | collected 2015-09-02...
TTTTTAAGTCCTTACCGACATTGTAATAAATACCTGAGCTTAAATATGATATGGTACACCCGTTCACAATTTTTCTTGTTGATTTCATGTTCAATAAATTTAGAATCTCACTTGGAATTGTACCGATAACCTGTCCTGCCGGAGTTGTTGATTCTGTTGTTTTCTGAATTGCAAAATATATATTCAGTTCTTTTGTCAATTTGTTATAGCATACATATAAATAGCTATTGGCTACTGATAATGATGGAATGGCAGTATTAATAGCATTGCCGCTGTTTATCCACTGTGAATTCAATCTGTTTTGAATGTCTGATATTTGTGAGTTAATAGTTGTTATTTTTCCCTCAAGTGCTAAAACATTTTTCTGTATACTTCCGATATCACTTGTATTCTGAGAAACATTGTTTTTGATTGTGGTTACGTCATTAAGTAATGACCCAACATTTTTAGAAACAGTTTTAACTTGCTCTTCTAATGACGTAGCCTTTGCAACAGCCTCTCCGGCTTGTGCGATTGCGTTTGTTGCTGAATTTGCATTGTTTTTCATTTGTGTGTCAATCTTCGACATATCTCCGTTATAGTCTCCAAGATATGTTGGCTTGTCTGTACCAATGTACTGACTTAAGTTGTAATTATTTGTTTTGTTTGTTGAACTCATTTAATTGTCCTCCTTGATTATTATAATTTTAACGCCGTTTTTGCGTTACTATCAAATGTGTAAGCGCTTAACGCTTTAGCTTCAAACGCTGTTACAGTCAGCAATAAAGCATCAAACTCATTAGCTGTGATAGGGTTATTAAAATGTAACTCTGCAAGCTGATTTATGACATCTTGATAAAATACATATTCCCCGGTAAAAGGATTATGCATATATAAGTTGCTATCTACTCTGAATCTTTTTGCCCCGTACAACTCGAATTCTATACAACTAAGCGATAAGTTATCGAACTCTGTGCAACTTAAATTTAACGAATCAAATTCAATACAAGTCAAAGCATAATAACGTAGATTGTCATACATATCACCAAGTGCTTGATTTAAACCTGTATAATAACCCTTTACAGGGTTCAGAACTTTTATGTTATCGGGTACATAAAGTTTAATATATTCATAGAGTTTTGTAACTTCACTATCAATATAGTTTCGCGTATCACTGTTTAACTGGTAGATAAGAATGTTTAGTTTGTTTATTCGTTCTATTAAATTGTTCTGCACATCATTAATTTTGTTATCTAATTCAGTGTCTTTTTTATCCATATCGTTACGGATATTTTTCTCAACTTCTGCAATATGATTATAAATATCAGTGTTGAGCTTATCAACATAGGTTTTTAATTCTGATATTTTTTCATCAGTGTACTGCTTATACGCATCTGTGAACCCATTAATTGCGTCAATGCACTCGTTTACTTTATAGCCGATATAGCACAAACACTCATAATAACTCTGTTTGTTGCTATATACGCTAGGTATATCACAACAAAGTAAAGGAACTAAAGGCTTTAATTCTTCTGCCATATATTTCACCTCCTTTTTACCAAACTTTCATGAATAAATCTCGACAAGCTTCTACAAGTTCTCGGTTGATGTTCTGTATTTGGTCGCGGTATTTTTCGATTGCTTCACTTGTTGATATTCCTCTTAATCCTATCTCTTTCGTGTCTCTGTCTCTTTTGCTGTCTTTGTTGTCGTTTCCTGCATGATTATTTTTTGCGCTTGTTGTGGTATCATTAATAGTTTCTCCTCTGCTCATAGCACTTGCATAATCTTGTGTTGCAACTGACACTTGAGGGTTGTCGCTGTCAATATTCTGATAGTTTTGGTTATTTTTTACTTTGTTTTCTCCTGCATCTGTTGAGTTCGTTGTTGTTTTTTCATTTCCATTTTCTGTTTCTGTGAATGCGACATTTATGTTTGTAAAAGGGTTATCGTTTTGAATTGCATTATACAGTTTTGTATAATACGGTGTCAATTCATGCATTTTTGCCATAAAAGCAGTTTTCCACATTCCTAGAGTTTCAAATCCTATATAATTATTCCAATATCTAAGTAAAAAATATGTTTTAAAAGTATACAGGTCTTTTCTATCCTCTGAGTAAAAAGGAAAATCAAAATCAAAAAATTTTCCCTGTGTTTTGTCAATGATTCTTTGCACTGATAAGTCCATACTCCACAGTTCTTGTGGTGGGACAAAACTTTCGCAAATGTCTTTTACAGTGGTAGTGTATTTACTCAATTTCATCACCCTCTTTTCCTTTTTGCATATATTTGTCGGGTACATATCCATTTAGCATAGTAGGCAATTCACTATTGAAGTCTACCGTTACATTAAGACCCCATAATTCATTGATAGCATTTGCACATCTTCTTCTTAATGTAAGACCAACATTTCGGTTTGCTTCAACCTGTCCGTTATTTCCAGCAGTTTCACCTGTTACAAGGCGTTCGCCTTTTTCTACGGGATTACTTTCATAACCTAAAGATGTTAATACTTGTGACCACAAGTCTCGTAATTCTTGCTCGCATTTGTCTACAATGTAAGGTGCGCCCACGTTCAAGGCTTTGATGTCTTTTAAATTTAATGAATCTGAAACTTTTAAAACGGGCAAATAATTATCGTACATTTCGCCTAAAATTTCAAAGCTTAATTTTTCATTGTCTGAGGAAGAGAGCACAATAGGTGTACGCTGTGCATACATATTAATATCTTTTGTTTTCCAAGTGTTCGCCATTGCATCAGCATACATTAATGCTTTATAGTAATATGGCATAGTCGAGTAATTATTCCATAAGATACAACTATTTTCTTTACCGTATTCTTCAATGTACCCATTTGCAGTATAAGCGATTCTGTCTTGAGGAATATTATAAATATCCGGTAAACCGGATAATGAAACATTCATGAACGCATAACCTGCAATGTCGTCCTTGATGAATACACCCAAACCGCGCCAAAATAATGTTTGTTCAATGTACATGGGTAAAATTTCTTTGGGTAGATTGTTCCATTTGTACCTATTTACAAATATATCGAAAATATCATAAAAAAAGATAGATTTTATTGTTTCAAAATCACTGTTTTTCTTTTTATTGACATTTCGTTCAAAAATTCGTAACGGATTTCTCACTTATATACACCTCCTTTAGTTATTTGATAGCCCGTAGTTCCCTATATCATCAGTATGCCACAAAGTCACACCGTTGTCAAATATATTTCGCAATTTCTTTAACTGGTTTAAATCAATGTCACCCGTAAAACCGCAATGTGAGGTTTTTACATAATTCCATTTTGACCTTGATTGCAAATATGGGGTTGTAATTTTATTAATTGGATAGCCAAATTGCTCGAAGAAACTATCCGCCATTTCTGCAAATTGTCTTTTACATGACATTTCGTAGAAATCAACACCGCATTCTTTGATACCTGTCAACACGTTTTCTGACAGTGCTTTTCCATGCGTTACTCCTGCATTTCTCGCTCTGTCTGTCTGATTTGCTAACATACCAAGAGCGTCCCAAAAAGCGTTCGTTGTTTTACCCAGTCCATTAAGTCCTCCCTGTAAACTTCCACTAGCTAATCCTGCTATCGCTGTACCTGTTCCAATGGTAGCATCTACGGCAGTGTGAACTTGCGATAGTGCTATAGAACTTTTATTTTGAGCCAACCATGCACGATAAGTGTCAGAGGAAAAAGAGCACATTGGAAATGAAGAGTTAATCAGTGCTTCGCACATTAATCCATGTCCTAATCCTTCGCGTGTCTTATAGTTTTTAGGAGCTGTCAAAACTTGTGGCAATGTTGCGATTGTACCGTAGCTGTCAAATTCAAGCGATTTGTCACGGTTATAACTGTACTCGTATCTGTATATATGTGTGTTACCTTGGTTATTATCAGCCAAACAAAACAACCATGGATAGGAATATAACTTTTTATTTTTTGGTTTATATCCCTCAAACACATTATCAGAAATCTGCATACTTGTTATTTTAGGCTTTATCTCTTTTCCTCCTAAAGCAAGCGTACATAATTTAGGGGACATGAACAATCCTATGACGGCGTCTTGTGCGCCTTGCTTGTTATAATCTTCTAACAGTGTGTTAATTCCTTTTAGTCCCTCATCTGTGGTTACATCATAATGACCGATACTGCCCCAACAGTACACACCATTTTCTACTCGTCCCTCAAACCAACTTTGTTCCGTTGTTCCTCTAGTCACAAAAGCGCAACATTCTGTTGGTGTCAAGTCTAATTTTTTATGTCTTGATACGATTGTTTCACCAGTTTCTATATTGACTGGTGTTAGATTTACGCCTATACCATCAGCACTTCTAGGTATATGATGATATTCTACAAAGCAAGGCTTAATATTCGCGTTATAAAAGTTGTTCTGAAAAACATCTAAAGAGAAATTAATTCTAGTTGTTTTTTCAGACAGCCATTCGATTGAATCAATAAAGCAAAATACCCATTCATTAGAAATACCTGTATTCTGAAAAGCTAAATAATTTAAATTTAGAGCTTTTATTTCTGTGAACGGTACGCGGATATCGTAATTTCCTATCCTTATCGGTGCAAGATGTGACAAATCAACACCGTTAATATATTTACGATATGTCTCTAAATGATTTAACAAATCTTCTTTTGAGTTATACAATCTGACGTGTTCATATTCGTCAGACCACGGTACACCGCTATATAACCTTAATTTCGTTTCGGGGTTGCGCGGTGCAACCCCTCCTTGTGTTGGTAAATTTATCATATAACTTTTACCTCTCTACTGTGTTGAGTTGTTAATACTTTTCCGTTAATGAGTGTTAAACGCAGATAAGTATTATTGGGCTGTAGTTTATCGCAAGGCTTAAACATTATGCCGTTTTTAACTATATCGTAGACATATGATTTATTTTTATCCCAATGAAGATTTGAACCATCTGCGTTTAGTATATCGGTTAAATATATATCTTTTATAAAATCAAATGGTATAGGTTTATTTGTGTTATTAATGACACCTATGCCGTTGTGGCTAGGGTTATATTTGTTTAATTTGAATGTGAAAGGAGTATCATAAATAGCGTAATCTACAGTCGTAATTGCATCAACTACGACTGTTTCGTAAAATTTACCGCCTTTGTGATAGTCTCGTCGGGTCTGTAAATTGCTTTTAGTACAATCGTTCCTGTCTCGTCCGCTCCCGTATGAAGTAAATGTGTACCTGGTATCACATACGTCTTAGCAGAAGTAGCACCGCTGTCAACTTCAAGTGTCACTAAATTCTGATGATATGTTCCTGTTCCACCTGTTACCGTTACTTTGACTTCCTGTGTCTGTCCTGCTGTGTATGTTCCTGCTGTGATACTCAGTGTCGGCTTTTCAACAACTGCATCTGTCGTAAATACACGAATCGGGTAGAACGGACTCGCGCTCACCATTTCCACCTGTGTATAGAAGTAGTTCCATGAAAGTACATTTGCCAGTCGTTGGTCTGTCATTTCTTTGAACTGGTCGCGTACATTGAAGAAGCGGACATCACAAAGAACGCCCTGTATTGCGCTATTCGCAAATTTATCTACAATGACTGTCTGAACTGCTACGTCTGCCTTGTCCATATGGAACGCATAAGCTAATGCGTCAACACTAATTTGTGCATTAACTTCGGGTGTTGTAATCCAAATTAAGTTCGTTGGCATAGCGTGTGAGGTTGCTCCTGCCGGATTATTTTCCGGTAACGGGAATCCAAATTCCCCAACTGCTCTTTTTACTTCAATCAATAATTTTTTCGCCGACGCTTCATCTACAATCGCGTCAACGGTCACTGCCGGAAGCACTTCTTTTTCATAGCCTACGTTAATCAAATCACGCATAGCGAGATATTCGTCCCAGTTCGCACCTGTGATAGCACTCTCCATTTTTGCCATAATCATGTCGCGGATTCCATACTCACTTGTAAAAGCTTTTCTCAGATTGTCATAGGTAACTGTGACTGGGTACTGAATTTCAAGATTGACATTGTGGAACACTGACATAATGTAGGACTGATACTGCTGAAAAGCATATTTAAAATCTGCCTGTGAATCATAAACTCTGCCTTTGCACATATTTACATAAGTTTCCTCATGTGTTTCACCATACCTCATTGGCTCTTTTTTGAATCGCGCTAACGGGTTTCTCCATGCGATACTATCTACCGTCTGCATACCGATACGATTAATCAATGACGGTACAATTTCATTTCTTACAGGGGCAAAATTCAGAATGTTATCATACACTGCCTGCAAATTGTCTGAGACTTCTACAGGTAGATGATTCTGCACTTCAAAAGAAACCTCCTGCTTTACTGCTTTTAAAATATTTTTATTTGTTGCGTCTGCCATTATTTAAAACCTCCTTACTCTGTCTTACCGTCAAAGTCTAAATCTTCAACGGTGATTTTTTCTTCTGTTTCATCTTTCTTTTCTTCACCGTCTGTGTTAGTAGCTGACTCTTTCATGCGTTCCTTAAAGCGTTTTTTGTACTCGGTTTCAAGTTTGATATACTTATCTTTCCATTCGCTGTCAGTTTCACCGCTTCTTTCACTCTCATAATTCTGTAAGACCTCAATAGCGTCCCCGTGTTCCTCAACGTCTGCTATAGCGTCAATTAATTCGTTTAAAGCTTCATTAAAATCCATTAAGATTCCTCCTTTTTTATTTATTACCCTTTTACGATTTTATTATATCACCACGGCAAGAAAAAGTAAAGAGGCATTTTTGTTTTTCTTGAATGGGGGTGGATTGGGTATGGGGATAAGGTCTGCAAATATGCGTACCATTTTAACGCATTCTTTTTTCTGTCCTCTTCTTTTTCAACCCCTGCACGTTCAAAATTTTTTAGAAATACGGACGCGAGATAATCGGGTTCTTTTGTGGACTTTCGAAACTCTTCCCATGATATCGGATATTTTGCTGTCTCAATCCACTGTCCGCTACTTACTGTTTCTTCATCAAGCCAAACACATTGGTAGTAACCGTCTGTAATATCATACCCGTGAGCATTCGCCCAATCTGTATATATTGTAGCTGGTGTCCACTGTACCAGTCCATAACCTCCATCATAGTTCCCCTCTTTTAAGGACTGCCATAATTCGGGGTTGATATTTGACTCGATTTCCATATTGCCTAACATTCCTGCAATTGCATTTAGGGTGAAATCTTTAAAGAACATTGTGCTATAAAAAACATAAGCATTATTTTTCATTTCATCTTCTGTAAGATAACGGTTTCCATGAATCCATTCAAGTGTCATTCCTGCACTGTCGCCATAGCGATATATCTTTGACCAAGCGGACGGTTTTGTTATATGTGAGTTAATACTCACTTGGTCGGGCAAAGGATAACGCCCACTGTGTGCCCCCATAGTGACACCGCCACCTCCAACACCGTTCCCACTATATACCATTTCCGTGTGTCCACTACGCCATACTATATCCCCTGCCTGCCATGCTTCGTTAATACCAATTTCTTTAAAACCTGCCTGCAATAAATAGCCTTCTTCTGTCCTTGTAGTAAACCAAGGGTTTACCGAGAAAAATCCTGCTTCTGTCAACGCTTTAGAAATAAAGGAACTGCAATCATAGTAAGTAATACCATTCACGGTCTGCCCTCTTCGGTATTGCTGAGAATACCCAATATTAGGGGCATTGCACGCATTGACTGCCCATTGATAGGCTACATTAATATTTGGCATTTACTATCCTCCTTAAAATGTTTCACGTGAAACATTTTGTTCCACGTGAATAAAAATTAAAGCATATATAACATATCTTTTGCGTAAACGAATTCAGTTCCACAAGCGCGTGCCAGTCCCCCTCCAAATGTCCCAGGGCATTCGACACCGTTCGGGTCTTTTCCCTGTAATAAACATAAGATTTCCAGTGCTGTCACAAGATACTGAGTTTCACCGCGTTTTACATAATGTTTTCCTGCTTTTGCTCTTGTTTTTTTACCGACGATACCATCTTCTGCAATGGTATAACCATAGTCCTCGTTCATAGCTCTTTGCACCACGCGAACTGCCATTCTTTTTGTGTTTCTACCAACAATACCGTCAACAGCAATTTGAACGCCTGTAAAATTAATGGCGTGCTGTTGTCCTAAAGCAATCAATTCATTTCTTGGTTTTGTGTGGCTAGTAGACGGAGATGGTGTAGTAGGTGTAGAACTTGAAACTCCATAGTCTTTGTAAACGTGGTTCACGTCACATCTACCATTAATACCGTCAACAGACCCATTACTAGAATACTGCCAAATATCCACATTATCTACACCTAATACATTCGCGTATCTAGCTAACCATAAATCATACCCCCATGTTTCGCCGATATAATTCTCAAACCATGATTTACTAGCGTAGATTCCTGCTTTATATCCATGCGTTAGCATTGCATCACAAAAGCGCTTTGCGTTATGCTTGGCTACTCCTTGTGTCCCTTTTTCTTCACTGTCAAAAAAGACAGGTAGATTAGGGGTGTGTCCTTTTAATAATCTAAGGCAGTGATTAATTTCACCCTCGATTCTAGCTGTGGTTTTTGCGTAGGAATAAAAATATACCCCATATGGAATACCCAACCGTTCGCATTCACTAACGTTTCGACTCCATTGTTTATCGTCTTGTGAGGTCATGTCCTGTCCATATCCACAACGAATGATAACATAGTCCACAGCATTTTTTAACCGTTCAAAATCAATAATCCCATTATGATAGGATATGTCAACCGCTTTTTTACTCATGTTTGATATCCTCCTTACTATCAAAAATGTCACAGATACGCTGTAATGCTAACGTGTTATTATTTAACGCATTTGTAATATCTGTCATTTCTTCCTTGTGTTCTTCCGTCATCTTCTCAATTTTTTTGTCGTTTTTGTCCTCCCTGTACTTGACATACCACATGGACGCGCACGCAACCACTGTCGGCAGTCCTAAACTATTAATTAATGTGATAACCTCGTTTGTCATGATATAACCTCCTTTTTTTCTATCATAACACAAATAGATTTGTTTGTAAATAAAAAATGTTTCACGTGAAACATTGTCCACGTGAAACATATTGTACTTTACAAAATAATCGAATCAAAGGGAACGCAAAGCCAAAAATTGATATCAGACTACTTGTCTATGTGCGTGTATATCAATTACAATGTTCGTGTTATTTTGGGTACAACATTATGATAACACATATAATTTAAAATGTCAATGTTTCACGTGAAACATTAAAAAGATATGACATCAAATATCATATTCTTACACTCTAAATTTTCAAATAAAAGCAATCCTCTGTTAAAATATTCGCGCAACATTGTTACAATGTAATGAGTTGAATTAACGCGGATAGCCGTATTGTCTATCACGTCATTTTTTGTAAAGCATATCCGCGTCGGGAAACTTTCATCTGCCCCTGTTGATATATACATACATGTATCATATCTTCTTGCGTTGTACATTTTTTCGTTGAACCTAATTGTGCAAATATACCGTGATTGTCCTGTTGGTTTCCCTATTAAGCAATCATTATCATTCAAATATCTATTTTCACTGGCATACTCATTATAACTAGCACCTTGAAAAGCTCTAGCAATACCACTTTCCTTATAAGCTGTAGACGCATTTTCATTATACGTTCGCTCAAATACCCAACCATCTCCACGCAATATTTTAGTATTATATTTTAGCATTTTATTGATACCAAAAACGCTATAATAAGGGTTCAACAATGACACGGTATTTGATGCCATATATAACATAACTCTTCTATGCTGTTTTCCATGCCCTGCACTAATCGTTGTAAGCAACGATAAAAGTTTATTTACTTCATTGGATAAATATACGTTATCTTCATCTTGATATTCGTCAAAAAATACAGAACGAATATTTACAAATAATCCACGCATTTTTTTATATTTTCTCGCTACTGATAATGCTAAACAATATCCACATGGCTCTTCATTTAGAAAAAGTTGTATCAATGAGCCATTCATTAAACTCTTTTCAGTCATAACATAACCGTCAAATTGTTCAGATATATCACCAAAATATGTATCAGAACAGTTTTTCATGTCAACAACATTCCTGTATAAATAAATAAATTGGTTTTCGGGTCTGTATTTATCCTTTAAAAAATCAGATACTTGCCTACACTTAATAGAATAACTTTTGCCTGCTGTTCTATTTCCATCTACAATATAAATATCGGGAATATTACCGTTTTTATCTTTTAAAGTTAGTAATCTATCGCAATGATAATAACCATCATTTTTCATTTTAACACCTCCTATATTCCACGTGAAACATTTATTGTTTAAAAGAGAGGTGGCATATAGCCACCTCTCTTTAGAAGTGAACATAGAATAGTATTCTCACGGCATAATGTTATGAATTTGATACGTCTAAGGTGCAATTAATATAATCGCGTCCCGCTTTTGTTTTTCCGCTAATTTTAATGATAGAAAACTTCTCACCCTCCATCACGTTTTCAATATCTTTCAAAGACTGTTTAAAGGTTGCAGACTGTCCCGAATAGACTTTTTTATCCGGTGTAATAATGCTGATAATCTCCTGTACGTCTCCATTATCTTTGATATCATCAAAAATAATATATCCGTCAACAGGAATAGATTCACCATCAGCAATTTTTTTCAATGGCTCAATATTCGGCGCTGTAGTCATAAGATATTTCTCGACCTTTGTGAACTCTCTACTCATTTCTTTGATTTCTACCATAATAATTTACCTCCTGTTTTTCCTGTTAATCTTCCTTTTTCATTTCCTGCAACTCTGCTTCTGTGACAATTTTTTCGTCCTTAACATCTGAATTGAGTAAGAACTGTTCGTCTGTCATTACACGTTTCTCTAATTTGAATTTAATACCCAAAATGGAAACAATGTCCCCTTTGTACTGCTTTTCAATCAAGATTTCCGCTTTGTCTCTTGTCTTGCAGTTTGGCAATTTCTCGTCAAAGCAATCTTTCTTAATTTCACCTGTCTCTTTGTCTTTGTAGATTCTTTCTACAGATACCTCCGCTGTAACTAATGTCCTTGTAAACATCTTTTTTTCCTCCTTTTTTCTGTTTTCTTTGAGTGTGAATTGCAATGTAATATGTTTTATTTATTACATTATTATAATAACACAACAGCTAAATATAGTCAAGTATTATATTATAATTTTTTTATCTTTTTGCGCGTGAATATTAAAGTCTTTATTTCTTAATACAATCCCACCTTTTACACGCTCTGCTTTTAAATTACAACTATCCATGCTAAGACCTGTAGATAACTCAGATATATCCTTTTCTTCTTCAATAAATTTACGTTTAGCTTGACTACTCATTCCACAAGCTTTAATATCAAGATAAGGCTCGCAAGGTTCATGGTTCTCTTCAACTATATGTTCTGCATAAGTCTTTTGGCGCTCATAATACGCAAAATCGAATGTACTTTCGCATTTCCAACAACAAAAATTAGTCGGGTGTTCTACAACCTTATTTGCTTTGTCAAGACCAATCAAATGAATAGAATCTGTATCGGCGTAACAAAAGCGGTCATAATTTGCCATAGCGTGACGGATTGTAAAATTCATGGCATAAGATGTAATAGCACTGCCAATTGGGATATACCCCACTTTCTTTTCATGCTCTTCATGCAAGATAAATCTAATAACCCTATCTTCATCAAGATATGGCTCTTTATATGAAGAGTTATCTGACATGGCAAATTTCCCGTATAGATTATTCAAAAAGAGTTTCGCTTTTTGTCTTTTAAACCCTTTTGAGGTTCTCTTTTCTTCACCGTATTTATCTATATATTCGTCAAAAAACCCCTCTCTAGCGTAGAACCATATATAATCATAGATAACCAAATCGTAAATATCGTAAGTTTCTTGGAATAACTCCCAGTCAGTACAAGTCATAGTCAGAGTGACATTAGTATCATGCACCTGACCATCAATACCGCGATAATACCGATAATATTCACCCTTATATCTGACGTTCGAGCTATATAGATTTTCATTCGCTTTGTATAATGCACTCTGTCTAATATGTAGCCATGGGAATGCCCCTTTTTTGAGTTGAAAACGACAATTGAAGCGGATAAAAAAATATTTATTAGTAGAGGTTGTAAGTTCATCAGGTGGCGCTCCCCTATGGTATTCCCCATGCCCGTATGGGTATCTGTTACCACTGATGCTATGCATCATGGACGGATAGAGAGAATTTACATCATACACAAGTCCCTCACCTACTACCATGTGAGCGTATTGAGGGTTTACATAGCACCACCCACCATGATATGACTTGTGAACATAGTCCCACTGATTCCATACCCCTGTGATTGATTCGTCCAAGTAATCTTCTCTAACATCAGGGAACAACTTCTCGTATTGTTTACCATCATAAAATCCCTTGAATTCTGATAGACAACACGAACCTATTGTTAATTTATCATGATGTTCGTTAAACATCATTTCTAATGCTTCTTTTAACACTAACACATCATTTTCAATATATCTTTTCTCACTTTCTGTTATCTCACAATATGCATATCTTTCACCCTCATAGTTCATATCTAATTTTTGGTGCTTTGTGCCGAATGATTTTCCGATATTTTTTAATGACGAGGGCATAAGCTTTAAAGAATTTCTAATTTCTAAAAACGTCTTATTCCATTTCAATTTAATCCAATACCATGACCCCATGTCCGATATACAAGTTTGGAATTCTTTTGAATTCATTTCTTTATCTTTACAGTGTACCCAATGCCACCCCTCTTTTAACAAAAAATCCACAATAAAAGAACCGTCAAAAGCAAGATTATGAAAGTATAACACATTGTTACCTTTCATCATTAAAAACCTATTTAAAAAATCTCTTATCGAATGAGTTATAGTGACAGTTTCATTTTCATCATATAAAGCCACATCAGCACCCGACCAAACTTCTGTACTATCTTGTTTTTTACCTTTTTCTTGCTCTACTTTTTCACCCCATACAGTTGTTTCAAAATCGCACGCCCAAAAGGTTATCTTCTTTTTTCGTGGCATTTATACTCACCTCTTTTTTACTCGTTCTCAATAACAATATCTTGCTCTACTAGAAAATCATTAAATTCTTCCGTTGTAGCAAAAATCCCCATCAATCTTAGTATATTTCCAAATACAGCGTCAACTGTAGCTTTATCCATATAAGGTTCTGTTGGAAATGCTTCGGGTGCTTTAGAATAGGTATATGCAAATACCGCTTTTTCTTTCTCTGTAGCATTTAATAGAATTGCGTCTGTTTTCATGCGTAAAAAATGCGCTGTTTTTGGCACAAAACTTTCTAATGAATCATACCATGAATCAATGATTGCTTCATAGTCTAATACAGGTGTTGCTACATTTACCTTGATACCTGTATTTTGCAATATCTTTAATTCCTTTGCGTTAGTGTAACCATGAAACCGAGCATATTCCTGTTCCTGTGGTGTTAACTTCGTAAAAACTCTGTTTATTTCAAGTGCGTGTTTACGCCCATACTCTTTAAAGGTTATTACTTCTCCTGTAAGCATATTTACAACAGCCGATTTCTCTCGTATCTCTTTAGCTGTCTGTTTTTTAAGTCTTTCGATAGATGCTTGAGTGGGTTTTTTTACTCTCTTAATTCTCTGAACCTGTACACCTTGTTTCTGTTGATTTCTGACACGTGCTAGATATTTATTGTATTCTTTAGCGTATTGCTGTTGCAATATAGACGCTTTTGTTTGTTTCTTTTTAATGCGCTTATTAGCCATCTTTTAGTCCCCCTCCTTTTGCACCTTTCTTAATAATAATCCGTGAGGAACACGGGTATATTCGATATAATCGCCTGCATGAATATCTAAGTCTTTAACCGCTTCTTTTGGTAGCATGACACGGGCAGTGTAACCGCCTGTGCCACCTTTTGTAAACATTACTTTGTAGCGCAATAATTGATTTGTTAATTTTGCCATAATTTTCCTCCTTATAAAATATTAAAGACTTTCCATGTAAATTCTGAAAAGTGCTCTGCTATGAATGATACAGAAGATAAGAAAAGATATAGTAAAAACGTTGCCATGATTATGACTGATAAGATTACTAAGAAAGATGATATTTTTTCTAATTTGGCGTATGGCTCTTTTTCTTCTGTAGTTGTGTGCCTTTTTATCCAGTCTATTTCCGATTCGTGCAATATTTCACGTGAAACATTATCTGAATCGATTTTATGATTTCTAAATGTCTCTATATAGTCTTTATTCCCCTCAGTATCAATGGTATAGGCTTCTCCGTCAAAACCCACATAAATGTTTTTATTAGTGCACAAATTTTCTACCCAGTAGGGCTCGTCTACAAATAAGGCTATGTAGTTGTTTAGTGAGTTTTCAGTGTGAAAGTCGTGTATTTCTACGCCAAAATTGGTAATGTTATGCAATCTGTATCTAATCATTTTTACCCCTCCTTAAAAATCTTGAATAATATCTTGTTTCCCATATATCGTCTATAGAATTTAAAATAACCTCATATTTACTATAGTCTACGCCATTAATTTGTTGACATAATATTGCGACTCTGCCCCATTGAATATGAAAACTATCTCTAGCATTATCATATAACCCCCCTATCACATCTTTAAAAAATTCAATTAATTCTGTACTAATACTTGTACTAAATATATATAATTCATCTTTAATATAAAAACAATAACAAGTATTATCTATTGAAGCCGTAACAATAGAATCTTTAGTGCTATACATCTGCACTATTGTTAATAAGGATTCGTCTGTGTATAACGCCTCACTTCTAACTATGTGCCCTGTATTAGAATTAATTACAACGACTTTAACTCTATTAATTTCTTCGTT